>ERZ772969.532-NODE-532-length-35150-cov-9.820858_pt1 | contig 35150 bp, 23 predicted proteins | sample MGYA00511676_ERZ772969 | MGnify/ENA primary metagenome ERZ772969 (study PRJEB29015, sample SAMEA2737651) | human gut metagenome | biome: human gut; feature: human-associated habitat; material: faeces | place: China | collected 2012 ... | reverse complement strand
GACCCCGAAAACCACAACCAGGTGAACGCAAAACCAATAGCCGTCGGCGTGTCGACCATCAACATGGTCAACCACATCCGCATTTTGCGATCCAACCACGGTTCTCGCATAACAAAAGCCGGAAGCTCCGTGGTTAGCGGAGGCTCCCGGCATTGTTGTTCGGCTACTGGATATTCAGCTTTGGTCATTCGAATCGCTGACCATTGCTAATGCTGCCTGTAGCCGACTGTTTTCAGTTATTACTTCAGTTATCGCTGATCAGGCAGCTCACTCGGCATTGGCCGGGCCGGCGGCAACCGGTTCTGCAGCCGACTCGACCGTGGCGACAGCCTTCTTGCGGTTCAGGTACCGCTTGATGGCCACAATCTCCAGACCGATCACGAGCACCGCAACCACGCCCCAAGCCACGTACATGGCGGTCTTCCAGATCGGGGTGGCGACCTTCGGCTCGCCATTCGCGTACTGCCAGCTGTTGGCGGCCGTGTACAGGATGTTGTGCGCGGCCTGACGCATGGCCTTCACGGAAGTGGCGGACTTATCGGTGATGTGGTTGGTGATCTTGGTGGTGGCAAGCATCGAATCGTTGCCCGCACGCACTTCCTGATCGGCGTTCTGGTAGCCGTAGCCGCCGAAGTAGTCGGTCAGGACGAAGCCCTTGAAGCCCCACTCGCCGCGCAGCACGGTCTGCAGCAGCGCGCTGTCGGCGCCGGCATAGGTGTTGCCGATGTAGTTGAAGGAGCTCATCACGGCCTGGGCGCCGCCTTCCTTCACGCTCATCTCGAACGGCTTCAGATAGATCTCACGCATGGCCTGCTCGTTCGTCCACGTGCACAGCATTTCCGTACGCTTGGTCTCCTGGTCATTCAGAGCGAAGTGCTTCATGAAGGAGTACACGCCCTTGGACTTGGCACCGGAGATCTCGCTGGATGCCATCACGCCGGAGAGCAGCGAATCCTCGGAGAAGTACTCGAAGGTACGTCCGGAGAACGCGTTGCGGTGGATGTTCATGGCCGGTGCGTACCAGCCAGCCACGTGCATGTCGTGAGCCATGTCGCCGATCATCTCACCGAACTGCTTGGCGAGATCCTTGTTCCAAGTGCAGGCGAATGCCGTGGAAGCCGGGAAGCCGATGGAGCCAACGCCGGTGAAGTTGTTATTCAGCGATGCCGGGCCGTCCGCATCGGTCAGCTGGATCTTGCCGACGGACTTCACAGCCTGGGTGCCATAGCCACCATTGGCGATGAGGTTGTCCATATCGTCGAAGGTGAGCTGGTCGAGCAGCTTGTCCCAATCGGCGTCGTCATAGTCCTTGCCGTACATATCGGACAGCTTCAGACCGTTCTTGGCACCGGTGGTCGGCATCTTGTCGGAATCCTTGTCGAACTTCTTCGGATCGTAGTTCGAGTTGTTGTAGAAGGTTTCCTTGGCCTTGTCGGACATCTCGAAGTTGGTCGGGGCGGCGGTGGCCTCCTTGTAGTTCGCGAAGTGGTCGGCGCGGGACAGGTACGTCACATCGCCCACCACATCATCGAACTGGTTCGTGGCCACGGTCTTGTCGCCATTGTGGGTGTTCGAATCGGAATCGTAGGTGACGGTGTCCTTCACGGTGATCGCCTTGTGATCGATCATGTGGTGCGAATCGGACTGGATGGAGATGTCGTAATCGCCCTTCTCCAGCACGTACGCCTTCGCGCCCTTGTAGTCGTAGGACGCCATGTCGTCGTCATCGAACTTGACGGTGACCTTCTGGGACTCGCCCGGCTGCAGTTCCTTGGTCTTCTCGAAGCCGGCCAGGTTCTTGGACGCCTTCTCGATGCCGCCGTCGGTGTACGGCGGGTTGTAGTAGACCTCGACCACGTCCTTGCCGGCCTTATCGCCGGTGTTGGTCACGGTGGCGGTGACGGTCACCTTGCCACCCTTGTACTTCACGCTGTCGAGCTTCTGATCGAACGAGGTGTAGGACAGGCCGTAGCCGAACGGGAACGCGACAGTGTCGTCGTAATTGATCAGGCCTTCGTCCGAAGCGGTCTCATAGAACTTGTAGCCCACATAGATGCCTTCGGAGTAGTTGACAAAGCCCGGAATGGCAGTGACGTCGTCACCCGTGAAGCCCTTGTACTTGGCTGCCTTGTCTGCCATATTGGTGTATTCGAACTTGCCGAAGTTGTTATAGGACACCGACTTGGTCAGATCCTTGAGGAAGGTGTCGGAGGTCTTGCCGGACGGGTTGGTCTCACCGGCAAGCACCTCACCAAGGGCGGAGAAACCGGTCTGGCCAGCCGGCGGGCACCACACGACGGACTGGATCTGCGGATAGTCGTTGAGGAAATCGAACTGGAACGTGTTCGCGCCGTTGTAGACGAGCGTCACCTTCTTGAAGTTGCTGGTGACCAGGTCGATCATGTCACGCTCGGTCTTCGACAACTGAAGGAAGCTCTCACCCTTCTGGAAGTCGTCATAATCCTTGGAGTTGTTCTTGTAGGTGATACCCTTCGCCTTCATGTCCGTCGGCAGGTCCGCGCCCTCGCCGCCGACACGGGTCAGCACGACCACGGCCTCGTCCGAGAAATCCTTCGCGTCGGAGACCAGCTTGTCGGAGTACTGCTTGGCCGGCACCTCGGGCAGGGTCCAATCCTGAGCGAACATGCCGACCTCAGGACGATCCTTGCGGTAGTCCGTGTACAGCTTGCTCAGCTCCGTATTGGTCTTCAGGCCAGCCTGCTTCATGCCGTCAAGCAGGGAGACGGTCTTGTACTGCTTCGACATGGAGCCGGAGCCGGTGCCGCCGTAGACGGGGTTGGTGGAGCCCCAGCCGAACACGTTGACCTTCTTGCCGGACAGCGGCAGGTTGGAATCGTCATTCTTCAGCAGGGTGACGGCCTCCGACTGCACATCCTTGGCCAGCTCGTTGGCCTTGGAAACCGTGGCGTCGGACAGCGTGTACTTGGTGATGGTCGCATTGTTGAGCAACGTGGAAAGCGGGCCGGTCAGCATCATGGACACGGCCACGACGATGCCTACCAGCGCCACCAGCCAGGATTCGGAATGGACGATCTTACGGGTCGCCACGTCCTTGACCGTCTTCTTGTTGACGGCGAAGGTGATGATCAGCGCGAGCACGAATAGCACGCCAATCGCAATCAGATATGGTGTCAATGAACCGATGACGTTCATGACATCAGCCATGTTGATTTGCAGCATGGTCTGCCTCCTCCTTGATTCTCATAACCAAACGACACGTAGGCTCCGATGCCTTTATCGGAACCGCGAAACCATTCAACACTGCCCCGCATCTCATGGTTTCGGTGAAGTGGCTGCAGATGCGTGCGGCAAGTGAAGACACTTCTTCATGTCGATGATTCGATTTCATCAGACTTCAACGTGCGGCACATGGCGTTTTCCCCAGCCTGTCAATTCGCGTGCATAATCTGCACGCCAAGTACGATGGAAGTATGAGCGACTTAAGCGCATTGAATCTGGAAGCAGGCAGCCTGGTTGGCGGCTACACGTTGATTTCCCGGCTTGGTTCGGGTGCCATGGGCTCGGTATGGCGTGTGCGGGACGATGGCGGCCATCAATATGCGATGAAGATTTTGCGTGATTCCCTCTCCGACGACGATTCCCCGCAGCAGCAGCGCGACGAGTTGACCGCACGCGAGCGCCTGCGCAGGGAGGCGATGGCGTTGCAGAAGGTGCGGCATCCGGGCGTGTGCGGCATTGTGGATATGGAACTTGACGACGCGTTGGCTTTTATTGTGACCGAGTTGATCGAAGGCAAGAATCTGCGTGAGGATGTGCGCGTCAATGGCCGATATGTGGGCGACGATTTGGAACGGCTGGCACGCAAGCTGATTGAGGCGGTGCGTGCCGTGCATGCGGCCGGCATCGTGCACCGCGATATCAAGCCGACGAATGTGATGGTGTCGAGCACCGGCCCGGTATTGGTGGATTTCGGCATCGCTATGGGCGAAGGCGAAAGCCATGTGACGCGTACCGGTCTGGTGATGGGCACGCCGGGGTTCATCGCGCCGGAAATCATTGATGGCGCGGAATCGGATGAAATGACCGATTGGTGGTCGGTGGCGAGCGTATTGGCGTTCGCCGCTACGGGTGAGCCGGTGTTCGGCACGAAGCCGATGATGACCGTGTTGGAACGCGCCGCGGCCGGCAGCGCCAATCTTGCGGGACTTCCCGCGGGCACGATGGCCGCGTTCCGTTCGGCGCTCAATCCGGATCGGACGAAGCGGTGCACGCCGGACGATTTGCTGCAGGCGATCGCCGTGGATGCGTTGAATCCGCAGGCGTGGGTTGCGGCCGACAATGGTGGCGCAGCGGATGGCGATACGGAGGCGATGCCCCCTTTTGTTGAATCGCCCGACAATCCGCGCACGTTGTGGCGATCGCAGGACGACATAACCGGCGAAAACGCCATCGGCACGCGCACGATGCCAAGGCTCAGCGAAGCAACGCAGGCGATCGGGCAGCCCGATGTGAGCGCAACTCAAGTAATCGGGAAACAAGTGACCAGCCAATCCGACGCGAGCGCAACGCAGGTGATCGCACCTGTTGACGATGCCGAGACCAGCGTGCTTTCCGACGCACTTCCCAACGTGGACAGCACGCGCACGATGCCGCAATCGCAAGGCACGCGGGCGATGCCGACAGGCACGCAGGTAATGCCGCAATCCATGCCGTCAACACAAATGCTGCCGGCCCAGAACGCATGGAATCCAGCGGAAGCGCCGACGCAAGTCGACCCGACCATCAAACCCGCGTTGCAACGCATCGCCATGCGGCAGCCACCGTCCGTCATACCGCAGGCCACGGTGGCCGCGGCGCAGCAATCGCCCGCAATGTCATTCCCGCCGGTACCCGGTATGGATGGGCCGAACGTTGCGGAAGCACCCAATCCCGCCGATGTGAAGCGTGGCGCGATGTTGGGCCGGGGCATGCTCCCCTGCGCGCTGATGGCGATTCCCGTGGCCGTCTGCGGACTGTTCTCACTGTGGACGGCGATGGCAGCCGCGTTGCTGTTCGCCTGTGCGCTGGCCACTATCGGATTCAACACGGAGGCGCAGCTCGAGCGCGAAGGCAAACGTGGCGGCGAGAAGAAAAGTTCCGACTGGCTGCTGCGATTGGCGGGACTGCCCTGGCACATCGTGAAGGGCTTCGGCGTCGCCATCGTGCGGACGCTGATCATGTTGGCCGTGGCCGCGCTGGGTTTGTCGCTCACCACGGTCGTGCTGCAGCTTCCGTATGCCGTGATGGATACGTGGATATTTGGATTGACGATTCCGATGCCGACGCTGCTTGGCGGTCCGCTTTCCGAAAGCGGGCTGGCGCAGGCTGCGTTCTGCGCGATCGGCTGGCTTGTGGCCGTGGCCGCTCCGGGCGCGATCGTACTGCGATTGGGCGGCGGCGCACTGCGTAAACAGCCGTATCTGCGCCACTTGAGCGAGCTGCCGACGCAATCGCAAGGCAATACGGAATTCCCGGCGAATCGATAGCAAGGCATCGCTAGTATGGTGCCCAGCATAACAACGTGAGGTCGAAAGGAATATCGATGGCCCAGAACAGCAAGGATGCGCAGAAGCGTACCAGCCGCGCCGAGCGTAGGGCCGCTGAGGCCGCAGCGATGAAGGCGCGCGCCGAGCAGATGGAGAAGGAACGCAAGCAGCAGACGATCATCGGCGGCATCGTGGTGGCGGTGCTGGTGATTCTGGTGGCGATCGGCGCGTTCACCGTGTACCACAACATGCATAAGAAGGCCGAAACGAAGGCTTCCACCGAAACCGTGCAGGAAGCGTACACGGCGTTGCAGAAAGTGAAGAACACTCCGAAGCTCGTCGATAAGAAGGGCGGCCTGCTGATTTCCAAGAACGGCTACGGCAAGGCTGTGGAGGGCGCGCCGACCGTCGAGCTCTACATGGATTTCCTGTGCCCGGGCTGCGGCAACCTGCACCGCCAGTTGGACGCCGACCTGCAGAAGATGGTCGATGCCGGCCAGATCAATCTGGACCTGCATTTCATGGCGTTCATGGACCGTTGGTCCACCGACGAGTATTCCAGCCGCGCGGCGAACGCGGCCATCTACCTGGCCGAGCATGACAGCGACCCGAACCATCTGATCTCCTTCCTGGAGAAGGTCTACGCCGAGGATTTCCAGCCGGAGGAAGGCTCCGCATACAAGTCGGTGAGCGACGCCAAGATCAAGGAGCAGATGATCGCCGCGGGTGTTTCCAAGGATGTTGCGGACAAGGCGTTTGGCCGCGATTATCAGGAATGGCTTGATGCGATCGACACTTACACGCCGAAGCGTTCCGAACTGTGGCATCAGTCCGGCAGCTACAAGGGCAGCATGACCACGCCGACCGTGATCATCAACGGCAAGTATTGGGATATGGACCAGCTGACCACCGCCCAGACGACGGTTAAGGACGGTCTGTTGGAATCGATCGGCCTGAAGGACAGCGAAGTCGGCGTTGCCGGCAAGATGCCGTCCATCGGAGCCAAGAAGGGGCCGATTCCCGTCACCACGGGCGAATAACCCCTTACGGGCAGCCGGCGCGTCTCAACCCGCAATACTAAGTTGACGGCGGTGGAAGCGCTGGTTATGCTATTCATCGTTCCTCTGTTGTTTTCATAGCAAAAGAGGACATGCCTCCTTAGCTCAGATGGCCAGAGCGGCCGCCTTGTAAGCGGCAGGTCGTCGGTTCGATCCCGACAGGAGGCTCGAACCCGTATGACGGGCTTGGACCTCTTACCATGGGTAAGTGCTCCAGAAGTCTTCCCCCAACTTGAGACTTCTGGCAAAGCGGACGAGGCGTCCCCCAACCTGTCTCGTCCGACCGGGGGCAGGACATCCCCTTCTCTCCTGCCCCCTTTTTATTTTTCGCTTTTCGCACCTGCTTTCAAAAATGTGGCGGTATGGATAAAACCATCGGAAAGCACGGCGACCGTTCCAGCTGAGCCGTTACAATAACGGCGTTGTAGGCAGCGCTGAAAAGAGGATAAATGACGAGAAGGTGGACCCCTCGGAGATTCGTGACGCTTCGTCGTGTCCGCGTCATGGCATGCGTGGCCTCATTGACTTTGACTTCGGCGTTGGCGTTTGGTGTGGGCGCGCGCAAATCCGTGGCGTTGACCGTCAATGGGGAGACCACCACGGTGACCACATATGCGATGAGCGTGGACCGTCTGCTGCAGGAGCAGGGCGTGAAAGTCAAAACGCACGACCTGGTGGAATCGACCAGCCCGACCAGCACGCTGAAGAACCATGATGTGGTGAACGTGCAGAGCGCGTACCAGACCACCATCACCATCGACGGCCAGGAAGTGCCGTTCTGGACGGTCGCGTCCAGCGCCGAGCAGTTGCTGGACTTCTTCAACCAAAACGAAACCGAAGCGGCGAAAATCACCGTCAATATCAGCAACGTCTACAACAAGCTCACCGGCGGTCTCATCATCAACCAGAAGGGGCCCGTCACCGTCATCGCGGACGGCAAAAGCTCGGTGGCGCCGAACGGCAAGCTGCCCGCTGCCTCCATTCTTGACGCCAAAGGCATCACGTTGGGCAAGGAGGATCGCGTCAGTGTCGAAAAGGACGGCAAGACGACCATTCTGCGCGTCCGCCGCGTGACGCATGGTGAGGAGACCCGCACGAAGGAAGTGCCGTTCGGCACGCAGACCATCATCGACCCGAACCTGCAGCCGGGCGAAGTCACGGTACGGCAGGAAGGCGAAAACGGCGAAATCCAGCAGACGTACGCCGTCACCTACGTGGATGGCGTGAAGGAAAGCGAGACGCTGACCGGAGAGAAGACCACGAAAATCGCCATCGACAAAGTCATTGCGGTCGGACCGGAAAAAACTACGGACGATACCGACAAATCCGACAACAGCGGCAACGGCAACAGCAACGGCGATAACGGCGATTCCGGCAAGACGGACGACGGCAAGAACGATTCGGGTAAGAACGACTCGAATAAAAACGACAATAAGTCCGATTCCGACAAAACCGATTCGAACAAGTCGGATTCCTCGGATAAGAACAATTCGAACAACAACTCGAATAACAATTCCAACAACACCGAGAAGGACGATCCGGCACCGACCCCCACACCAACCCCTGCACCGCAGCCGACTCCCGCACCCCAGCCCAAACCGCAGCCCACGCCGCAGCCGAGCAATCCTTCCGCAGGCTGCCGCTTGTACCATCCTTCCGCGGCACAGGCACAGGCCTACGCTTCCGGCGCGGCGGCGCAGCGCGGCTGGACCGGCCAGAACTGGACGGATCTGGTCAAACTCTGGAATCGCGAATCCGGATGGAGCTGGAGCGCGGAAAACGTGTATTCGGGCGCATACGGTATTCCACAAGCGTTGCCGGGCAGCAAAATGGCCACGTTCGGCGCGAATTGGAAGGACGATGCCGCCGTGCAGATCGACTGGGGTCTGAGCTACATCGCACAGCGGTACGGCAGCCCGTCCGCGGCGTGGCAGCACTCCGAACAGACCGGATGGTACTGATGATCCGGCTAATCGCCAACGATTTTCGTACCGGCATGAACGGATAATGAGGGAATGACAGAAGAGGGAATGACGGAAAACGTGAACGAGCATACGCAGGGCCATTTGCTGGGGGCGGCCGACATCCGACGCATCGCCGCCGACGCGGGTATCAGCCCGACGAAGAAATTCGGGCAGAATTTCGTGATTGATCCGGGAACCGTGCGTCGCATCGTGCGCGAGGCCGGCGTGACCGCCGACGACCATGTGCTGGAAGTCGGTCCCGGACTGGGTTCGCTGACGCTGGCGATTCTGGAAACCGGCGCCACGATGACGGCTGTGGAAATCGACCCGCCGGTCGCCGAACGCCTGCCGAAAACCATCGCCGAATTCATGCCGGACGCCGTGGACTGCTTCCGTGTGGTCAACCGCGACGCACTTACCGTCAATCCGGAGAATCTGCCCGATTTCAAGGATGACGATTCCTTCACGCTGGTGGCCAATCTGCCGTACAACGTGGCCACGCCGATTCTGCTCACCCTGTTGGAACGTTTCGACAATCTGGGCACCTTCCTGGTGATGGTGCAGAAGGAAGTGGCGGACCGTTTGAGCGAGAAGCCCGGTTCGAAGATCTACGGCACGCCGAGCGTGAAGCTCGCATGGTACGGCACCGCGGAACGCGTGGGCGTCATCGGCCGCAACGTGTTCTGGCCGGCCCCGAACGTCGATTCCGCGCTGGTGCTGTTCAAGCGCTACCCGGGCGGTCACACCCCCGCCGCGGACAATGCGGACGGTTCCGTGGTGGATCGCGAAACCGTGTTCCGTTTGATCGACGCGGCTTTCGGGCAGCGCCGCAAGACCCTGCACGCCGCATTGAAGAAAATCGTGCCGTCCGAAGCGTTCGAGAAGGCCGGCATCGACCCGACCCGTCGTGGCGAGACGCTCACCATCGACGAATTCGTGGCGTTGGCACGCGCGTTGGATGAGGTGTTCGCGTCATGAGCACCATTGATTCGCCCGCCATCGGAACGGCCACCATCAACGCCGTGAGCGTGGACTGCCCGGCGAAAACGAATCTGACCCTGCATGTGGGCCCGTCGCATGCCGAATGGGGCGGCCGTCATGAACTCGACACCATCTATTGCGCGGTCGGCGTATACGACACCGTCACCGCCACGCGCAAAGCGCCGGGAAGCGGCTTCTCGCTGAATCTCGAGGGCGCGTATCTGGGCGACCTGGCCTCTTCCGGCAGCGATATGCGCCGCAACCACGCCGTGCTGGCATTGTTCGCCATGGCCGAAGCGAGCGGCCATGAGCCGGACGTGGCGTTGAACATCGACAAGCGCATCCCCGTCGGCGCGGGCATGGCCGGCGGTTCCGCCGATGCGGCGGCGACGATTCTGGCATTGAACACGTTGTGGGATCTCGATTGGCCGATCGAACGCCTGCAGGAAGTCGCGGCCACGCTGGGCGCGGACATGCCGTTCTGTCTGACCGGCGGTTACGCGCGCGGCACCGGTTTCGGCGAACGCATCGAACAGCTTGATGACGATGGCGATATCGTACGCGATCTTACGGAACGTGGGTTTACCGGCCATCTGCTGGTCGGCGCATACCGTGCGGAACTGCGCACGCCGGAAGTGTATGCCACATTCGATCAGATCGGTGCCGGCGATGGCGATGAGAACCACCTGCAGAAGGCGGCGGTCTCCCTGCATCCGCGTAGCGGACAGGCGATCGAGGAAGCCTTGCGTGCGGGAGCCAGCCAGGCGTTCGTCTCCGGTTCCGGCCCATCCGTCATCGCGTTCGTGCCGACGGAGGATGCGGCGGACGCCGTGCAGCGGGCATGGCAGGACAGCCGTTGCGTCGATCGCATCATCGCCACGAACGCCCCAGCCCGACCGATTGTGCATATCACCGCATGACACATATCACCGCATGACAGTAAAGTTGATGGCAATTGGTTTGTTCAAAAGGAATTCGTAAATGACCCAGGCTAACGACGAGCGCGCCGCGCGCAAAGAGTACATTCGCCGCCGTCAGAAGACGGTGTTCAGCATCGTCGGAGCCGTCATGGTGGTCGCCATGGTGGTGTCCCTGCTGTTCTTTTTCCATGTCGGAGGCCTGGGCAACGTCAAGTCGGCCGCCGTACAGCCGAACTACGGCCAGCAGGCACCGTGCCCCATCAAGGAAGCCGACGGCAACAAGGCCAAGTATGTGGAGAATCGCAACATCACGCTGCGTGTGCTCAACGGCACGAAGTTCTCCGGCTTCGCCAAGGCGGTGAGCGACGCGTTGCAGAACCGCGAGTTCAACCCCCAGACGCCGGGCAACTACACCAAGAAGGTGGATCGCACGATGATCGTCTTCGGCAAGAACGGCGTGAATCAGGCGTACACCGTGGCAAGCAATTTCACCGATGCCATGCTGGTTATGGATGACCGTCAGGACCAGCTGATCGACGTCATCGTGGGCGCCACATTCGACAATCTGCAGGATACGAAGAAGGTTCCCGCCGCAGGCAAGGCGATCACCGGCATCCAGGGCTGCGTCGCGGTGGACAAGATGACCGACCTGCCCAAGGCGCCCGAGCATGATGCGGTGAATCCGCAAAGCTGACCGCCAATCGAAATCGATATAGGCAATATGAAAAACCCGCGCTCCCCCAATCGGGAACGCGGGTTTTCGTATTCGAGCTGTTCCAAGCACACTGTTCCATGCATGCGGCGAAACCACCGCATGTCAATCGCTATTCGCCCTGCTCCTTGTACCAGCGTTCCAGCTCGGCAACGGCCACGTCACGCTCCACCGGACCGTTATCGAGGCGGTATTCCAGCATGTGCTTGTACGCCTTGCCGACCATCGGGCCTGGTTCGATGCTTAGCAGCTGCATGATCTCGTCGCCGTTGAGGTCAGGACGGATCGCGTCGAAGTCTTCCTTTTCTTTCAGGTCGCGTACACGCTGTTCCATCTCGTCCATGGCCGCCGAGAACATCATGGCCTTGCGCTTGTTCTGCGTGGTCGTGTCGGCGCGCGTAAGGCGGTTCAGACGCTCGTACAGCGGGCCAGCGTCCTTGACGTAGCGGCGGACCGCGGAATCCGTCCACGGCTCCTCCACGTAGCCGTGGAAGCGCAGATGCAGGTTGACCAGCTCGCTGACGTCCTCGACCATGTGGTGGTCGAAATGCAGTGCCTTCAAACGCTTGCGCGTCATCTTCGCGCCGACGGCGTCATGACGGTGGAAGCTCACCTTGCCGCCCGCTTCGAAACGACGGGTCTTCGGCTTGCCGATGTCGTGCAGCAGAGCCGCCAGACGCAGCGTCAGGTCCGGGGCCGGCACCGGACCGTCGGAACCGGTTTCGAGGGCGACGGCGCGTTCGATGACGATCATGGTGTGTTCGAACACGTCCTTATGGCGATGGTGCTCGTCGATTTCCAGCTGCAGCGCGGGAATTTCCGGCAGCACGATGTCGGCAAGACCGGAATCGACCAACGCTTCGATGCCGGCGCGCGGGCGATCGGACAGCAGCAGCTTGACCAGTTCGTCGCGCACACGTTCGGCGGAGACGATTTCGATGCGATCGACCATGTCGGACAACGCTTCGGCGGTTTCCGGCTCGATGCGGAAGCCGAGCTGCGCCACGAAACGCACGGCGCGCATCATGCGCAACGGATCGTCGTCGAACGACTGCCGCGGATCGACGGGGGTACGCAGCACGCCTTTGGCCAAATCGTTCGCACCGCCGAACGGATCGACGAATTCGAGTTCCGGAACACGCAACGCCATCGCGTTGACGGTGAAATCGCGGCGGGAAAGATCGCCTTCCAGCGTGTCGCCGTAATTGACTTCCGGCTTGCGCGAGTCGGGGTCGTACGTGTCGGAACGGTAGGTGGTCACCTCCACTTTCACCTCGGTGCCGTCCTCACGCCTGCGCATCGCGCCGAGCGTGCCGAATTTGCGGCCCATATCCCAGAAGCCATCATGCCCAAAACGGCGCAGAATATGCTCAAACTGCTCGGGACGCGCCGATGTGCAGAAATCCAAATCATGCGATTTGCGATGCAGCAGCAGGTCGCGGACAGGACCCCCGACCAGTGCCAGTTCGTAGCCTTCCGCAGCAAACATACGTCCTAATTCAATGGCCTCTGGCCACACTTCGAAGTTCACGCCATACCTTTCAGCACCACAAGTTTTCCGTTTACCAGCATACCGTTACCCCACCTGCACACAGAATTGAGTATGGTTGGAATCATGATTACGCCCGCAGACCTTGCACGCATGCTTGCCCATGCTGCGGACGACCATGCCCAAAATCCGCTGGAACCGGACGAACTGCTGTACACATCGCAGTCGGTTTCGCTGCAGCAGCTGCAACAACTACAGCAATTGCAGCAGCGCACGATCATCACGCCGAGCGCGCCTACGCCGGCGATGATGCCGCGCCGGCGCACCGCGGATGGTCCGACCACGTTCGCATCGCTTGACGCGCAGGAGCTGCCGGTGGTGCGCGAGTATTCGGCGGGCGGGCTGGTGTTCGACGACAAGGGTCGCGTGGCGATCATCGCACGTCATTCACGCAGCGGGCATTTGGAGTGGTGCCTGCCGAAGGGACATATCGAAAAAGGCGAAACGCCGCAGCAGACGGCCGTGCGCGAAGTGCATGAGGAAACCGGCATTCTGGGCGAGGTGGTCGATTCCATCGCCACCATCGACTATTGGTTCACCGGTACCAGCCAACGCGTGCACAAGCTGGTGCACCACTTCGCGTTGCGGCAGATCGGCGGCGAGCTGACCGTCGAAGGCGATCCCGACCATGAGGCCGAAGACGCCATTTGGGTGGATTTTGCTGATTTGGACGATGTGCTGAGCTATCCGAACGAACGGAAGATAGCATGGTTGTACGCAAGGAAACTCAACAGACAGGCGTAATAGTGAATCAATCCGCACAACGGCACGTTTCGCGTGGCCTTCGCGCGTTATCATCCATCCTCGCCATGGTATTGACCATGGCGTTGATGTTGTTATACGCACCCACGCCATCGGCAAGGGCCATGGAATCGACCACATCGGCGGAGTCGACGGACGGTATGTTGTCCATCAACTCTTCCACGGCCGTATTGACGGACACCTCCGGATACCATCTGAACGCCACGGTGACCAACACGACCGGACAGGAGATTCCCGCGGGAACGCTGACGCTGGCCATGAACGCCTTCTACACGTTCGTTTCGCGCAACGACATCCAGGATTGGTCTGAAGGCAACGGGCGAATCCCCACCCCGCAATCCGTGGGACAGGCCGATGTGCCCGCGTTGCAGCCGGGAGCCAGCGCCAACGTGAGCATCGACGCGGACGCCCATCAGGAATCGCTCGCGGCCATCAACTCTTGGGGGCCGAAGCCGGTGCTGCTGAGCTATTCCGCCAATGGAACCCCCCTTGCTCAATCGCATACGTTCGTGACGCGCACCGGCGCGGGATTCCACACGCCCAGCACGCCGGCGCTGCACATCACCGTCGCCCAGCCGCTGGCCGCCAACGGGTGGACCACCGACAGCAAGCTGCTTGGACAGCTGGTCGATGAAGGGGGTATTTCCTCCTCGAAACTGGCGAAAATCGCCATGCCCAGCAAGGATGACGACGCACGGCTCAAATCGTTGCAGCAGACCTTCGCCAAGCACGACATGCTGCAGGTCGTAGGAGATCCGACCTACCTGCAGGCGATGGCGATGCCAACGCGGGTCGACGGCATCACCCAGCCCGCATTGTTCGACATAACCGCCTACAGCGCCATGAACAACGCTCCGGCCTACAGCGCAGCCGGTATCAACGACCGTCAATGGTCCGCAGCCAAAGCCCGGAAAACCTATCAATCGGCATTGGGTGACAGCAACGCGGACATCACCGCATACGCGTGGCAGGGCAACGGCAATTGGACCCTACAAGCGTTGACGAAGGCCCGCCAGCAGGGGTACGGCACCGTCATCGCCACGCATGACTTCGAAGAGGACGATGCGGCTACCGTACGTACCGGCAAGACGGTGGTCTCCACCGATGCCGGGGACGTCACCGTGCTTTCCGCGCAGAATGTGCTTTCCGGCCTGGCCCAAGGCAAGGCGACCAGTGACGATGCCAACGCCGACAGCGAGGGAACCACGGCCGGCAGATTGGCGCGATTCGTCGCGCAAAGCGCGTTCTACCAGATGGAACAGCCTTATGCGGAACGCAACCTGCTGGTCTGTCTGAACGAGGATTCCGACCCCAGTGTTGTAGACGCGCTGATGAGCGACATCGAGCAGTCGCCGTGGCTGAACCTCACCGATCTCGCCACGTTGAAGGATGCCGACATCTCCGAAGATGCGGCCAGCATGTCAACCGATCTTCCCCAAACGGACGGCCTTACCGATAGCATGCGCAGCGACGTCCAGCAGACTCTGAGCGCGCTGGCGAACTCATCGAGCAACATCAAACGTTTCAATACGTCGATCCTCGTCAAGCCGAACGGAAAAGACGAATCCGACGTCAACACCTGGAGCAGGCAGCTGACGAACGCCCACACCATCATGGCCCTGCACGCGTTGGGCGGCGAAAGCCCTTCCAGAAGCACGATGGCGGAAGGCGCGAACCAGCTCGCGGCCCTGCTGATCAACGGTGTGGCGATCACGCCGACGGAAAGCGTGAACGTGGTCAGCGAAACCGCGAAAATGCCGGTGACCATCAGCAACAGCCACCCGTACCCGGTAAAGGTGAAGGTCTCGTCGCTGACCGATTCCATGCAGATCGTCACGTCCCGATTCGACACCGTGCAGGTGCCGCCCCACGGCGAGGCACAGGTGGCGTTCACCATCCGTGTGTCCACGTCCGGCACCGCCAACGCCACCATCAGCCTGTTCGACAGGAATGGTGCAGCGTTTGGAGCCACGCAGGTCACCCACATCACCAGCGCGCTGCAGATCAGCGACAAGAGCGGTTTCGTCATCATCGGCTTCGCCGTGCTCTTGGGCGCTGTGGGACTGTGGCGTCAATTCAACCGTAAGAAGGATCCCGACGAATGAGTTCTTCCGTTGGCCGTAACTCACTGATCATGGCCTCCGGTACCGCCGCTTCGCGCGTGACCGGCCAAATCCGCACCATCCTGCTTGCCTGGGCCTTGGGCACCACCGGCTATGCCGCCAACGCCTACCAGGCCGGTTCGATGATTCCGCAGGTCATCTACACGCTGGTTTCCGGCGGCATCTTCAACGCGGTGCTTGTGCCGCAGATCGTGCGCACGCTGAAATCGAAGGACGCCGAAACCAAGCTCAACAAGCTCATCACCCTTGCCATCACCTTGTTGTTGGGTGTGACGCTGCTCATGGCCGTTGCCACGCCGTTGTTGACCAAACTGTATGTCAACGGCAGCGCCGAAACCATGGCCCTCGCCACCTCCTTCACCTTGTGGTGCATGCCCCAGATCTTCTTCTACGGCCTGTATACGGTGATCGGGCAGATTCTCGCGGCGAAGGACCATTTCGTCACGTATGCGTGGAGCTCGGTCGGCGCGAACATCATCAGCTGCATCGGTTTCGGCGCGTTCATCGCGATGTTCGGCAGGGCCACGGAACGTCCGCTGGACTTCTGGACGCCGACGAAAATCGCGCTGACCGCCGGCACTTGGACGCTTGGCGTGGCGTTCCAGGCGCTGGTGCTGTTCATTCCTTTGACGAGAATCGGCCTGAAATACCGTCCGAAATTCGGCGTTCACGGCATCGGACTACGTTCGATGGGACCGGTCGCCGCGTGGAGCCTCGGCATCGTCGGCGTCGATCAGATCGTCAACATCATCGTCACCCGCGTGGCCACCAGCGCGCCGTTCAAGGCTTCGGAACAGCTGCATATGAGCCAGTTGGACGTGGCCGGCAACGCCTCGTATCAGAATGCGTACACCATCTACATGCTGCCGTATTCGCTGATCGCCGTGTCCATCGCCACTGCGATCTTCCCGAAAATATCGAAAGCCATCGCGGACCGCAATATCGACGAGGCGCGCAAGGATCTGAGCTCGGCCCTGCGTAATCTCAATCTCATCATGTGCTTCTTCGCAGCGGCGTTCATCGTGCTTCCGTTGCCGATCATCCTCGCACTGCTGCCGTCCATCAGCGTGCGTGAGGCGCTGCTCATCAGCGCGCCGCTCGCCGCTTTGGGCATCGGCCTGCCACTTTCCAGCTCGTATTTGGTCATCCAACGCACGTTCTACGCGTTCGAAGACGGCAAGCATCCGTTTATTTTCATGGCGATCACCATGGCCATTCAGGGTGGCGTCATCATCGCGTCGACGTTCATTCTGCCGCCCACGCAGTGGATCACCGTCATCGGATTGGCGATTTCGGTGAGCTTCATCCTGCCGTATCCGCTGCTTACGCACATGCTCCGTTCCCGTTTCGACGGCGATGTGGACGACAAGCGCATCATCACCGCCTATGCGAAGGCGCTGGTAGCCACGATAGCCGCCTGCGTGATTGGCCTGCTGTGCCGCAACGGCGTCTACCGGCTGGTCGGAGCGCATATCGGCCCCGACGACGGCACTATGAACTGGGGTCAGGCGGTTCTGTCCGCGATACTGCTCACCATCGTCATCGCCATCGTCTATCTGGCGTGCCTGTGGGCGCTGCGTGCCGAGGAGCTCACTTCGGTCGTGGGCATGCTCGCCGCCCGCATACCAGGGCTTGGCAACAGGCCTAAGTCTGGCGGAACGGCCAGCCCCAACGGTAAACTTGAGCAAAGTACCGCCGAAAACGGCGACCAAGAATAACAGCGTAGGTAGAACAATCGTTACAGAGTTGAAGGAAACCATGAAACCTCAACTGGGAGATACCATCAGCAACCGCTATGTGCTGGTTTCGCCATTGCGCGAGGAAACCGGCTTGCAGGTTTGGAAGGCAAGCGATCACGTGCTTGCCCGGGATTGCCAGCTTTTTATCGTCAACAACCGCAAGGCTTTGCAGGACGTCAATGCGACGGCCTCCATGCTGGCGATTTCCCACGACGCCCATTTCACGCAGGTGCTGCAGCTTCAGCACGTGGGCGAGGTGGCGTTGGTGATCACGCAGCTCGATGCCGGCATGTCGTTGAGCGAGTATCTCACGCAGTCCAGCAAGCCGCTGAGCTTCACCGCGATCCGTTCCATTCTTGGTGAGGTCGTCGAAGCCCTGCACGTGTTGCAGAAAGACAATCTCACGCATTTCTCGATCAGCACGGACACCGTGCGATTGACCCGCAACGGCATTGAAATCGCCGACGCGCCGGTAAGCATCATGCTGGCCGATACTTCGCGCGTGCAATCCGTGGAAAACCAGGAGCAGCTTGCGATTCGCCAGATCGCTTCCCTGCTGTATTCCCTGCTGACGCGCACGCCGTCGACGCTGTCCACGAACTACCATCTTGACGCGATTTCACCGAACGTGCCGATGGAGTTCCGCGTGATTTGCAAGCGTGGTCTGGATCTCAAGGAGAAGGACGGTTTCCCGACCGTTCCGATGGCCACCATCGCCGAATTGGAGGCGTTGCTGGGCGACTACGAGCCGCTGACGAAGCTTAACGGCCCCGATATTGCGTTACCGTCCGCGGATTCGGAATGCTCGATTGTGAACGTGCCCCTGCTGCAGATTCTCGAGCAGGATGCCATCGCCTTGCCCGATACGCTGGCTGAAACCGGAAGCATTCCGGAAATGACGTTCGAAGCGCCTGAACCACACACTGATTTCTCCGACAGCAAGGAAGCCTTGGCCAAGGGTATGGCCGCGACCGGCGGTGCCGTGAAATCGCTGTGGAACAACAGCCGCGAACTACTCAGCGAAGAGGACCTCGACGGATCCTCCGAAGATGTGGATTCGCCGTTCTCCTTCCCCATCCGTGTTTCCACGCCGTCGCCGCAGGGCGATTATCATACGGACGATTCGCAATTGGAGAAGACCGGTCGCATTCCGGTGATCGGACCTGACGGACAGGTCATCGAGCCGGGCGAGGAATCCGCACGCGCGTTGAAGGCGGAGCAGGAAGCGATCGACGCGGCATATCAGAACGAAAACGGAGCCCCCGTTGCGGTGCCGCCGAGTTTTGCCCCTAAAGCCTCTTCCTCCAGTCCGGCCGAGGTCGCCAATGCCAAATTGTTCGGCAAGCTCACCACCAAGGTCGTGGCCATTGTGGTCGCGTTCATTGTGGTGGCCGTCGCATTGGGATTCGCCATTCATGGTTTGACCAAGAAGCCGGATGACGGCATCACCAATACGAATTCCAACAATCCGTGGCCGGAAATGAACCTTGACGACGTGCCTTTCGGCAATAATGGCGATTCCGGCAATGGCAGCAGCTCCGCCAGCGATGCAAACAACGATTCCAACGATGCCAACAGCTCCGACAACGGCAGCTCCGATTCCAGCAAGCCGAAGAAAACCACGAAGAAGAGCCATTCCGCCAAGAAGGACGTCGACAAGGTGGTGACTTCGGATAAGAAGGTGCGGAAGGTTCCGGAACCGAAGATGCCAGAGAACACGACTCCGTATGAGATCGACAACCGCCAGTTCCTGTCCAATCCGGACGGACAACAGGGTTACGGTTATTACCTCCACCTCAGCCAGCCCCAGAAAGCGTATCGCATGGTCATCAAGATCCGTTCTTCCGGCGGCCAGGGCTACATTCGCGTGAACGCCAAGTCCAGCCCGAACCAGGGTGAACAGGTCGCCCAGTTCGAGTTCGACGCCAGCGGCACCACCGAAATCAAGTTCAACAAGGCCGTGGAGACCCAGGACATCCTCTTGTGGGTGCCGTTCGACAGCCTTCCCGGCAACCAGCTGTACATCGATTCGGTGCAGATTTTCTGACGCATCGGCAGACAAGGAGGGTGTGCGGATTGTTCCGCACACCCTCCTTTTGTTTCACGTGAAACAACGTGACGGATAGCTGACTTTTTTGAACGCCTTTTTGAACGCTTTTTTGAACGCCATCTGCAAAACCGCCCGCAACCGTCGTGGAAACTGCATTACAGTAGCAACCATGAGTGATATGCGTGATGTGGTGATTATCGGTTCCGGCCCGGCTGGCTATACTGCCGCGATCTATCTTGGCCGCGCCGGCTTCGAGCCGCTGGTCGTCGCCGGCGCGCTGACGCCCGGCGGCCAGTTGGTCAACACCACCGAAGTGGAGAATTTCCCAGGCTTTCCCGATGGCATCATGGGTCCGGATCTGATGGACAATATGCGCAAGCAGGCGGAACGGTTCGGCACGCATATCGTTTGGGACGATGTTGTTTCGGTTGCTTCGAATGCCGATTCCGGCATCAAAACCGTCACCCTTGACGGCGGCGACGTGTACGACGCACGCGCGCTGGTCATCGCAACAGGCTCAAACTATCGTAAGCTGGGCGTGCCAGGCGAGACGGAATACGCAGGCAAAGGTGTATCCTACTGCGCCACCTGCGATGGTTTCTTCTTCCGCAACAAGCCGATTGTGGTGGTCGGCGGCGGCGACAGCGCTTTCGAAGAAGCTGATTTCCTGTCCCGTTTCGGCTCGTCCGTCACCCTTATTCATAGGCGTTCCACGTTCCGTGCTTCCCGCATCATGGTGGAGCGTGCACAACGCAATCCGAAAATCGATTTCATGCTTGACGCTGTGGTGCAGGAGATTCGCGGCGACGAGAACGGCGCGCAGGAGGTGGAGGTGCGCAACACCGCCACCGAAAAGACCTCTGTAATCCCCGCTAACGGCGTTTTCATGGCGATTGGGCACACTCCTGCCACTGCTTTTCTTAACGGGCTTGTAGACGTCGATTCAGCCGGTTATATCACGGTCGATGGCGCCAGCACGCATACCAGCGAACCCGGCGTTTTCGCCGCGGGAGACTGCGTGGATAGCGTCTATCGGCAGGCCATCAGCGCGGCGGGCATGGGGTGCCGCGCCGCGCTGGATGCGCAGGCTTATCTCGATTCGCTCAAGTAAGGCTCAAATCGTTCAAATCATTATCGCTCGCCGAGCTCGATTGGCTCGGTTCGTTCAGCTCTGCTGCTGCATAAGCAGGTCGACGATGCGTTTCATATCGTCTTCCGATTTGAACACGATTTCGATTCGCCCGTGCTTCTTCGATCCCTTGATGGAGACCTTGGTGCCGAAACGCTGCTCCAGACCAACCTGAACGGGGGTACCAGCCCACGGATTGAGCTTGCTGGCCTTCGGCTTCTTGGGCTGGTCGCTTTCGGCGGCCTTCATCGACACGATTTCCTCGGTGCTGCGTACGGACAACCCCTCGGCGATGATGCGCGTGGCCAGCTGTTCCATATCCGCTTCCGTCGGCAGTCCCAACAGCGCACGCGCATGGCCCGCGGACAGCAGTCCGGATGCGACCTTCTTCTGCACGGCGGCCGGCAGGTTGAGCAATCGCAAGGTGTTGGCGATTTGCGGACGGGATTTCGACACCGACTTGGACAGTTGGGCCTGCGTCAGGCCGAAATCGTCGATCATCTGCTGGTAGGCAGCCGCCTCTTCCAGTGGATTCAGCGCGACGCGATGCAGGTTCTCCAGCAGTGCGTCACGTAGCATGTCGTCATCGGCGGTGGTTTTGACGATGGCCGGAATCGTTTTCAGGCCGGCGATCTGCGATGCGCGCCAACGACGTTCGCCCATGATGAGCTCGTACATGCTATTCATGCGCCCGTCGAACATGTTGTGCGGTTCGGCCGGTTTGGCTGCGGCTTCCCTGCGGGCGGCTTCGATTTGCGATTGCGGACGCTTGCGTACGACGATTGGCTGCAGTACGCCGACTTCCTTGATGGATTCGGCTAGCTCGCGCAGGTCGTCTTCATCGAAAATGGTACGTGGCTGATGCAGATTGGGACCGACGTCGCTCAAACGCAGTTCAACCAGATATCCACCCTGCACGGGAAGCAGTTCCGGTTCGTCCTTCTTATGTTCGGTCGGCGTGGTTTCACGTGAAACACTCCCCTGCTGCTCGCCCTGTTCGGAAGCTGGCTGAGCGGTGGAGCCGAAGAACATGTCCGCGGGATGCGCGCTTTCGTTCAACGAAATCGACGGCATGCTGGCACGACGATGCTGGTTTTTCTTGGTTGTTTCACGTGAAACAGCATGCTTCATCCCCTGCACGGCGTTCACCGATGCCTGTGCGGTAGCGGACGCGCTCTTGGATTCCACATGCTCATCAGTCTTGGAAGCCTTGACTTCTTTGGCGGCAGCGGCAGGCGCCGCATGCTCCTGATACTGCGGCTCCCCCGGAAGAGAAGGGAACAGTGCGCCAAGACCTTTACCCAAACGCGACTTAGTTGCCATGATCAGTTCTCATTCCTTCTTGCATCGATTGCCTGCAGCACCGTATCGGAACGACGCGAAAGTTCCAGCGCGGCTTCGCAGTACGCGATCGCACCCATGCCCTTAGGGTCGTATGCGATCACGCTTTGGTTGAAGCTTGGCGCTTCGGAAATCTTCACCGTGCGCGGAATGGTGGTGTCGAGCACGATTGTCGGATAGTGCTTCTTCACTTCCCCATGCACTTCGCGGCTCAGCAGCGTGCGCTTGTCGTACATGGTGATGAGCATCGTGGAGACCAGCAGCGACGGATTGTAATGTTCCTGCACCAGTCCGATGGTGTTGATGAGCTGGCCCAAACCTTCCAAGGCGTAATACTCGGCCTGAATCGGAATCAGCATTTCGTGCACGGCGCACATGGCATTGATCACCAGCAGACCCAGGCTCGGCGGGCAGTCGATGATCACGTAATCGTAATGCTCTTCGCTGGTGGCGAGGAACTCGTCCACCGCGTTCTTCAGCAGCGAGTTGCGATCCGCCATGTCGGCGACCTCAAGTTCGGCGCCACTCAAATCGATGGATGCGGGGACCACGTCGAGGTTGTCGAAATCAGGGCACGTGCACTTGACTTCCGCGATGCGCTTGCGTCCTTCGATGACGTCATACACCGAAGGCTGACCGGAGGCGTGCGGGGCACCCAATGCCGTGGAGGCGTTGCCCTGCGGATCCATATCAATAAGCAGGACCTTGCATCCGAAACGGGCCAAGGCCGCGGACAGGTTCACCGCGGATGTGGTTTTGCCGACGCCACCTTTCTGGTTGGCGACTGCGATCAGGCGCGTTTGGGCCGGCTTCGGGCAGACCGCATGCTCCAATGCCTTGTATCGCGTCGATTCATCAGCGATTTGCGCGCCTACGGGGGATGTCGAGCCTTCGAAGATTCGCTTGATGGTTTCCGTGGCGGATTCCATCGACGTCAAATTGTCTGGTTCTTCAGGTCCAGTCATGAACTAGCCTTCCTATACATATTCAACAATCAAGTTTCATCATTTGGGTGGACAGATTCTTCACCTGTTCACGGCCATGTGCACCATTGTGAACAACGGTGGATAGTTGGTGGATAACTCATCCGACCACCCAAAAGTTATCCACAGAACAATCGTTGCAATTCCAAGCTTCTTCAAGATGCTTCGTAACACATTTCCGCGATTGTGGATACTGTGGATAACTCACGCGATTTTGTGGATAACTTATCGCTTGTCCACCATCAGCACATGCGTCGGTTCCAGACCCGGACCGACCTCGGCCTCCACCACGCGGGGATGGATACCGCCGTTTTTGGAGATCTCTTTGGTGGCCTTGACGATTTCCTCCTGCGCGGATCGTCCTTTCAAGGCGACCAGCCGTCCGCCTTTGTCCAGCAACGGCAGCGTCCATCCGGATAGTTTGGTCATCGGCGCGACCGCACGGCAGGTCACCACGGCAAACGGATGCCTGACCGGGATGGGATTTCCGTCGAGATCGACGGCATCCTCTCCCCTGCCCTTCCGGCCACCGTTCGAACCACGGACGGCTTCGATTACGGCGTTGGCTCGGGAGCGCACTATCGAAACATTGTCCAATCCCATTTCGTCAACGCACTCATGAAGCCATTCGATACGGCGTTCCATCGGTTCCACCAAGGTGAACTGGTGGTCCGGCAGGCAGGCGGCCGCCACGATACCGGGGAATCCTCCACCACTGCCGATATCCGCCACCGTCTTGAATTGCCTCTTGGCCGTTGCTTCACGGATGAACGGTACGATGGCCGCGGAGTTCAGAATATGCCGTTCCCAAATAATACCGACATCGCGTGGCCCTATCAGCCCGCGCGGCTCTCCTTCCGCAGCAAGTTTCACGTGAAACACCTTCAACTTGCCCAATGCATCGCCAAGCACTTCCTCAAGAATCGGCGACCCATCCAATTCGTCATTCACATCACTCATGCACACCATCCTAATCTACAGGCATCAAAAAAGCGCCGCGAGAAACTCGCGACGCTTCATGTTTCACGTGAAACTATTTCAGGCTTCGTCGATCTCGTCGGCGTCATCGGCTGCGGAAGCCTTGACGTACACCGTGACGTAACGATGCGGTTCTTCGCCATGGGACCGAGACTTCATGCCTTCCTCGCGCACCACATCATGGATGATCTTGCGTTCGAAGGAGTTCATCGGCTTCAGGTCCACCGGCTCGCCGGTTTCGCGCGCCTCGTCGATGGCATCCAGCGCAAGGTCGTGCAGGCGCTGGCGCTTGCGCTTCAGATAGCCGTCCACGTCCACGATGAGGTGGGACCGCTCGCCGGTCTTCTGCTGTACGGCGAGTCGGGTGAGCTGCTGCAGGGCGTCCACGACTTCGCCGTTGCGTCCGATCAGATGTTTGATGTCGGTGTCGTCGTCGGCAACGATCTGCACGGTCGGACGGTTGTTGCGCACGCCCATTTCGATATCGCCCTCGTAGTCGACGATGTCAAGCAATCCTTCAAGGTAATCGGCAGCGATGTCAGCTTCGTCATTGAGCTGATCGATGGTTTTCTCAGCATCCTGCGCCATGGTGTTTTACTCCTTTGAGCGGGGTTCGTATTATTTCAAGTCTACTGAAAGTCTACTGATTGGGTTGTATCATATGGGCGATTCGCCCGATACAAAAGCGGTGTGTCCTGTGTTTCACGTGAAACACAGGACACACACTTGATGTTATTTCTTCTTCTTTTTGCGGCTTGGCTGCTGACGCTGGAAGCCGTTCTTTTCCTTCGCCTCCGCGGCCTTCTTGGCTTTCTGCAGCTCCTCCTCTTCGAGGGACGGCAGACCGGCCTTGGCGCGGCGGGCGTTCTCGTGGGCGTGGTCGCGCTTTTCCTTCGCTTCGGCGGCCGGGGATCCCGGAGTCGGGAAGACGTGGATCTGCCAGACGGAACGCAGCAGGTTGCAGATGTTGTTGGTCAGCCAGTACACCAGCACTGCGAACGGCATGGCGACGCCGGAGAAGATGTACATGATCGGGAACATCCACAGCATCATCTTCTGCATCATTTCAGTCTGCTTGTTCGCAGCGCTCTGGGCCATGTTGCGCTTCATGCTGTTGTACTGCATGAGCCACAGGCAGAAGCACATCAACGCCACGAAGATGCCGATGATGATCTTGCCGTGGATGTCGGCGGTGGTGAAGTTCTCGGCCACGTTCACGCCGAACACGTTGGTGGAGGTGAACTGCTTGGCGGTGGCGATGTCGAAGGCGCCGAGGCCGGAACCGTTCCTGAACTTGCCACGGGCGATGTATGGAATGGCCGACAGGGTGTAGAACATGCACATGAACACAGGACCCTGCACGAGCATAGGCAGCATCGATGTGCAGCCGCCCATCGGGTTCGCGTCGTTGTCCTGGTAGAGCTTCATCATCTCGCGCTGCAAAGCCTCTTTGCTGGCGGGATCGTTCTTGCCCTTGTACTTGTTTTGGATGCGCTGCATCTTGGGCTGCAAAACGGCCATCTGGGCCTGCATCTTGCGCATGCCCTTCATGGACTTGTAGAACAGCGGGAACACGCACGCCTGGACCACAATCACCAGGAACACGATGGACATGATCCACGAGAAACCGATCTCGTTCATGCCCAGCATCACCATGAATCGGTGGAATCCGGCCATAATCTGCGTCATGAGCCACTCGACGGGGTATAGGAGCTTGTACAGCCAGCCCCAGAAACCACTATCGAGGAGGAATTGATCTTGATTCATTACAGGCCATTCTCCTTATCGCCTATAGGTTCATCTACATCCAGAGGCGTGAGACGAGGCTCCTCGTGTGCCTTCGACCACGAACATCTGTAAAACAAGGAATAGAGCTGTGGAACGTCGTCGATTCCTCCACGGTTCCACTGGTTGCAACGAAGAAGGCGTAATAACGCAAGAAGGCCACCTTTAAGGCAGCCAAATCGTTCAATCGCCTGAATCGCATAATTGGAGCAGCTGGGATAATACCGGCACCGAGGTGCGGTATGGGCGGAAATATGTTTCTGATACCAGCGGATGAGCCGCACCATCCAATTGCGATGATGCCCCTTGCTCATTGCCGGGAAGCGGTTTTACGTTTCACCGCTTCGAAACACGATGCCATCTGCTGCTCAAGCGACAGGAAATCGGCACGTGCGGCACTTGGCTTGGCACGCAACACGATATCGCAGGATTCAGGTAATAGTGATTCGTACTTTCGTGCAAGCACACGGAAACGCCTTTTCACGGCGTTGCGCGTGACCGCGTTGCCAACAGCTTTGGAAACGGCCAAGCCGACACGGCGGCCTTGCACCGTCGCTGTATCGCCCGTTACGACATCGTCGTGTATCAGATAATGCACGACGATGTCTTCTCGCGATACCCTACGACGGCGTTTGAGCACCGCAACAAAATCGCGATGGCTTTTCAGCCGTTCCACCGCTCTATGCCACTAAAAAATCAGGCAGCGAGGGACTTGCGGCCCTTGGCGCGGCGACGGTTGATCAGAGCGCGGCCTGCGCGGGTGCGCATGCGCTGACGGAAACCGTGCTTCATGTGGCGACGGCGGTTGTTCGGCTGGAATGTCCTCTTCATAATTAATGCTCCCGGTGTTTTTAGCCATGCCAAGGCACGGCTCCTCATGAGTCAAGCTCTACTAAATTACTCTGACCCCTGAACAGATTGTCGCGTCGTCCATTTTTCTTCACATTTTCATGGGGATTCCCCGCATAAAACAATCCACATAATCGTTGCGATTCCGCCGAATTCCCCACAAAAGTTATCCACAAACTACAACAATGTTATTCACATTTCAATCTTTTCAACACGCACGCCGGTGGATAACTCGGGGAAAAGAGAGTACAAATATACAGTTGCACATCAGTGGTACGTCTGTCGAGAAAGGATTATCCGTGGCTGATAACACGACAACAGATCCTCTCGAGCAGGCTCGTGGGGTGTGGTCCGACGCTTTGGCCCTGCTGCACCAGAATCCGTCGCTGTCCGTACGTGACAAAAGCTGGCTGGAGAACGTCTATCCCGAAGGCATGTGGGGTCCGACCATCATGCTGTGCGTGCCCAGTGAGGCGGCTCAGCAGGCTTTGCAGACCGAATTGAACAAGCCGTTGATGGAGGCGTTGCGCGAATCCGCCGAACAGGACATCTTCCCCGCCTTCAAAATCGTTGAAATGAAGCCGAAAACGGAGGAACAGCCGGAGGAAACCTATCCGCGCTTCTCCCCCGCGAAATCGCCGGCGAAGTCCCCTGCGAACGAGACGATGCAGGGCCAGTTGCCGATTCCCGCGACGATGCCGCCGGAACAGGACCATTTCCAGAGCGGCCAGAACAGGCCGCTGCTCGACCCCGAAACGCATTTGAACAAGAACGCCACCTTCGACACCTTCGTGCCCGGCGATTCCAACCGTTTCGCACGTACCGTGGCGCTGGCCGTGGCGGAGGGTTCCGGCCATGATTTCAATCCGTTGTGTATCTACGGAGGCTCCGGCCTGGGCAAAACCCATTTGCTGAACGCCATCGGCAACTACGCGCTGGTCAAGGACCCCAATCTGAAGGTCCGCTACGTCACCAGTGAGGAATTCACCAACGAATTCATCGAGGCTCTGGCCGATACGAACCAAAGTTCCGGCCAGATCAAGGAATTCAACCGCCGCTACCGCGAGGTCGACGTGCTGCTCATCGACGATATCCAGTTCCTGAGCGGCAAGGACGCGACCCTTGAGCAGTTCTTCCACACGTTCAACACCCTGCATCAGGCCAACAAGCGCATCGTGATCGCCTCCGATGTGCCGCCGAAGGACCTGCAGGGCTTCAACGAACGTCTGATCTCCCGCTTCGAATCGGGCCTGACCGTGGACGTCAAACCGCCGGATCTGGAGACGCGAATCGCCATTCTGCGCATGATCGCCACCATGAACGGCTCCAATATTCCCAACGACGTGTTCAACCTGATCGCGGAACGGTTCACCGAGAACATCCGCGAGCTGGAAGGCGCGCTGAACCGTGTGACCGCCATGGCGTCGCTGAGCAACCAGCCGGTCACCAAAGCCCTTGCGGAGCAGACTTTGCAGGACTTCTTCACCACCGACGTGGAAATCAAGCCCGCGGACATCATCACGCAGGTGGCCAAGTACTTCTATTTGACGTTCGACGACATCGTCGGCCGTTCGCGTACCAAGAAGATCGCGCTGGCACGCCAGATCGCCATGTATCTGGTACGCGAGCTGACCAGCATGAGCCTCAACGACATCGGCCTGGTCTTCGGTGGCAAGGACCACACCACCGTGATGCACGCGTATACGCGCATCAACGACGAGATGCAGGAGAAGCAGGAGATCTACAACTACGTGACCGAGTTGACTCTGCAGCTCAAGCAGCGTTCCAACGACAAGTAACGGAAGCAACCACAACAAACGGCGTATTTCCAACGGTTTTCCTTAGGCTGGTAAATTATTTACCAGCCTTTTTACTATCCGCGTGACACGCCCGGACATAATTTCTTGTACATCGAGTTTTCCACATACATATCCACATTTCGGGGAAAGGTCTGTGGAAAAGACGTTGGAAACACGGAAAACGGCAGTGGATGGCTCGTGGATTATTCACAGTGAATTGTGGATAATTTTTGCGCGGCCATGAGCCTGTGGATAACCCATGCTCTTATCCACATTCGACTCAGAAGTTATCCACAGATGTCGCCTCGTACTGAGACGTTGCTGCGCTTGGGCTGAACGAGCTTATCCACACTATCCACAGGGCTTACTATTACGAAAGTACGTTTTTCTTACTTTCATCGTCATTCTCGTAATGCGGGGAATTCCCCACGCTTTCGTCGTCGTTGCTCTTATCGCTAGAATGGCATGTGGATCGAACGAAACGAGGAATACCCCATGAAAGTCGAAGTCAATTCCCAAGCTCTTGCCGATGCCGTGGCATGGACCACACGTGTCATCGACGCACGTCCCGCAACCCCGATTCTGGCGGGCATCCGTCTGGAAGCCATTGACGGCACACTCCAGCTTTCCGCCTTCAACTACGCCATTTCCGCACGTCACCACATCGAAGCCGGCGTGGATGAGGCCGGTAGCGTTCTGGTGCTGGGCAAACTGCTTGCCGACATCACCAAGTCGCTGCCCGCTGCGAAAACCTATCTTTCCACTGATGGTTCCACGATGACCATCACGTCGGGCAAGTCGACCTTCACCATGCAGCTCATGCCGGAAAGCGAATATCCGGATCTGCCCGTGGTGCCGACGAAACTGGGTCAGGTGGACTCCCCCACCTTCGCTCAGGCCGTCAACCAGGCGTCCGTCGCGGTCTCCCGTGAGGAGAACCGTCCGGTGCTCACCGGCATCCGCGTCCAGTTCCAGGGCGACAAGGTCATCATGAGCTCCACCGACCGTTTCCGTCTGGCCCGTTCCAGCTTCACCTGGACGCCGGAGGATGCGACCATCAGCACCACCGCTTTGGTCCGTGGCTCGCTGCTGCGCGACATGGCGCGTTCGCTGGACGAGCATCAGAACGTCACCATCGATTTCGATGCGGACAACCCGTCCCTGCTGGGCTTCGAGAACGCCGGCCGCGTGTCCACCTCCCAGCTCATCGATGGCGAATTCCCGGCCGTTGACCGCCTGTATGCCGATGAATACCCGATTCATGCCGTCATCAACAAGCAGGCCCTCATCGACGCCATCAAGCGCGTTTCGCTGGTCGCCGAACGCAACGCCCCGATCCGTATGGTCTTCTCCGGCCAGGAGCTGACGCTGTCGGCCGGCACCGCCGACGAAGCACAGGCGAAGGAGATTCTCGACATCGACATGGACGGCGAGGACATCACCGTGGCGTTCAACCCCTCCTATCTGGTCGACGGCCTGAGCGCCATCAGCGAGCCGTTCGTGCGCATGAAGATGACCACCGCGGTCAAGCCCGTGGAATTCAACGGCCAGCAGGAAGCGGATTCCGACGAATCCATGGACTACCGTTACCTGCTCGTTCCGATGCGCTTCAACAACTGATTTCGTTCCACCTGTGGCCCGGACGGCAAGTTCCCGTCCGGGCCACCATGCCATCACCTTCAAGGAATTCCGGTTTTCATGCATATCTCCCGTCTCGCGCTCGACCATTACCGGTCATGGGACCATTGCGTGCTTGATTTCGAACCGGGAATCAACATTTTCCAAGGCTCGAACGGCCTAGGAAAAACCAATATCGTGGAAGCCGTGGAAGTGCTGTCCACCGGCTCCAGCCACCGCACCTCGTCATCGCTGTCGCTGGTCGAAAAAGGCCACCCTTCCGCCACTGTCCGGGCCAACGTCGAAGATGCGGGCGAACAGCGCACATATGAGATCACCATCGCCGCGCGAGGCGCCAACAGGGCGCGCGTGGACGGCGGAAAATCGCAATATATGAGGGATATCGTGGGTTTGGTCCCCTCCGTGTCCTTTACCCCTGAAGACCAGCGGTTGGTGTCTGGCGATCCGGCCACCCGACGGAACTTCCTCAACCAGGCGGCTTCGCTGCTGTTGCCCCGTTATGCGCAGTCGTTGCAACAGTTCACGCACGTTGCCAAACAGCGTGCCGCATTGCTCAAACAGCTGTCTGACGGCTCCGGCATCGATCCCGAATACGGGCGTCAGGCCGTGCTGAGCGGTCTGGAAGTGTGGACCGGCCAATTCATCGCCCTCGGCGTGCAATTGACCAAGGACCGGAACGATGTGATCGGACTGCTGCGCGAGCCGTTCACCCGCATCTATGCTTCGTTGGCGGGCGAAGAGGAACAGGCCGACCTGGTGTATGAGCCGTCCTTCGACGAGGTGCTTCTGTTCGACGAGCCGGCCGCGGAAATCAGCCGTCATTTCCAACGCATCTACCCCGGCGAAGTGGCCCGTGGGCAGAATCTGATCGGACCGCAGCGCGATGATCTGACATTGCGGCTCAACGACATGCCAGCCCGCGAATTCGCTTCGAACGGCGAGATGTGGACAATGGCGTTGGCCTTGAAAATGGCGCTGTACGAAGTGGTTTCGGCGCAGCGCGACGTCAAGCCGATCGTGATACTCGACGATGTGTTCGCCCAGCTCGACGAGTCCCGTCGCGGGCAGATCCTCGACTTCGCGCGACGGCAGGACCAGGTGCTGATCACCGTCGCCGCGGCAAGCGATATTCCGCAAGGCGAGGCGCATGTCATCGACGTTGCCGCGCTGCGTGCGCAATCGCAGGAGACGGACGGCGATATCGCGGCGATGGCGGCCATGCTTGCCGCCGGACGTGGCGCGCAATCGCAAGGAATCGAGGCCGAATCCTAATGCCGAAACCACCAATCTGCGAACTGCTGAACCTCGACCAACGCAAACTGCCGGCCGAAGTGTTCGACCGCATCAGCGACCGTGCCGGGCGGCTCAAGGAACGCGAGGAACGCGCGCGCAAGGCGTGGGAAAGCTTCGGCGAACCCGGACGCGATCCGGAAACCGTCGGCAGCCTGTTCAATCTGCTGGCATCGAACGGCGCATGGATACCCCACCTCAAAATGGCGCAGATGCGCGACCATTGGGACCAGGTGGTGGGCGTGGAGAACGCGAAGCACTCCTACCCCGCCAGCCTGCGAGACGGCGTGCTGACGATACGTTGCGACAGCCCGGCCTGGACCACCACCCTGTCGTATATGACGCCGTTGCTGACGGACACCATCCGCAGGAAACTCGAAGGTCTGACCATCAATGAGGTGAGGGTCACCGGCCCGCAGAGCCAAGGGTTCAGCCGTGGGCGTATCTCAAGGAAGATTCGCTACTGAGGGCTATTGCGAAGTCGACTTACAATCGACCTCTCTGACAGGAGAGATCGATTGTGGCGCGCGTGAAACAGGCCGTTGCGACGGGGTTTACGGAGGTTTTCCGGCTCGTCGGACGCGTTCGGAACCATGCCGAAGCCGTTGAAAACCGTTGAATTCCAAGGACAAATGTCTATAGCGCGCTGTCCCCCTCCATGAGTAGAATATCCAGCAGTGTATGTAAACGCCTAGAAGGGGCCTTTATTTGCGTTCTAGGTGGTATCACCTGCGGAAATGACCCTTGATGGCGGGAAAAATGCAGGAAGGAATCTCTGTGGCAGACCTTGATGCGGATTCGCTGAACGAATCAGCTGAAAACACGCAGGAAGATCAGATTCAGGATCAGATCCAGAACGACCAGCTCGAAGATGCGCAACTTGACGATTCGCTGTCTCCGGAACACTACGACGCGTCCGATCTGAGGGTGCTGGAAGGCCTTGAGGCGGTGCGTATCCGCCCGGGCATGTATATCGGCTCCACCGGCCCTCGCGGCCTGCACCATCTGGTGTATGAGATCGTCGACAACTCCGTCGACGAGGCGCTTGCCGGCTACGCGTCGCACATCGAAGTGACGATTCTGCCGGACGGCGGCGTGCGCGTGGTGGACGACGGCCGAGGCATCCCGGTCGACGAAGTGCCGGGCGAAGGCATCTCCGGTGTCGAAACCGTGATGACCAAGCTGCACGCTGGCGGCAAGTTCGGTGGCGGCGGCTACGCGGTTTCCGGCGGCCTGCACGGCGTGGGCATCTCCGTGGTGAACGCGCTGTCCACCCGCGTGGACATCGAAGTGCGCCGTCAGGGCTTCCACTGGACCCAGACCTACATCGACCAGAAGCCGACCGCGCGTCTGCTCAAGGGCAAGCCGATGGAGGAAGGCGAATCCACCGGCACTTCCGTGACCTTCTGGGCCGACGGCAAGATCTTCGAAACCACCACCTACGATTTCGAGATACTGCGCAACCGCTTCCAGCAGATGGCGTTCCTGAACAAGGGCCTGAAGATCTCCCTGACCGACCTGCGCGAGCCCGACCAGGCCGGCGACGAGGTTTCCGGCGAGGAATCCGAAACCGAAGACAAGTTCCAGACCGTCACCTACCAGTACAACGACGGCATCAAGGACTACGTCGACTACCTGGTGAAGTCCCGCAAGGCCACCCCGGTCGAACCGGACGTCATCGACTTCGAGGCCGAGGACCTGAAGATCGGCATCTCCGCGGAAATCGCCATGCAGTGGACCACCGCGTATTCCGAAGCCGTGCACACCTTCGCCAACACCATCTCCACCACCGAAGGCGGCACCCATGAGGAAGGCTTCCGCGCCGCGCTGACCTCGCTGGTCAACCGTTACGCCCGCGAGAAGAACATCCTCAAGGACAAGGACGAGAACCTGTCCGGCGACGACGTGCGCGAAGGCCTGACCGCCGTCGTGTCCGTCAAACTCACCAACCCGCAGTTCGAAGGCCAGACCAAGACCAAGCTCGGCAACTCCGAAGCGAAGACCTTCGTGCAGCGCGTCATGACCGACAAGCTCGGCGACTGGTTCGACGCCCACCCGAACGAGGCCAAGAACATCATCCAGAAGGCCATCGAGGCCTCCCGTGCGCGTCTGGCCGCCAAGAAGGCACGTGAGAACACCCGCCGCAAGTCGATCTTCGAATCGGCCGGCATGCCGGACAAGCTCAAGGACTGCCAGTCCAACAACCCCGAAGAATGCGAGCTGTTCATCGTGGAGGGTGATTCCGCAGGCGGCTCCGCCATCCAGGGACGCAACCCGATCACGCAGGCCATCCTGCCTCTGCGAGGCAAGATCCTCAACACCGAGCGCGCAAGCCTGGACCGCATGATGAAGTCGGACACCATCGAATCGCTGATCACCGCCGTCGGCGGCGGCTACGGCGAGGACTTCGACCTCAACAAGGTGCGCTACCACAAGGTCATCATCATGGCCGATGCAGATGTGGACGGCGCGCATATCGCAACCCTGAACCTGACGCTGTTCTTCCGCTACATGCGTCCGATGATTACCGCCGGCTACGTGTACGTGGCCATGCCGCCGCTGTACCGCCTCAAGTGGACCAAGGGCCCGCACGACTTCGTGTACACCGACGCCGAACGCGACCGCGTGCTCGCCGAAGGCAAGGCCGCGGGCCGCCAGCTGCCGAAGGGCGAAGGCATCCAGCGCTACAAGGGTCTGGGCGAGATGAGCTACCAGGAACTGTGGGAGACCACCATGGATCCTGACCATCGCATTCTGAAGCAGGTGCAGATCGAAGACGCGGCCGCGGCCGACGAGACCTTCTCCATGCTCATGGGCGACGAAGTCGAACCACGTCGTCTGTTCATCCAGCGCAACGCACGCAACGTCAGCTGGATCGACGCGTAAACGCGTAGGGTTTCGCAGGACTTCAAAGCAAGGATTAGAAATTGGCAGACGAAAACAACAGCAACGAAGACGGCCAGTTCGTGCCTGACGGCTCCATGGAACCGTTGAGCCCGCAGGAGGCCGACAACACCGATTATGGCCTGATGGTCGGCGAACGCGTCCAGAAGAAGGATTTGCAGCAGGAAATGCGCGAATCCTATCTGGCGTACGCCATGTCCGTCATCGTCGATCGTGCCCTTCCGGACGTGCGAGACGGCATGAAGCCGGTGCACCGCCGCGTGATTTACGCGATGTACGACGGCGGCTACCGCCCCGACCGCGGCTACTCCAAGTGCGCACGCGTCGTCGGCGAAGTCATGGGCAAGTACCATCCGCACGGCGATTCCGCCATCTACGACACGTTGGTGCGTATGGCGCAGTCGTGGTCGATGCGATACACACTCGTCGACGGCCAGGGCAACTTCGGCTCCCCCGGCGACGACCCGGCAGCCGCAATGCGTTACACGGAATGCCGTATGGCGCCACTCGCCATGGAAATGGTGCGTGACATCGACAAGGACACCGTCGATTTCCTGCCGAACTACGATGGCAAGACGCAGGAGCCGACCGTGCTGCCGGCCCGCTTCCCGAACCTGCTGTGCAACGGCTCGTCCGGCATCGCCGTCGGCATGGCGACCAACATTCCTCCGCACAACATGCGCGAGGTGGCAGAAGGCGTGCATTGGGCGCTCGACCATCCGGACGCGAGCCGTGAGGAACTGCTCGACAACCTGATCCGCATCATCAAGGGACCGGACTTCCCTACCGGCGCCACGATTCTCGGACATAAGGGCATCGAACAGGCGTACCGTACCGGCCGTGGCCTCATCACCATGCGAGCCGTGGTGAACACCGAGGAGATCAAGGGCCGCATGTGCCTCGTGATCACCGAACTGCCGTACCAGGTCAACCCGGATCGTCTGGTCGTGTCCATCCGCGAAGCGGTGCGCGACGGCAAGATCCAAGGCATCGCCGACATGCGCGACGAAACCTCCGGCCGTACTGGCCAGCGCCTCGTGCTCGTGCTCAAGCGCGACGCCGTGCCGAAGGTCGTGCTCAACAACCTGT
>ERZ772969.513-NODE-513-length-35799-cov-6.101024_pt1 | contig 35799 bp, 27 predicted proteins | sample MGYA00511676_ERZ772969 | MGnify/ENA primary metagenome ERZ772969 (study PRJEB29015, sample SAMEA2737651) | human gut metagenome | biome: human gut; feature: human-associated habitat; material: faeces | place: China | collected 2012 ... | reverse complement strand
CAACTTTTCGTCCGCATGCCCTTTGGAGAAGTGGAATTTAAATTTTCATTTTAGGAAAAAGTCAATCGGTTTTCTGAAACCTTGACATAACCTGGATTCTATGGTAAATTTATTGAGTTAAAATGCGTCGAAGAGGACCAGTAAGAGAGAATACGGAGCACAGAGAACTGCCGGCCGGTGCGAGGCAGCATCCAGAAGCTTTCCGAACTCGCCTCGGAGCAGCATGCTGAAAAAGTGGGCGTAAGCAGTGAAAAACGAGGCACTGCCCGTCGGTATTCTTGGTAGGCATTGCCGGTTTCCGCCGTTATCGGAAAAAGAGTGCATACGGGTGAAGACCCAGTATGAAATAGAGTGGTACCGCGTGAGAATGTAAGTCCCCCACGTCTCTATAAAAATGATAGAGATAGAGGGACTTTTTTTATTGCCGGACGTCTTTAAAGGGCGCTCAGGGGCAATGAAACAGAATCAGGATCTTCCTGGATTCTGGTAAATGCAGCGGCGGACGAAATTCGCAGAGCGTATTTTGAACCGCTTTCAACGATATGAAATGGAGGAGAAAATCGTCATGGCACAGTACAACCACACCGCCATTGAGAGCAAATGGCGTGAGAACTGGGAAAAGAATCCGATCAATGTCAATGATGGAAAGAAAGAAAAATATTACTGCCTGGATATGTTCCCATATCCGTCCGGCAGCGGACTTCATGTAGGTCACTGGAGAGGTTATGTAATCTCTGATGTATGGAGCCGTTATCAGTTATTAAAGGGCAAATATGTGATCCATCCGATGGGATGGGACGCATTCGGTCTTCCGGCTGAGAACTACGCGATCAAGATGGGCGTTCATCCGGCAATCTCCACAGCGTCCAATATCAAAAATATCAAACGTCAGATCAACCAGATCGCAGCGCTCTATGACTGGGATATGGAAGTAAACACGACAGATCCGTCCTTCTACAAATGGACCCAGTGGATCTTCGTACAGATGTTCAAAAAAGGTCTTGCATACGAGAAGGAATTCCCGATCAACTGGTGCCCGTCCTGTAAGACAGGTCTTGCGAACGAGGAAGTCGTAAACGGCTGCTGCGAGCGCTGCGGCACACCGGTTACAAAGAAGAATCTCCGTCAGTGGATGTTAAAGATCACTGCATATGCAGACCGTCTCTTAAACGACCTCGACAAGCTCGACTGGCCGGAGAAGGTTAAAAAGATGCAGACCGACTGGATCGGCAAATCCTACGGTGCAGAGGTTGAGTTCCCGGTAAAGGGACGCGACGAGAAGATCACTGTCTACACAACAAGACCGGATACGCTTCACGGCGCAACCTTTATGGTACTCTCCCCGGAGCATAAGCTTGCAAAAGAGCTTGCAACGGATGAGACGAGAGAGGCTGTTGAGAAGTACATCTTCGACGCTTCCATGAAGTCCAACGTAGACCGTCTCCAGGGCAAGGAAAAGACAGGCGTCTTCACAGGATCCTATGCGATCAACCCGTTAAACGGCAAAGAGGTTCCGATCTGGCTGTCCGACTATGTACTTGCTGACTACGGTACCGGCGCGATCATGTGCGTACCGGCCCATGATGACCGTGACTTCGAGTTCGCAAAGAAATTCGGTCTCCCGATCATTCAGGTTATCGCCCAGGATGGCAAAGAGATCGAGAATATGACAGAAGCTTACACAGACGCGAAGGGAACTATGATCAATTCCGGTGAGTGGAACGGCATGGAGTCCTCCGTATTAAAGAAAGAAGCTCCGCACATCATCGAGAAGATGGGTATTGGTAAGAAGACTGTGAACTACAAGCTCCGTGACTGGGTATTCTCCCGTCAGCGTTACTGGGGCGAGCCGATCCCGATCGTTCACTGTCCGAAGTGCGGCAATGTTCCGGTTCCGGAAGACCAGCTTCCGTTAAAACTTCCGGAGGTTGAGAGCTATCAGCCGACCGGTACCGGTGAGTCCCCGCTTGCGGCGATCGACTCCTGGGTAAACACCACATGCCCGTGCTGCGGCGCTCCGGCAAAACGTGAGACAAACACAATGCCTCAGTGGGCTGGTTCCTCCTGGTACTTCTTACGTTATGTAGATAACAAGAACGACAAGGAACTTGTATCCAAAGAGAAAGCAGACAAGTACCTTCCGGTAGATATGTACATCGGCGGTGTTGAGCATGCCGTTCTTCACCTTCTGTACTCCAGATTCTACACGAAGTTCTTATATGATATCGGAGTGATCGACTTTGATGAGCCGTTCAAGAAGCTGTTCAACCAGGGCATGATCACCGGTAAGAACGGTATCAAGATGAGTAAGTCCAAAGGAAACGTTGTTTCCCCGGATGATCTTGTAAGAGATTACGGTTGTGATGCGTTAAGAATGTACGAGCTCTTCGTTGGACCGCCGGAGCTGGATGCCGAGTGGGACGACAGAGGAATCGAGGGCGTATCCAGATTCTTAAACCGTTTCTACAACCTTGTGATGGACAGCAAGGACAAAGATATCAAGGAGACAAAGGAGATGGTGAAACTCCGCCACAAGCTTGTCTACGATATCGAGACACGTTTCAACCAGTTCAGCCTGAATACCGTAGTGTCCGGATTCATGGAGTACTGCAACAAGCTCACAGACGTCGCAAAGAAGGAAGGCGGAATCGACAAGGAGACCTTAAAGACCTTTGTGATCTTACTGGCTCCGTTTACTCCGCATCTCGGCGAGGAGCTCTGGAGAGAGCTTGGAGGCACAGACAGCGTATTCCACGCAACATGGCCGGAGTGCGATGAGGAAGCGATGAAGGACGATGAGATCGAGGTTGCCGTACAGGTTAACGGTAAGGTAAAAGCGGTCATCATGGTTCCGGCTGACATCGCAAAAGAGGATGCGATCGCTGCAGGTAAAGCTGCGGTAGAAGGAAAGATCACCGGAAACATCGTGAAGGAGATTTATGTTCCGAAGAAGATCGTAAACCTTGTTGTAAAATAAGATGGAGTGACAGAAACTGTCGGATCATCTGAAAAATTCGTGCCAATATAAGTATTTGAAAAAATTCCGGGCGGGATCCTTGCGGTCCCGCCCTTTTTCACTGCCGAAATGTCAGTATTTACTATACATGCCGGAAACCTCCTTTTGTTAATTTTGAACAAATTGTAAACAGATTATGACTATAGAAAGGCTGAAACCAAATAAAACAAACAAATTAAACAAAAAATACGCAGAAAGGAAAACTTTATTGACAAAGATGTTAGAAAATGATATTCTTTAATCATGAAATTCAGAAAAGAGTGTATATATAGGTATAGTAAATATTTACATTCAACGATTACCAACAACACTCTGACGAAACAGAAATAACTTGAAGGAGGGCATGTGAATGAAAAAAAGAACAGCAGCGAGATCGGTGGCAGCCGTTGTCGGAGCAGCAATGGTGCTGACAGCGTGCGGAGGCGGAAACAATGCAGCGGCAACGACCGGGGCATCAGGCGGCAGTGAGACCCAGGCAACAGCGGAAAGCTCCGGCGGCGGAAATATCACAAAGACAGATATCGTCTTTGCCCAGGCCTCTGACGTTGTGACCCTGGATCCGGCAGGACAGCAGGATACCACTTCCGGTGTACTTATGAAACATGTGTACAGTACCTTGATGGATGTCGATGATGATGGCAACCTTGTTCCGGATCTGGCAGAGAGCTACGAGATGAAGAGTGACACGGAATATACCTTCACCCTGAGACAGGACGCATGCTTCTCCGATGGCACTCCGGTTACAGCGAAGGATGTAAAGTTTACATTTGACCGTGCGAAGGATATGCCGAAGACGAAATCCAATACCTCCAAGATCGAGGAGGTTATCGTGGATGACGATCAACATGTTACCTTCAAGTTGACACAGCCATATGCGGCATTTAAGACTATTGTTACTTCGTCGAACCTTAGTATTGTCTCCGAGGCGGCGGTCACAGCGGCGGGAGAGTCCTACGGTGATGTTGACAATGTTCTCGGATCCGGTGAGTTCACAGTTACCGAGTGGGTTCCGAACGATCACTACACCCTTGCAAGAAACGAAAAATACTGGGGTGAGATGCCGATCGCTACAACGATCACCTGCCGCGTGATCCCGGAGGGAAGCGCCCGCGCCATTGCCCTTGAGGCAGGAGAGGTCGATCTTGTATGGAACGTTGACGCGACTGACTGTGCGAACATCGAGGCAAACCCGGATGTGACGCTGTTGAGCCAGACATCTTCTTCCATCGAATATCTCGGTATGAATACGACAAAAGAGAAATTCAAGGATGTGAGAGTCAGACAGGCGATCAACTACGCGCTTGATAAACAGACGTTTGTTGATACGATCATTGAGGGTCGTGGAACTGTAGCAAACAGCTACATCAACTCGATGATCCCGGGCTGGACCGACGAGGTGGAAGCTTATCCGTATGATCCGGCGAAGGCGAAAGAACTTCTTGCGGAAGCCGGTTATCCGAATGGATTCGAATGCAAGATCTATGTAAACGGCGACGTTCGTACCCGTTCCGCCCAGATCATTCAGGCCCAGCTTGCAGAGGTTGGAATCACGGTTGATATCTCTACCTATGAGTGGGGCGCTCTTCTCGATTCCTTAAATGCAGGTGAGCATGAGATGTTCCTCCTCGGATGGTCGAATTCAAGCTTCGACGCGGATGGAAGTACTTACCAGTTATTCTATTCCGGAAACCATGGAGCAACCGGTAACCGTGCATTCTTAACTGATGATAAAGTCGATGAGCTGATCATCAACGCGCAGAAAGAGAGTGACGATACCAAGCGTATGGAGTTCTACAAAGAGCTTCAGGTATACCTCCACGAGATCTCCCCGTGGTGTCCGTTATACTACAAAAACGACAATGTCGGTGTCCGCGCAGACTTAAAGGGATTCAAGCTTCACAAGGGCGCACAGCACTACCTTGGCAACTGCCACTATGAAGATTGATAATATTTAAAATGTGAAAGACGGGGGCAGACATGAAGGTGTCTGCCCCCTTTTCAACGACACGCAACCGTGCGAAGATGCAGATCGCCGCAAGCGACCACACGGGATGCCCGGAGGTGTAAGGGCACATTCTTTGAAAATTACACAAAAAATACTGGAAATGCATGGATTGTTCGGTTATAATGTCACTATCATGTATAGTACGATGTATAGTGAATTATAACTATTCAGGGAATTCGCTGATAAAATGGGGATAGGGCTGAATAGTAAAACAGGAGGAGATGAGCATGGGAATTCTCGAAGAAGTAAACGCAAGCTATGAAAAACTCAGCCCGGTTCAGAAAAGGATCGCGGATTTTATCTTCAAATATCCGGATCAGGTCTGCTTTTACTCCCTGAAAGAGCTTTCGGAGACACTGGGTGTGACGGAGGTGACCATATTAAGGTTCACAAAGAAGATCGGGGTCCAGAGCTTCGTGGAGATGAAGAACCGTCTGCGGGAGCATTTGCAGACGAGACTGGTCCATGGGGACGGTTTGAACAGAATCGCGGATCATGTGGGCGGGATCCGGTTCGGTGACCACGATAAGGAAGAAATGTTCCAGGAGTTCGTCGCGAACGAGAAGAATGTGATCGCGAAGACCTTTGAACAGGTCTCCTTAAAGGATATCCTCTCCGCGGTGGCCATCATCAGGCAGTCCCGGAAGATCTATGTGGTGGGAAGCGAGCTGGTGACAGGGCTCTGTGCCTATACGACGAGAAGACTCCTGACATTGGGACTGGAGGCGCTCGATCTCTCGAATCTGAGCCGGGCTCTCTACAATAACTATCTGGCCCACGCCACGCCGGAGGACTGCGCGATCATCTTTTCCGCACCCGGATACGCGAAACATATCGTGAATACCGCAAGATATCTCGACAAGAAGAAGATCCCGCAGATCGCCATCACGGATCAGAGGACTTCACCGATCGCGTCCTACGGAACGACCGTTTTTACCTGCAATAACCACGACCTGTTCTTTTATAATTCCGTGATGGGATATATGTCTGTGGCGAACGCCCTGATATATTTCTCTGCCATGGATAACCCGGAGGAGACGAATAAACGCCGTGGGCGCCTCTCGGAAGTGAGAAGTGCGATCGGCAGCATCGACTTCGTTAAAGACGGTTTATAGGCAGTGGATCTTCGGACAGTTCAACCTATTAGCTTAATAGGAGTATAGTAAATACAATACAAAAAAGGTCACAGCAATTTGTGAAAATTGCTAAAACAACCCCTTGTAAATTGAATTTTATTGACAAATATGTTCAAAACTGTTATTCTTGGTCTATAAGAACGAACTAAGTACTGCATGACGGGTATAGTGAATACTGACATATGCTACCGTTATGAAGTACGACCGCTGTGGGGAGCGGAAGAAAATAACAGGAGGAATTTGTGAATGAAAAGAAGGGGTATTGCAAGAACAACAGCAATGGCAATGGCAGCAGCTATGATCCTTACAGCCTGCGGAGGGGGAAACGCGGATCAGTCTACAAACGCACCGGCAGGCAGCAGCGCGCAGACAACTACCGATAACGGCGGAAGCGGCGAGATCACAAAGACGGATATCGTTGTGGCTCAGGGTGCAGATGTTGTAACACTGGATCCGGCAGGACAGCAGGATACCACATCCGGAGTACTGATCCATCACGTATACAGCACACTGATGGATATCGACGATGACGGTAACCTTGTTCCTGATCTGGCTGAGAGCTATGAGATGAAGAGTGATACAGAGTATACCTTCAAGCTCCGTGAGGATGCATGCTTCTCAGACGGAACACCGGTAACAGCGAAGGATGTAAAGTTTACGTATGACCGTGCGAAGGATATGCCGAAGACAAAGTCCAATACTTCAAAGATCGCAGAGGTTATCGCTGACGATGATTACCACGTAACCTTCAAGCTTACACAGCCATACGCAGCGTTCAAGACAATCGTTACCCAGACAAACTTAAGTATCGTTTCTGAGGCAGCTGTTACAGCAGCAGGCGATGCTTACGGCGATGTGGAGAATGTACTCGGATCCGGTGAGTTCACGGTTACGGAGTGGGTTCCGAACGATCACTACACCCTCACAAAAAACGAAAAATACTGGGGTACAGAACCGATCGCAACTTCCATTACCGTCCGTGTAATCCCGGAGGGAAGTGCAAGAACCATCGCTCTTGAGGCAGGGGAGGTCGATCTTGTATGGAACGTTGACCCGACAGATTGTGCGAACGTGGAAGCAAACTCCGACGTAGCGCTTCTTTCCCAGCCGTCTTCTTCCATCGAGTATCTCGGAATGAATACGACAAAAGAGAAGTTCTCCGATGAGAGAGTCCGTCAGGCAGTCAACTACGCGCTGGACAAGCAGACCTTCGTTGATACGATCGTTGAGGGACGTGGAACTGTAGCAAACAGCTATATCAACTCCACGATCCCGGGCTGGTCTGAAGAGGAAGAAGCTTATCCGTATGATCCGGAAAAGGCAAAAGAGCTCCTTGCAGAAGCAGGTTATCCGAATGGATTTGAGTGCAGCCTCTATGTAAACGGTGACGTTCGTACACGTTCCGCACAGATCGTTCAGGCGCAGCTTGCTGAAGTTGGAATTACCGTTGATATTTCTACATATGAGTGGGGCGCATTCCTGGATTCCTTAAATGCAGGTGATCACGAGATGTTCATCCTCGGATGGTCCAACACAAGCTTTGACGCAGATGGAAGCACCTACCAGTTATTCTACTCTGAGAACCATGGTGCGACCGGCAACCGTGCATTCTTAACAGATGAGAAGGTTGATGAACTCATTATCGCCGCTCAGAAGGAAAATGATGATACCAAACGTATGGAACTCTACAAGGAGCTTCAGGATCGTCTCCACGAGATCTCCCCGTGGTGCCCGTTATACTACAAATACGATAATGTTGGTGTCCGCGCAGACTTAAAGGGCTTCAAGCTTCACAAAGGCGCACAGCATTACCTTGGCAACTGCCATTACGAAAAATAATATCTGATCCCCAAAAGGACAGAGTCCATGCAAAAACAGGGTACGGGTCACGAAAAGGGATCCGTACCTCTTTCCAGAATCCGGTGAAAGCCCGGAAAACATTCCAGAAACCCTGAGACAAGGATCCGGAACTTCGGCCCCGACAGACGGGTTTCGGAAACACAAAAAAACAGCCGCGGGATGCGGTAGATTGGATGGTGTGCATGAGCAAATATGTGTTAAAGAGACTTGCGATGCTGATCCCGGTACTGATCGGCGTAACCTTCATGGTTTATTTCATCTTAAGCCTTTCACCAGGTGATACAGCAGCGATGATCGCAGGTGAGTCGGCAGACGCAGAGACGATCGAAGCGACAAGAAAAGACCTCGGACTTGATCAGCCGGTTATCGTTCAGTACGGAAAATATATGCTGAACCTTCTTCACGGCGATATGGGTAAATCCTACAAGACAAAACGTGACGTTTTCCCGACGATCATGGCAGCTTTCCCGAATACAGCAAAGCTTGCGTTCTGGTCGATCCTGGTAGCAGTAGCGATCGCACTCCCAATCGGTATCATCAGTGCGACGAGGCAGTACAGCGCGATCGATAATGTCGGAATGGTCGCCGCCCTGCTAGGCGTCGCGACCCCGAACTTCTGGCTGGGCTTAATGCTCATCATCGTATTCTCCTTAAACCTTGGATGGCTTCCATCCGGCGGTATGGGATCCTGGAAGAACTACATCATGCCGGCGATCACTCTTGGTACCGGCGACGCAGCGCTGATCTGTCGTATGACGCGTTCCTCCATGCTTGAGGTCATCCGTCAGGATTATATCCGTACCGCGAGAGCGAAGGGTGTGCCGGAGAAAATGGTGATCCGGAAACATGCATTAAAGAATGCGCTGATCCCGGTCGTTACCGTTATCGGACTTCAGTTCGGTTCCCTTCTTGGCGGCGCGACTCTTACCGAGACCGTATTTGCATGGCCGGGCGTTGGCCGTCTCCTGGTAGACTCCATCAAGAGTAAAGATGCCCCGTTAGTCCTCGGCGGCGTTATCATGATGACCATTACCTTCAGTATCGTAAACCTTTGCGTGGACATTCTCTACGCTTTCATTGACCCGCGCATTAAAGCGCAGTATAAGAAAAAATAAGGAGGAAAGCGTATGGGAACATCAAAGAATCAGGAAGCGGCGTCCGGCGCGACTGTAAAGAAGCGCGGCCAGTTCAAAGAGATCTGGCGCCGCTTGAAAAAGAACAAAATGGCAATGATCGGTCTTGGAATCGTCGTTTTCCTCGTACTGATCTCCATCTTTGCAGATTTCCTGTTCGATTACAATACCGTTGTTATCAAGCAGAACACAGCCATCCGTCTCCAGACTCCGAGTGCAGCTCACTGGCTCGGAACAGATGAGTTCGGACGTGATATTCTGGCACGTCTCGTTCACGGATCAAGAGTATCCTTAAGCGTTGGCGTTGTAGCCGTATCCATCGCACTTCTGATCGGTGGATCCTTAGGAGCGATCGCAGGCTTCTACGGCGGAAAGATCGATAACGTGATCATGCGTATCATGGATATCTTCCTTGCGGTACCGAGCCTTCTTCTTTCCATCACGATCGTATCCGCACTTGGACCGAGCATCTTCAACTTAATGCTCGCCATCGCGATCTCTTCCGTGCCTGGCTACGCGCGAATCGTCCGTGCTTCCGTCCTTACCGTAAAGGATCAGGAATTCGTAGAGGCGGCGAAATGTATCGGAGCAAACAACTTCGAGATCATTTCCTCCCATATTCTCCCGAACTGTATGGCACCGATCATCGTTCAGGTATCATTAAAGGTTGCATCCGCGATCCTTTCCACATCCGGCTTAAGTTTCCTGGGCCTCGGCGTAAAGGCTCCGACACCGGAGTGGGGCGCAATGCTTTCCGGCGGACGTGCTTACCTAAGAAACGCTCCGCACCTGACCGTATTCCCGGGTATTGCGATCATCATTACGATCCTTTCCCTGAACCTGTTAGGCGATGGTCTTCGTGATGCGTTAGACCCGAAACTGAAGAAGTAGGGAGGACAAAATATTGGAAGATAACAAAAACTTAATTCTTGATATTAAGGATCTTGTGATCCATTATGAGACCGATGACGGTGTTGTAGAGGCGGTAAACGGCATCGATATCCAGTTAGAGCACGGAAAAACCTTAGGACTGGTAGGAGAGACCGGATCCGGAAAGACAACAACCGCTCTTTCAATCCTGCGTCTCGTTCCGGACCCGCCGGGAGTTATTAAAAACGGTTCCATCCTTCTTGACGGAAAAGATATCTTAAATATGCCGCAGAAGGAGCTGGAGGCGATCCGTGGAAATACCGTTTCCATGATCTTCCAGGATCCGATGACATCCTTAAACCCGGTGCTCACCGTCGGTGACCAGATCGCCGAGGTTATCAAGCTCCATGATAAGATCAGTGAGAAAGAGGCTGAACAGAAAGCCGGCGATATGCTGGAGGTGGTAGGTATTCCGAGAGAACGTTTCGGCGAGTATCCGCACCAGTTCTCCGGAGGTATGAAGCAGCGTGTCGTTATCGCTATGGCTCTTGCCTGCAACCCGAAGCTCCTTCTTGCCGATGAGCCGACAACCGCTCTCGATGTGACAATCCAGGCACAGGTTCTCGAGACGATGAAGGATTTAAGAAAGAAATTTGGATCCGCGATGATCATGATCACCCATGATCTGGGAATTATCGCAGAGGTCTGTGATGAGGTCTCCGTTGTATATGCCGGACAGATCGTTGAGCATGGAACTCTGGAAGATATCTTCAACCATACCATGCACCCATACACAGAAGGTCTTTTCGGTTCTCTTCCGAACATTGAGGACCGCAAGGCGAGACTTCAGCCGATTCCGGGCCTGATGCCGGATCCGACAAACCTTCCGAAAGGCTGCCCGTTCTCCCCGAGATGTAAGTACTGCACAGAGGCATGCAAAAAAGACAGACCGGAAAAGAAGTGGGCGAGCGATACGCACTATGTGCGCTGCGTCCGCTACGACGAGCCGGGATTTTCCATTGAAAGGAGTGAGCAGTAATGGCAGATACGATCCTTGAAGTAAAACACCTGAAAAAATATTTCAACACTCCAAAGGGACTGCTCCATGCGGTCGATGACGTGAACTTCACTCTGGAACGTGGAAAGACCCTCGGTATCGTAGGTGAGTCCGGATGCGGTAAGTCCACCACAGGACGTTCCATCTTACGTCTCATCGAGCCGACCTCCGGTGAGGTCATCTTCGACGGTGAGGATGTATGTAAAAAGAATAAAAATGAACTCCGTCTCTTAAGACGTGACATGCAGTTGATCTTCCAGGACCCGTATGCATCTCTTGACCCGAGAAAGACAGTCAGTGAGATCATTGCTGAGCCGTTAAAGCTCCAGAAGCTTATTACGGACCCGAAAGCCCGTATGGACCGTGTGCGTGAGCTGATGCAGGTCGTAGGTCTTGCGGACCGCCTAATCAATACATATCCGCATGAGCTTGACGGCGGCCGCCGCCAGCGTATCGGTATCGCAAGAGCGCTTGCGATGAAACCGAAGCTTATTGTATGCGACGAGCCGGTTTCTGCCCTTGACGTATCCATTCAGGCACAGATCTTAAACCTGATGCAGGATCTTCAGGAACAGATGGGATTGACCTATATCTTCATCACACACGACCTTTCCGTTGTCAACCACTTTGCGGATGATATCGCGGTTATGTATCTTGGACAGCTCATCGAGAAAGCTCCGTCTGAGCAGCTTTTCGATAGGCCGACTCATCCGTATACACAGGCTCTGCTCTCTGCAATTCCGGTACCAAGCCTGAAAAAGAAGAGAGAGCGTATCATCTTAAAGGGTGAGATCACTTCCCCGATCAACCCGAAGCCAGGCTGCCGTTTTGCTGCCCGCTGTCCGTATGCGACAGACCGCTGCAGAAGCGAGGAACCGGTACTCCGCGAGATCGAACCGAATCATTTCGTGGCATGCCATCTGACGGAAGGCAAATAAGGAGACATTCGTATGCCCCCGCCGGTATTCTGGCGGGGGTATTTTGTGTAATAGGAAATGCCGACAGAAATGGATGCAGTGGATGCTGTGCAGGGCTGTGAGGGCAGCTTCTTTTGTAAGTATAATAAATTTGACAGGGAAATGATCCTGCGATAAAACTACATATATAAATAGGAAAGAGAGGACCTGGAACCATGAAACAGATCGATATCAGAGACTTTACAAATTATCATTATCCTACGATCTTTACCCCGGCACCGGATGGAAAGCACGCGGTGATGGCGGTGGTGGATGCCAACGAGAAGGACAACTGCTATGAGTCCTGCTTATGGCTCTATGATATGGAGACAAAGAAAACGTCCAGACTGACAAGCGGAAAGAAAGAGCGCACGTTTATCTGGATGGATTCCGAAACTGTCCTCTTTATTGCGGACCGTGAGAAGGCTTATCAGGAAAAAGCGAAGAATGAGGAAGACTGGACCTGCTTCTATACCTTAAATATCCATGGCGGTGAAGCACAGCTTGCTTTCGCTGTTCCGTATAAGGCAGTGAAGATGAAAAAGGCCGGAAATAAACTTGTCCTCACAGTGAAATATGATTACAACAAGCCGGATCTCTCCCACATGGAAGAGGGCGAGGAGAAGAGAGCTGCTTTAAAGGCGTGGAAGGACGAGAAAGACTATGAAGTCTTCGATGAGCTTCCGTTCTGGGCGAATGGTCAGGGCATTGTAAATAAGAAGAGAACGAGACTTGCAGTCTATGACATGGAGAGCGGTTCCTGTGAGATTGTGACTCCGGATTACGAGAATGTCGAGAGTTCCTGGGTCGAAGGCGATGATACGATCCTCTATGTTTCCAGCCTTTACACGGATAAAAAGGATGTCTACCAGGGATTAAAGCAGTATACGATCTCCACGGGTGAGTTAAAGACTCTTGTAGAGCAGAAGGATATGAGCATCGATTACGCGTGCATCCTCAAGGGAAAAGTAACCTTCTTCGGTTCCTACATGAAAGAATACGGCTTTAATGAGAATGACAAGCTGTATACGGTGGAGAACGGCAGGGTAGAGCTTCTTTCCGACTATGATGACAGCGTCCACAACTCGATCTGCTGCGACTGCAAGTTTGCGGACGGAGCTTCCGCGATCCATGACGACGACAAGATCTACTTTATCGCGACGCTGCGAAAACAGAGCGTGATTCGTACCTTTGACGCTGAGGGTCACATGGAGACGATCCTGGACCGCCAGGGAAGTGTCCACACACTGGCGAAGTCCGGAGATACCGTCTACTTTACCGGAATGCGCGATATGGGACTCACCGAGTGCTACGCGTTTGACGGAAAAGAGGAGACAAAGCTCACCTCCTTCAACGATGCAGTGATGGCGGAGCGCAGTGTCTGCCCGGTCGAGGAGTTCACATTTACATATAAGGATCTGGAGCTTGACGGCTATGTGATCAAACCGGTGAACTTTGACCCGAATAAGACATATCCGGGAATCTTAACGATCCACGGCGGTCCGCGCGCGACCTTCGGACCGACGTTCTTCCACGAGAGCGAGGTATTTGCGAATGCCGGATATTTCGTATTCTTTACGAACCCGCTCGGAAGTGACGGACGCGGAAATGAGTTCGCTGACATTACCGGAAAGCACGGCGGAATCGACTTTGAATGCTGCATGGCACTCACAGATGAGGTATTGAAGCGCTATCCGCAGGTTGATGAGAAGCACCTGGGCGTTATGGGCGGAAGCTACGGCGGATTTATGACAAACTGGGTAATCGGAAATACCACAAGATTCGCGGCGGCCTGCTCCCAGAGAAGTATCTCCAACTGGGTATCCAAGTGCATGACCACCGATATCGGATACTACTTTAACATGGACCAGATCAAAGCAGACCCGTGGAACAGTCCGGAAAAGATGTGGCAGCACTCCCCGTTAAAATACGCTAACATGGCTAAGACCCCGACCCTCTTTATCCAGTCGGACGAAGACTACCGTTGCTGGATGGGCGACGCGATCCAGATGTTCTCCGCGTTAAAATACTTCGGCGTTGAAGCCCGCATGTGCCTCTTCCATGGCGAGAACCACGAACTCTCAAGAAGCGGTAAACCGAAACACAGAATCCGCAGAATGACGGAGATGATGGAGTGGTTTGAGAAGTATTTGAAGTAAGATGGCAGACAACAGAAAAATCAGCAATTTATATTAAAGGAAAGAGGCTGTCCGAAAGGGCAGCCTTTATTATGGAATTTTTGTGGCAAAATTTCGTCAGTGTAGATTTTTCAGTGACAAGCGGTATAAAGTATGGTACGATACATATAAGCGTGGGTCTGTCTTTACAGATCCCGGAAGGAATTCGATTTTATATCCGGTTTTCGAAAAACGTGATCCCTGTGGGAATGCGAAAGCAGTAAGCTTTGCGGCGGGACCGGATCAGAGAAGGAGATTTTTGCATGCGGAAACGCTTATTTGCGATAGTTCTTGCGCTGACAGCAGCAGTTGGGATTTCTGGCGGTACTGCGTCTGGCGCAGTAAGATCTGCGCAAGTCGATACGATCACGATGGACGCAGAGATGCCCGATGATGAGGTAGGGGTAGACCTCGGCTGGAAAACCCAGCAGGATAAAGGACGCTGGATCGATAAGATGGGGATTGGTGACGATGTAAACAGCCTGCTCCTGATCATCAATAATCTGGACACCGAAACAGATACAGTAAAAACAACAAAAGATCGTACCTCCAGCGAGAAGGTTGTCCGCGCGAAGAGAAAACAGCTTCCGGGGAACTCGAGACTTCTCTACCTCTCGAGAACGGATACCGGTTGGCAGGAAAATTTTTCGGTCAACTGCTATGTTTCCGGCGGACAGGAGGATGACTCCGAGGTGTATGGTGTTTACCGTCTGGAGAGTACCTTCGGAAGTGAGAATGACCCGGGCAGTCTTGCACCATACCGGAAACTTACGGAAAATGATTACTGGATCACGGATCCGGAAGCAGACGGTTTCGGCGTGATCGCCGGAAAGAAGCCGGAAGGACTTCCGGCAGCTCAATTTGTCAATCTGGAAGCAATGCGTGCTTTTTCTAATTTTGGAATGATATTAAAGCCGGAGGAGGGCGCGGAAGGGTATCCGGCTCTGGTGGTAAACTGTCAGCAGTCCGGTGCGAAGAACAGATCTCTCTGCGGAATCCAGCTCGCCCAGTCCTATGTGAGAATGCTGATCCAGTCTATGGATTCCGGGACCAGAATCATGATCGCCGGGGAAGTAGAAGATCTGGAAGATATGGTGAACTAAATAAGAAGAGAAAGATGCCTCATAGATATTGTAACGATATCCGGAGGCATTTTTTCGTGTAATAGGAAATTCCTCGGAATTTCCTATTACACAAAAGGCACTAACGCGCCAATGATGTGCACTCGCGCGAAGATGTAGATTGTCGCAAGCGACCGCGCGAGATGAGAGAATATGCCAAGGCGGAGTCTGTTTTTTATGATTGGAAAATTCAAAATGTTCCCCATGGCACAGAGGCACATTATAAAAAGACACATTATAATAGGAAGAGAAGCAGGACAAAATCTGTCGCTACACGGATAACAACCTTGAAATTTCGCTGAACGGAATGGGTGAAATCCATCAAATTTTATGCATTTTGTACAGAAAACGACGCGAATAGACAAAAAAACCATGGAAATATAGACATTTTTTTCAAACGTGGTAGCATTATGTATTATGGGATACTTATAAACAGAAGTATGTGAAAAAGCTTACAGATATGTCCCCAGCATAATCAAGAGGTGAGAAAAAATGTCGAAATACGGAAAACTGATTGCGATCGGCGCAACGACGCTGCTTGCCGCCGCAGGAACATTATCAGCCGGGATCTTTATGTCATCAGCGAGAGAATCCTCGATGGCGGCGGATGGCTATGTTCTGTCGTCAGATTGGCAAAGTACGCAAAGTGAGAAAAGTGGGAGCGAAGAAACAGCCCCGGAATCGTACTATTTCTCCGGAGGAACAAAGGTAAGAGGAAAATTCCCGAATGAACTTGTCTTTCACGATGTTGAAGGAACAAAGCGCAGCGTTGGGAAAGAAAGCTTCCTGCACTATGCAGATGGTTCTGCCAGCGCGCTGTCTGATGGCGTCCTTGTAAATCTGGATGATATCAACACAGGACTTGTAAACCACTATGGAGTAGAAAAAAATACCGTTATTGCGGCTTCAAACGGTGGATTTTCCGTTGAGAACAACGGGAATGAGATCTCCTTCAACAATTTTATCTGGAAGATCGGCGATGACCGCTTTATGCTCTATTCAAACGGCGCGTCCTTACACCTGCCTTCCGGCGAGGAGATAGCAGTTGATGGATGGATAGAGGCAGAATACCCGGAACAGGGAATTATCTGTCTTGCGGATGATAACCATCAGTATCAGGTCGTTGCGGATGGAACCTATATTACTCTGGGCAATGGAGTCCGCTATGACTTCGGTGACCAGATTATTTCTGATGCCCAGGGAAACAGCCGTATGACATTTCAGGAGATGCTCTTAAACGCAGATGACAATATTCAGGTGCAGTCCGCAGAGGACTGGGTAGCACCGGAATTTAAGTTTGACGTTGTCGACGGTCAGTCCGGAGAAGAAGGCGCGGCCGGGGAGACAGGCGCGGCCGGAGAAACCGGTGCAGCCGGAGAACAAGGCGACGAAGGAAAAGAAGGAAAGATCGGAAACAACGGAGAAGACGGAGAAGATGGAAACGAAGGCCAGGACGGCGATGAAGGAAGCAGCGGAGATGATGGCTCCGATGGCGGAAGCGGTTCCAACGGTCAGAGCGGTTCCAACGGATCCGGTGGAAAAAAGGGTACGAACGGAAGCTTAAACAATCCGGAGACCCAGGCACAGGCCTCCTTCCAGATCACGGAATTCACGCTGACAGCTGGTACTCTTGATGCAACCTTCACTGTAACCGATGAGGACGATGTCTTAAACGGTCAGGAAGGCAGCGTTTACATTTACGATAAGAACGGCCAGCCGGTAGATCTTGAGGTCAGCGGTGAAGCGGACAACACAAAGATCAATTTTGCAGGCGATGAGACATACACCGTATCATGTTCAAACTTAAGTCCGGATCAGGAATACCGGCTGGTTGTAAAATCAGGCTACTTATTAAAGAATATTGCGGGAAGCAGAGATTACATTAACCGTACCTTCTACACAGACAGTTCAGGATTAAATCTTGACAAGGTCTACGCAAAGGAAGACGGATTTATGGTAAGCCTTGAGCGTATGGGATATTCCGAGGCGACTCAGGCGAGAATCACGATCGTTGATTCCAAGGGAAAAGAGGTCTTAAGAAAAGAAGTAGGCGCAACAGAGTTCGCAGATAACAATGACCTTGTAAAACTTGACACGACATCTGATTTTACAGCGTTAAACGGTGCGTCCCAGCTTCTGAGCAGCAATAAGACGTACACAGTAAAACTTGAATCTTATGTGGGCGGAGTCTGGAAGAACAGCGGAATTTCCCAGACGTGGAAGACATTAAAGAAAGCTCCGAAGTTTATCGGAAAACCGTCCGGATATCCGAACAGCCAGACATACTTTGATCTGATCGCGAAAGTACAGGATGACGACGAGGCGATCACAGGCTATACCTGGAAGATCCGGGATGCTGAGGCAGGTGGTACTCTTATTGAGACCCTTACATCCACAAAGAATACCGGTGTTTCCCTCTACCTTGGACCGACAAAGGACGGAAAAAACGTAATTGAAAAGGGACACCAGTACGTTGTAGAGGTCGTCGCAAACTATTTCGATAACGAAAAGAATGTAGAACTTACAAGTGAGCCATCCGACGGATTCCTTATGACATCAAAGGGTGAGGTATCCATGTACTTTACATGGAATAAGACCACGCCAAACTATAAGGTCGATATGAATACGACTCTCGATGGAATCTTGACGATCGATCCGAAGGAATACGGAACGATCTTTACCTCAGAGGCATATCCGCTTTCCGTCATGATTGAGAGCAGCGGAAACTATAAATCCGAGATGAAGTTCAATTTGAACGCGAAGGATTCGAACTATACCGACAGTGAAGGAAAGTACAACATTCCGATCCTTCAGCGTGGTTTAAAGGAGAAGTCCAGCTACCGAATCTCCGCGTGGGGATGGGTTAAGAACCCGGCTACCGAAGAGTATGCGAAGACCTACCTTGGTGACTGTGTTGTCAGCACCGGAGAACATTCACCAATCTACGTCAACGTTGTTCCGGATTCCTCTGTCAACGTGGGCGTAACGGTCTACTTCGGTAAAGAGAACGACACGGAGGAAACTGCGAATCTCTCCACGAAATCCGTAAAGATGGTCCGCGCTGCGATCTACACCGGTTCCAGTACTTCCGGCGAGCCGGTAAAGGATCCGGTACCGGTGTTGTGGAAGACGTATTCGCTCTGATGAACACGGTAGTAGAGTACAATGACAGTACGTGGAGCATGGACCGGACAGCCGGAATCATAGGCAGCAACAGCGGTACCGTCCGGAACAGCTTCTTTGTAGGTGATAATTACTATTATACTTACGAGGATAACAAGCAGTCCGCATATAAGGTCTACAACAAAGGTGGATCCACGGTGGGGGCCAATGACGCTACCGGAAGGACCACAGATCTCTACCATGTCTCCCAGCAAAACGAGGCGGAGTATCCGAAGGATCTTGGTACCTCCACACTGGTACAGAGACTCTGGGACGGCGTCTGGTACGAGAAGGTCTTTGAGAACCCGGATCAGTTCGAGATCGAGGGCCAGCTCTCCAGCGGTTACTATCCGAAGGTAAAGATGGATGACTGCATGGCGACCCGTCAGGAGAATATCGCCCTTCCTCCGGCTCCGGGTGCCGATGTACCGGATTACGTCAGCAGCCGTGTGGTGAGTCAGACAAACAGGGAGGCAGAGCTTCTCCTCTACTATCGAAGCAACAACCTGCAGAAGATCACCGGAGTTACCTTTGACGGGCTGACGACGGAGGTTCTCGACCAGTATATTGAAAATGGAATGTATGTGGTCCGTGTACGGGTAAGCAATCCGCAGAGCTTTTCCGGAAAATATCTGTACACCAGCATCACCTATGAGATCAACGCGGCAAACCACGAGACTACGACATCGGAGCGCGGTCAGGACGGGCAGTATGCGGAGATCGATTTCTATCGCGAGATCGCGAATTTTAACGATTGGCTCAAGATCGGTCAGGCGCCGGGTGACAACTACATTCTTGTGAATGATCTCGACTTTTCCGGAAAGAGTATCTCCAGTATGCAGATCGGCTCCGAACGTGATCCGTTTACCGGAAAGCTCTACGGGGACGGTCACACGATCCGGAATATCAGCGGGGTCGGTTCCTCCGTCCTGTCGGTCCTCTCCGGCGCGGAAGTGAAGGATCTGAACTTTGAAAACGTGGAACTGATCACCAATGATTCCAATGATAATAAGGCGAAGTCCTTAGAGGCCGGAATCTTCGGAAAAGTTTTAAACAACAGTACCTTAAAGAATATCCGGGCTTCCCATGTAAAACTGTCCGATATGCCGAACCATGTCGGCGGACTCGTATCGTATCTGGAATACAGTACGATGGAAGACTGCCGCACGGAGGACGTTTCAATCACAACGGCGGTCTACGGAGGCAAGGCACTTTCCGCAGGAGGACTCACCGGCTATGGAAAAGGCATCAAGATCTATAACTGCTATGCATCAAACCTCGATTTGAAAGCCCAGAAGGGGAATCGCGCGGATGGTATCGGAGGACTTGTCGGATATGTGGATACATTCGGAACGATCGAGAATGTATATACACATGGAAAGATTTCCACCTCCTTCGGAGGTACCGGCGGTGTTCTCGGCGCCGGAAGCTCGGATGTGGGTCAGGCAATGTCTTATGTGGGCATTACCAGCACCACCGGCGATGCGGGCGGTATCCTCGGAACAGCCTACTCGACAGTCTCCGTAGAGAATACCATCTCCATCGGAAATATTTCCACCGGAGGATCGAAGATCGGACGTATCTACGGAAGTACAACAAGTACGATCGTGGAGTGCGGCGTGACGAACGGTGCTGCCTACAGCGGCCAGATCGTCGGAACGGCAATTTCCGGGGATCAGATGGATGCGACCTATCTCTCAAATGTGGGCGAACTCACGACTGAGGGCTTTTACCGGAACCGCGGCCGTCTCGGAAACAGCTTTGATATCGAAGGCAGCAGCGGATACCGGGTCGAAGAGGGGTATCTTCCGCAGTTAAAGAGCGTCTCCGGCGAGGTGCTTGCGGACCAGACACCGATCGAACTCCCGGATGAGAACTTAAAAGTGACGCAGGCGCGGATCTTCGAGTTCTCCGGGAGGTATATCGTGGAAGTCCTTGCAGAAAACGGCGGAAACGGTTTCCTTCTGGATCACATCGAATGTGAAGGCCTGGACTTTGAGAGGGCAGATAAAACGACACAGGAATCCCCGATGGGACTCAAGTACGACGATGTGAGACCGGTAAAATACCAGTCCGTATATCCGGCTGTCGCCGTGTTCAGAAAAGGCGATGCGACAAGACGTCTTGAGATCCAGATCCGGGTGGAGGACGGAACGGTCATCGCGAGAGTCATCTACAATGCGGAGCAGTGGGTAACTGCCATGACAGAGGCCGGACAGAACTTTGAAAACTTCAAGATCGAGGGTGACATTGATCTCACAAGCTATGCAAAGGCTGGAAAACTTCCGATGGGATTAAAGATCAACTCCCTGACCGGCGGTTCCAAGAGCGGAGGAGAAAAGTATACGATCTCCAGCGGAAACGTATCCTACAGTACGTCTTCCCCGGCGGAGTCCATGTTTACGACAATCTCCGGCGGAATCAGGAACCTGAAGTTCGCGAATATCACGCTGGATAACGGAACGAAGGCCGGAACAAACTTCGGTCTCATTGCGTCAAATCAGGGTACGATCGATAACTGTGAGTTTGAGAGTATCAAGCTGAGCGGTTATCAGGCATCCCAGGTGGGTATGATCGGGTCAAACAGCGGAAGTGTGACGAATATCAGACTTAAGAACATCAATGTTTCTACCACGGCTTCCATGAATTACGTCGGCGGTCTTATCGGCTACAACACCGGAACCGTGAAGCACGTTGAGGCTGAGGGAGACGAGGTCAATTATACTTCCATGGAGGATATGCCGAGTGGCAGCCTCTTCCACTATCAGGTAACGGCAGCATCAGGTTCCTACGTCGGCGGAATCATCGGCATCACGAAGACGGCAGTTTCCGATCTTTCCATCAAGGGTGCCTATGTAAAAGGATCGAGCTACACCGGCGGCATTGCCGGTCAGATCGCTCCTGCGGTCGTGACGGAGAACATCACGGTCGGTGAGAGTGGATATCCGGTCTACATCAGCGGCAGCAGCCGCACCGCAGGAGTTGGTTACCACAGTTCATCTGGAAGTACCGAGACAGGTTATCTGAAGAATGCGAAAGTCCGGTACACGTATATTTCCGGAGGCAGCAATACGAGCGGCGTGATCATGGGAGACTGGTATTATTATGTCCAGAAGGCTCTGGTGGATCACTGTTATATCAAAGGTACCGGAGGCGAAACTCACGGAACGACTGGCAGTGGTACCGGTGTTCAGCAAAGTCTTGTAGTGGATTCCAAGATCGAGGGTACCTCCAATGTCAGCGGAATCGGAAGAGGACAGAGCTCCTCCCTGTGCCATGTGACGGTTAAGAATACGGTGATCAAGGGAAGCGGAGACTATATCGGTGGAATCTTCTCGAATACTTCCGCTCAGGAAAGTGCCTATGACGCTGCGGTTATCGGCTGTACCATCGAGGGAACCGGAACGACTTCAAAGGGCATCGGTGGAATCGTTGGTAGAAATGAGGGAACGGGAGCTGCTTCCTGTTACTTTGTGGTAAACGATACGACGGTCAAGGGTGTTACAGGAGTCGGCGGAATTGTTGGAATCGCCATCGGCGGAAGCTACAATTATATCAACTGCAACGCGACGGTGGAAGCAACCGGTTCCGGAGCAGGCGCATTTGCAGGTATCCTCTACGATTATTATTTTGATAACCGTGGATATATCAGCAGTGAGCACGCGAAGGTCAATGAAGCCGTCTTCGGCGGAAGCGTCACAGCCGGTGAGCAGGCGGGGGCCTTTGTGGGCCGCCTCACCTACAGCAGTCCAAAGAAGGATTCTAACGGTGATGTTGTTGACTTTGGTAACGATTACCTTGACAGTAAGAATTACCACAGGATCATCCTCACCTCAGATGTGACGGCAAAGAATAACATCGCAGTATGGGGAACCTTCTATCTGGATCCGACTGAGTACACCGATACAGATCCCACGTATTTAAAACCGACTAATTCTCTGGACGGTGACGCGATCAGGAACACAGGGACAGCCCCTCAATCTGTTGTATGGGGTGGTCTGAAGCTGAACGGAACACCGCTCTGGGGCGACAATGGGGCGAATATTGCAAACTATACCGGAAGTGGAAAGCCTTACGCGGAGTTAAAGCTTACGGCGAACACAACGGATCCGACAAAGATGGACGATCCGAAGGCGGCAGAACCGTACCTGTACTTCGCAACAGACGCAGCAGTATTCGGACGGGAAGCGCTCTATAAGAGTCTTCTCGGATTCAATAGCAGTGTCTGGAATTGCAAGCACATTACAGCGGACAGGACACGAGAGGCGAGATTCCCGTATCTGGTCTACGGAGAGGATATGTATCCGGATCCGGAGAATACGGAGAAAGCAACAAGACTTCTGCATTATCAGGATGGTACATTGAGCTGGGGAGTTCCGATCCCGACCGGCGCAACGACATCCACACTGTCGTTCCGCGTACGGATGAACAGTATCTCTGGGTATCCGCATCCGGTCCGGCATCCATCACGCTAGAGCTTTCTTCTGATGTGGTCGGTGCTGCGATGTCTGTGGCGGACGGTTCCGGTGAGGTTCTCCGTGTGGATAACACCACCGAGAGAGTCTACACGATGCCGTACAACTACAGCACACCGCTGGTTGTGACCTTATCGGCACCGGAGATCGGATTCACTCAGACCTATGACATTCTGGCACAGGATCTTGCGTCCTCTGTCATGGCATGGAAGGGAGACCAGTATTACCTGACAAACTCCGGTATCCGGAGCGCGTCCGGTAAGTCCATCGCTGGAAGTTTCTTAAATCTCAGAAATGGACAGGCCCTTGACTTAAACGGTGATATCTGGAATGTGGAGTCCGGAAGTGTCGTATCGCACTGCGATTTCACGGATATTCAGTGGGAGGAGCCAAAGGCAGTATGTGAGTTCACCTACGATGGAGAGAAGCTTTCTGTTTACCATCAGTTCATTCACTATGACGGGGAGGATCTTGACCGTCTCGCCTATGTGAAGAACGGAACCCTCTTTGGTCTTGAGCCGGATCCGGATATGGTATACGGCGCGGTACTTGCCGATACCTATCAGGACAGCCAGTACCTGACTGTTCTCGGAACAGACGGACTGCTTCATGACCTGAATGAATCCATTCACCTTCCGGAAGGCTTCACGAACCGTGGTATCGTGGAACTTGCCGACAATATGCACGATGACAGCCATATTGCCATCGGGCGTTATGAGGATGGAAAGGTCTTTGCATTCAACTATCTGACAGGAACGGAACTTACTCTTGAGGAAGCAGATTCCTGGGAGAACGGAACGGATCTTTCCCTTGCGGATTACGCGGGGCAGTATCTGGAAAGTTATCTCGGAAGCTGGTTTGGAATGAACAATTCCGGCTATGCGGCATCTGTAAATCTCATGACGAACTTAAGCGCGGGACGTCTCGGAAGCCTTGATGATATTCTTTCCTATACAGGAACGGCATCAGAGGGCGGGGAGGCAGCCGGAACCTCCGGAAAAGCGGGAGGAAACGGAAGCGCGGCAGATTCTGATTCCAATGACTCGGATAAGAAGAACAGCAGTTCCGATCATAATGAGAAAGACGCTTCCACGCAGTCCGGTGACGGGGAAAAATCCAGAAAGGGCATCGTGGATGCGGTAAAGAGTCTGTTCTTAAAGACAGCAGATGACGAGAAGAACGGTGTGAGCACATCGAAGGACGAGACATCTGAGTCTAAGAAAGAAAAGACAAACGGCACGGACGAGTCGAAAGACGAGAAAGATTCCGTGGCGAAGAAGAATTCTTCCGGTGAGAATGATGTGGACGCATCGAAGGATCCGAAGGAGAAGACAGTGCAGGATGGATCAGACACATCGAAGAATGAAAACGCTGCAAATGATCAGACGGAGAACCGGGAACTTACGGAGAAGGATGCGGCTGCATCCCTGGGTGATCTCACTGAGAAACAGGGAGCCGCAGACAAGTCCCATGTAGAGAAGAACGGTTCTGAGAAAGACAGCGCAGCGGATTCCGAGAGTGTGGTTTCCGGAGAGAAGGTCTATGGAGAGAAAGCTTCTGATGACGTGACTTCGGATCAGGATACGACAGACGGCAGGAAGACCGGAACAGAAGAAACCGTGAGCGAGGCGGCAGGCAACTCTGCAGGCTTAAGCGGAGCTTCAGAAGTGGGAATCCGGAGTACGACCGGCACCATCGACAGCGCCATCGGTTCTGAGAATTCCGGAACTTCCGCTTCTGCGGAATCAAAGGAGACGGAGGCAGTTGAAAACGCAGCGGAAGCTGAGAGTACAGCCGGATCCGAGACTGAGGCGGCGTCTGAAACAGTCGGAAATGATCCGACATCCAGTGCTGTCACAGAAAAGAAGCTGATCACAGTTTACAACCCGGCAGACGGATCTTATCAGGTCTACACCGCAAAGGACTATCTGAGCCAATCCGGAGACAGTCTCACGAGTGTGGACAGCAAGGTGAAGGAGATGGCATCTCAGGGGCTGATCGCAGATCAGACGCAGCTTAAGAACAAGGATTTCATGGAGGACAAGAAATATGGAATCATGATCTTCGGCGCGTTCTCCGCAATGGGAATTCTCCTGTCGCTTGGTCTTCTGCTTAAAAAGAGGGAAGGGAGGAAATAAACATTCATGAAACATTTGAAATTTCTGAAAATTTTCTTCCTGACGCTTCTCATGTGCCTGACCTTCGCGTCAGGCGCCTGGGCAGCAGAAGGAGATCCCGTAAAGATCGACCGGGTAAAGCTAAAGCTGGAATCCCAACTGACAAAGACCGGTGAGGTCAAGGTCACAAATATGGGGAAAGGCTATAAGGTGACAGGATGTGAGGTCATAAACGGAGCAGATATCGATAATTGGAATTCTTCCTACTGTGCCCGTGTCCAGATCGGACTCGTTGCAGACAGCGGATATGAATTCCGAAAGAAGGGAAGTTCCTATTTTGATCTCAAAGGTTCTGATGTTTACCGCTATGTATCGAGAGAGTATGATGGAACTTCGGAAGTATGGATTTACGTGGATATGATCCCGATGAACAAACGGATCGGAGTTCCGCTTGACCCGGCGTGGTCGGGAAGCGGCACAGCGAAGTGGGCGGCGGCCTACAAAGCCTCCTCCTACAGTGTGACGCTGTACGAGAACGGGAGAAAGAAGAAAAGCGAGACGCTCAAGGGCTGTACCAGGGATTTTTCATCCGAGATGAAGGAAGGAAAGTTATATACGTTTATGGTAACAGCGGTCAACAGCGATGGAAAAAAGAGCAAGACCGTCGAAGGACCGGGAATGGTCTATACTGGAAACAGGTTTGTCTCCGGGGATGGAAACAGTGATTCCGGACAGACCTTCTCCGGTGCCTGGATCCAGGAGGATGGAAACGGGAAGTGGCGTTACGTCACGAGTGCCCGGGGCTTCTCCTATTGTGAGGATCAGTGGAAGGAGATCGGCGGAATCTGGTACCGGTTCGATGAGAACAGCTATATGGTGACCGGCTGGTATCAGGATCCGTATGGAACCTGGTATTATATGGATGGATCAGGAGCGATGGTGACCGGAGAACGTACCATTGACGGAACTGTGTACCGCTTTGGAAACGGATCCGACGGGACAGCAGGAGCATGGATCTCATAGTCGTGTCTGACTCACTGTTGCCGCGGCATCTTTCAAGGTCTCGTACAAGGGCAGGCCTTGGTTCAATGTCTGCGTAAATTGAGAAGGAGGCTGCAGGGACATGGTGATAGCGAACACGTCCGGCAGCCTCCTTTTTATTGGCAGATATTTTTGAACAGACGAATCAGAGATTGCAGAAAAGAAGGGATCCGTTGTATCGGTATTACGGTGAATTCTGAAGCCTGCCGGCAAGCCGGCGGATCATCTCTGCTTTTTGACGTTCTGCCGGGGAAAGACTTTCTGTCAGGACCTCGAACAGGAGTTCCTGCTCGTTTCCGGAAAAGAAGATGGAGCTTTCCCGCATCTTCTGGTTCAGGGAGAGAAAGGCCTGCATCTTCCGGTTATCCGGCGTTTTCATAAGTTCATCCGCAAAGGAGGCTAAGAGGGCGATCTTTGCGGGATCCATGTCGTGAAGCCGCGGGTCGGAGCGCCAGTTTTTGCTCTGGCTGTTCCGGGTGTTTCCATTGTATTCCGTCATGGGGTACCTCCCGGCGCGAAGCTCTGTATCACCATCTGCAGGGTCTCAAATTGTGCCTGCACATCCGGCGGCAGGATAGCGAGAAGCTGGTCCGGCGTGATCCCGGCGCTGCTCCGGCCTTTTCGGCTGTTTAGAAAACGGGTCATCATGTCGATGGTGTCCTGTTCCTGTTTATTTGCGTAGGGGCGGACGGCGGCGAGCATGGCTTCCGGGGAGGGATGATCCGTATCCAGATCACAGACACTCAGCATTCCGTCATCGTTCTCCCGGAAAAACTCCATTGTGCGCATCAGTTCATCGGCTTTGATAAACATGGACAGAGCGCGCTGTCTGCTGATCTCCAGATAGGGGAGCGCCGCCTTCATCATCTGAAGATGGTGATCGCCGGTGGCGTAATCCAGATCGGTTAGCTTTAATTCTTTTTCGCTCATATTTTGGACCTCCTGTATGTGACAATATATGAGGAGAAAGGGTTTCTCATGCGGGAAATCTTCACGAAAGCTGGTCCGGGGGAATAAAATGACAGTAAGCCGACAGAAAAATTTGAGTGGGGTTTTATGGGACGACTTGTGATAGATGGAAACAGCGTTTACGAGATCGATGAGGAATGCGAGCGGAAGAAGGAGGAACAGAAACGGCAGGCGGACGGTGAGAACACCGGCGGCACAAAATAAGGGGCGGAAAGACCGCCCCCTGAAATAGCCCGCAGATTGCTTAGCAGCCGAAACCGCAGCCGTTGCCGCATCCATTTCCCCATCCGCCGCAGCAGCAGAGAAGGAGAATGATCCAGATACAGCTGTTGTCGAAGCTGTTGCCGCAGCCACCGCCGCAGCCGTTATGTCCGTATCCGCCGCAGCAGCATAAGAGCAGGATGATCCAGATCATATTGTTGTTGCAGCCACACCCACCGCCGCAGCCCGGTGCCGGGGAGTCACACCCACATCCACAGTTTGTAGCAGCTAAATCACTCATGTTATTTCCTCCGGAAATCTTCTTTACACTTTCAGTATATGCGGGATGGCATGTCAGAATTTCGCAGGAAATCATGAAATAAGAGAAATGAATTTTGTGACATCAGGAAAAAAGATCGTCACATTGAAAAAACAGGAGGCAGATATGAAAAAATCAGAGCGCAGAATCAGACGGGCGGTTCTTATCACAGGAACGGTCCTCTGCATGGGACTGTCCGCATTTCCGGCAGCCGCAGCCGGACGGATCCAGAAGATCTCCCTTTATCTTGAGGGGGAGCAGGCAAAGCCGGGACAGTTTCTGGATGATACACTTCCGGAGATCACCACATCCGGGGAGAAGTACACGATCCATAAATATGATTATGTGAATGACAGGGTCAAATGGGACAGAAGGGATACGCCGGAGCTCATGGTGGAGCTCTACTACAGTTCCGGTTACCGTCTGTCGAAAGAGACAGTGGAGAAGACCCGGATCCGTGGGCTTGACTGCACTTACGAGAAATGTGAGTGGATCAAAAAGGATGAACTGGAAGAGGACGATGTCCGCGGAGTCCGCATCTATCTGACCTTTGACACACTCAGCACACCGGGCGAGAGTGCGAAGGAGAGAATGGATGCCATTGAGGCGAAAGCTCTGGAAGCGGAGAAGAAGTCGAAGAAAAAGGCGAAAAAAATCCGCAGCACGGAGATCGCTTACGGATGGTATAAGGACGCAAATGGCTGGTGGTATATGGAGGAGGACGGAAACTGGCATTCTAACGAGTGGAAGAACACAAACGGGACCTGGAGCTATTTAGATGCCGATGGATATGCGAAGACCGGGTGGTTTACAGTCGGCGGTATCTGGTATTATGCGGGTGCGGATGGAACACTTTTCGTAAACACGGTTACTCCGGACGGGTATCATGTGAACGCCGATGGGGCATGGGTATGATACGATCATAAACGATTGCAGAAAGTCTCCGCTTGCCATACCTGTCTCCTGTGCGTATAATAGACCTTGTGTAAGTCAGGGGCAATATTTTGATGAAAGAAAAACAGTGACAGGAGATATAGAGTAATGAAAAAATTATATTACGATTCCGCCTACATCCGCACATTCGAGGCAAAGGTCCTTTCCTGCGCGGAAGGAAAAAAGGGGTACGAGGTAGTTCTGGATCAGACAGCGTTTTTCCCGGAAGGAGGTGGACAGCCGTACGATACGGGTGTACTCGGTGGCGTTCCTGTAACGGCAGTCCACGAAAAAAATGGTGAGATCGTCCACTATACGGACGCACCGCTTACCGTCGACGAGACCGTGACTGGTGAGATCGACTGGGAGAGAAGATTTCGGAATATGCAGGGACATTCCGGCGAGCATCTTGTCTCCGGACTGATCCATGCGAAGTATGGATACGATAACGTCGGCTTTCATATGGGATCGGAGGAGATCACCATTGACCTGAATGGACTGTTGGAGTGGGAGGAGCTTCTGGAGATCGAGAAAAGAGCAAACAGGATCATCTGGGAGAACCGTGAGGTCTATGCGGGATTTCCGTCCGCCGAGGAACTGGAAAAGATCGATTACCGGAGTAAAAAGGAACTTTCCGGAGAGATCCGCATCGTCAGGATTCCGGGCGGGGACACCTGCGCGTGCTGTGGAACGCATGTAAAGACAACGGGCGAGATCGGACTGGTGAAATTTTTATCAATGATCCATTACAAGGGCGGTGTGAGGATCTCGCTGCTCTGCGGTGAAAAGGCGGTCATGGATTATGAGAAGAAGCGGGACGAGCTTCAGAAGATTTCGGTTCTGTTATCTGCCAAGGCCGGAAAGACTGCAGATGCCGTAGATAAAATGAAAAATGAGCTGATGATGACACAGGCAAAATTATCTGAAATGTCAAGAAAACTCATGAAGATCGAGGCGGATCAGTTAAAGGATGGAAATGATAAGATCTGCTGGCTGAGAGATGGTTACGATATGACGGAGCTTCGCCACTTTGTGAACTTTGCATTGGAAGAGAAGAGGGGGAAAATTGTCCTCGCCCTGTCAGAAAGTGTGAATGGGGGATTCTCTTATGTTCTGGGGAGCCAGAGCGAGGACATGCGCGCTCTCTCGAAGGAATTAAATGGGGAACTCTCCGGGAGAGGCGGGGGAAGCAGCCAGATGGCACAGGGAACTTTCTTCGCAAAGAAGGAAGAACTGCTCTCCAATCTGGCCGGTAAAGGGTTTGTTATGGCTTAAATGGATCAGCAGCCCTGAACCATGTACTGGATCAGACGCTTGGAATCTTCATCGTTGTGTGTGGTAAGGCTTAACTCCTTGATGTTTCCGTTGGAAAAAACGGTAGCCATGGAGAAGTACTGGCTGAGTTTGGACTTTAAGTTTACGCTTCCGCCTTCCGGAAGACTTAACTCAACAGCACCGTCACACTGATTGATGACTTTGAAAAATGTATCAAGATTGGAAATATTTCTCATTTTTAATTTCATAATTAGTTACCTCCTTAAAGGTTGCTTGTAACTGCCACAGTTACTCGTGTTTTACTTTGTCACTTCGTTTTTCTTTTAACGATTTGAATTCTACCAGATGAGTAGGGAAAAAACAATCGACGGAATAGATAAAAATTTAACAATCTAAACTGGATTTTTATGGAATTTATGGGGAACATCGGGCGGAAGCTGGACGGACTGTCGAAAGTGCACCAAAAACAGGGAAAGGATCAGGAAAAATGGCATATTTTCCATTGTTTGTGAACCTGGAAGGGCGTCGTGTCCTCGTAGTCGGCGGCGGAAAGATTGCTGCAAGGCGGATCCGGACGCTGTTGGAGTTCGGATGTGAGATCACTGTTGTGGCACCGGAGGTGGGTGAGGAGCTTCTGGAAATGCTGGAGCCGGACGCCGGGACCGTGTATGCGGAAGAGGAAGGAAAATCAGGAAAGGTGACCCCGGGGAGTTGCCGGATCATCTGGAAAAGGAAAAAGTATGAGATTAAAGAGCCGGAAGCAATTTCAGCAGATCCCATGGAGACAGATAAATTCACATTCGTTCTTGCCGCCGCCACCCCGGAGGTAAACGCACAGGTCGTCCGGGAATGCCGCAAAAAAAATATCCCGGTCAACAATGCGTCGGACCGGGATCAATGTGATTTTTATTTTCCGGGGATTGCGAAGGATGGCGACACGGTCATCGGAATCACATCCGGTGGGAGAGATCATAAGCTGGCGGCGAAGATCTCGCAGGCTGTGCGGAACGTGTTACATGTCTAAGATCTTCCGATTCCGGCCATAAACATAGAAAGCTTGATGTCGTCCAGGTAAAGCGCCGAGACCCGCAGCCCGCCGCGTCCGGATCCGATCTCGATATCGGGCTTTGCGGCACCGTGGAAGTCGGAGCCGCCTGTGGGTGCAAGAGCGTATTTTTTTGCAAGCTTCCGGAGCTTTCCGCTTTCATCCTGATTGTTGGAGGAGTGAAAACATTCGAGACCGCAAAGACCATGCTCTTTTAACATGGAGACAAGCTCTTCTGTGCCTGCCCAGCCGAGCTTATACTGGAGCGGATGGGCGAGGACCGGGAAACCGCCTGCGGCCTGGAGAGCGTTAAGGACTTCCTCCGGCGTGATGAGTTCTCTGGAGCGGTAGTACGGTCGGTCCGGGTTTAAGTATTTCCGGAACGCCTGATCGACAGAGGACACATACCCCCGCTTTAAAAGCGCTCTCGCAAAGTGGGCGCGAGTGATCACGGTTTTCGGATTCCCGCAGTGGAGATCTTCCACGGTGATCTCAAATCCATCTTTATTGAAGGCAGCCAGCATTTCCATATTGCGGTCATATCGTTTCCGGGAAGCTTCTTTTAAAAAGGAGAGAAGCTCCGGGTTCGTATGATCAATGTAGAGACCCAGGATATGGATCTCTTTTTCTTTATAGATACAGGAGACCTCGATCCCGGGAATGACCTCCATATCGAGGTCCTTTGCGGCTTTTAACGCCTCGTCGATCCCGGAGACCGTATCGTGGTCCGTGAGAGCCATGGCGGTGAGCCCGAGACCGGCTGCACGGTTTACGACCTCGGTGGGAGTTAAGGAGCCGTCGGAGGCGGTAGAGTGAACGTGAAGGTCGATGAGTTTCATATATCGGAAGTTCCTTTCTTAATCTGTAATTGCGATGCTGTACATCAATGACGAACAGCAGACTGTTACCTTATTTTAACATATCTGAGACAAAATTGTGAATAAAATTTAAGATTTCTGTTATACCATTTTTCTTAAATTATGCTATACTACTACCTGTATATCTGCGCGTTTTGCGGAAACGATGTCCCGATACATTTTCTGTACCGGGATCGGCTGCCTGTAAGAGCCGGAAGCTTCGCGCGGATTCGGATTCAGAAAAACGGATGGATAGAGAGAAGATCCGTCCTGAAAACAAAAATAAAAGGTGAGAGCAATGAGTGACACATTCAGAAACAGCAGAGCGGGCGGAAGATCCCGCCAGTCCAGCGCGGCAGACCGCATCATGGCGGTACAGAATGCCCGGAATAAGGGAACCGGGGCAAGAAGAGGAGGCTCCGGAAGAAGACGGGGCCGGGGAAGAGGAAGAGGTCAGGGACCGGATATGGCAAAGATCGTCCTGATCGCGATCGGCGTCGTGATCTTTCTGATCTGCGTGGCAGTCGGACTCCAGAGCTGTGCAAGGTCCGGGAAACAGGACGCGGGATCCGAAACATCCACGGAGGAGACAACGACGGAGCCGGAGACAGAGATCGAAGCGGAGATCACGGTAAACGGGATCCAGATCCACGGTCTCACAAAATCCGAGGCGATGGAGAAGGTCCTTGCAGATATGGGATGGAAGATGAAGGTGACCTTCGGTGACAGCACGGAAGAACTTCCGAACCTTATGGAAGCAAATGTAGATGCGGTGATCGAAGAGGCACTCGCAAAGAAGGAATCCGGCGACTATACTGTTCAGACGGATGACCTTGATGACGCGGTCCAGGTCGAGGTAAAAGCGCTGGCCGCAAAGTGGGATGTTGAGCCGAAGAATGGTTCGATCGCTTCCTATGATAAATCGACCGACAAATTTACATTCGCAGGAGCCCAGACCGGAAAGAAGATCGATCAGGAAAAACTTGCCTCCGATATCACGGCGGCGATGAAAGCGGGAGAGTACGACAAGACGATCACGGCGACGGCGAACGAGGTACAGCCGGAGATCACGGAAGCTCAGGCCCGCGACAATTTCAAAAAGATCGGAACATATACGACGACGACAACGACTAATAAGGACAGAAACGAAAATATCCGTCTTGCCTGCGCGGCGATCAACGGCACGATCCTTCGGCCGGGAGAAGAATTCTCCTTTAATAAGATGACAGGCAACCGTACCACAGAAAAAGGATACAAACCAGCGGGTGCGTACTCCAACGGCGTTGTGGTTCAGGAGCCGGGCGGCGGTGTCTGCCAGGTATCCTCAACTCTCTACAATGCGGTCGTATTTGCCGGACTCAAGACGACGGAACGCCATGCACACACATATGAACCTTCCTATGTCACACCGGGCGAGGATGCGATGGTAAGCTATGACGGATATGCGGGTCCGGATCTGCGGTTTGTGAATAACGGAAAGACAGCGATCGGCATCAAAGCGTCCATCTCCGGTCAGACCCTGACGGTTTCCATTTACGGAAACCCGATCTTAGAGGACGGCGTGACCGTGTCGATGCATTCCGAAAAGATCAAGGAACTCGACGCGCCGGCACCGACTTATGTCGAAGACCCGACTCTCCAGCCGGGTACCGAAGTTGTCGCAAAGGCGGCAACACCGGGAAGCAGATGGCAGACGAACCTGATCACGAAAAAGAACGGGCAGGTCGTGAGCGATGTCCTTCTCCACAACAGCACTTATAAAGGAAAGGCGGCTACGATCAAGAGAAATACTTCTGGAACGGTTGCGGCGACGGAAACGCAGTCCACAGAGTCAGCGGCAGCACCGTCTGAATCTGCTGGGGAGTCAACGGCAGCGGAGACGACGGCTGCAGAGACAGCAACACCGACAACGGCAGCGGAGACAACAGCAGCGCCGACAACGGCAGCACCGTCCGGCGGATCCAACTACGGACCGGGATATACGCCGGAGACAACGGCAGCGCATGCGGAGACGAACCAGGCTCCGTCCGATATGGGGCTGATCGCTCCGAACGGACAGTAGCGGATCTCCCACTCCAGGACAGCAGCGAAGGTCCTGCTTGAGAGTGGGGAATGGTCGGACCAATAAAAAGAATACTTTATATAAAAAAGCGGTGAACAGGAATCAAAATGATTTCCTGCCTCACCGCTTTTTATTTAAAAGAAATCATTATCTGTAAAAGAGAGAAGTGCTCCGAAACAGGAGTTTGTCAAAACTAACCAAATGCACATTCTCACAATGCGGATAACATTCCATAATATGAAAAGATAATGCAAAAATTTTAATATTGTTTATGATTTGGTACATGATTCTGCCGTTTTTGATTTGCATTTTAGGGAAAAATTGCTATAATAATTTATAGATGTTCTGATAAACGCGGAACACATAAGTTTAATAAATATTTACATATTTATACACTTTACAGGAGGAAATCAACTATGGCAAGAAAAATGAAAACCATGGATGGTAACCATGCAGCCGCTCATGCTTCCTATGCATTTACGGATGTAGCAGCCATCTACCCGATTACCCCTTCTTCTCCGATGGCGGAAGCTACCGATGAATGGGCAACCGATGGAAGAACAAACATGTTCGGACAGCCGGTACAGATCACCGAGATGCAGTCCGAGGCAGGTGCTGCCGGCGCCGTACATGGCTCCCTTGCAGCAGGTGCATTAACAACAACTTATACAGCTTCTCAGGGTCTTCTTCTTATGATCCCGGATCTCTATAAGATCGCTGGTGAGCAGCTCCCGGGCGTATTCAACGTATCCGCTCGTTGTGTAGCAACTCACGCTTTAAATATCTTCGGTGACCACTCCGACGTTTACGCCTGTCGTCAGACCGGATGCGCAATGCTCTGCGAATCCAGCGTACAGGAGGTTATGGACTTAACACCGGTTGCACACCTTGCAGCATTAAAGGGTAAAGTTCCGTTCATCAACTTCTTTGATGGTTTCCGTACTTCCCACGAGATCCAGAAGATCGAGACATGGGATTACGAGGATTTAAAAGAAATGGCTGATATGGACGCCATTGATGCATTCCGTAAGAACGCTCTGAACCCGAACCATCCGGTACAGAGAGGTTCCGCTCAGAACCCGGATATCTTCTTCCAGGCAAGAGAGGCATGTAACCCGTACTACGATGCTCTTCCGGCAATCGTACAGGAGTACATGGACAAAGTAAACGCTAAGATCGGTACAGATTACAAGCTGTTCAACTACTACGGAGCTGCTGACGCTGAGCACGTTATCATCGCTATGGGTTCCGTAAACGATACAATCGAAGAGACGATCGACTACCTTGCAAAACAGGGCAAGAAGGTCGGCGTTGTTAAGGTTCGTCTGTACAGACCATTCTGTGCACAGGCTCTGATCGATGCTATTCCAGAAACTGTTAAGACTATCTCCGTATTAGACAGAACAAAAGAGCCAGGCGCTATCGGCGAGCCTCTGTACCTGGATGTTGTTGCTGCTCTTAAGGGAAGCAAGTTTGACCAGGTTAAGATCTTAACCGGACGTTACGGCTTAGGTTCCAAGGATACCACACCTGCTCAGATCGTAGCAGTATATGAGAATGAAGCTAAGACTCCATTCACCATCGGTATCGTTGATGATGTTACCAACCTGTCTCTTGAGATCGGTGCTCCATTAGTTACTACTCCAGAAGGAACTACTAACTGTAAGTTCTGGGGTCTGGGTGCTGACGGTACTGTAGGTGCTAACAAGAACTCCATCAAGATCATCGGTGATAACACTGATATGTACGCTCAGGCATATTTTGATTATGACTCCAAGAAATCCGGTGGTGTGACCATGTCTCACCTTCGTTTTGGTAAGAAACCGATCAAATCTACATACCTGATCCACAAGGCTAACTTTGTTGCCTGTCATAATCCGTCCTATGTACGTAAGTACAACATGGTACAGGAGCTGGTTGACGGTGGTACATTCCTGCTGAACTGCCCGTGGGATATGGAAGGACTTGAGAAACATCTTCCGGGACAGGTAAAAGCATTCATCGCAAACCAC
>ERZ772969.506-NODE-506-length-35991-cov-8.071043_pt1 | contig 35991 bp, 60 predicted proteins | sample MGYA00511676_ERZ772969 | MGnify/ENA primary metagenome ERZ772969 (study PRJEB29015, sample SAMEA2737651) | human gut metagenome | biome: human gut; feature: human-associated habitat; material: faeces | place: China | collected 2012 ... | reverse complement strand
TAAATTTTGAACCTATTTTTTCTGAAATGGCAAATGGACCAGAAAAAATTAAAGAAAACTTTGATAAAGTAAACAATGGTTTGCTTTGGAGCCAACCACAGAGCTTCTTAAATTTAGAAGGGATTGGTAATTCCAACTCTTACAAAATCAAAAATGATGGCAGCGAAATTTCATTAACGATGTATATTACTGGTGATGGTAACGGATCGTGCTATTTACCAATATCAATCTCAAAAAAACTTGATTATAATTCAATAGTTGGGCGCACAGACAATAAAGGAATTGGCTATATGAACATCAACAACGGGACTGGTAAATGTACGTTCTACAAACCAGATACATCGGGAATGTATATTCAAGCGTCAATTCCATTGATAGAACACTAGGAGGAGAACAAATGAAGCAAGTATATTTTTATAATAGTATCACAAAAGAATTTGCTGGCTATGATGTAATTGAAGATACTGCAGAAATTCCAGCTAATGCTACAACAGTAAAACCAGTAGATAACAACAGTGTTGGCTTGTATGGCCCAACTTGGAATGAAAACACATATTCTTGGAATGGTTTAACAGAAGAAGAATGGAAGCAAAAGCATGCTACTTCAGAGCCTAAACCAGAACCAACTCAAGATCAACAAACGTTAGCATCTTTAACTAAGCAAGTTATGCAATTACAAACAGCAAATGTACAACAACAAAAGATCAATACAAGTTTAACAAAACAATTAATGGATCTAAATAAGGGAGGAAAATAACATGGACGAAGTGATGTATACAATGTTTAAGGAATATTATCCATTAGGATTATTTAGCGTAGATGATTGTCGTTTAGCTGTTCAAGTTCATTATTTTGGCAAGGAACAATTTAAAGAAATTACCGGTCAAGATTATGATGTACCAGTAGCAAATCCAGCAGTTTAAGATAATGACAGGGTGGGTGGGTAGGATTAAAAATAAAAGCAGGTGAGTATATGTGCATTCATTATTAGGATATTCATGGACGGAAATTGCGTCGATGTTGGCTGCTGCTTCTGTCTTTTTTAGTGGGGTGTATTGGCTGGTTAAACATGGAGCCAAAGTGATAAACAACGCAATTATTGTTGGAACATTCCCACTACAACAACAGTTTAAAGAACTAAACAATACGATCAAACAACTCAACAACAATTTTGAAGAGCAACACAAAAGCTTAGAGGAATTGAGAGATGAAGTTAGTAGACACCATGATGAGTTGATTGAACACGAAAACCGAATCGGAAATTTAGAAGGTGATACAAAGTGAAAATTATCAATGATATTATCGAATGGCTAGTACAGACAGGGCTAGTATCTGTACTGGCTATTTTTTTACTCAAGCAACTCAAGCCGGTTTTAGATAATAAGGCTGAACATGCATCCACCGAACAGTCAAAAGCATTGTGGACGTTGCTTGAACGAGTGGCAGATATGGCAGTTACAAGTTTAGTCGGCCAAGATAAAAGCGGACGTGAAAAGTTTGATGAAGCTAGTATGATTGTTAATGATGTGATGAAAAAACAAGGATATAAGCTTGATTCACAAGTTATCCACACCGCGGTTCAATCAGCTTACGAAAAATCAGATTTAACACCAACAGTTAAGATTAAGGAGGATAAATAGCATGGTTATGTACACAGTAGACGTTTATTCAGGGTCAGATGATAGTATTATCCGTGATCCACATGCTCAAGGAGTAATTGTGAAGGCTACTCAAAGCACCGGATATGTTAATCCAAAGTGCAATCATCAATGGGATCTAGCTGGAGAACTCGGTAAAAAGCGTGGCTTGTATCATTATGCTGGTGGTGGTAATCCAGTAGCAGAAGCACAGTATTTCATCGATAACATCAAAAATTATGTTGGTCAAGGTATGCTGGTGATTGACTGGGAAAAATACCAAAATTCAGCATTTGGCAATACCAACTGGGTTCGCCAATTCGTAGATGAAGTACACCGTTTAACTGGTGTATGGTGTGTAATTTACGTTTCAGAATCTGCATTAAATCAAGTGGCTAATTGTGCCAAAGATTGCGCTGTTTGGGTAGCTAAATATGCATCAATGAACTGGAACTCTTGGACAGTACCTGATATGTCTGTATCTAGTGATGCTTTTGGTTCTATTGCTGGTTGGCAATATACAGGAGGAGACATGGACCGTTCTATTTGGTATTTGGATGCCAATGCTTGGGATAAGTTTGCTAAACCTAGTGATGAAAAAACACAAATTGAAACGCCTAAACCAGTTCCAGCTCCTAGCCAGAATGATGTTAAGTATGACTCATGGACTGATGACTTAGGTGTTAAGTGGTTCAAAGAAAGTGGCAAGTTTACTATCACTGTTGATGAAGGTATTGTCTTACGTTGGGGAGCCACAACAAGTTCAAGTGAAATCGCAGTACTATCTAAAGGCTCAGTAGTTGAATACGACGCATTTGCACATAGTGGGGGATACGTATGGATTAGGCAACCTAGAGGAAACGGTCAATTTGGTTACTTACCAACTGGCGTAAGTGTAAATGGCAAGCGTGTAAATAGCTGGGGCAATTTTGAATAATGTTTTAAGTCTACCTTGGTAGGCTTATTTTTTTATGCTTTTAAAATTGATAACAACAGCTTATACTGATATAATATAGTTGCAGGTGCTACAGTGTTGGTGCACTGACTAAACAGATCCTACTAAATTGTAGGATCTTATTTTTTTGCACTTTTTTATAAAAAAACTATTGCATTATAGCTCAAATGAGATATAATAATAAATGTAAGGAAGATATAAAAACTAGGAGGAGTAATTGAAATGAGCAAGAAAAATTTAATGAAGCAAGCGCATAAGCTTGCTAAAAAAATTGTAGAAAAGGTGGGCGATTATATAATCGCCTTGAAATTAGCCCTTAAGAAAGTTTGGACTATGGCTAAAGCAGGGCGAAAGAAAATGAGTGATACTGCATTTAAGAGTGCATTATATGAATTAACTCATCAAAAGAAAGAATATAATGGACCAGAGTTCTTCTGGTTGGGTAGCAAAGGTATTCCAGTTTGGTTAATGGAAAAGAACCTTGACCAAGCAGAATTACAAGGCGCTCAATTAGCTTATAACATTGGAGTAGAACGTGAAACAGAAAAAGCATTGTTATTATGCTTTGAAACTGATTTCGGAAATATCACAATGTGGGCTCCAAAGTCAGTTGTTAAAGGTTTCTAAAATTTAGGAGGTTATTCAATGGATATTGATGAAATAAAAAATAAAGTAATGGATAGTAATTACAGCGCTTACGACATTCAGAAAAAAACTGGAGTTAGTACGTCAACTATTTATGATTTAAGAAGAAGTAAGCGAAATTTTGATAATCTTACAATTAAAATTATCAAAAAGTTAGATGAGTATTTTAAAAATAATTGAAAAAAATATTTACAATATAGCTCAAATGAGATATAATAATAGATGTAAAGAAGATATACAAAACTAGGAGGAAATAACAATGAAATTAGAAGAAACAGAATACATTAAAGTAAGAGATGCAGAAGTAGGCGAAACAGGATGGGCTTATATTAGTAATGGTTCATACGTTTTGGATAACGTTTTTAAAAGAATCCCACACGGTAGCATATTGGAACTTGAGAAAGATGGATATACCATAAAGAATTTTGTTGATAGAAACAAGTTAGATGCAGAAAGAAGAGAACGTGAACACAAAGAGGAGATGGCACGTCAAAACAAAGAATTGCACAAGTATATTGGAAAGCATGTAAAAACACGTCAAGGTATCGGTGAAATTTTAAGAGTCGAAGGAACATGGGCGATAGCTGAGTTTGAAGACGGAGAGATAAAACATTATACTTTATCATCAATCAACGATTTTCTAAAAAACGGAAGAATTTATTAAGGAGGAAAAATATTATGCCTGACAATGTTTATAAAAATCACAAAAAATTAATCTTAACCGTTGCGATAATCTTTGCAATAGTTGGAACAGTTATCCCGGTAATCGGAAATATTATTTTTGGCCTATTAGGATTTATGATTATTTTCCTTACATGTGCGACAATAGACTACTTTAAACTTCCTAAAGCTGAAAAGGAAAAGCTAAAGGCTGAAAATCAAGCTATGCAAGATTTCAAAGTCCAAGCACAAAAAAATAAATTCAAATGTCCTAATTGTGGTTCTAAGAATATCCAGGCTTTAAGTATCCACAAAAAAGGATTCTCAACTGGTAAGGCTGTTGGTGGTGTCATCCTGACTGGTGGTGTTGGGGCTTTAGCAGGTTTTGCCGGCAAGAAAACAAAGAAAACTGATTATGTATGTAACGAATGTGGTAAACGTTTCGTATTGTAGAAAGGAATGAACATAATGAACGAATTATCATAAAAAAACAAACTCCGCTCAAAAGGTGGAGTTTTTTTATTTTGAATACGAGTTGAATACGTTAATCAGCAAACCACAGAAAAATACAGAAAACTAAAAATCTTATTTTGTGTTAAAATGCTAGTTACAGAAAGGCGTGGAAAAGCTCAAAAAATAGCACATTTAAAATTAAAATTTAATCCATACAAAAATATAATTACGTCAAAAAACATTGATATATAAACGATTATAGACACTTTTATAAGTGTCTATTTTTGTTTTGAATATGTAATTGAATACGTATTGATTAAAAATCAATATATTTAGCAAATTTTTCTGCCGTTTTCTCTCTAGCTGATTGTGTAACATGAGTATAGATATCCATGGTTGTTTTTATGTTTTCATGGCCAAGTCTATCTTGAACCTCTTTAATGCTTGCTCCACTCTCAAATAATAACGATGCATGAGTGTGTCTGAATCCATGCGGTTTGATTGGTGGAAGATCGTATTTTCTCAAAAAAGACGGAAGAAACTGGTCAATGTATTTGTTTATGAAATTTCCGTTATTTCTATGAAAGATGAATCCGTCGCCTTTATCTATGTTTTTACCTTGTTTAAATAATTCTTTTCTGAGTTCGTTTTTCCACGTTCTAAGAGCGTTTAAAGTGGTATCGTCAACTGATATAGTACGTATGCTTTTACGTGTCTTAGGCGTTTGTATATGCAAGCCTCCGTTACTATCAATCGCGACAGTTTTATCTATCGTAATGGTTCCATTGTTAAAATCCACGTCAGACCATTTTAATGCAGCTAACTCACCTTTACGGATACCAGTGAAAGCAAGAACTCTAAATACTGCATACATTTGATATGTAGAATGTTTCTTTAATGTTTCTAGGAATGTTCTTAATTGTTCTTTAGTGTAAAAATTCACTTGCTTATCAGTATCATCTAAAGTCTTTCGTTTCTTCGAAATTATAACGTCGTTCATAGGATTAACTTTAATTTGTTTCATCACTTTGGCATAATCAAAAATCCGGCGTGTTAAGTTGATAATATTATTATAGTTTTTGGAAGTTTTGAACATTCGATTAACTTGTTTTTGACAAAATGCAGTATCTACCTTATCTACTCTTAAAGCTCCAAAATAGGGGAGTATTTGAACGTTTATAATATTGTTTTGAGTGTATGCAGTACTTTCCTTAACGGTCGTTTTGTATTGCTCAAACCACATTTTATAAACCTCCTCAAAGGTCATAATTTTGCGCTTGCTTGTAGGTAGTCCGTTTTCCATAACCTCTAATTCAAGTCTTGATAATGTGGCCTTTGCCTCTGCTATTGTCCTAAATCCACGCCTTGTTGTTCGGCGCTGTTTTCCGGTTACTGGGTCAGTTCCTAGATACAAGTTAAACATGTAAGCCTTAGAGCCGTCTTTTTTAATGTATTTTTTGATTTTAGTCATTGTTTGAACCTCCGTTAGAATATACGTTCTTTTTAAGGCATTTTCAAACCCGTCGATTTCGACGGGTTATATAATTTATATGTAGTGTTTATTTGCATTTCTTTCATTAAAAAACTTAGTTATTTCATCAGTAGCAACGTCAACCAAATATTCAGGTATGCAGTACTGTCTAATAAAATCATAAACGCTTATATCTTTAATATCTGTATCATTGCAATAAAAAGGTACTAACAACCTAACGGCGATTACATTTGTCTGATACTCAATACCTGATTTATTGTTACGTGACGTGTTGTAAAAGGCTAAGTCCGATTTATCCCCGCGTATTATGTGGGATAGTTCGTGGGCGTACTGGAAAATCAATTCATGTTGTTTATGCCAGTCTAAATTCATCACAACACACATATCTTCGTAAGATGCACCGGATGGAGTATATGGGTCAAAGTGTTCCCAGATAACACGTATATTATTATTAATCGCAATATTATTCAGATATGATATTATATCGTCAACCACAATAATATACCTCCACTATTTCAAGTCGTTACGTGTGCCTCTCATCAATCGCCTCATAAACTCTAAATCCTCTTTTGGAATCTGTCTGCCTTCGTAAGTAAAGATAATGCTATCGTCCTCAATATCGGCAGTCTTGACGGTTTCAGTTTGAGTGGGTTTTCCGAGCAGGTAATCAACAGAAACACCGTATAATTCAGCCAATTCTTTCAAAGTTTCAAGATCCGGTTCTCTGCTACCGTATTCATAATTAGCATATGTTTGCATTGTTTTTAAACCAATTTTCTTTGATACATAAGTTTTATTCCAACCTTTACTTTCTCTTAGATTTTCTAATCTTTTACCTAATTCAACCGACATAGGATAACCTCCCATCTAAATTTATATACTATATTATATATTGGTTAAACAGAAAATACACAATTTTAAACAAAAAGTTTAAAAAAGGTATTTACTTTTACAGAATGTTTAGTATAATAATAGTATAAAGTTAAACGATATGTTTAATTAAAGGAGGTGAGAACATGACCTTGTTGAAAGAAAATGCAAACTCTATTTTAAAAGAAGAGCTTGAGAGTAGAGGTTTGAAACAAAAGTTTGTGGCTGAAAATATTGGAGTTACAACTACATACTTAAGCCAATTATTAAACGGAAGTAGGAACTTAAGTGTTGAAATAGCAATCAAGACGGCACGTTTTTTAAACGTTCCACTTGAAAAAATTTTAAGCTAAAGTTAAACGATATGTTTAATTAAAGGCGGGATTACATCGGAACAAGAGTTATTGAAGAGCTGATCGAAAAAAAGGAGGTGTAATTCATGGAAGTTACAGTTCCGATAAAAATTGAGGCAAAGGAAGTGGCAAACGAAATTGTCAGTCAAGCACTCAAGGCGTTTGATGCACGTATGAATCTAATGACTGACACATACGATTTGCCACCTTATCCAACTCAAGAACAACTTAAGCAATCTTTAGGAATTGGACAAGATCGTTTAAACGAATGGATTGCAATGGGCTTGAAGAAGCAAATATGGTCAACCAGTTCAATTCGGTTTGATCGCGAAGAAGTTAGACGTTTCTTAAAAGAAAATTTTGAAATTTAAGGAGGAACACAAATGAACAATTTAGTAATCATGCACGACAAGCAAGTCGTTACAACAAGTTTAAAAGTAGCTGAAATTTTTGGAAAAGAACACAAGCATGTCATGGAAACAGTCAGAAAACTCACTGCCGAAAATTCGACCGTGAGAAAAATGTTTATTGAAGATAGCTATTTAAATAGTAGAAATCAGCAACAACCAATGTATTACATGAACAGAGACGGATTTACTTTATTGGCTATGGGATTTACAGGCTCAAAGGCTATGGAGTTCAAACTTAAGTACATTGAAGCATTTAACAAAATGGAACAAATCGTAAGACAAGAGTTACCACAAACGCCAGAAGAAAAATTGGCTTTAACGATGCAAGTTACATTAAGGCTTGATAAACGTGTTGGAAAACTTGAAAAGAGCATTGACGAAATTCAAAACAAGTCAGAAATTGACTCTGACCAAAGATACAAGCTTGGGGTTGCCAGAAATAAGAAAGCAGTTAAGGCTTTAGGCGGTAAGGGCAGCAATGCTTATAAAGATAAGGCTTTATCAAGAAAAACATTCAGAGCTTTAGAGCATAGCTTGAAAAAGAAGTTTGTGATTTCACGTTACGAAGATCTTAAGAAAGAAAATTTTGATAAAGCTAAAAACTTTATTAGCAACTGGTATCCACCATTTGAACTAAAAGAAGAAATAGAGCTTAGAAATGCACAAGAAAATCTATTTTAAGGAGGTAAATGATATGTGGTGCATATACGGAATGTTTGCATGTATGGCATTTGCATGCAGTGTAGATCTTTATAGATGGAACAAGAAGCGTAAGGAAGGTGATGGAAAATGATCGAACTAACAACCACGGATTACATTGTATTAATAGGCTTGTCTGCATTAGGTGGATACACGCTACATGGCGTGGTAGATGCAATCAAAGATGGAACATTTTTTGATTGAAACAAAAAAGCCCAGAGCATAAAGTTCTGGGCTAGACGTAAAGAAGATATAACTCTCTAAGGAGTTTAGTTAATTGAATTACTTAAAGTATACCACTAACGGAGGATACAAGCAATGGACAGACAGGAAACAGACAAAGCTATTGAATATTCATTTGGCAAAGATCCGATAGCCTTGCCAGATGATAGATACCTTGAATGTAAAAGGCAAGAATACCTTAACAATCAAGGTTGGTTAGAACGTGAGTTAGGAATCAAGGAGGAAATGAAATGAATCAATTAATTAAAATGCAAAAAGGTATTACAGAGGCAGTAGGCAAGCGTATCAAAGTTTTAGAAGGTGAAGGCTTAGCATTGCCGGAACAATACAGTGTGAAGAACGCATTGAGTTCAGCATTTTTTACTTTACAAAAGGTATATGGCATTGAGAAAGCAACTCAAGAGAGTATAGCCAATGCTTTACTTGACATGGTAACTCAAGGTTTAAGTCCTGCCAAAACTCAATGCTACTTTATCGTTTACGGTAACGAGCTGCAGATGCAACGATCATATTTTGGAACGGTCGCAGCATTAAAACGGTTGACTAACGTAAGCAAGGTTAAGGCTGAAGTGATCCATGAGGGCGACGTTTTCGAGATTGGCTCAAATGAAGATATGGAAATGATCGTTACTAAGTTTGAACCTAAATTTGAGAATATGAACAAACCAATTATAGGAGCGTTCGCAATGATCAAGTTAGAAGATGGGTCAATCAATTATACAGTGATGACAAAAGAAGAAATTGATAAATCATGGCAACAATCAAGGAACAAAAACAATAAAGTTCAACAAAATTTTGGCCAAGAAATGGCAAAGAGAACTGTTTTAAATCGAGCTGCCAAGATGTTTATCAATACAAGTGATGATAGCGACTTATTAACTGGAGCTATCAACAATACAACAGAAAACGAATTTGAACGTGAAGAGCCTAAAGAAATTCAAGCTCAAGAGAAACAAGCAAATGAGCTTATTAACAAAGCTTTAAACAAGCCAGAAGAAACTAAACCCGAACCAGTTGAAGAGCCAAAAGAAAAGACTGATGAAGTAGTTATTGAAGATACTGAGTCAGATGCAGAACAAACAGAAGTAGACACAAATGAAAATCAAACAGAATTGTTTGATGAGTTTGGATTAATTAAGTAGGTGGAACTTATGGAGTTGACACAAGAAAATTATTACAACCATGATACCAGTTGGAAATATATGAGTGTATCACTCTTTAAAGACTTTCTTAATTGTGAAGCTCAAGCACTGGCAAAACTCAAAGAAGAATGGAAACCAGTAAGCGATCCAACAGCTTTATTACTTGGTAATTATGTTCACTCGTATTTTGAGAGTAAAGAAGCTTACGAAAGCTTTTTAGAACAAAATAAAAAATCATTATTCAAGTACGGAAACCCAGAGAAAGGAATCAAGAAAGATTTTGTTAAGGGCGACGAAATGATAAAAGCACTTGACGAAGACGAAGCTTTTAAGAACATCTACATGCCAGGCAAGAAAGAAGTAATCGTTACTGGAGATATATTCGGCCATAAATGGAAAGGTAAGATTGATAGCTTAATGCTTAATGATGGTTACTTTTGCGATATCAAGACAAATCAAGACCTCCACAAGAAACACTGGAGCGAAGATTTAAACAGGTATACAAATTTCATCAGTGCATACGGTTATTACATGCAAATGGCTGTTTATAAAGAACTGATTAAGCAAACATTCAACGTAGATTGTCAACCGTTCATATTTGGGGTTAGTAAGCAAACACCGCCAGATCATGAGGCTTACAGTTTCAATAGTCCAGACGCTCAATATTACATGAATGAGAGTTTGGAAATTATAAAGAAGAATCAAGATCATATTTTTGAAGTTATGAATGGAGAAACAGAACCTAAACGTTGTGGAGTTTGTGAGTATTGTAGACGAACAAAGAAAATAACAGCGTTCATAGACGCTAACGATATCGAAATTTATTAGGAGTGATAAGTAATGACGTTAAGTGAATTAATTGAACTAAAAGAAGATATAAATGTTTGTAAATTAATGCTTTTCAAAGAAGAAATAACAACAATCCCACAAGAAACAAGATTTAAAATTTGGCTACCAAAGTTAGAAGCAGCACAAGAAAAGTTATCTAAATTCATTTTAGAAAACGAAGGTAAGGACATAATTTTTTAGGAGAAATCAAATGAAAATTAAAAACAAACTTCAAGAATTAAAAAACGAGTACCCAGAACTAAACTTAAAGGCACTCGTTATAAAGAATAATGATTTGAATTTTGCTTTTACTCTCAGAAACTATTTTGGAGTAACAATTATCGAAAGTAACGATTATCAAGGAATACTTTATCAAAGAATAACACAAGAAAGAACAATACAAAATAAATATCCTGCATTAGTAATCGAGATGATAGTTGATACAGAAGAATTCGAAAGTTCAAGCAATAGAGCATTTTATCTGGTTAAAGAATATGGAATTTAATATACACGCCTTGTAAGTCGTAGCTTAAATTATTTTGAAAAGCAAATTGGCGGATATGTTTTTCAAAATGTGGGCTACCTTCAAAACCAGAGTGATGTATCTCAAAGTCTGATTTTCCTTTTTTTATAGCTTTATCGTAATTAATTTGAAGAAGGAGAAAATCACCATCTTTTAAATATTCCAATTCTCTATCAGAAATATGTTCAACCATTATTACACCGCCTTTCATTAGGAGATACGTTAATTATACCAAAGTCAGTGAACTTACAGTGCTGGATGGTTGGGATGCCCATTAGAAAGGAATGATGAAAAATGAGGATCAGGAAACAACGTCAAAATGGATTTACAACAGTTGATAATGCAGTACTCAACGACACAAATTTATCATGGAAAGCTAAAGGCTTATTCGTTTACCTATGGTCACAGGCCGATGAGTGGGATTTTTACGAATCGGAAGTCGTAAAGCATTCAACAGATGGATTATCTAGCTTAAAAAGTGGGATAAAAGAGCTTGAAAAGCAAGGATATTTGAGACGCGAGAGAAAAAAAGATGACAAAGGGTATTTTAGAGAAAATGCTTGGATCCTATCAGAAAATCCTATGTGCGAAAATCCTATGTGCGAAAATCCTATGTGCGAAAATCCTATGTGCGAAAATCGTATATTGGATAATCGCACACTAACAAATACTAATAATAACAATACTAATAATAACAATACTAACTATAATATAACTACTACTACTAGGCCAACTGAAATTGGATCGATATATGAGTTTTGGGAGTCAAACGTTGGCAGCTTACCCCCTTTATCCCCTTATCTGTATGAAGAAATTCAAGCTATCTATGAAGATTGGTCAGAAGTATCTAAGCAACCTAAAGAGATGATACTTGAGTCAATCAAGCTAGCACTTGATAAAGGAGTTAGAAATATCAGTTATATCAAGGCTATCTTAAAGCGTTGGCATGACAACCGTATATATAACATTGAAGACTTAAAAGCAGACCAAGAACGATTTGAGAAGAACAAAGAAAGCAAATACAACAAACAAGCTAAAAAAGGTAATGCTGCTGGATATGATGCCAAACAATGGACGTATCTATCTGAAGAAGAAGAAATGAGGCGATTTTTTGGGGACAATTAAAACAACGGGAGATATTTTCTCTCAAATGATGAAAAGAATATTTATTGAAGTTGGAGATTGTCCACAATGTGGGAGTAAGTTGCTAGTGCCTAAAGCAAAGCAAACAGTTCCACCAACGTGTCCAACTTGTGCATACAGTGACAGAAACTTAAGGAAAAACAATACAGAAGAAACGTGGAGCGTAGCGGCCCAGAAAAACAAAGCTACAGGAGCATTCTTAGACAATTCTATTTTGCCAAACCTAAAGATGATGGGGTCAACGTTTAATAACTTGAATCTTTATTCAAACGATATCAAGGAAGTCGCCAGAATTGCTAAAGATATAGCTAACAGGCTATCAAAGCCACAACATAGTCCAGTGCATTCATTATTCTCTGGAAGTTCAGGACGTGGAAAAACAAGAATAGCAGTATCTATTATCAACGAAGTATGGCGCTTGACCGGATATAAGAGGAGCGTTGTGTTCATTGACTATCCATTGCTTGTATCTACTCAAAGATTAGGAATTAACAACAGTGAGGCACGTGAAAAAGTAGATAAGGCTATTCATAAAGCTAAGCAAGCAGATTTATTGATCGTTGATGATATTGGGACAGAAAGCCAAATGAATAGTGGCTGGAACAAGGAAGTCTTTAATGAAATCATGCGATTTAGAGAAGATAAAGACGTGATTGTCACTACTAATGTTCCACCTAAAGAATTAGTCAGTCTTTACAGTGAACAAACTATATCAAGGCTTAGAAAACACGCAAGAGGTAATTATATTTTATTTAAAGACAGTATAAAGGATTATAGGAGCGTTGCAGTATGAGAGTAGAAAAGATGATGCTAGACGATAACGAAATCACATACACGATCGGAGGAGTCAAGTTCCGTTATCTGTTTGAAAACAAGCCTGTGCTTAAGGTTGGCCAAGAAGTGGAACTTGTGGAGTTGATACACAATACAAGGCCTTACTTGATTAAGAGTAAAAAAACGCAGAAACAAATGGAGGGCTAGAAAATGGATAACAAAACAAAACTAGACACAGCTATCACTTTACTAAGAATGGCTAGAGAGCAAATGAACGTTGAATTTAGAAATTTTAATCAAGCTAGATTTAAAGATGAGATTAAAGAGGCTAGGCGTTTACAAGCTGATGTTTTAAGGGGCTTGTCGTATAGCGATGCTTCAGTTTTTGAAGAACTAAGAGAAAACGAGGGGGAAGACTTGCATGACTAACGAATACAAGCAAGGTCAACAGGATATGCTAGCACTGATTAAAGATGCATATTATAAGGCTGACAAATCAGAGTTTGAACATTTGCTTGACACAGATGATGAGAACGAAGTACAGGAATTCTTAAAGTGTGAGTATATCAAGCAAGGCATGAAAATTGAAAGAACTAGACTTTTAAGGAAAATAAGGGAGCTTACAGGGGGATATGGAATTGATTGAGCCGCAACAAAAAAACATATCGAAGAAAGAGCACGTCAGACGCACAAAAGGGCACGTCAGACCAATTGTAAAGCCTGACTTGGATAATTATATCAAATCAACGTTAGACGCCTTAAACGGCGTTATATGGACGGATGACGCCGCTATCGTAGAATTGAACACGAGTAAGTGGTATGCAGACGACCCAAGAATCGAGATTGAGGTAAAGGAGACTTAAAAATGAAAATTGAATACAGAAATGAAGATTATAAAAACAAAAATATTTATAAAGTTGGAAGTGTGATTGAAGATGATGGGAGTGTTTATTTAGTTTGTCAAAAGGCTGCTTCTAATGGATGTACAGAATATTTCCTTATAAATTTATACACAGCAACTGTATCGTCAAAAATGTATGAATCTTTAAAAGAATTGAGACTAGCAGTGGGAGACGAAGACGATACATTAGTCAAAGCTAAGCTAATCGTTGATTACAAACTTGATGGAGATGCAGAAGATGAAAATACTAAATAAATTATTATCCTGGCTAGTAGGAATTGCAGTTTTTGCAAATGCCATAATCTTGATTTTAGAAATATTCTATTTTTTGATGTGTTTCTATTCAAGCTGTGGATTGCTGAGTTAGTAGCAACACTTGCAATAGTAGGAATTAAAGCGCATGTATCATTTGTAGTTTTTGAGTCAAAGGAGGAAGAAAACAATGAAATTGATCAAAGAAATTGAAGAGCTTAAAGAATACAAAGAAGATAAAGATTTGCCAATTGCAGAATTAGCAAGAAGAATTGAAGCCGATGATACAACGGTCGGTAGGTGGTTAAAAGGCGGAGCTACACCTAGTTGCTATTCTTTATATAAAGTGCGAAGATTTCTAAATAGCGTCAAGGGTTGGGAAGGTTCGAAACTGCTAGAACCATTTAAAGATAAAACAACTAGAGAACGCGAACAAACAAAGAAAGATATTAACTATTTAAAACAACGTATCAAGGATCTAAACGATATTGAAGATTTAGATGCATTAGTGACTGAATTGAACGTTATTACACAGCTTGGAAATCTTGTACGTGATGCTCACAAGATGCCATTCTAAAAGTATCAACAAAGGAGAAATTAACATGGATTATCAAAAGAAAGTAGATATGAAAGAAGTTAAAGAAATACAGAAACAAACAACTGAAATAGCTAAAATCTTGAAAAAAGAAGGCTATGAAGCAGGAGTAATAGCGTTGGGTAAAGGAACAGGGGTCGCGACTAATGTTTTTGGTAGCAGAAAAGACGTGTTATTTACTGTATACACTATTTTGGAAAATTTGAAAGAAGAAGACAAACTAATACTGTTATCTATGATTTCAGGTATCAAATTAGGAGATGAGTAAATGAAAATTAATTATGAAAGTAACAGTAGTGAACGTATATATCAAATTGGGAATGTTATTAGGAATAGTTATGAAGACTTATATCTCATAGTAAATAAACCAGAAGGAGAACTTTTTGTTGTTAATTTACGAACTGATTTGGTTTATGGGCCTTATACAACAATGGATGATTTATACCATGATGTTGGCGATGAAGATGATGTTTTAGTTCATGCAGAAGTAAATGTTCTATAAGGAGGAAGCAAAGCATGGTTTCAAAAATATTAGATATCATTATGATAATCTCTTTAACAGGCGTAATTATTGAACTAGCTTTATCTAAAGAAAGCTTTACTATGAGAACCATAGCTGTAATGCTGATAGGTATATTTTTAGTGCTAGATAGGATTTCAAGAAAAATGAGGTGAATCGAAATGAATTCAAAAACAGATATCAATTGTAACGATGCTTTTGCTGAATCTGGACTAGAAAAAAGCAAGTGTAAAAAAGTGACGGTTTATCTAGCCGACGGTAGAGAAATGACGACCGTTAACGTTTTGAACGTTAGCAAATGCGATGGTGGGTGTGGCAATCTTATGCTCGAACTTTATGGCAAAGGCAAAGCAGGAAAAAACAGAAGGATGGTTTTTAATCTAGCAAGCAATAACATCATTGGATATTCAATAGATGATCAAGAAACAAGCAAATCTTAAAGTTTGACCTTAACAAGTCGTAAAACTGTTAAATGTTGATGTGGTTGTTTGAACGGTATACATTCACAAAAAAACGTAAATCAGGATCTCACAAATAACGACACAGTACAGGCTTGGTATCTGTCAGAGGATGCTGAGTCATAGGCGGTAAAGATGCAAGGAAGCTGTAAACAACAAAATTTATTAAAAAGGTAGGTGTAATTTTCCCTTTCTCATTAATTCACATCGCAGCAACCAAGCAAATTTATTGCTAAAAATTAGGGTTTATAAAACCTACTTAATCTTTTAAATACGTTACAGGCCAAATAAATTGAGAGGAGTAAACCTCTGTAACATGTTCTTCGTAAGCCTGTAACACCACCTTGCATCTGCGAAATTTGAGCCAGTCACACGTTTTGAGGGCGTGGCAAGGTATTTATACCGGTATAACAATAAAACGATAGGAGAGTGTAAAAATGGAGTTTATAACAGCGATTCACAAGTTAGAACAATGGAGACCAATTATGGAATGGGATGATCATATAAAGGAACTACCAGACGAGTTAAAAGAAAGCTGGGATAGAATACTGCAAGCTAGAGATGTAGGATTAGTGGACAGGTTAGGACTAACACAAGTTGAAATTAGAGAAATATCCGAGCTGATTAATAATGATGTGCTGCCAACTGAAGCATTTAGAAGATATGGGTTCAAGTATGCGAAGCGTCTAGCCAAGAGATTGGGCATGGAAGATGTGATTGATAATTATTACAGAAGAGTTAAGTCATATTGTTTGATAGATGTTGTTACTAAAGAGAAACATCAGTTTTATAGGTTGCAAGACGTGGCTGAGTTTTTAGGGAGAAAAGATTATAGATCATTGCCACAATACATTGATAGAGCTTCATTCATTCCAAGAACAAATTACAAGATTTATAGATATAGAACATTCAAGAAAAGAAAGAGGTTTTAACATGAAAAAGATCATAGCATTAATTTTTACAATAATTTCAGGAGTAAGCATGTTTGGAGTTATTGCAGGATATATACTTGATGCGCTTGGCGTATGTGGAGCAGGCTTTTATCTAATAGGAATAGGAGAGGTTGTATGTGTTGCGTCCGCGTCGGTAGTTGTCACAATTGGCATTTTTAGTTATTTAGAGTAATAAGATATGGCAATGCTAATATTTTGGAAACTAGAACGCTTTTTAGAAAAACTTAAATAAGAAGGATTGATTAAGATGGATAATTGTGTAAAAGTATTTTTAGCAAATGGGGAAGCATTTATTTTAGATGATGTTTCAAGCACAAAAGAATTATGCAAAGGTGGTAAGACAGTTCTCTTAGTTAGCCACTTTGATGACGAAGCAAATCAAGAAATGATATCATGTTTCGATCTTGGTAAAGAGAATGTTGTTGGCTATTCAATAAGTGATGAGCTTTAGGGAGGCGAAACAATGAAACAATGGATTGTTGGTGGAATGATTACAATAGGAATAACGTTTATGGTAGTAAGCTGCTTTATATGTTCAATGAAGCGCGAAGGTAAAGACGAAGTTTTAGAATTAATAGAGGATGTAGGCTATGTTGCTATTTTGGTGATAACGATAATGTTTTTTAGTTTAATGGTGGTGTAAGTATGAATACTGTAAATTAACAAGCATTGATGGCACTTTGCTTTATCGAGACAATATTATCTCGAAACATTAATAAAAAACGTACCCCTACAATAAAGAAGTACGCAGATCATATTAGTTGACACGATTATATCATAAGGAGCGTGGGCTTGTGGAAGATATGTTATTAGATTTACCTCAAATTGATTATGATGGAACAGCTGATAATGTTGTAAAGTTTCTAACAAACAGAAGTTACTATCCTAGATTGTATGATATATACATGCAAGCTAATCCAGAAAAATTACAGAGCCCAAGTTTGAGTGACATGCCTGGAGGTAGTGTTGGAAACAGCAACGAAAATAAAATGATCAAATATTTGTATGCGAAGGCGATTGTAGATGGAGTTAGGCAAACGATAGATAAGGGATCACATGAGTTAAAAGTAGTGTTTAGTAACATAACTGGAGAGACAAGCGCAGCTGAAGCAATGCAGATGTTACACTACGAGAAATCAAGATACTACTTAATTAGAAAACAAGTTTTAAATGAATTTGCTGATATTTTAGAAGTCCAAAATCTACATTGTCCAGATCTGCACATTTATATTTGAACATTGCATAAAAGTAAAGGCTAAAAGGATTTTTTGGAAACGTACATTGGAAACAAAAAGGATGCGATCAAACGAAAAAGGTGGTATTATATTATTGTCGAAAGATATATAAATGATTAATTCTTTCATTTCAATTCCAAAACTTAATAATTAGCTTCAAAGACAGCGAGACGAGTTTAACTCGCCTCTTACGTGGTGTGTAGGAACACTGCTTTGTGTGTATGACACTATTCATACCGTAGCTACAGCGTTATGTAGATATAATTGCATTTTCGATTGTTATTCATGTTGGTTTTTCAATAACTATCATTTTTCATTTTATTCCTTTTACGAAGAACAGTTTTAACGACTGTTCTTTTTTTTATGCAATTATGAGTTTCAGAAGTGTGTTAAATTAAAGGGTGGGGTATCTAATGGGTGACGATACATTTATAAAATTGTGCAAAGAGAAAATAGTTGATTATACTAACACAACTATGAACTTAAACAGTATAGACCGGCCATTTTATATCAGTACAAACAATGTGCAGGTTGTATGGTTTGACAGAGTATTGCAAAACAGCAAAGCATTGCTATCAACTACAATTAACGATGGCTTATATTATGAGGTTATTTATAACGAGGATAAGAATGAACTGTATTTTGATGTTTATAAGCGCATACGCAATAAGGTTAAATTGAAGTAACACAAGGAATTACAGAGAAAGGTGGTGAACTCACAATGGCTAAAGGATTGTATCAAAATTGGCTAGAGGATGATAATTTAGTTTTACTCCAGGGATGGAAAAGAAACGGCTTAACTGATGAACAAATTGCTCATAATATGAGCATAAGTGTCCACACTCTCAATCATTGGAAGCAAAAATACAAGCAGATAAGGCAATCTCTAAAAGTGGGACGCGAAACGGCCAACTTCATTGTTGAACGAGAGTTGTTTCAAAAGGCCATCAACGGTAATACAACCGCTATGATTTTTTGGTTAAAGAACAACTGGCGTGATAAATACAACGATAGTCAGTTATCACCAGATGAACTTAAGCTTGCCAAAGCTAGATCACGCAAGACAAATGCAGAAGCAAATATTGCAGAGTTCAAAGCTCAGATACTTAAAGATAGTGGTTCGAGTGGCGTAGAGTTGCTAAACGAATATCTAGACAAGTTAGACACTTTGGCAGGCAAGGAAGTGAAAGAAGATGGGCCTAAGACAGATGTATAGCGAGCGTCAAATTGAAGTCTTGAAGAAGTACAAGCAAGGCTTTCGATTGATGATTAATTATGGCGCTAAGCGTAGTGGCAAGACTGTGATTGATAATGACTTGTTTCTGATGGAATTACGAGCAGTTAGGAAGCGAGCAGATGCAGTTAAATTCAGAGAGCCACAATACATTTTGGCCGGTGTATCATCTAAAACAATTGAACAGAACATACTCAATCCACTAAGAAATAAGTATGGGATGGAATTCAAGTTTGATAAACACGGCAATTTTACTTTATTTGGCGTTAAGGTTGTTCTAGCTTATACAGGTTCAATCGGTGGTTTAGGTGCTATCCGTGGTATGACAGCATGGGGTGCATACGTTAATGAAGCATCCCTTGCTAATAGATATGTGTTTAAAGAAATCATGGATAGATGTTCAGCAGATGAGTCTAAGATTATATGCGATACCAACCCAGATCACCCACAGCACTGGCTGAAGGTGGATTATTTAGACAACGACAAGCCAGAAGTTAGAACAGCATCCACACATTTTACTTTGGATGATAACAAGGCTTTTCTAGGCCAAAAGTATATCAACGATCAAAAAGCTATGACACCAAGCGGCATGATGTATGAACGGGATATCCTAGGCTTGTGGGTATCTGGCGAAGGCATGGTTTATCAAGATTTCGATAAGAAACGTATGTTAGTAGATGAAGTGCCAAAAAATTTACATTATTATGCAGGAGTTGACTGGGGATACGAACACAAAGGCTCGATAGTGTTGTTTGGAGATGACGATAAGGGAAACACTTATCTAATTGAAGAACATACTAAAAAACACAAATTCATTGATTATTGGGTTAATATTGCTAAGGGCATTCAGAAAAGATATGGATACAACGTTACCTTTTTTGTAGACGGAGCAAGGCCGGATAATTACAATGAGTTCTTACGTAATGGAATAAACGCCAGAAATGCAAATAAAGCACGTATGGCAGGAATAGAAAGCGTAGCTAAACTGATGAAGTTGGGACGCTTTTTTGTTTTAAGTTCAGCAGTACAATCATTCCTAGATGAGATTTATACATACGTTTGGGATGATAAAACGGGCGAACCAATCAAACAAAATGATGACGTAATGGACGCCGTACGCTATGGAATATTTAACGAGCATCTAAACAATGACGCTCAATTTATCAATTCAGTTTACATTTAGGAGGTGGTAGCGTGGCAGACAGTGTAAAGATTGCTGGCAGTGCTTATATATCCAAGGAAGGCATGTATCTTTATCCAAATGAAGAACTAACAGGCGAAGATGTTTTAACGTTTATCAACTATAACAGAGGCATCACAACGTATGGAGAGAACTACCGTTACTATACTGGCGAGCATTCGATTTTAAAGAAGAAGTTTGATCCTAACAGTTTTAGACCAGATAACAGAGTAATCAGTAATTGGGCTAACTATGTTGTTGATACTTATATCGGATACTTTATGGGAACGCCAGTTAAAATCCAGCTAGAAGATGATGGCAAGAACAAACTGTTACAGGATTGGCTGAAGGTTAACACGTTTACAGACAAATTATCAGAAGTAGCCAAGCAAGTGGCAATCTATGGATCGTCCTACATGTTGGCTTATCAAGACGAAGATAGTAATACTTGTGTTGCAGTAGTGCCACCGGATGAAGGTTTTATTATCTATGATACAAGTATCAAGCGTAAACCTATTGCGTTTGTCAGATATGCTTATTTTAATTCTGAATTAGTCGGGGAAGTTTACACTGATAGTAAAATTTATAGTATTGGCAGAGACGGAGTGCTTGAAGAAACAGGAGATATCGTTCCGTTTACAGAAGTTCCAGCGGTAGAGTTTTATGCAAACGAAGAACGTTTATCTTTGGTGGGTAAGATCAGGACTTTAGTTGACACGTACGATAATGCAATTTCACAAAAAGCTAACGAGCTTGAATATTTCGACCAGTCTTTTCTTTTGATGCTAGGCATTAATTTACCTAAGGATCCTAAAACAGGTAAGCCAATCCTTGACTTTAATGGTGGCAAGCGTGTGTTTAATGATCCATCACCAGACGCAGCCAACGCAAAATTTGAATTCTTATCTAAACCGGACAGCGACAATATGCAAGAAAACATGCTTAATCGTTTGGTTAATGATATCTTTCAAACAGCGATGGTAGCCAATTTAAACGATGAGGCGTTTAGTGGGAATTCTAGTGGTGTGGCTATTAGATACAAGTTACTAAGCATGCAGAACCAAGCAGCATTAGAAGAACGCAAATTCACGATAGCTTTAACTAATTTCTTGAGCAATGTCGCAAGCTTAGGCAAGATTATCGGCAGTGCTACAACTGATGAAGTCAAGTCTGGATTATCATTGACGTTTAAACGTAACATACCAGTAAACGACGCAAACGAAGCAAATACAGCTAAGACACTCGAAGGCGTTGTATCTAAAGAAACACAGCTTAAAGTATTATCTATTGTTGATGATCCTAAAGCTGAGCTTGAAAAGATGGATGCAGAAAAGGAAAATCTTATCAAACAATCATTGCAGAATTCAATTAATGCGACTGATATGTTTAAAGGGAGTGTAACTGATGCAGAACCGGAAGAACGAAGCGTACTGGAAAGCCAGGGAGCAAGCCGAGAAAAAGTGGATAATTCAAAACCTGAAGAACGACAAGGAGTTTAATAACAAACTTGCTGAATACTATGAGAGAGCTATTGACGATATTTGCAACAAAATTGATGCAGAGTATCAAAAGATAGCCGAAGCGCATGGCGATGATATCAACATTACAGGAGCTTACAGAGCAGTTAACAAGCTTGATATAGAAAGATACGAGCGCGAAGCAAAAGAGCTTGTAGCTAAAGCAAACAGGCTTAGAAGCCAAGGCAAGAAAGTATATAAAGACTTTACACCAGAAGAAAACGCACGTATGAAAGTCTATAATGCTACCATGCGGCTCAATCGACTTGAGTATCTAAAATCACAAATAGGTCTCACTATGGTCGATTTAGGTATGGATATAAGCAACGATATGCGAGACAAGATCCAAGATGATTACATGGATGAAATTAAACGCCAATCCGGTATTTTAGGCAAAGATTTAACTAAGACGTCGTTATGGACAAGCAAGGAAGTTGCAACGGTTGTGATGGCTCAAACAGGTAGTGTTAATTTCAGGCAACGTATATGGGCTAATATAGATGCTTTAAAGGCTGAGTTAGATGCAGTTATATCAACAGGAATTATACGCGGAGATAATCCGCGAGAGATGGCAAAGTTGCTTAAAAAGCACGTTGGAGCGACAGTTACTAATCATAGATACGTCACTGAGCGCCTTGCACGTACTGAAAGCGCCAGAGTGCAGTTTGTGGCGCAAAAGAACTCACTGATTAAGATGGACTATAGATTTTGTAAATGGCACGCAGAACCTGGTGCATGCAAGATTTGCTCAGAAATAGCTAATAATGATGGTGGTTTTGGCAAAGGTGTCTATGGGATAGATGATTGCCCAATCGTTCCAGCTCATCCAAATTGCAGATGCGGGATTAGTGCTTATTGGGTTGACGGCAAAAACAATTCTCACGAAAATTCCTAAGGAGGTATTTCTTTGATTAGTGATAACGAAAAATTCAATATGCAAGTTAAACCAAATTCATTTTTTTTAAATGAATTAAAAAGTAAGTTACCAGAATTTTTTGATCTTGAAGGGAATTTTGACTTAGATAAATTTAAGGGACAATTAAAGGAACACAACATTAATGAGTTAAGTGATGGTTATCAACTTAATTTTATTGGTAAAGATTATGCTCGTCGTCAGGCTGGTGAAATTCCATCAACAGTGATAGTTCCTGATGAAGAACAAAATAATGGTGAAGGTAAAGACAGTAAAAACCTATTCTTTACAGGAGATAATTTAGAAGTACTCCGCCATCTACAAAATAACTATGCTGGTAAAATTGATGTGATTTATATTGATCCACCGTATAACACAGGGAATAAAGATTTTGTTTATCCAGATAAATTTAGTCATTCGGCATGGCTTACTTTTATGTATCCAAGGTTGTATTTGGCAAAGAATTTATTGTCTAAAAAAGGTGTGATATTTGTATCAATTGATGATAATGAGTATGCTAATCTTTATGAAATTTTGACAGAAATTTATGGTGAAAACCAAGTTGATACTTTGATATGGAATAAAGCTTCTGAAGGTAAGAACGGAACACTAAAGGCTGTTAACCAATATAGGAGAGTACATGAATATATAGTAGTTGCATATGTTAATAAAAAAGATACTAAATTCAATAAAATTCATGAAGCATTAGAAGGCAGAGAAAATGAATTTAACACAGCTAATCTAGCTGTTAATGCTTCTAATGAAGATATAAATCATAGTAATTATTTTACGTTAACTAGCCCAAATGGGAAAAAATATACAAGACAATGGAAATGGCCTAAAGAGAAAATTAATGAATTGATAAATGAAGGCTTGATATATTGGGGAAAAGATGGGAAAAGACAACCTAGATTAATTTTGCCTATGGATGAGAGAAGAACGGTATATTTATCAAGTATATTGAATTATGGAAGCACGACTAGTGGGAGAAAAGATTTTGAAAAGCTATTTTCTAAAGGCATTTTTTCATATCCTAAGCCAATAAAATTATTAAAAAAAATATTAGAAGCGACTACAAGTAAAGAATCTGTAGTTTTAGATTTTTTTGCTGGATCTTCAACAACCGCAGATGCTGTTATGCAACTAAATGCTGAAGATGGTGGGAATCGTAAATTTATCATGGTCCAACTACTTGAAAAAACTTATAAAGCAAATGATGATGGCAAGGAAGTACCAGCAAAAGGTGGAAAAGTTGCCTATGAAGCAGGGTTTAAATCTATTGATGAAATTTCACGTGAACGTATTCGTCGTGCTGCAGCTAAAATTAAAGCTGGTAATGGTTTAACTTTGCCCAAGGATTTTGATGGCAGCTTTAAACATTATAGAGTTGTCAAACCAACTAAATGACTTTTTCCATGCTTGCAGTCATTAAAGAACAACTTGAGTAAACTGTCTCCCAAGACGTTAAATGCGAGTTAGGAGGGCCAATTATGGATACAGAAGAAACAACACAAGTAACTGATGTTCAAGACAATCAAGAAAACGTCGAAACGGTTGAGAAGGACGTCCAAGATAAGAAACCGGTAAATGCTGACAAGATTGCTAAGAAGTTACAAAAGCGTATTAGTAAGGAACAAGAAGGCAAACACCAAGCTTTAAAGGAAGTAGAGGAGCTTAAAGCTAAACTTGCTAAGTACGAAAACAACGACAAGAGTATTAAGGAACTTTCAGACGAAGAGAAAGCTAAACAGGAAGAAGACGCCAAAGATAGACGTATCAAGGAGCTTGAAGACCGTTTAGCACATAACGAAGACTTAAAGCAAACTAAACAAGTGTTTGAAGAGTCCGGCTTATCTGTCCCTGACGAAGTACTTGATATGGTTGTTGTAAATGATAACAAGAAGACTGTTGCTAACGTTCAAGCAATTACTAATTTCATCGAGAGAATCAAGGAAGATACACGCAAAGAATTGTTAGCAGGCAAAACTCCACGAACAACAGGAGTTAGAACTAAAATGACAAAAGAACAAATTAGAAATATTAGGGACACAGCAGAGCGCCAAAAAGCAATGCGTGATAACTGGTCCTTATTTAGCTAGGAGGAAACAAAATTATGGCAGATCCAAAATTAATCAAAACACCTGATATGGGTGATGTACAAGCAAAAGACTTCGTAGAACGTTTTTCTGAAAGTGTTACAAAATTAACTCAAGCATTGAGTACTACACGTCCGCAAGCGATGACTCAAGGCAACACTATTCAAATGTATAAGTTCACTACTGATATGGCTGAAACAACAACCGTTGGCGAAGGCGAAGATATCCCATTGAGTGGAGTTAAGCGCATTAAAGATCGTGCTTTCACTGTTACCTTTGAAAAAGCACGTAAGGCTGTATCTATTGAAGAAGTTCAACGTGTTGGATATGATATGGCAGTTCTACAATCAGACAAGCGCATCTTAAAGGCAATCCAAAAGAATGTTCGTAAGAGTTTCTTTGATTTTCTTGCAACAGCGCCAACAGATCTAAAAGCCCAAGGTGGCTTACAAAATGCAATTGCTCAATCAGTAGGTAAATTACAAGTATTGTTCGACGATGATGCAGTAGAAACAATTGTGTTTATCAATCCGATGGATGCAGCTAAGTATCTAGGTGCAGCAGAAATTACAAACGGAGCAAGTGTTGGTTTTGGTTTAACATTGCTTAACAACTTCTTAGGTGGCGTTACTTTAATCATGAACTCCAGTGTTCCAGAAGGTACATTCTATGCAACTGTTAAGGATAACATTAACTTGATGTATTTAGATACTAACGGAGAAAGCCGTAAGTTATTTGCAAACAAGTCTATTACAACAGACGAAACAGGTTTAATAGCTTTAGTTCATGACGATAATACAACAAACTTGACAAACCAAAGTACACTATACTGGGGCATCAAGATCTTCCCAGAAGTTGCTAACGGCGTAATCAAAGGAACTTTAGCAGCGCCAGCTGCAAGTGAACCGGGTAAAGGTAATCAAGCTACAAGTGGAACGGAGTCAAAAGGAAAATAAAGAAAGGTCAATAGCTTATGGAACTATCAGACTTAAAAATCATGTTGAAGCTATCAGATGAGAATAAGGAGTCTGATAGTCTTCTACAATTAATCATTAAAAATACAGAGTTGTCATTACGATTTAAATTGGGTTTAAGAGCCGATGAAGATATCCCTGGTGAATTATCATATATACCTTTAGAAGTCGCTATACGGCGTTTTAACCGTGTTAGAAACGAAGGTATGACGTCTTATTCTCAAGAAGGTGAGTCTATCACGTTTAGTAACAACGATTTTGACGCCTTCGAAAGTGATATTGAGGAGTACAAGCGCAGAAACAATTCAGATGGATTGTTATATACGATTGATCCTTATAGGAGGCATGGTGTATGAGATTTGATACTTTAGTCAGTTTCTATTCTGAAGACCAGAAGCATTATGACCCATCAACGCATGGATATGTTGGGGGAATTGATTTCCTTGGAATCTGTATGGCCAACGTTACAGACGTAGGAACTAACAGGGCTGTTCAATTGTTTGGCAGGTTTGACGTTAACAGCCTAGTTATCAGAGTTGCAGAATTGCCTTATCAAAATTGGGCGTTCATTACTGTTGGAAACTCTGAAACTAAATATCGACTCCAGACCATGCGACAGACACAGAAAATGACAACTCTAATCGTCGGGGAGGGGGATTAGGGTATGGCACGAGTTAAAATTAGCGGTGTCAAGGAATTAAAAGCAGCATTACAGGGAAACGTTTCACGTTTTCCAAATGAAGTTGAACAAATTGTGGCAAAACATGGCGCTAGATTGCAGGATCAAACTCAATCTAACATGGATAGTGCTTATACGGCCGGGTATAGTACTGGCGCTACCAAACGAAGCGTTACTCTAGAAAGGAGTAAATTCAAAGCAGAAGTACAGCCACACACTAAGTATTTCGCCTACCTTGAGTACGGTACTCGCTATATGAGTAGACGGCCTACATTAGGCCCGGCGTTTAGCAAGATAGAACCACAATTTCGCAGAGACTTCAACAACTTATTTAAGTAGGTGGAATCATGACACCAGATCAATTAATTTTTGACTACATTTATCAATTATCATTAAATTCAGGCTATACAACATACGACCATTTGCCACTAGAAAGCGAAAATGCACTTTATCCGTTTGTTTTAGTCGGATCAGTACAAATACTACCGGCTACAACTAAAAATGCAATACAAGGGCAAATAACGGCTAATGTGGACGTATGGGGAGACGGGGAGAGCCGTTTCAAAGTTTCTCAAATAATGAATGATATCTTTATCCAGTGCATGCAACCAGTAAGGCTGGGAGATACATTCGTTAGATTACGTATAGACCAGTACGACAATCAAATAATTCAAGATACAAGCGTTCCGAATACCGTGTTAAATCATGGCATAATGACGCTTGTATTTAATTTAAGCTAGGAGAGTGATATACATGGCAAAGCCACAAGTTTTACAAGGTATGGATACCTTAGCATATATTCGTTTATTAAAGAATGCAGCAACAGAACAAGGACAATTAATCCCTTATCAAACCTCACTATCATTCGAACCAAAACGCGATAGTGATACAACTAAAACTAAAGATGGCGCAGTTGGCACGTCAAGTTCTTTAGAAACAGAAATTGGGGTTGAATTTGTAAACAACATTTCTAAAGTTTCTGATGACCTATACGATGCTTTAATTCAAAATGAAAAGGTTGAATTTTGGATCGTAAACATTTCACGTAAGAATTCAGAAGGTAAAGTATTTGCTTGGTACGCTCAAGGCTCCATAACTGAAGACAGCAACGATAACGACCCAGATGATAATTCAAAACGAGAAATAAAGTTTAGTGTTACTGGAACACCACAACGTGGTTGGTTAGAATTGCCAGCAAGTGCTAAGGAAGAATTGGCATATGTATTTAGAGGCTTAGGCGTTGTTTCTAGTGATGACCAAACAGGCAAAGGTACAGCATGGAAAGATGCAGACCGTGGAACAGGTTCAGCAACAACACAAGAATAATTCAAAGGAGCATTTTTTAGATGAAAATTAAAATTAAAGGCACAGAATATGAACTAAATTTTGGCATTCGTTTTGTTCGTGAATTGGACAAAGTAGCAAGCGTATCTAATAACGGAATTTCTTTAGGTATGGCTTTAATGCGTACATTACCAGCATTGCAAACATATGACCCAGTGGCATTGTGTAATGTAATTTATGCAGCAGCTTATGACAATAAGCCACGTCCAACTATGAAGGATGTAGAAGCTTTCATCGATAAGGAAGTTTCATTTGAAGATTTAGAAAAGTATTTTGACAATATTCTTAAGCAAATTGATGAAAGTACAGCTACTAAGCTTGTGTCAAAAAACCTCAAAGCCTAGATACTGGAGATGCAGGATTATCAAGTGAACAGATGTATCACGAGATAGTCCTTAACTCTTTAGCATATCTAGGCTTGGTTAGCATGCAAGAGATTGAAAAGATGACTTTTAACGAGTATCTGATACGTTTAGAGGCGTTTCAACTCAAAACAATCAAACGTAACGAAGAATTGGCTTATCAAGCGTGGCTTAATCAACAAGTGCAAGCCACAACAGGCAGTTCCAAGAATCCTAAACCTAAATTTAGGAAGTTTGACCAGTTCTTTGATGCTAACGAGATGATTGATGAAGCTAGAGGGAACTTTGAGCCTGATTACAAAGCTGCAAGTAAGCAAAACACACTACAAACTAACGAAAGCTTATTTGCAGAGCGCTTGAAAAAATTTAAAAAGCTCAAGAAACAAGGAAAGATTATTCCTTGGAGCATGAGAACTAAAGAAGAAAGGGGGGGGCTTCTAAATGGCACAGTCATTCAGTGTTAAAGCAGTATTGCAGGCTGTTGATGAAAGCTTTAGTTCAACTATGAGTAAAGCTATGCAAATGATGAAGAAGTTGCAAACAACAACTGATTCCGGGTCAGACAGTATGAATAAGAAATCAAATTCAGTAAGTAATACGTTTAAATCAATGGCCGGAGCTATAGGAACTGTTCAAATTGCCAGCAAAGCTTTTGATACTGTTAAAAATTCATTAGATGGGGCTATCAGCCGGTTTGATACTTTGAACAAATATCCGGTTGTTATGAAGGCCTTAGGCTATTCAGCGAGGGATGTTTCTAAATCAACTAAATTGTTAAGCAATGGCATTGATGGGTTGCCAACATCATTAGATGAAATCACCTCAAATGCTCAACAGTTAGCGCCTCTTGTTGGTAGTTCTCAAAAAGCGGCGAAATCAGCTTTGGCACTTAACAATGCTTTCTTGGCTAGTGGTGCAAGTGTTGGAGATGCAAGCCGTGGGCTTACACAATATACACAAATGTTATCTACCGGCAAAGTTGATATGATGAGTTGGCGAACGTTAATGGAAACGATGCCTATCGCCTTACGTAAGGTAGCTAATTCATTTGGCTTTACTGGAAAATCAGCTGAAACAGATTTATATGATGCTTTACAGAAAGGTAAAATAACTGTCGGCCAATTAAACGATAGATTTATCAAGCTAAATGGTGGAGTAAATGGCTTTGCTAGTTTAGCAAAGAAAAATAGTGCCGGAATAGCGACGTCGTTGGCTAACTTAAAAAATTCCGTAGTTAAAAATTTAGCTACTATGGTTACAGCTATTGACAAAGGATTTGCAAAAGCTGGATTTGGTTCTATTGCTCAACAATTAGATAGCCTTAAATATGCAATCAATGGAGCATTTACAGCAATAGGCCCAGTCGCTACAAAAGCAGCATCGACAATTTTAAAAACCCTGTCAAGTATTTTTAATTTCGTTAAGCAAAATAAAGATTGGCTTGGACCTTTGGCGGCTAGTATAGTTACTTTTATTGGAGCGTTCAAAGGCACTCAGGCTGCTGTAAGTGGTATTACATCGTTAATAACTGGATTACAGAAAATGCAAACGTTCGCGCGGTCGGTAGCCGCTGCAAAGAACTCTATCAAGGCATTCTTTACACTACTAGGATTAAATCCTTGGATTGTATTAATTGCCGGTATTGCTGCAGTTGTTGCTGGTTTAGTGTGGTTCTTTACACAAACAAAAACCGGTCAAAAGGCGTGGCAAGCATTTACCCAATTCTTAAGCAACACATGGCAAAAGCTAGTTTCAATTGCTCAAAACGTATGGAGTGCAATAGCGAACACGTTTACGACAGCTGTTGACAAAGTTAAAAGTGGATGGAACGGTATAACCAGCTTTTTTTCAAGTTTATGGCAAGGAATTGTTTCGGTGACGCAAAGTGTGTGGAATTCAATCGTTAATGTATTTACAACAGCTTGGAATGGGTTTATTCAAGCAGTATCGCCAATCATTGATGCATTCAAGAACTTATGGAACTCGTTAACAGAATTCTTTATGGTTTTGTGGCAAAGAATTGTTTCCATTACTCAAACAATTTGGAATGGCTTGTCAACGTTCTTTTCAAGCCTATGGCAAGGAATTGTTGCGGTAGCTACACCTATTTGGAGTGGCTTGGTAACAGTTATAACTACTATGTGGAATGCGATTAAAACAGTAGTTCAAACAGGAATCAATGTTGTATCAACAGTAATTCAAACCACTATGACAGTACTACAAACGATTTGGTCAACGATTTGGAACACGATTGTAATAGTTGCACAAACTGTATGGAGTGTGATTACAGCAGCTGTACAGACTGGGATAACAATGATTTCATCAATTATTCAAGCGACACTTATGATCATTCAAATAGTTTGGTCAACGATTTGGAACACGATTGTAATAGTTGCACAAACTGTATGGAATATGGTTGTAACTGTAATTTCAACAGCTATTAACGTAGTAGCAAGCATAATTCAAGCTATTACACAAGCTATCCAAGGTAATTGGGAAGCGGTATGGAATACGATTGTTTCAATTACTACCGCCGTTTGGAATGGCATTACATCAGTTGTGAGCGCTGGGATCAATGGCGTTAGAAGCGTGATAACAGCCGTAATGAATGGCTTGGGATCTGTTGTTAGTACGGTATGGAACACGATTAAGAACGTATTTAACGCTGGTGTAAACTTTATCAAGTCAGTCGTTCACATTGACTTAAGTACACAAGGTAGAGCGATTATGAACTCTTTCCTTGAAGGCTTGCAATCAGTATGGGAGACAGTTAAGTCTTTCGTTGGCAAGATCGGTTCATGGATCAAGAAACATAAAGGGCCAATCAGTTATGACCGTAAGTTGTTAATTCCCGCCGGTATCGCAATCATGACCGGCTTTAACAAAGGGTTACAAGGCCAATTTGAAGCAGTCAAGAAAAATGTATCTAATATGGCTGGTGCAGTTTCTGATGCAGTATCTAGCAATTTAGGAACAATCACAGTACCAAGCCCAGATGCAAGGAACTTCATGGCTACAATGAGTGCTTTACAGAGTGCTAGGCAAAATCTATATAGACAACACTTAGTAAGCTTTGGTGGGACTTTCAGTGATAACTTGACGATTGATAGTCCTACTATGGCACAGGAGAACAACAGTCTATTGCGGAAGATAGCAGATAAGCAACAGGATATCTATCTAGATGGTGATGTGCTTGTTGGAAGTACGTACGATAGATACGATAATCGCTTAGGAAATCGTGTAAATTTGAAAGGTAGGTGGAGTTGATGCAGTATGAGTTTAGAAACCTTGATCCTATAGATGAGGAAGCTAAACCAAACATAGCAAGCGAAGGCTTTATCTTTAACAATTACGATACACGCTTGAACGGCTGGTGGTTAACTGAGAGAACAGCTCCAACACCTGAAGAACAGGAGATTACTGAAAGCGTGCCGTATCGCCAAGGAAGCTACGATTTTTCGATGATTGATAACGAACGTTTTTTCAACAATCGCGAGATCACTTACAAGCTGCTGTATGTTGGCGAAAAATATTATAATCGTAAAGGCTTTGAACAAGAGTTAAAACGGCAATTAATGCCGCACAATTGGGATAAACTAGTTGATACACACGAGCCGACTTATTATTGGTGGGCTAAGTGCAAGAGTGTTGAAGTTAACGATAATAGTGATAACGAAACACTTGAAGCTTCAATCGTGTTTACTGCATATCCGTATGCTTACACGAACCACAACGAAGGTGCTGATTACTGGGATGATGTTTTCTTCCCTCACTGGCTGTGGCAACAAGTCAAGTTCAGTGTCAATGGCAGTCAGGACGTCAATGTTAAAAATATTGGCTCACGGCCAGTTTTATCGTCTTTTGTGGTAACTGGTAACGTCAAGGCAAAAGGAAGCTTTGGCGAAGTATCGTTAAATGATGGCAATTACAAGCAAACACAGGTAGTGCTTGTAATTGGTGATAACAAAATCAATTTGTTTGGCAACGGCACGATTGAATTTATCTTTAAACGTGAGGAGATGGTTTAATGTATCGGATTATTGGATATAACGAGCCTACCGATAAGAATGGCTTTATCGTGCTTGATCAACGAGTTAATCGCACGGTTAGCGAAGGCAAGTTGACGATCAAAGAAACCGATATTGATGATCTGGAACTCACTGTAAATCGTGATAGTTTGTTGTTTGATAACGTCAGACCAATGCACACACATGTTGAAGTCTATGATGATGATAAACTGTTGTTTCGAGGCCGAGCAATCAAGCCAAAGAAAGAAATGCAATCAAGCGGGAACTTTATTAGAACATACACGTTCGAGGATATCGAAGCATATCTGCTTGATAGCGTTCAGCGGTTTTACGAAGCCGTCGGATTGAAACCAAAAGAGTTTCTGCAGTCGCTACTGGATGTTCATAATAGTCAAGTACCACAGTATAAGCAATTTAAGTTGCGTAACTGTAACGTTACTAACAATAAGGATGATGCTTATCGACAAATCGATTATCCCAAAACACGGGATGCAATCAAAGACAAGCTAATTAACGAGTTAGGTGGCTATCTAGTAACAGAATACAGGCCAGGTGGACCGAATGTGCTTGACTATGTAACTGATATTGGTAGTGATCATAAGAACGATACGCCTATTCAGTTAGCAGTCAATATGCAATCTGCAAGTCTTACAATTGATCCTACAAAAGTTATAACTAGACTTATACCTTTGGGGAAACAATTAGAAAGTAACAAAGTTGAAGTTGATGGTGAAAACTCAACAGTAACGGCTGGTGGCGGTGCGACTACCGCTATCAATGGTGATTGGACTGAAGCAATTAAGCATGCTGCAAAGATGATGAATGTTAACCTTGATCAGAACGGCTTAAGCGCTGTTTTAAGACGTATTAATCAAGAGTCTGGCGGTAGTGAGACTGTTACGAACAATTGGGACAGTAATGCAGCAGCAGGCCACCCATCAACTGGTTTGCTTCAGTATATTCAACCAACATTTGATGTTTGGAAGGTACAAGGATATGAAGATATTCATAAAGGTTTTCATCAGCTTTTAGCATTGTTTAATGACTCTAATTGGTTAGCTGATATCTCACACGCTGGCGGTTGGGGCCCAACTGGTACACGACGAGTTAACGGGCCTGTTAGTGATACCACGACAACAACAACATCAAACAGCTGGGGGTGGCCATTTCCTAGCGTTGGCGAAGGTAGTTTTTCTGGCGGCCAATTATTTGGCGTTCATCCTGGCGGTGAATTTAGGCCTAACGGGTTCCATGATGGTTTAGATTTTGGATCTGTAGATCATCCGGGTAGTGAAATACACGCTATTCATGGCGGCACAGTGGTTTTCAAAGGCTATATGGGTGGCCTTGGTAGCTACGTCGTGACACATAGTACTGATGGCTTTAACATTGTGTATCAGGAGGCGTTTAGCAGTGCTGGGCAAATTCGGGTAAACGTTGGTGATAAAGTCAAAACCGGCGATGTTATTGGTTGGAGAGACACCAGTCATTTACACGTTGGCGTTACTAAAGCCGATTTTTATGAAGCTGTCAGAAAATCATTTACGAATGATGGGACATGGTTAGACCCACAAGCGTTGATAAAAAGCGGTGGTGATGGTTCACAATCTAAAGATGAGAATAAAAAGGATGAGATCAGCGATTCAAATGCTGCTAAACCCAAACTAACAATCACTAGCGTCAACGAGGGACGTGATTATATCGATATACCAGATTTGCAGAAAGAATTTGGTATTATTTGCGGCACGGTTGAGTTTAACGAAGTAACTGACACTAACGTTTTAATGAGTCAAGCCAAAGCATGGATAGATGCACAGCGAGTTCCAGAAAATTGGCAAGTTAGTGCGATTGAGTTGAATTTGCCTAATTTCAACCATTTTAAAGTTGCTGACCGCTATATGTTTATCAACCCCTATGTTGCACAATCTCAGTTATTACGAGTTGTACAGAAGGAAATTGATCTTTTAAGGCCACACAAATCAACATTAACTATTGGCGATAAGTCACTAGGATTAACTGATTATCAGGCAGAAACAAACCGACAGGGTCAAGATTTAGAACGTGTCAAGGTTATTGTTGGCCGTGTAGCTGAAGTTCAAGCAAGTGGGCAATCTAACGTATCGAGCACTACTACAATCATTCAGAATGGAGCAAGCAGTGAAGATGTAACACAGCTTAAGTTTGATATAAAACAACTACAAACGGTTATCAATGATAGAATTCCAGCGGGATATGTATCACAAGCGGATTTCGATGCACTAAAGGCCGAAGTTGATAAGTTGAAAGGAGAAAGTTAAATGGCTACTACCGATGAGATGAAGCACATTGCTGAAACAATTCGTAAGGCACAATACGGCAAAGATGTTCGGGAAGCTATAGCAAAAGGCTTTGAACTGTTAGCTTCAAAGCAGGACAAAGTAGATGGCTTTTTGAATTCCTATGGGCTTGATGAAGACACTATAGACAAACAATAAGGAAGAAGGTTTAGTAAATGGCACTACGAGAGAAAGCACGGCTAACGCTTGATCTAACGCGATATCAAGATCAAATCTTAGATATTAGCGGCTATTTTAACGGCCGTGTAGGAGACACAGACGACCATTTGCCTGTGTACATTACCAGTAACGGGCTACCAGTTAATATGAGTGGCTGGAAGTACGAGTATGGCGGTGTAGACAACCAAGGGCATGTACACAAACATATCTATCCAGTAAAAGGCGATGATCGTAACGACCAAATTATGTTAGGACGAGCAACACTGCACTTTGATGAACGCACGTTCAACGTCCCCGGTCACTGGCAACAATTTTATATCAGATTCATTGGCAAGGACGGTTCAACCGTATCAACTGTTGATATGGATTTTAACGTTATCGATGATCAATTTTTTGCACACATCGGAAACGCTGGCAGAGATTACATTGATGAATTAGAGAAGATCCTTGATCAAGTAACTAATAAAGGCAACACAATCAAGGACGAACTTAACGAGAAAGGCGAAACATATAACCGAGAATTCAGTGAATGGTTGGCTAAGTACAAGCAGTCGTTAAATGATGCAATGGCAGAGGTCAACGACCCTAAGAATGGGTTATATGTCCGCTATAACCAATTGCTAGAGATGACAAAGCAGATCCAGGAAACATTAAAGCAAGCTCAGTTTCACGATCGAGCATGGCAATTCAGTGATGTTCCAACCATGCAAGACTATGCTCCACTAGCTGCAGGTGATCTTGCAATTACAAAAGGCTGGAATAACTATGATGATGGGCATGGAGCTGTTTGGCAAATTCGTGTTAAACATAAGGATGAAGTCCCAGATGGCACTAACGTTATCGCGCTATCCAATGGTATGGCTGCTGAACGTAACGCAAGTATAGTAACAGCTGACAGCTTGGAAGATTTGCTTTATGGCTACAAGATCACAATCATGCACAATCAGAAAGATTATCCTAAACCAACTGTATTCTACTATGAAAACGCGATTGGTACTGAAATTGGTGGTTTTGCTTCTGGTTCATTTGGTGAAACTTTAACTAAATTAGTTCCTTGTGAAGCTGAGTATGCGAACAATAATTCAATTGTTGTCCGTATACCACGTAATTTTTACATGAACGCTGTACCTTTCTACAAGTATGGTGACTGGTATTTAAGAAGTGAGAATAAAGTAATTAAAATTAGTTTAGGTGATGTTGATGATGCTGCTGCTAAGGCTGGAGATGGTAAAGGAGGAAGCACTCTTGCCGGTGGATCTGGTTACTTTAGCAAACCAACAGGCCCATCTGACTTACGTGCCAACAATATTGATCAACATACACAACGCCTAGAATGGCGCAAATAAAAAAGAAAGAAGGAACAAACATGGCAATAAATTTTGAACCTATTTTTTCTGAAATGGCAAATGGACCAGAAAAAATTAAAGA
>ERZ772969.502-NODE-502-length-36060-cov-7.178725_pt1 | contig 36060 bp, 33 predicted proteins | sample MGYA00511676_ERZ772969 | MGnify/ENA primary metagenome ERZ772969 (study PRJEB29015, sample SAMEA2737651) | human gut metagenome | biome: human gut; feature: human-associated habitat; material: faeces | place: China | collected 2012 ... | reverse complement strand
TGATCGCCGCTGCGATCCAGATTATTGCTTCCACTCTTTTGTATTTCCTGCCTTAATTTATTATTTTTAGCACTTATGTTCTTTTATATTATCTTATACAAAGCTGATCGTTCCATTAATTTTCTCGCTCAAGCACATGATTTACATCCATTTTTTCATGATAAACATTTTACAAATGGCTCATAAGTGTACTTCATCATTCTCTGCGGAATACGAATATCTTACTAAATACATAATTTGCCACTGTCACCACAACCTGTACAACTAATTTTGCCAATTTATCATTCACCCTGCATAATGTAACCATAATGAACATGATTGCCATGTCCATAAATAAGGTCAACAAGCGCGAAGAGTAAAATGCAGCCATTTCCCTCAGAATATTTTCCTGTTTACTTTGGAACACATAAATGCGGCTCGTTATATATGCAAATGTCACTGCAATAATCCACGATAATACATTCGCCACCTGTAACTGTAATGCATTTTCAGGATTCAGGAATGTAAAAACACAGCCATAATATGTCCCCAAGCTTACTACGGTTGTCAATATCCCTACGATTAAATATCGCACGATTTCACCATACTTTTCTTTCATTTATATTAACTACGCCTCTCGTAATTTTTGTATTTAATCTTAATTTTACATCTCGTTCTATTGTATTTTCTTAACTGATTTTTTATTGCTTTCCGCAACGATATAATGCGGTCTATGTTTCGTTTCATTGTAGGTTTTAGCAATATACTGTCCCATGATTCCCATACAGAAAAGTTGGATCGCTCCAATAAAAATAATGACACACATTGTAGACGCCCATCCAGCAACAGGATCTCCAAAGCATAATCTTCTTACAATGATTATAAGCATGATTATAAACGAGACAAACGCCATCCCGATTCCTGTCCAAGATGCAATACTAAGTGGAGCTTCAGAAAAGTTGACGATTCCATCTATCGCATACTTGAATAATTTCCAGAAGTTCCATTTCGTTTCACCAGCTACACGCTCTACATTTTTAAATGGCAGCCAGTAGGTTTTAAAACCAATCCATCCAAATATGCCTTTCGAAAAGCGGTTATACTCGCCCATAGCAACAATTGATTCCACCATTTCCCGTTTCATCAAACGAAAATCTCTGGCTCCGTCTACAATATCTGCATCCGATATCTTATTGATCAGTTGATAGAATTTTCTTGAGAACCAAGAACGAATTGGTGGCTCACCATCACGGCTCACTCTGCGTGTCGCTACACTGTCATATTCTCCAGACTCTAAAATTTTCACCATTTCTGGCAGCAATGCAGGCGGATCCTGCATATCAGCATCCATAACTGCCACATAATCCGCATCTGCATTGCAAAAGCCCGCATACATTGCTGCTTCTTTTCCAAAGTTTCTGGAAAATGAAAGATAAGTAACGTTTTCATCCTTTTCTGCAAGTTCTTTTAAAATGGAAAGAGTATTATCTTTTGAACCATCATTTACAAAAATTAATTCACACTGGCAATCCATCTCTTTCATTATTTTTGACACTTCTCTATAAAAAATCGGAAGTGCTTCCTGTTCATTATAGCATGGAACAATCAATGCTATCTTCATGATTCTTCTCCTTCACTATCCAATAATAAATACCCCATAATATTAATATGATTTTCGTTTTTTCCTAGAGCAATGCATTAACACAATACCAACTATGCCTAAAAAGCTCCCTACCATTCCAATATTCAGTCCTAATATATGATATTTCATAACAATCTTATGTTCTCCTTCGGGTAGTTCAATTGAATACATACAATCTGCAAATAATCCAGTCTTTGTTTTCTTTCCATCAACAGTAACAACCCAACCATTATCATAAGGTACTGAAATATATAAGCATTCATCACCATTTGATTGTGCTAAGATTTGTATATCTCCATTTTTCAACGTATATTCTGCTTTTTTCTCATTTAAAAATTCTGTTATTTGAGCAAATGTTTCCAGATCAAGTGCATAGAACTGTTCTTCCCCATATTTCAGATCACATTCATTATTTGAGGAAACAGTAATCTGTGTCTCTCGCTGTTTAGGTTCAAGTGGAATGTAAAAAACCGATGGCGAAAGCCAACAAGCATAGTTTGTTGAATATCCATTTTCAACTTGTACAGTACCTTTAAATTCAGAATTCCATGGTAAATTTCCATATACAGCATATTTCCCCTCTGGAATAAATACTGTATATATTGGCTGATCGTTATCATCAAACTTATATGAATATTTCAACGGTTTATAAATATGAACTTCTTTTCCTATAAGTTGACTATAAAGTTGGTTTTGATACTCAAATGGATTCATTTTTGTATCCACTATAAACTTGCTCGTAGGGTACGTAAATGCCATGGGAAGTGCATAGGGATTTTCATACACTTTTTTTTCATTTTGCATATCCATCTCCATTGCATTATAACCATTAAGCGATTCTTTTGAAAGTATATATCTTACTCCTAATAGGGAATCTGCGCTAATGATGGAAATATTGACAATGCACATATTATCACCATTAATTCGATATCCCAACCTGTCTAAAAATCTCCTCTGTATATCATCCGGAGATGATGTATATCCAGAAATCGACCAGTAATTATATGCCAGTGCCTCGTTATAATTTGCCGTCAAATGTTGCTGCTGCATATTATAAGTTGATGTTTGTGATATGCGATAAAAATCGTCATCCTTATTTTTTATCGCATCAATCTGTTGCTGACTCGCAATCGAATAATTTCTAAACTCTTCTGCACCGGAATCATGGTAATTTTTCATCTGTAAATTTACACTAATAAACAGTTCAACAAGAGAAACGCAAAATACAAGTACACTGCTTAACAGGCACATTCTTTTTCTGCACTTATAATAAAAGTAGATTCCCACCCCTCCCGTGAGTATAACAACGAAAAATGCTGTATATTGTACCAAGTTGTAGCGTTGTGAACCATTAGCATAATTAGCAAACAACAAAATAGCTGTCCAACAAGTTCCGGCTTTTAATAATGGATTCCAGCTCTCCTCGTTTGCACATTGTAAATAATAATATGCAGCTGCAAAAATCACAAAAAAAATGCCAACATAAGAATATCTGTACCAATAACTGGAAGCATCCTTAAACAAGGAAAACGCAAGAAATAGGGGATTCCAGTAATACATCATGAGTGTTCCCACAAGTAAAATGCAAAAGAATGCCTTCAACTTTATTGCAATTTTTTTCTCGAAAAATATAGCTATCATACCAATTACGATAACGCTCCCGCAGAATAAAGAGACTTTCTCACTTGTACTTACCGCTCCCAGAGAAAAGCCCTCAATTACAGACATAAACGGTCCTCTAAAATTCAGATTTCCAAAAAGACTTAAATCAAGACTCCCTCTTCCACTTTTTTTCAAAGCGACAATCGTCGGTAAAAAGAGAACTGCGCTGAGACATACGCCACATACCATGGAGTAAATATATTGTAAGATACGATAAGCAATATTTCTCCAAGTAAATGCATTTTCTGTTGCTTCTATTTTTTTTAGAAACAACTCCCAAAATATCCAGATACCAGAAGCAAGACAATTGATTCCTCCCGTGTACCAGTTAAATAAAATGGAAAGTCCTACAGAGATGGAAAGCAATACACCACTTTTTCCTTGGCTTACCCTATATACCCCCAATAAAATCAACGGCAAGAAAGCCACCCCATCCAACCACATCACATTGCTGGATTGAGCAATTGAATATTGTCCCATTGCATAGCAAATAGAGAATAGTATCTTCAATAGTTGTTGAAATACGCTGATTTTACAATCTCCCCAACGTTCGCTGATAAAAAAATGCATTGTCACTGCTGCAATCCCAAGCTTAAGTGCTACAAGTAAATTAAAAAACATATGTAGCTGAGATTTTTTAAAAAATAAAACAAGCAAATTCAATGGGGATGAAAGATAATAAGTGAAAACAGCAATGTTATTTCCTCCTAATGTTTTTCCAAATGTATACGCAATGCTATTCTCACCATTTAATACGTCCTTAAGATATGCAAAAAAATCAAGATACTGAATTGTTGCGTCCATACACGCCAATGAATTATTTCCAAACGGTGCATAGTTATACAGTTTATATGATATTAGCATAATTAACTCGACAATCATAAAACAAATTATGCATCTATTAATTGTGTTCCATTTTCGTTCTAGTTTATTCATATTTATCCTCTCGGTATTCTCTAACCTGAATTATTCACGGCAAAGCTGTAATCGTGGCTGAAAGCCACATAGTTACTGTATTTTAATTGCATATTGCTTTTAATTGCTTTTCACTTGTTAAATGAATAAAAAAGAGCATCCATTTGTGATAAAATTGAGGTGTCTAATCAAAATAAATACCAACAAAGGAGCCCTTTATGAGTATTGTAAACACCTTTTCACTTCAAAGCAATAGGCAAATTAAAATAAATTTTGATGAAGGCGACTTATCCTCCGATGCAGGCTTACTCCTCATCAAAGAGTTCATAAGCAAACTTGGCATTGAACGGATTTTAAACCGTTCATTTAAGACCAATGATTCTGCAGTGTTTCGATATCATACGGACAAAGATAACCTTCTCCAGATGATATATATGATTATGGCCGGTTACTTCGAAGATGATACTTCGGATGAACTGATCAATGATCCTGTTTTTAAAGCTGTACTTGAAAAATCCGCATTAGCATCTCAGCCAACCGTATCAAGATTCTTTAACCGCATGGATATGAAACGAAAATATGATTGCTCTCAAATATGGATTTACATTTGATATATGCCCGATGATCACCAGCAAAATAGTAAATCCCTTTGCCATATCCCAATATTGTATTCTTGCCTTTTTATCGCTCATCCATCTACCTCTTCTATTCCGACAGATCAAGACTCATAACCAAACACTTTTCTAACTATCGCTACTCTGGAAATAATATAAGCAAAGCCCAGGTCTGCCACAAGCTTTCCTGCAATAACAAACCACAGCTGGCCGCTTCCAGATATCCCCATTCGCTCAAATCTCCCTGTAATCATCCACCACGGGAACAGATCAAGTTCAATTATATGAACACATAATACCAATAAACTATATCTTCCAAAAAAAGCAAGAAATCTCCCTGCTATCCTAAACTTAATCTCTATCATTTTCGAAATATATATAACTATAACACACGCACACATACTCCCAAAAACATCAACAATTCCACGTCCAATATCACAATGCACCAGCCAGAACGATTGAAAGTCTTTCATAAAAAAGAACCATACAACAGCTGCAAAAAACAATCCAAAAGTCTTTGCTTCTGCTGATAATTTTCCAATATTATCTTTCACATTCCGTGCAATATATCCAATATACATAAAGAGTACAGCACACGCACCGGCCTGTATACTCAACGGGAACCAGAATATCTGTCTTGAAAAATATCCAAAAATAAATAAGCCAATGATAACTCCCAGTCTGACATGCCTTTCAAATTGTAATGACAGCCTCAAAAATATACAGCCCCAGAAAGTAGCCCACAAAAACCATATTGCTCCAATTCCCGGTATATAAAATGGTTCATTATAAGAATCTCCAGCCCCATAAACAGCCGCATAACTCCATCTTCCTAACTCTGAAATTGCATCACCCTGAATAAAACCTTTTAAGGTTCCAAGTATAATGATCACAATACAAGTCACAATATATGGAACAATCAATGTTCTAAGTTTGTTTCTTGCATAATCTTTGATTCCACACTTTGAATTCATGAAATATCCGCTGATAAAGAAAAAAATAGGCACATGGAACGTAAACACAACACGGTTGATGAGCGAGTTGTTCAGATGCCCTAATATAATGCAGATCATTGCAATTCCTCTGGCTATATCAAAATATTGTACTCTATTTTTCTCTTTACCCGCATTCATCTCAAATATATCTCCTCTGAAATATGATACTATCTACCGATTTAACAAGACTTACTCCACCGTCACACTCTTCGCCAAATTTCTCGGCTTATCCACATCCAACCCTTTCGCCACCCAAACATAATACCCCAGCAGCTGCAGCGGAATCACCGCCAGACTCGCCGCAAACAGCGGATCCGTCTTCGGGATATAGATCACAAACTCCGCACAGCCCTCGATGCTGTAATTTCCATACGTCGTGAGCGCCATCAGATACGCCCCACGGCTCTTGCACTCGACCATGTTGCTAACAGTCTTCTCATAGAGATCCTGCTGTATCAAAACTCCGATCACCAGCGTTCCCGGCTCAATCAGGCTGATCGTTCCATGTTTCAGCTCCCCGGCCGCATAGGCCTCGGAGTGGATATAGCTGATCTCCTTCATCTTAAGACTGCCTTCCAGGCTCACCGCGTGGTCGATTCCGCGGCCGATAAAGAACATATTCTGTGCGTTTATCTGATTCGCCGCGAACCACTGGATCCGCTCCTTGTCCTCGAGAAGCTTCTCGATCTTATCCGGGATCGTCTGAAGCTCCGCGATCAGCTCCGCCGCCCTGTCCTCATCGATCATTCCGCGGACGCGAGCAAATTCGATGGATAAAATATAGGACGCGATCAGCTGTGTGCTGTACGCCTTCGTCGTCGCAACCGTGATCTCCGGTCCCGCAAGCGTGTAGAAAACATGGTCCGCTTCCCGGGCGGTCGTGGATCCGACTACATTGACGATCGCTAACGTCTTAACCCCATGGGCCTTCGCCTCCCGGAGCGCCGCAAGACTGTCCACCGTCTCACCGGACTGGCTTACGATGATCACAAGAGAATTCGGTGCAAACAGCATTCTCCGGTAACGGAACTCCGACGCCAGCTCCACGCGGACCGGGATCTGCGCCAGCTCTTCGATCACATACTGGGCCGCAACACCAACATGATACGCGGAACCACAGGCAACAATATAGATCTGCTGCAGCTTCTGGATCTCTTCCTCCGTGATTCCTACTCCTCCAAGATCGATCTTACCATCCCGGACAACCGAATTTACTGTATCACGGACCGCTTTCGGCTGCTCATGGATCTCCTTCATCATAAAATGCTCAAAGCCCGCTTTCTCTGCAGCTTCCGCATCCCACTGGATCTCCACCAGATCTTTCTCGATCTCATCGCCATCCAGATTGTAGAACGTTACATTTCCCTTCTGCAGACGGCAGAGTTCCATATTTCCGATATAATAAACATTTCTTGTATATTTTAAGATTGCTGGAACGTCCGACGCAACAAAAGACTCGCCATCCGCAACACCGATGATCATCGGGCTGTCCTTTCTCGCCGCATAGATCTCTTCCGGATAATCCCTGAACATGATGGCCAGCGCATAAGAACCACGGATCCTCACCATCGCATGGTTGATCGCGTCCACCGGCGTATGCTCATACTTCTTATAGTAATAATCGATCAGCTTGATCGCAACCTCTGTATCCGTATCAGAATAAAAATTATATTCCTTGTGCCGCAGCTTTTAAAAATGGTCCTTCTTTCTATAGTGCTTACAGTATACCAGATTCATTAAAAAATGTCTCTCAAAGTGTCTTAAATTACGATACCATTATAGTCCAGTAAATCCAACAATTCCATACATATATTTATTTCTCCTTCAGGTTCAATTAATTACTTTGTCCTTTATACAGCTGCAGGGACTTGATTTAAAAAATCCAGTCCCTACCACTACATACAACTATTTCTGCATTTTATTCAATTACCACACATCCAACAACACTTTTTTTCAAGTCATGGATCTTCTCAATCTCCGTCTCAATAGCACTGTATTTCGATGTCTCACACTGCTCCACAAGAATCACCCCATCACACAAAGGAAGCTCTCTCACTGTCTCGACATCTTCAAGCATACAATTTCCAACTACTGTCTGAATCTCTCCAAGTTCCGACTTTAATGCTTCTGCGACGCGCATTAAAGTATCTGCCGGTGCACTTCCAGTAATTAAGAGTTTTTTCATATCTCCTGCATAGTTCTTTACATTCGCTGCAATCAAACGATACTCTGCTGTCTCATCGGCATTGCAAGTACGTCCTTCCAGTCGGTTTAACCACGCATCGACAATGCCGACTTTTTTCCCGGAAGAGAGTTTTCCAAGAATTTTTACTTTGTAACGTTCCTTCAGCTCTTTTGCGGAGTAAACCTTATCTCCCATAAGGAACACAATACAAACAACAAACGCAACTATAAACGCCCCGCCGAAACCACCGACCAGACCAAATTTTATGGCACTCTTTAAAGCAGCCACCTTGGAAGAATCCTCTTTTTCCGGCTCTTCCAATTCATCGAGATCTTTCTGTTTTGTCTGGAGACTGTCGTTTAAATCTGTAAGTTTCTGGGACTGCTGCCTCTGGAGATCCGCAAGGTCAAGATCTACTTTTGAGCTTATTCCCTCATTGACGGTAGAAACAGTATGTTCTCCAATGCTTGCTGTGATCTGTGCCTGCATATCAGCTACATGTGCAAGAAATGCATCAAGAACAGTCTTTGCTTTTTCTTTGCTTGTATGATTGACATTAATTGTAAGAAGACGGCTGAACTGATTTTCATCTACCCCTATGGTACCGATCGTCACCGTAACAAGCTCCTGAAGATATCTTGGCTCCATTCCGACCTGCTTCGCGACATCCTCCATCACTGCACTGCTCGTCAGCATTGACTGATATGCCTGAAGGATCGTATCCGTATAATCGCGGTTCTGATATGCCATTCCTGGCATGATCTCATATCCTGTGGATACATAGAGATCTACTCTTGCCTCGCATACATCATACGGGCTCATATTGATCCAGATCGAATGATCGAGATACTCTTGCTGGTTCTCGATATCTGTCCGCAGGTTTTCAATCTCCCGCGTATAAGTATCTTTATTCTTCTCGTAGAGCTCCAGATCTGCTGAATAGGTCAAATCTGTCTCTTTTCGCACTTCCGGATCACTCTGTTTTTTATAAGTCATTATGCCCTTGATACCGCCTAACAGCAACCCACAGATCACCGCTACAAGGATCAACGGTCTCCATTTATGGAATACCGCAAACATCAAATCTTTTAAATCGATCTCCTGCTCATCTGTATTATAATCCATCTTCCTTCTCCTTTTAATTTTTTATCTCGATCCACGCCCTGTCAATACAACCTTGACCGTTAAAATCAGGATCTTAATATCCTTTAAGATCGACCAGTTGTCTATGTACTGCATGTCCAGACGGACAACTTCGTCGAAATCCTTGATATCGCTTCGTCCGCTGATCTGCCAGAGACCGGTAAGTCCTGGCGTCATGCTGAGACGGCACTTGTGCTTCGCCTCATAATGCTCAAACTCATCAACGGTCGGCGGTCTCGTTCCAACAAGACTCATATCACCCCGAAGCACATTCCAGAACTGCGGCAGCTCATCGATACTCGTCTTACGGATAAACTTTCCGACCTTCGTGATCCGCGGATCATCTTCCATCTTAAACATCAGGCCTTTTACTTCATTTGATGCCATCAGCTCTTTTTTTCTTGCCTCCGCATCCTTATACATAGAGCGAAACTTATAGAACGTAAACTTACGTCCGTTCTTTCCGACACGGGTCTGTCCAAAGAACACCGGTCCCGGCGAATCCAGCTTGATCGCCGGTGCAACAAAGATCGTAGCAATTCCAAGGATCACCATTCCGACCAGGCTGCCCGCGATATCCAGCACTCTCTTCGCGATCATCTGTCTCGTCGAGAACAGATTTCTCGCAAAGCTGACGACCGCGTACTTTCCAACCCTGTTAAGCGTCTTCTTTCCTGAAATCGAAAGGTCAAACGCGTCGATATTCACATCGACGATAATCCCCATCTGCTCCAGCTCACGCACCCACTCATCCATCAGCGGCGTACGCATCATCTTATCGTCGATAATAAAGACCTCATCCACATCGTTCCGGATCACATAATTTAAGAAGTCCTCACTATGCGCAACAACCGGAATCTCATTGATCTCACTAACCTGTGCCGTATCTGTAAGTACCAGTCCCGCGATCGTTCGGTTCCACTCGTTGTACTCCTTAAGGTTCTCGAGCACATTCTCCGCCTGGTCTGATGAGGTAACAACGAGAAGACGGTTGCTGTGGCGACTGTTCCGGTAGACCTTTACCATATACTGCTTAAAGATCACCCGAGCCGCGTACATCATGACCGTATTAATCACGATCTGATAACCTAAAACGAGACGTGAGAGATCCGCAGAACGGTGCATCACAAATAGCGCCATAATCAGAACTGCCGAAAAGATCAGCTCCGACTTCACAACATTCACAAACTCATCGAACATTCCTCTCCGGAAAAAATGATGGCTGAAATCCATCAGCACAAAGATCAGACCATATAGGGCTATCGCGAATAAAAGCAGCCAGATCTGATCTCCATGCTCAAACCTTCCATAAAAGATCCCATAACGGATCCAGAAGGCAATTCCCATACTAAAGATCAGACTACACAAGTCAACGATCAGTACGAGAATACTCTCGAATGTTTTCTTATTTTCGTACATAATACTCTCTCCCAGCTTCTATCTTATTCATTATAACATGGAATCTGTCCTAACACCTTACTTTTCTATGAATTTCTGCATGATCCATCGTAAAATGTCAATACATGCCCAAATATTCTACCATAGATTTCTCTTTAATAAAAGGAAATCCGTCAAAAATTGCGGATAAAATATTACCTTTTATTTTCTTTCCAAGATTCTATGATCTTTTTTCGCTTCTTCCGTACTCTTTGCGTACTGACTCCGCAAGGTCTACAGCTTATCTCCCTCGTCTCAAATATAAATTTCCGCTTCATCGTTTTCCTGCCGCTCAATTTTTGTAATTTTTAGCCCTTCCATTTTCGTTGCGGAATACAGCAAAAATCCAGTATCCAACAGCATCTATTCATTCGGTCCCTCGATAAATTCGAAAGATATGTAGAAATATCTTACCATGAAGCATGGACTTTCTCAATTGTGTTATAAGTTTGACATTTTTTCGAGGTCTCTTCTCCAAATAATAACAATTATTTGAGGTTGAGATATCCGAAAACGTTGATAAAGATGGGATGAGTGGCCTGCATTGAGAGAGGGAAATCTGAATGTGGGTCTTTTTTATTATTAAGATTTAGATGAATAAAAACCATCTACGCTCTAAAAAGGAAAAATAAAGTTGATTGGAGATCAACATGCAAGGGAATTTGAAAGTTGCTATGTTCGGCCATAAACGGCTATCAAGAGAAGTTGGAATTGAAATTGTCGTAAAAGAACTTTGCACTAGGATGGTCGAGAAAGGGTGTTTGATAACTTGCTATAACAGAGCTGGACACCATGTAAGTGGTGCTTAATATGATAATATTGACACTCTAGAGGATATAAGAATTAAGGGAAATTATTATGATTATTACACAAACACCGTTTCGTATGTCTTTCTTTGGTGGCGGAACAGACATGGAGAGTTTTTTTAGAGAGAATGGTGGAGCGGTTCTCTCTACAACATTTGATAAATATTGCTATGTAAACGTACGCCATCTACCGCGATTCTTTGATTATTCAACAGAACTATCTTATTCAAAGACGGAACGTGTGACCTGCATTGAGGATATTCAGCATCCTGCAATTCGTAATGCAATGAAGATGTTGGACATGCACGAAATTCGTCTTACATATGAAGCAGATCTTCCGGCACGTTCCGGTTTAGGAACTTCAAGTTCTTTTGCGGTAGGAATGCTGAATGCTTTTTATGCACTGAAAGGCAAATATGCCAATAAGAAAAAATTGGCAAATGAAGCAATTTACTTGGAACGAAATCTATGTCAGGAAGCTGGCGGCTGGCAGGATCAGATTGCAGCATCTTTTGGCGGTTTTAACCGTATTAACTTCAACGCTGATGGTTATGAAGTCCTTCCTGTGATTATCTCTCCAGAGAGAAAAAAACAGCTTAATCGGAATTTGATGATGTTCTTTACAGGATTTACTCGTTTTTCTTCCGATGTTCAGAAAGCGAATGCGGCAGGTAAAACAGGCAAGGCAGCACAGTTAAAAGAAATGCTTTCTCTAGTGGATGAGGCTGAAAAAGTCTTAACGGACAAAGAACATGATCTGGATGATTTTGGAAGAATGCTGGATCACACATGGAAACTGAAACGCCAGACGGGTTCAGCCGTTTCAACAAATAGTATTGATGAACTTTATGCAAAAGGAATTGCAGCAGGCGCATTGGGAGGAAAACTACTTGGCGCAGGCGGCGGCGGTTTTCTTGTATTTTATGTGCAGCCTGAATATCAAGATGCTGTACGTTTGGCAATGCGGGATCTTCTGTATATTCCGTTTCAGTTTGAAGATGACGGTACGCGAGTGATTCACTATACCCCGGAAGACTATGTACCAAAAGATTAGTGGAAATAGCACAAATGTACTTTATGCAGCGACTACCACGCATGCAAAAGGTATGAAAGTTATCGGTCTTACAGGGACAAAAAGCTGCAAATAGGAACAGATGAGTGAGGTCTCTCAGACAGCAACGTATATGATTCAGGAACTACACCTTCCTGTATACCATCGCCTGTGTCTGATGTTGGAAGAAAGATTTTTGGGGAGAAAAACTGAAATGGAAAAGCAGGCATTACTAAATACCTATATCAATAATGTAACGATGCACGAAACGATTGCGGCCATCGAAAAAATGATTGCGGATGGTAAGAAATCATATGTTGTCGCAATTAATGTCGATGTGGTGATGAAAATCGAAAATGATCCATATCTCAAGCAAGTAGTTGACAATGCAGATATGGTTCTGGTAGACGGGAAGCCTCTAGTATGGATTTCAAAGCTGCATGGGAAACCGTTGAAAGCGAAGATATCAGGGTCCGATCTCGTTCCGCTTCTTTGCGAGGTTGCAACGCAGAAGAACTATACGATCTTTATTATCGGGGGAAAAGAGGGCATTGCGGAACAGGCAAGGAAACGATTGGAAGAAAAGCTGCCCGGAATCAAGATTGTAGGAACATATGCGCCGCCGCTTGGATTTGAAAAGGATAAAAAAGAACTGGATAAAATCAATCACATGATCTCAGATGTACATCCTGATTTGCTAGTTGCGTGCTTTGGCTGTCCGAAGCAGGAAAAGTGGATTTATGAAAATATCTCAATGTATGATGCAAAAGTGTCTGTTTGTGCAGGTGCCACTGTTGATTTCCTTGCAGGTAATGTCAATCGTGCGCCAAGATGGATGAGTGAACATGGCTTAGAATGGTTCTACCGCTTTTTGCAGGAACCGAAGCGGATGTTTAAGAGATATTTTGTGGATGATATGAAAATCATTGGGTTGATTAAAAAGTATAGGTGATTCGATGAAATTGCAGAATCAGAATATTCTCTTTATTGTTCGCACAATGGGTTTGGGTGGCACGGAAAATGTTGTTCTGCAACTGTGCGAAATATTAACAGGCAGGGTAAATAAAATCATTGTATGCTCGACTGGTGGTATCCACGAGAAAAAACTGCAAGAAATGGGAATCAAGCATTATATGATCCCAGACATTGCAAGTAAAAATCCGATGAATATGCTGAAAAGCTGTCGGTCAATCAAAAGCATTATAAATAAAGAACAAATCACCATTGTTCATTCTCATCATCGAATGGCTGCCTTCTATGCAGAACTTACTGCACCAAAAAAAGTTGTGAAAATAGCAAATGCACACAATACATTTACCGATAAAAAAAAGCTAACTCAACTGGCATACCAAAACACAAAGGTTATTGCTGTTGGTGAAATGGTCAAGAAAAACCTGACAGAGTATTTTAAAATCCCTAAAGAGCAGGTTTGTGTTATCCATAATGCGGTCAAGCCATTTGGCGGAAACGTTGTACCAATTGAAGCACTATGTCAAGAACGCACAAAGGGAAATGTGCTGATTGGGAATATTGGAAGGCTGTCCGAACAAAAGGGTATGACCTATTTTATTGAAGCAGCAGAAATTACAGCAAGAACACATCCAGAAGCACGGTTTATTATCGTGGGTGATGGTGAGGAAAAAGAAAAACTTCATGCGCAAGTACAGGCTAAAGGAATACAAGATAAGGTTCTGTTTCTGGGATATCGAAATGATATTCAAAACGTAATGAGCCAGTTGGATTTTGTGGTGCTGAGTTCACTTTGGGAAGGGCTTCCTCTTACGCCAATTGAAGCCTATTCTGTTGGTAAAACAGTGATTGGCACGGCAGTAGATGGAACACCGGAGATTATTCGTGATGGCGTAGATGGCTATCTGGTGGAACCGCGCAACCCGGTGCAATTGGCAGAGAAAATGAATAAATTAATAGAAAATCCTGAGATGCTGAAACGTATGGATGAACAGTCAAAAAAACGATATCAAGACGAGTTTTCGTTTGATAAGTTGAAGCAAGTGTATGTGAAATTTTATAGTGAATTGAGGTCAGAATAGTGGGAAAAATTAAAGTGTCAGTTATCGTTCCCTCATATAACACAGAAAGGTATATTGGCCGAATGATTGGATGCCTTCTAGCACAGACATATAATGATTTGCAGTTGATATTCATTGATGATGGTTCTACAGATAAAACCGCGGAAATCATTAAAAGTTATCCGGATAGAAGAATTGAATACTACTATCAGAAAAATGCAGGAGTTTCGGCCGCAAGAAATGAAGGACTAAAAAGGCTAAAGGTGAAAAAATCTTCTTTTTTGATTCGGACGATACATTTGAGCCAAATCTGATTGAGGACTGTGTTGCATTTGCAAAAGCGAACAAAGTGGAGAGTGTTTTATATGGTTATGGAAATCGAGTGAATGGACAAACGGCAAATGAGCACATATTCAAACTGAATGGCATTTATCGAGACGAACAGATTGTGGATGAAGTTATGCCAGAGTTTTTAGGGCATTCATTTGCAGATGTGAATCGGTGGCTGCGTGGCGAATGTGGTCAGCGAGAAGGCAAGGAACATACGGCACTTTGGCGAATAATGTTAGATAGCTCTGTGATAAGAAAAAATAATCTTTTTTTCGATACAAATTTATCACTGGGTGAGGATACAAAGTTCATTAACACATATTTGCTCTTTACGCATTCTGTTGGTATTTTGAAAGAAACCCTGTACTATCTGACGATTCGAGAAGGAAGTGCAAATGTAACCAGCAATGGAAATCCTGTCCTAATGACGCAAAACAAAGAAAAACTGATTCATGCACGGCAAGAAGTTGATGCAATTGCAGCCGAAAAAGGGAAAAACACACATAGGTATTGGCAAGGAACATTAGTGCTTTCTGCAGTTCAGCTGGCCCTTCGATTGTCACATGATAAATCGGGGGGGGGTGGAGTGTGTTTTGCCACTATTTGAGCAACCCTGAAGTTCAGTGTGCGATAAAAGAGTTTCATCCAGAGACAGCAACCGTAAAAGCAGTTCCATTTATTTTATTGAAGTTGAAACTGGATTGGATGCTATACGGATTATTAAAAATTACGCCGCAAAAGCTAATAGATAAACTGCTGTGAGTGTTATATAAAGCAGGAGACAGAATATAAAATGCAAAAAAAAGAACATACAAAAAGCCTAGGAAATCAAATGACCAAGCCTGTCAAATGCATTTATTATGCTGTGACATTGTTTGGTAATGCAATCTGGAATAAGATTCCGAGCCGCCATGTGCGTAAATGGTTTTACCAGATGCTTGGTGCAAAGATGGGCAAAAATACATTCCCATGCCGCCGCGTGGAAATCCTTCTGCCGCAGGGATTGAACTTGGGTGATGGTGTCGCTGTGGGCTGGTTTGCGGAATTGGACGCTCGTGGTGGCATCACGGTTGGTCACGATACCAACATATCAAGCCATGTGAAGATGATTACAGGAAGCCATGATATTGATGACCCAGACTTTACTGCGGACTTTAAGCCCATTCATATAGGGCATCATTGTTGGATCGGAACGGGGGCTACAATTTTGCAGGGCGTGAATATAGGCGATGGAGCTGTTGTAGCAGCAGGGGCGGTTGTTACAAAGGATATTCCTCCCTATGAAATCTGGGGGGGGGTCCCCGCTAAATGCATAAGGAAAAGAACAGACGATCTCAGGTACAAAATTGGAGCACCGCCTCTGCTTCATTAAGGAATTTTGTAGGGCAAAACTGTAAGAGAGCGTTTCTGGCAGCAAAATCTATATGGATTTATGTAAGTCTGCATATCCGTTATGGCACAAATGTTGAAATGAGTGCAATAAATTCAATTAAGGGAACATTTACTGTTGAACTTCTTCCGAAGAGCAATTTACAAGTGGGATCTTTTTTGATGAGTGCGGGTCCCTGTTATATAAAATGTACCGAAAAAGCACGGTGTAGAATTGGTGAAAAGGTTTTTATGAACCATAATTGTTCCATCACTTGTGCGGAAGAAATAACGATTGGCGATGCTTGCAACATTGCCAACAATGTTGTGATCATTGACCATGACCATCGGCTTGGAAAAGTCGGCGTGGAAAATGGTTTGGAAAGTACCCCTGTGCATATTGGAAGAAACGTGTGGATCGGCGCAAATGCGGTGATTCTAAGAGGCGTTTCTATTGGAGATGGAGCCATAATTGCTGCGGGAGCAGTTGTGAACCATGACATTCCTGCCCACGAAATATGGGGTGGAATTCCGGCAAAGAAAATAAGAAATTTGTCGGAAAGCTGATAAACAAGGAGAAAAGCGATGATTCCTAAAATTATTCACTACTGCTGGTTTGGCGGCAATCCGTTGCCGAAGGATGTTATGCAGTGCATTGAATCATGGAAAAAAATGTGCCCGGACTATGAAATAAAACGTTGGGATGAATCAAACTTCGATGTTAATGCGCATCCGTTTACGAAAGCTGCATATGCGGCAAAAGCATGGGCGTTTGTATCGGATTATGCTCGGTTGAAAGTAGTATACGATAACGGCGGAATCTATCTGGATACAGATGTTGAACTTCTAAAAAATCTGGACTCCCTTCGGGAGTACCAGTGTTACATAGGTGTCCAGCAAGCTGGACACCTATGTAACACTGGATTAGGTTTTGGTGCTACAAAATCTAATCCAGTGGTACAACAGATGTTGAGAAAATACGATGAAATCATATTTTCAGAAGAAAGAAAAACAGAATTTGCTTGTCCTTATCTCAACAATGCGGTTTTGGAAGAACTTGGATACATTTACAATGAGAATGAACCCGTTAACCTTGGCAGAACGCTTGTGCTGCCACCAAAGTATTTAGATCCCATTGCACCAGGAGAAGGAATGAGGCTTCTTCGTTGTGAGGACACGATTTCAATCCACCATTACAGCGCGTCTTGGATGGGAAATAAAACAAAATTAAAGCGGAAAATTATAAGATTCATTGGTCAGGAAAGAGCAAAAATGATAAAAGAAACTTTAAAAAAATTAAAGGGCGAAAAAAATACGTCGAATTAAAGGTATGTTGATATGCTGTTAAAAAAACAAGAAATATTCCCACAAATATCGTGCACTTTTATGTGCGCATATTATACATTAAAAGGATGGAAATATTCAACTGGCTACTTAGGCATATTGTTGATGATAGCGTTGATTTTCGGTCTAATGGATGCTTTTTCAAAGATGCCACGCAATTATAAGCAAATTATCTGGATGCTACCGACTTGTATAGTAGCAATATATAAAATGACTTTAAGTGGGGATACAAGATTAATCGCTGCGATAGTTGCTATTTTTATTGGCATGAATATAAAATTTGAGCAAATTGCAAGATGGATTTTAAAAACCAAAATGCCGATATTTCTTATTGCATTTGCTGTAGGTGGATATGTTCACTTGAATTATTTGTCAATGAATATAGGTGTGATATTGTTGCTTGTTATGTATATCACATATCCGCATAGCAGATTGAAGGCAATAGGACTTGGTTTAGTGATACTTGTGTTTGGTGTGTTAATATCAAAGAGTGGTTCTATGTTGATATGTGGTGGAGTAGGCTTTATCTTATATGTGACATTAAATACTAAGATGGTACAAAATGTACTAACATCAAAGGCTATGATTCTTTTATTTCCAGGAATATTGTTTATCAACTGGCTCTTAGCCGCTTTATATGCAGCCTATGGGTATCTGATTTCTGATTTTAATATCGTGAAACTTATTCTCCCTGAAAAGTATTCTCTTGGAGTACTTCATGTAATAAATACATTGAATAGATTTCTTTCGGGACGTATTAACTTGGCTGCGTTCTCAATGGGAAAATTTGGATTTAGTCTATGGGGGGGGAATATTGATTACACAGTTGATACAGGGTTGCCCTATTTTTTAGTTGATTCAGGAATGATACTTTTATTGCAGGAGTGGGGAATAATAATATCTGTAATAATAATGTTATTATTTGTGTTTCTAATGCGGCGGTTGGTAAAAGGAAAAAAATACAGGTTAATTATATCAGCTATAATTATTGCGTTGTGGGCTTTTAACGAAGACACCCTGATGTCGGTAGGCACAAATTGTTTGTTTTATGTAATAGGGAATGAGATAAAACTTTTGAGTAAAAACAGGAAGATACACAAATGGAAAAAGATAAAAATATGAAATTATACCAAATAGTTGAAATAATGGAGAACAATAATACGGCAGGATCAAAAGCAGTACAAGATGTTGTGAGAATTGCAGAAAAAAATGGGTTTGAACCAATTGAAATCAAGACATGGACAACAAGGTCTTCTATAAATGCAAAAATCAAACGACAGTTGGGGTTTAAAAAGGAATGGAAAAAAGCGTATGCCCAAATTGAAGAACAGTCGATAGTTTTAGTTCAGAATCCATTTCGTATTAGGCAGTTATCACGAGAAAGTATTTTGAAGAAACTTAAAAGCAAAAAAAAAGTTAAGATCATTTCCGTCATTCATGATGTAGAGAGTCTGCGAAAATTTTGCAACAATGCATATTATGAGCACGAATTTTCTACGATGGTAGCATTGGCAGATGTTTTGATAGTACATAATAATAAAATGGCAAAATTTTTTGAAGAGATTGGAGTGCCAAAAGAAAAACTTGTGATTCTAAAAATATTTGATTATCTTCAAGCGAACACAAATATGCGAACCCCGAAATTTGAAAGGCAAATTACAGTGGCTGGAAATCTTGATACACAGAAATGCGCATATATCGGACTTCTTCCGCAGATCACAGGAATTGATATTCAACTATATGGACCGAATTTTGATTTGAGCATGGAGCGATATTCAAATATTCACTATGGTGGATGCTTTCCACCAGATAAAATCCCAGAAAAATTGGTAAAAGGTTTTGGATTGGTCTGGGATGGAACTGGTATTGATAAGTGTAGAGGAGATGCTGGAGAATATCTGCAATATAATAATCCTCATAAACTTTCGCTTTATTTATCTTCAGGACTTCCTGTTATAATTTGGAACGGTGCAGCAGAAGCAGAGTTTGTTAAAAAAAATGGAATTGGAATTGTTGTTGATTCGTTGCTGGAATTATCTGATAAATTGGCAAAAATCTCCCCAGAAGAATACAATTCTATGCAAAAAAACACTGCGCAACTTGCTTTAAGACTGAGAAATGGATATTATACAGGATGTGCACTTGTAAAAGCGATTGACATAGTCGAAAGAGGTTGAGGACATCTCGATGCATATAGCCGGTTTTAGCGGACATGAATAATCCGGCCTCCGTGTCCCTGCGAGCCTGTGAAACGCTGGAAGGACAACTGGGATGCTGTTTCTCCAATTTTTAAGTTTTCAACCACTGTCCGGAAGGTCATTTATACAACAAATGCGATAGAATCACTGAACTCCACATACCGGAAACTGAATCGTCAGAGAAGCGTATTTCCAAGTGATACAGCGCTGTTAAAAGCCTTATATCTGGCCACTTTCGAGGCTACTAAGAAATGGACAACTACCATCCGGGACTGGGGCCAGGTCTATGGGGAGTTGAGTATCATGTACGAAGGACGACTTCCAGAATAAGTAAAAACATAATCTAAGACAGGCGGCCAGCCGCCTGCTCTTGACATGCCTAGCAGTAACTGTTATATATAAAACAAGGGTGAAAAGCCTGATTTGTAAGCTTCTCACCCTTCATTATCATAGAAGAATCTAATTTACAGAGATTTTCTCATAGTCTCGTCCCTGCTGTCCGGGGATAGGAAACTGCAAATTCATTTTTAAGGAAACCACCATTCCGGTGTAAACGCTCCATAAGCAAGTACCTGTTCCTCCACTCCTTTTCTGCCATAATAGTCTCACACTATACAGAGTCAAAAAAGTTAAGTACTCAACTTTTTTGACCGCCTATGGAGGTCTAGCTATGAGCAGTCAAACACGTTTAGTTGTTGAACAGGTTCGGTTGCAGCAATGGGCGGCACAGATCCAGGATTGTAAAAACCGCCCTGCAGATATGAAAGTAGAAACCTGGTGCAGGGTGCCGTCAAGATTTGTAGATGCAATGATTCTAACTGTTTAATGATATATTCACTGTCATTATACGTTGCTAATATCACTGATATCTTCATTTTTAATATTTATTTTCTCCAAATAATATAATATATTATTTTTCAATTTGCGGTCTAGAATATTTTTTCAAGCCAATCAAAAGTGTGCCTGTTGCAAGCCAGAATGTGTTATAGTGCAAATATAAAAATAAATCATCAATCATATATCTTCCTGCGATAAATGTAAGTATATACATTAAATAATAATCTTTAATTTTGAATGCTTTAATTAATGTAATTGTTAAAAGCACAATGATTATCACGGCAACTAAAATTCCAAATTTTTGAAGATTTGATATATAAAGATTATCTACCCACAAATAAGAACCTGTAAGCTTTTTCCCGGATGAATTAAGTCCATTTCCTATCCACTCCATATTATTTTTTCCAATTAAGGAAGTTCCGTACAATTCAAGTGACTTGTGTGCTAATTCTAATCGATTATTGAATATTTTATTCAATCTTTCTAGCCAAACTATATCTGGATTATAATTGTATATCAAATAATATGAGCTTAAAAAAGCAATTATATATGAACTTATCATTCCCCAATGTAAAATTCTAGATTTTTCTAATACTGAAGGAAAAAATTTCCAAAAAGCCGCCCCTGCAATCATTAGTAATGACATGTAAAATGATAATCTAGCATTTGTCTTTTTAAAAATTATCCAATTAATCAAAAAAAGGATTAATAATTCAAGCATTTTGATTTTTTGCTTACGAATATATATGGTCAATGCTGTGATATCAAATAATATTGCTGCTGGATATAACGCGTATGTAAAGCCAATGTACTCTCTATACCTACCATCTGTTATTTCTACATAATTTGGAATAATCCCCAAATATGCACTTCCAACCGTAAAAATCAATGCTACAGAATTAATAGTAAATGTAAATTTAGCCACCTTCAAAAAAGAAACATTTCTCCCACAATATATAAATATAAGTAACATTGCGACATCACTTAAAGCTCCTATATTACGAATAACTATAATATAAATAAATGCGCACAATGCTAATCCATGGACAGATCTAAATGAATTTTTATTATACAAAATTTCATTCAACACAAGCATTGTAATGCATACCAGTTTTATGATTCGGAACAAAACTCCCTCATAATATTCATAATAAAATGTAGTACTTAGCAACCAAAAAACCAAATAAAGAGTATAGGATATCAAAAAAATAAACTCTTTTTGTAAAACATGTGGAACCTTTACCTTCATAATTACAAATTTTCCCTTTTTAATATTACAATTTCAACAATTCCTCTGCCCTTTTTAGCGCCTGTGTTCCGTATACTCCATTTCTTATTAGTATTGCCATTTCATGAACATTATGTGTCATTTCAGTATACTCCTCTTCTTTAAGCTGTTCAAAATATGTCTGCAAGTCATACAAAGACTCTACACAAATCCCAATTTTGTTTTTTCTTACAAAATCGGCTTCTGCGGATTCGGACCATATTACAACAGGCAATCCAGACGCTAAATACAAAGAAAGCTTATGCGGATTATTGTATCTCAAATATTGTCCAGATTCTCCCGTACAACCATTCAAGCTATTTCCATCCCAAACTAAGCCGAATCCTGCTGTCAATTTTTCAGGAATTTTGTCAGCCGGATAACTCCCTTTATAGTGAATATGACTACAGTCTTTCATGCGTTCATCAAAATTAGGACCATATAGATTAACCTCTATATTAGTTAATTTCGTTAGTTCTGCTATGTAACCACACTTTTCTACATCCAAATTACCGGCCACTGTAATTTTTTTTTCGAATTTAGGACATAAAGGATTTTCTTTTTTTTGAAGATAATCAAAAATTTTTAAAACAACCAGTCTATTTTCAGGAATACCTTGTTCCATAAAATACTGCGCCATCTTTTGATTGTGAACAATGATAATATCAGCAATTTTAAGCATGGTTTCGAATTCATGTTTGTAGTAATCGTTATATCGAAATTTTCTTAATGCTTCCACATCATGAACTATTGATATATATTTTACATTTTTCTTCTCTTTTAATTTCCAAAGTATATTTTCTCTTATCAGTTGTGGATAATGAAAAGGCTGTTGTAAAAGTATTACAGATTTCTCTTTTACACTACTATAAATTTTATTCCAGTCTATAAAAAATCCAAGTTGGCGTTGGAGTTTTGCTATATTGCCTTTTTGTGCTGTTCTCATTGAAAGTGGTAATATTTCATATCCCATTTTTTTTGCAATTTCAGAGAAGTCCTTTGTGGCCTTTGTTCCTGCATGATTATGCTCTCCGGCAATTTCGTAGATCTGATATTTATTCATCTGTTATTCTCCCAGCAGCTTTCTCTGAAGCTTTGCTGCTTCATTTTTTATTTCGTAGCCGTGATCTATAAAACTTTTTCTCACAGTTTCATATGATTCTCTATGTCCGTTAGTGCGCATTATCATTATTTGTTCTATCCAATCTGATACAGGTAAATTTAAATTTAAAAACTTGAAATTAGAATTTATCCTTACTTCCATAGGAATCACTTTTTCTGCGGCAATAACTGGAAGACCATTTGCCTGTGCTTCCAGAGCAGCTATACTTAAGCCTTCAAATAATGATGGAAATAAAAACAAATCAAATGCACTCAACCATGCCTGAATATTGTACTGTTTCCCAGCGAATAAAACCTTATTTTCGAGTCCTAGTTGCTTAACCTGCTCCTTAAGAGCTTTTTCATCTTCCCCTTGACCAACTAAGATCAGCCTGGCATCGGGCATTTTTTTTTCTGCTCCGGCAAACACATTAATAACAAATTTTTGATTCTTTTGAAAATGGAGCCGTCCTATATTTCCGATGATATACTCATTTTCCCATTGTAATTTTTTTCGAAGATCATTTCTAAGTTTTTCATTATATGCCATTGCGTCTACATCAATTGCATTATTAATGATGACAACCTGATTTTTTAGCTTTGCATCATAAAACCAAGTAGACGCATCTTCTGAACAGCTCCAAAAGTCAGTTGCATACTGCTCCAATTTCTTTTTGAAATGCTTATGTAGTATTCCACGAAGCCAATTATCCATATTTTGCGAATTATGGCTATGAATAATTCTTTTTTCTATTCCATATTTTTTTGCGAGAATTAAATAATCGATATTCGCAAGACTACAAACATTAACCCAAATTGCAACATAATCTTTTGCATGTTCTTTAAAAAACCTGTTCAACTTTTTTTTATAGCTGAAAAAATTTTGGCTTCTTGCTGGGAAATGAATCATGGCAGCCCCCATTTTTACTAATTCATCTTCAAATGCAATGGGGTTATATGAGTTGCAAAGAAAATCAAACTGTATTTTTGACCTGTCCATGTTACGATAATAATTCATAATTACGCTTTCTACGCCGCCAGGATTTTCTGTCATGCCAAACACTAGAATTCTCTTCATATTTTATTACTCCTATGACTATTCTGAATGGCTCTAAACCAGTAGATGCACCCGCACAGGTACCAGAAATGGAACTTGCAGAGTATAACTGGGAAAAGTCGTAAACTGGTACACTCTTTGAATGCTATATCACTTATTGCTGCAGAAAAAATATCTTTTTTACACGTAACTTTCAATTCCTTGCATTTTTTTAAAAAAGAAGTATGATTTTCAGCGCAAAAGACATCTTTAACCATAATCAAGTTCATTTGCATAAAAATATATTGCGAAAATGCATGTTTTACATTTTTATCAAAAACTTCTATTTTATTTTGGGTTGTCTGGATAGCACGAATATATTCCTGCCTTTTGTTTCCGGTATATCCACGTGAAGAAGAGTTGCCTTGAATATTATATATGTATATGCATTCATTATAAAAGCAGATGTCATTGCAATATCTTATGTAATTAATTAAAAAATCACTATCTTCTGACAGCGATAATGCTGGATCAAACTGGATTCTATTTTTTCTTATTATTTCCAGGGAAAACAATTTACCCCACACAGCTAAATATTTGGTGGGATTTTTTATCAATTCCACTTTTTTTCCTGACAATGATATATGATTATTTATATTAGGAAGTATCTTTTTATTATTTTTCCAATAACCAAATATAAAAAGATCTGCCTTCTGATTTATGTTTTTGTGCATTTCTGTAAATGCTTCTTCTGTTACTTCGTCATCTGCATCTACAAAACAGATCCATTTTCCTAAAGCAATCTCCAAACCTTTGTTTCTTGCATGTGATACACCTTTTTCAGAATGTATCACACGCACATCGTTATATTTTTTTTCGATTTTTTTAGCTTCCTGCCAAGTATGATCTACTGAACCATTTTCGACAATAATAATTTCTACAGTATACGTTTTTCTAGCATTAATGATACTGTTCACTGATTTTTCTAAATCTCGCTCTGCATTATAGGCTGGAATAATAACGCTTATTTCATAATTCATATTAAAAACTGCTTTCGTATTTTTTATGTGCAAATTTTGCTTGTAAAAAAGCTGTTCCTTTTTTAAACCAATTAATATTTTCTACATGAAAATATGGAAGTTCTTTTATAGCCTTTTTATCCAATTTTCCGGATTGAATCATTTCATCCAGCCAAACATTGAAGATAATTTCGCTGATTCTTCCATAAAAGCGCCCTTGAAATCGGGAAAGTTCAGGAGCTTTGATTGTTTTCTCTAATTCGAATAAAATATCAAAAAGCCAGGTACAGTATTCGTCAAAATACTGCTTTTCCATAATCATCATATTGAACATATATCCATACGTCTGTTTGATCACGCTTTGATAACTGGATAAATATGATGGATATTTTTTTCTAATGATTTTTTCTGTTTCATCCAATTGTTCTGCATAATGCGTATGTGCATAATGTGAATACAGCGTCTCTATGTAGTATCTCCTTTTTCGGGGAACAAATATTTTATATTTTTGAAGAAGAGGATATAATTGCTGACTCAAAAGGACGCCGTTGAGGGACTCTTTTTCTTTTTTTCCAAAGTGCCTTCTATAATGTACTAAGCCAATATAGTCTGCTTTCAAATTTTTCCACGCCCAATATAATCCTGTTAGTTCACAAAAACTTGGATTTTTTAAAGAAATATTATCTCCGGTGTTATCTCTAACATATCCAATGTCAGGCTTTCCTTCAGCGCCAACCTGAACTGGCAAATACATAATATCTTCTGGCATTTGATATTTTTTATGTGTTGCAACTATAATTTTAACAACAGGTATAATCGTTTTCACTTTTGCTTCCTCCGGCTGAAATGTTTCGCAATTTAATTTCCAGTCTGATAATATTAGTAAAAAAAAGACCCGCATTCAGATTTCCTCTCTCAATGCAGGCCACTCATCCCATTTTTTGTCGTTTTCGGATATCTCAACCTCAAATAATTGTTATTATTTGGACTAAAAAAAGTAACATCCTACTGCTTTATTTATATTACCATTTTTTCATTCAAACTTCAACCCCTAAACTGAATTTATAATATCTTTTTCTATTCGATTTCCAAATCATTTCGTCCATTGTATTTCATCAGCACTTCCCGCTTTCGATTCAGGGATATTTCCGTATAGATCTGGGTTGTCACAATGCTGCTGTGTCCAAGAAGTTCCTGAACGTCGCGGATTCCTGCGCCATTGTTTAAAAGCTGTGTTGCAAAGCTGTGCCGCAGTGAATGTGCTGTTGCATGTGGATCGATCCTGGCGACTTTTTTATACTTGGAAAATATATTTTCTACACCGTATACCGACATACGTTTTCCGAGACGGCTTGGAAAAAGAGCCGAATCTTTTAACTTCCTTGTTGTTCGAATTCTCAGCCACGTGCTGATCTTATGAGACACAGCATCAGATGACAGGAACAGAATGCGTTCTTTATTCCCCTTTCCATGGATCAGGACAGATTGTTCTTCTTCCCGATAGTCTTCTACATTCAGGGCTGCTGCTTCTCCCACCCGCAGGCCGAGGCTGAATAACAGCTCCAGAATACACATATCCCGCAAGGTAATCCAGTTTTGATACTCGGATTCTGCATTCTGAAAAGCTGTTGTTGCAGTCTGTAAAAGCATCTGAATTTCAGATTTCGCCAGAGTCTTAGGCAGCCGTTTTGGCATCTGGAATTTTCGTGATGAAAATCGAAATAACTTTTCATGGGTATCATATTGCTCCTCAAGATACTGGACAAACTGCCGGATCGATACATATTTTCTCCGAATCGACCGGGCACTCAGATGTCTCTCATCCTGCAGATAATTGAAATACTGCAAAGTTACTTTATCATTCAGAATCTGAGTCCTCGTTTCCCCAATCCATCTTCGAAAGTCACAGAGATCACATTCGTATGCCTGTAAGGTGTGTTCAGACAGATTTCTCTCAACCTTAAGTTCTTTTCTAAAGTTTTGAATGTCCTGCGCCAATTGTTTCATATCCACCAGCATATCGTATCCTCCCATAAAAATCAATTGCGCCTGCTGCAAGAAGCAGCAAGCGCAAAGTATAAAATCGTTTCAGATTGTTTTAATGATCCTCATTTTTCTCTATACAGTTCTTTCTCTGTTCCATTCCGACAGCCGCCAGCACAAATATATCATAGGAAATGTCCATCAAACGATGAGCGATCACACAATTCACTGCAATCAATGCAATTGCGTATTGTAAATACAGATCCTTGCTATTTTTCCAGCATGCGTACCAGAATAATGCAAGCACAATAATTAAAAGTAACACTCCCCAGGTCATTAAGATATTTACATATGAACAGTCTAAAAAGAAATAATCTCCCTGCCAGTCCGTCGTGAGTCCGGCTCCTATCATTTCGATCTTCTGACCAAATAATTTGATTCCATATTCAACAAACGCTTTTTTCCCAAACATAAGGCGTGTAACAAGTGTACTGTAAGTGCCTTCGCTAACCTGTTCCCAGTTATACGCATTCGTGGCCGTAATGGAAGCGATTGCTAAAAGCGGCATGATATATGGTCCAAACCACCCCCAGCACTTTTTCCAGATCTTTTGCATCAGACTATCTTTTTCCGATTTTCTCTTCTTTGTAATCAGATTTCCGATTCCAAACAGCATGGATACCATAATAATGCATCCGGAATCCACTCTGGCATTGCAATACCGATATACAAGAAAGCCCACGAGAGCCCCAAACATATAATAATACCATTTCAGCCGTTCTCCCCAAAGATAAAAGAATGATAACAGGAGGAAAAATACATGTGCCCCAAAATCTGTAGGGTACATAATTCCAAAGGAATTTCGAATTCCACGTTCTCCCGCCTCATACTGCAGATTCTCAATAATCCCCAGCATAGATCCCGCAAATGCCAGAAGACAGATTCCGCCTGCAATCATGAGATATACCTGAATGATCTTCTTAAATGGGACATTCCGGCTTCCAAGGATCAGCATCATCCACATCAGCGGATCAAGGTATCGCGATGCATATAAATTTCCGAGCACACATGCCCCAGCGAGCGCTATAAGAAGCAGCTCTTTGATCCGATGTTTGTCATACAGAAGAATTTTCACTCCCATACATCCAAGAAAAGTCAGCTTACACACTTTAACGATCACACCGCTTCTGGGGAACATGGTTGTTGACCACACGCTGACACTCAAAAGCAATGCAAAGCCGACCAGCGCAAGCGTCTCACCTGCGCGATAATCGCTATACCATCTATCCTTTCTTAAGCGAAGCCATTTAATTTTCATATCCGTATTCAGACGTTCCAGATCCGTTTTGCTGTACTGTGTACTCTTAAAGATCCTGACCGCAGCGACCCATGCAAGTGCCACAATGATACCCGCTATGATTCCAAACTCTGTATAATGAGTGGCGATTTCCATCCCGCCTTGCTGCATTCCCAGACTATTGAAGATCATGGCACTTACAACAATGATTAAGGCCGCCAACTCTTTTCGCTTCAAAAAATCTTTCCATATATTTTGCATTCTGCTTTCCCTTTTCTTCATCTATTCATTTCATCTGTATTTTCTTCAGTATCTGTCCCCATATTTCTTTAATCAGAGGTTCTCCCGCAACGAGCAATATAGCACCATAGATTCCAAAATAAATAACAGCGGACAATACCAATGTGAAAAACACACCTAAATTCAATACTTTCACCCAGATAGCCACTGCTCCGGCGATCAGAACCGCAAAAATCAGAATCTTCCAATGAACCTTTTCCAGAATTCCACACGTAAGATCTTTTAATTTCCAATATTGATATACCAATACCGCAGCCTCCGCTATCAACGTTCCGATTGCCGCCCCCGAAGATGCCATGCCTGGAATCAATACTGCATTAATGAGCATATCTACAATAGCCCCCAGCGTTACAGAATATAATACCCATTTTTCTTTTCCCAACGGAACCATCACCTGAATTCCCATAATATTAGTCAGCCCAATAAAGAAAAGTGTCGGCATCAGGATCTGCATAGGAAGAACGGAACCTCCATAAGTATCACCTGAGAGAAAATAAATTCCTTCTCTTGCATATAAAATAAAGTACACCATCATTGGAAGTGCTGCCACGCACACAAAGTTGATTGCCTTTTTCGTTATTTCCTCAAATTCCCTTTTTAGATTGTGTTCAATATAGTATGAAGCTCTTGGCAATAATACTGTTCCCAGCGACGTAATAATGCTTACCAGTATTCCCTTGATTTTAACCGCCGCATTATAATATCCTACATCTTCATCCGTCTTTATAAAGCCCAGCATAACCGTATCAAGATTTGTATAAACGGTTGTTGCGCAAGACATTGCGAAAAAGATCATGATCGGTTTCATATGCTGGCGAAAATTATATTTTCCTGTTGGACGCAGTGATACATATTTATGTGCGTTTATAAAATTCAACACATTAGAAGCCGACGATGCAAAAATTGATATGCCACCATAGATTACATAATCTTCTTTGCTTTTGACCAGTAAAAACATTGCGCCTACAGAGATTATTTTCACGATGATCGATCTTATTGTTATATAACTATATTCTTCCAGGCCTTTGTACAGCCATTCCATTCCAATAGAGTTAAAGAATATCATTGTGCTTACGATCAAAAACAATGTCTTATCCGCCCTCATTCTCGGAACAGTCCAAAATCCTATGAAGAACAAAAGGTATGCTGCTGCCGTTGTCCATATACTGATGCCCAGCAATTCCTGAACCGTTCGTGATAATTTTTTCTTATCGTCGCGCACCTGTGCACATACTCGAATTCCGTATGTTGGAATTCCAAGCTGTGCAAACATAGAAAAATATGTCACTATTGATGTTGCAAATGCTACTTTTCCTGTGCCGATTGGGAGCAGGATTCTCGATACATACGGAAATGTAATCAATGGGAATATGAAATTCGACATTGTCAAAACCATATTCATAATAAAATTAAATTTTACAGATTTTTCTTTCATTCTTTTATAATTCCTATCATAGTTTCACATACCGCTAATGAGAGTTATTTTAACATCCCACATCCCTTAAGCGCTGTTTTCAAATAGATTCCCTTGAGCACTCTTGCTTGAATTATCATTGCATGTTTCTTCATCTCTTCATAATCCTTTATCGTTAATCCTGCTAATTTTTCAGAGAGTTCATGCAGGTCATGAACTGTGATCCCCAGCTTCTCTCTCTCCACAAGTTCCGCCATCGCCGCGTGTTTTCCAATAATCACCGGTATCCCGGCTGCCATATACAGAGAGAATTTATGTGGACAGTTGTACTGGAGATATCGCCCTGCCGCTTCCTGTCCTTCTTCGAGGTTTTCGCCGTCCCACACAAGACCAAAGTCACCTTCCAGCACATCCGGAAGCCGGTCCGGTGATTCGACACCTCTATAGAATCCCGATTCCAGAATTCTGTCAGACGGTTGGATTCCGTACAGTGCGAAATTCAGAAAAGCATAATTCCCGTCGGCGATCAATTGATCCAAAAAACGACTTTTTCCGAGATTTCCCGCAAAAGCAATTGTATATCCATCTCTGGCTTTTTCCATTTCCGATGTTGCTTTTTGTTGATTCGAATCCTTTATCTCCGCTCCTGAGGTTTGTCCATCTTTCTCTACAAGATAATCAAACATCTGCAGCATTACCATCTTCTCATCCGGTATTCCCTGGTCTGCCAGCCATTTTTTCATCCGTATGTTATGGACGATGATCTTCCTGAAGCGATTGATTGCTCTGATTTCCCTCTGGACTGCTTTTTTCGGCATCTCATAGCGTAGACTGCTGATGTCGTGAATCAGAAGAACTGCTTTTTTCGGCAGTACCTGATAACAGATCCTATTAAACCGCTCATTCGCATAGAATGGATACTGAATCACAATTTGAGACCGGGCATAAATCTTCGGAAGACTGGCATATAGTCTGAAAAGACTATATGCATAATCTCTGATCTTTGATTTCTTCTTGATATAGCAGTAGAAAATATCCCCGTCTATGATTTTTCGCACATCCTGCCGCGCCTTTGTACCGGAAGTAAATCCCTCCTCATACAGATCTTCAATCAAAAGAATCTTCTTATCCATAGTACAAATATTCCTCCATCTGTTTTGCTGCCTGAGTGATATCGTAACCGGCTGCCTTAACACGTTCGGATACATCCCTTCTCCCTGTCGCAATTGTAGGCACTGCCTCTGCCCTATGGCCTCCGTTCAATCCGTTGATTCCCAGAATCGTTTCTGCCCATATCTGCGCACCACCATTTAACGGAATTTTATGATAATTTTCTTCAACAATTTTTGTCTCATCTGAAATCGTATCTGTCAGAAAGCATGGCAGATCAGCAGCCTGTGCCTCGATTAATGCTACCGGAAGTCCCTCATAGAGTGACGGAAAAATAAATGCGTCCATTGCCTGATAGTAACCGGAAGTGTCATTTACCGCTCCTGTAATAAGATAAGCTTTTTCCAGACCATATTCTCCAATCTTCTTTTCTATCTCTCCCCGCAAACTTCCATCTCCGACATGAATAAACCGGCACTCTGGATCCTTTTCATGCAGACATCGAAAGACATCCAGAATAAAACCTGGATTTTTTTGTTCTTCCAGCCGTCCAACTGTTCCATACAGCCGTGTATCTGGTGAAATTTTCAGCTGAGTCCTAATCTGATTTCTTTTCTCCTGACTAAAGCAGAATCTTTCCGCATCAATAGCATTGTGTATCACCTCAAATTTTGCATTTTCTCCGAACATGAACCAGCCAGCCATATTAGAACACGCAAACAGTTTTTCTGCATACTGATCCAGCTCTTTCTGGTGTGTCTGATGCAAGCGTTTCCGAATTCCCATAAGATCCCATCCTGTATCGTTGGAATTGTGAGAATGCGCAATGATTCGATTTATTTTATTCTTTTTTGCATAAGTCAAGTCATCGATATTTGCCAGTGACAGAAGATTGCAGTAAATTCCATCATACCGTTCTCCGGCGTTTTTAAAGAACTTCCTGTAGACGGTCTGATGTGCGACGGGATGTTTTCTTCTCCCCGGAAGCCGGATAATATCGGCTCCCATCGTCCTAAGTTCCTGTTCATATGCAATCACTTCTTCATAATTGACCAGATAATCAAATTGAACTTTTTCCGGGTCAATATGTCGTACAAGATTCATAATATATGCTTCCACCCCACCTGGGTTAGGCGTCATACCTGTCATTAAATATCGCTTTACCATCACCTCTAGTTGCCTCCCCTCAGGATCTTTTTGGCAGTTTTTCTCATCTCCGCAAACACGCAAACTAAAAAAGCGCTTTTACTTCCAAGGAAAAAGTGGTATAACTGCATATCAGCCTTCTTCGATTTTTCTGCTTTAAGAACTCTGAGTAATGTCTTTTGCCTCAACAGGTCTATCGCATATTCTTTTCTCTCTGAAAATGAAAATCTTTCCAGATAATTCATACAATCTTTATAATAGACCTTCCACAACTTCTCCCTGACCTGCAGATAAATTCCTTTTTCATTCGCAAGTTCTTCCGCCGCGTTCAGCACATTTTCGCTGAGCACCAATCTGGTCTTTCCGTCATCTTTTGTGAGGCTTCCGGATCCTGCACGCTGATTATATACGTAGAGAGTGCTGTTTACTACAGCAATATTGCCGCAATCTTTTAAAAATTTCAAGTTGAACAAAGCATCCTCTCCAAGGGAAAGATCTTCCCGAAATACCGGCATATGTCTTTCCAACGCCTGTTTCCGGTATATTTTCGCCCACACACTTGTCAAGAGTGTTGTTTCGTATAGTCTGCCAAAATATTTTCCTAATGTCTCCTGATCCGTCAAATTCTTACATTCCGGCAATACATCATATTGCGACACAAGATGTTCCCCTCTGTAAAACATACGCTTAAATCCACACAGGATCAAATCAATGCCCTCTGTGATATGTCCGGCCAACTTTTCGCATGCATCATTCGTAATCGTATCATCCGCATCAACAAACATGACGAAGGTTCCTGTCGCCTTTTTAATTCCATGGTTTCTCGCCGCAGAGACTCCTTGATTTTCCTGTTCAATATACTGGATTCTTGCATCATGCACTACATAGGATCTGCATATCTCCCCAGATCCGTCCTTTGATCCATCATTTACCAGAATGATCTCCAGATTCTGATATGTCTGCCCCTGTATACTCTCAATACACGTTCCAATATACTTTTCACAGTTATAAACAGGAACAATGATACTTATCTTTTCCATACGACATATTTCTCCTGATACGCCACAGGGGCACTGTGTTCCTTTTCTCTGCCCACATGCCCCTGTACTGTAAATTCTTTATTTGTCTTCTTTCAGATCCGGATCCTTTAATGCTGGATCCTCAAAACCGCCATTCTCAAAACCTTCTGTTGATTCTTTCATAAACAATACTTTCGGAGTCATTAAAATTAATTTTAAGTCCATCCATATCGAATAATTTCGAATATAGGTAAGGTCAAGCTTCAATTTATCATAGCTGGTCGTACAATATTTCCCGTAGATCTGCGCATATCCTGTAAGTCCCGCCTTTACCTTTAAACGGTACGAAAATTCCGGAATATTCTTCGTGATGATCTCTGCAAGCTCCGGTCTTTCCGGTCTCGGTCCAACCAGGCTCATATCACCTTTCAGAATATTCAGTAGCTGTGGCAATTCGTCTAACCTCGTCGCACGGAGGAAATGTCCTACAGGCAGGATTCTCGGATCCTTATCCCCAGCTTTAACCGGTCCACTCTTTTTTTCCGCATCAACTACCATTGTACGGAACTTATAGATTGGAAATACTTTTCCATTTAAAGTCAGTCTCTGCTGTGTATAGAAGACAGGACCTTTGTCCGTGCATTTGATCAACAGCGCTATGATAAGGAAAAACGGGCTGGTGATCAGCAGCATGATTCCGGAAATCAGAATATCTTCCATACGTTTTGCAAATGCCTGATCCCATGCAAGCCCATCAATGTTTCGGGACAAATATAACGGCGAGTCGAAAATATTGAGTTCTACCGATGTGCGCAGAAGAATATCGCTGATCTTCGGTACCGTATAGCTACGGATATTATTGGCATAACAGTGTTTCATAAGTTCGTTGCGGTCACATGCCGGAATATCGCCAATGATCACACCATCATACTGTTCCGCCCTGCGAATAATCTCCTCGACATTGTCCTGGATCCGAATTGTTTCCTTGATCTCATATTTATCTTCTCGGGATTCGATCCGTCCCATTAAATGAAACATCGGTTTATCTGCATGCACAAGAAGAAGCTTTTTCTTCGGGAACAGCGCCGCGTAAATCTTCTTAAATGCGAATGCCCACGCCACGACCACTATAAAGTCTACAACAGTCAGCGCCACAAGAGGCATCGGATTATGCATTCTCTTGTCAAACAGAACGATCTGTACATAAAAAAACGCATTGACCGCAATCAATGTGATCATATGGGAATACACCAGTGTCCAGTACTTATAGATTCCCACCTTCAGTCCACCATACATACGGTGAAGTACTAGCAGGAACAGTACATATTCTCCGGCAATCAGCCAGTTTCCTCTGCGCCAGAAGATGGATAAATTCCGGTTATAGTAATTCATCCACACAAAATAATATAATGCTAATTCTAACAGAACGATCGCTAATGAACCGAGGAACTTTACGATTCTCTTATACTGTTCAAAACGACTGCGTTTTCCTTTGACATCCATCTCTATTCCTGTGTGTTTCTCCTTCATATAGTGTTCTATGCTTCTTCGTCTGGTCTGTTCTGAAGATGCAATTTCATCTGTTCAAGATATACTTTTCCATATCTCTCCCAGGTAAAGTTCTCCTGAATAAAGCTCTTCGCGTTTTCTCCGATCTCCTTTCCATAGTTCGGATCCCGCATCAGCGCTTCATATGCCTGCTGATAATCGTTAAGATCATTGCATACCAGGAATTCCTTTCCGCTTTCAGCGCCCGATATCGGCTCTGCCGCCTTCGATGACACAAGGTTCAATTTTCCCATCGCCATCGCTTCAAGAACCTTATTCTGGATTCCTCCTCCTGTCTGCATCGGCGCGATCACCGCCTTTGCCTCTCCAAGAAGTTCATATGGGTCATCCATATAACCGGTCACATAAATGTCCGGAAATTTATTCCCGAGCTGCTGGATCTCATTTGTCGGATACGCCCCAATCACGACCAGCGGATATCTTTCCGCCAGTTTTGAGTGAATATGTTCCACATACCATAGCACTGCATCCACATTTGGGCGATAATTCATTTTTCCTATAAACGCAACATAATCAGACGGAATTTTATGCTCGACCACATTCTTTTCCCTGGAATGATCAGCCTCATAGTGAAGCAGTTCTTCTCTCACACCATGCGGCAGCCAGCATACATTTCCAACATTTTCCCAGTACCTTTGTTCTTCTTTGTTGAAAAGAAAGGTGATATCTGCTTTCTCAATACATTTCTTTTCAAATTTTAAAAGACGTTTTGACTCAAACTTATAATACATTTTATACAGAATGTCCGAAGTCTCATGCGCCGATTTCTGGTAATTCAGACCGATCGAATCTACCATATCAAACATAATCGGCATAGTAAGATTTTCTGAGTACAACATTGTTCGAACAAGTTCGCAGATGCACCCCTGATATTTTCCATCAGGAATATCCTCTATATACTTTTTGAGTGTTTTGGAATGATAAAGACCTACCTGTAGCGGATTCCCACAGAAAAAGGCACCTATCATTCCCCTTATTCTTTCTGCTTTACTTATACGAAATATCCGGATGTTATCCAGATATTTCGCATAAAACTCGCTTTCCTCTTCAGAAAGTTCTTCGTTTGTAAGCAGGCATAAATCCACTGCATACTGTGTAGAAAGGATTTTAAGAAGATTATAGTTCTTTAGGGAATATCCTGAAACCAATGGAAATAGCTTCCTTGGCAAAATCATCAAGATTGAAGGTTTATTCATCGCTTTTCATATGTCTCCGGCGTATAATGGATCACTCTCGTACCGCTGTTCTCAAACTCAAACGGAA
>ERZ772969.484-NODE-484-length-36733-cov-3.036970_pt1 | contig 36733 bp, 39 predicted proteins | sample MGYA00511676_ERZ772969 | MGnify/ENA primary metagenome ERZ772969 (study PRJEB29015, sample SAMEA2737651) | human gut metagenome | biome: human gut; feature: human-associated habitat; material: faeces | place: China | collected 2012 ... | reverse complement strand
AACCTTTAATTTCTTCATTTTCATAATTCGATGTTTATTATAGGTGATTACAAAAGTCAAAGATACAAAATAATCATCAATGCTCGTTAATAATGGTGCTTTTTAATGTTCTGTCCCCAATTTTATCATTCACAGGGGGCTAAGGCTGGTCGTGATGAGCCACACTTCTATGCCATTTCCTGCTTTTCATGTTACATGAGGTAAAGCACGGCTTCGTTTCCTTCGTTCATGAGCAAGTCGAGAATGCTCAAATTGGGTAAGAATCCGTGCTTTTGGGCATACACTTGGTAATAGGGTATGGGTGTGAAAGCATCGTCTGGGAGTGGATGTTTGGGACGAATGGCATCCCTTAGATTTATTGTTTGGGGCATCTGCAGCGGCAAGTCGTCGGCGTTCACGTAGGTTGTAGTTTCCTGTATGTTCGGTTCTATGTCCAACAACTGGCACATCTTCATTGTGATTTCGAGGTTGAAATCGTACAGAAAAGTCCATTTCTTCGTGAAAAAAGGGTGTAAGTCATCCGCATAATACTCAAAGAAAGGGCTCTCACCGTAGGCCGACTGTAGGGCGTTCCAGTGCAGATGACGCCAGTTGGCATGGTCGCTGATGCGAATATCGCGCATTGGGCATTTGAGATTGTCATACTTTTCCACCGGAATGCTCAGCACCTGAATGCCATTTGTCATGGCGATGTTGCAACGGTTGCGGTACGTTTGCTTGACGTAGTTGTCGTGACTTTCCAGGTAACAAACGTCGTAACGATTGAGTTTCTGGTACCACTGCACGGGCCCAAAGTAGGTGGATGAAAGAAGAACGCTATTCATGATGCTTTTCAAGATGTGGCCAACGCTTCCATCTGAACAGCGAATAAGCCTTTCCGGCGATGTCACCGTGCTGTACCAGCGTCTGTCTTCGGCCTATTCCCAGCAACAGGTATTGACAAGTTCCGCAGCGACAGTGTGCGTTGCAGTGGTTGGGAATGAGATATTTTTCGCCCTTGACGGTAATGGTGTCGCCGGGAAGTGCCATCACTTGCCCCAACGCCTGCTGTTGCTGTCCGAACAACACCACCTCACCGCGCTTAAAATCAGAGCGTGCCAACCTGTTTACCAACACCCTGTCACCCTTTCGAAGCACTGGCTTGAGCCCCTCATCGGGTACGGTAAAGATGGTAAAGGCGTATGCACGGATAGCCAACATGACTATGGTGCAAACAGCGATGGATAACATCCATTGTAAGAGGTTTCGCAAAAGAGATGCTTTGTTTCTCACTTTCGTCTGACCTGTTGCAGTCAGACGACGTTCATACTGCTATTTAATGTTGTCAACCATGTTGAACAATCGGTTCCAGCGGATGCCACCCAGTCCCTTACGGTCAGGGTCGGAAGACCACCAAATGAAGATGGGTTTGCCCACGATGTGGTCCTCTGGCACAAATCCCCAGTAGCGGCTGTCTGCCGAATTGTGACGGTTGTCGCCCATCATCCAATAGTAATCCATTTTGAAAGTGTAGCTCTTGGCCAGTCGTCCGTTGATGTATATCTGGTTGTTCTTAATTTTCAGCTCGTTATTCTCGTACACGCGGATGGGACGTTCGTACACAGCGATGTTGTTCATGTCCAGGTTGATGCTTTTCCCCTTGGCCGGAATCCATATCGGCCCGTAGTTGTCGCGTGTCCAATTCGTCACGGCATTCAGCGGATAAAGGTCGCCCACGGTGGCGTCGGTGTTGATGCGGATGCTCTCAACGATGTCCTTGCGTGCCGCAAGAGCCTTTGCCGTAGCCTTGGTCAGCGGCATGCAACCACGTTGGTTCAGGCTGCCAAGGTCTTCCATGGATATGCCCAGCTCTTTCATGAGGTCGTCTGGGATATGCTGTTTCAGCTTGATGTAATAAGTATATTGTACGTTGTCAGGCTCCTTGTTGGGCTTGCCGTCCAAGTAAACGATACGGTTTTTGATTTGAAGCGTCTGCCCCGGCAGTCCAACACATCGCTTCACATAGTTTTCGCGACGGTCGGTAGGGCGGCTGTCGATAGAGCCAAACTCCACCGGATTGCTGGCTACGTATTGTCTTCCAAGTGCATACACCTGCTCAAAGTAGTCGTGTTGTTGCTGCTTGTTCAGCGTGTTGAGGTCGATAGGTGCCCCGTTGTTCTGCTCGAAGATCTGTTGTCCGAAGCCGTACACCATGCTGTAGTATTCAGTTTGATACGGCAATTCGGTGCAAATGGTATCCCCGGCCGGATAATTGAACACCACGATGTCGTTGAGTTTCACGTTACCCAATCCTTTCACTCGCCGATAGTCCCAGTGCGGAAACTCGATATAGCTCTTCGTATTGATGATGGGAAGCGTGTGTTGGGTAAGCGGCATGGTCAATGGGGTTTGTGGAATGCGCGGTCCGTAGCTCACCTTGCTCACGAAAAGATAATCTCCAGTGAGCAATGATTTCTCTAAAGAGGACGATGGAATGACGTAATTCTGAAAAACAAACAGGTTGATGAAGTACACAGCCACCAGTGCGAACACCAGCGCGTCTACCCAACTCATCACGAAGCGCACGGGTGCCTCGGCGTCTTTCCACCACTGCCAGCGTATCTTCTTGGTGATGTACACGTCGAAGATGAAAGGAACCACCAGCAGTCCCCACCAACTTTTTACCCAATATAGAAACAAAAGATACAAGGCGAGAACCACAATAAACTTGGTCCATTGTACCTTCATATTTAGTTTTGCTTTCTGTTTATCAATCATAGTGATAACAAGATGTATGTTTAAATGTTCAAAAATAAGATTGCTTAGAACCTAAACAAGTCGCTCGTGGTGAGCAATCCTGTGTGTGTTGCGGTGTACTCGGCCGCCAACACTGCCCCCAATGCAAAGCCCGTGCGATTGTGTGCATCGTGCGAAATAGTGATTTTGTCGGCCTCACAGTCGTAGGTCACGGTATGAATGCCCGGCACTTCGCCACGGCGTACGCTGTCTATGGGTAGCTGGTCAGCCGACACGTCGTCCGAACCGGACGTACTTCCGTCAGCTGCCTGCTGCACTCCTTTCACCCAACTGCGTTTTCTGCCCATTTCATCGATGATTTCTTCGGCCAGCGTGATGGCAGTTCCGGAGGGTGCATCCAGTTTATGAACATGATGAGTTTCCTCTATTTTCACCTCATATTGTGGGAAATCATTCATAATTTTGGCCAGATAACGGTTCACGGCCGAGAAGATGGCCACGCCCAAGCTAAAGTTTGATGCCCAGAAGAGCGTCTGTCCGCCTTCGCTGCACAGTCGCTTTACGTCTTCGCCATGCTCTTTCATCCATCCCGTAGACCCGCTCACCACCTTCACATTGTGTGCGAATGCGCGCAGATAGTTGCCGTAAGCGGCCGTTGGCGTGGTGAACTCGATGGCCACGTCTGCACCTGCAAACGCTTCACTGTCAAAATCTTCCTGATTTTGCACGTCGATGATGCTCACGATTTCGTGACCTCTGTCCTTGGCAATCTGTTCGATCATCTTTCCCATCTTGCCATATCCTATCAATGCTATTTTCATTTCGCTTGTTCTTAAATGATGACAAAGATACTTTAAATCGGCTGAAAATCAAAATATTGTACTTTGTTTTTTGTTTTTATTGACGCTTGCGTTCCCTGTTTTTCTTGCCTTTGTGTGCAAAGGGTATCAGACCTAATTTGCCCCATGGTCAGCGGTTGAAACTGCTCAGTTATGCCCATACGGGTGATGTGCAGGTGGCATTTTTCTTGACAACAACCCCTTCAGGATTCGCTTATTTGCAACCAACCATGTCCCTGGTCGCAAATACGGCAAATATGCGGCGTTTTTGTAATATGCTGATAGCTAATTTATTCCGTGTTTTATGTGCAAATTCCCTGACTTTTGCTATGCTCTTTGGGTTCAATAGCATTGCTTTTAATTACTAATAAGCATGCTTTTGTGTTTCAATCTCATGTAGATAGCACGGTAAAGTGATACATTTTTCGTTGAATTGGGTGGAGGTGTGGCGGCAAGAGCTATGTTATTGGCGACGAAAGTGATATTTCAGCAACCTTTTTCACATTGCAAATGGATTTCTGATGATGCGTTTTTTCCTATTTTATCATTTTTAATTGCTCGTTTTATTGTCATTTTTTCTGACAGAAGAGTTAAAAAACAGGCAGGAAAACCAATCGATAACTCCAGAATCATTCAATGATTTTTCCGAAAGATAAAGTAGCCATTAAAATTTTGAAAATACGAGAATTGTGTGTATTTTTGCATGAAAATGGTACACGAAGCTTATTACGTACAAAAGTTAACCCATCGGGAAATTAAGCCAACGGCCTCCCGACTGCTCATTCTTCGCGAGATGATGCGAGGCGATGAGGCCGTATCGTTGCCCGATTTGGAACGCTATCTGCCCACCGTCGACAAGTCAACTATATCGCGCACCTTGTCGTTGTTTCTCCTTCATCGTCTGATTCATGCCATTGATGATGGCTCTGGTGCATTGAAGTACGCTGTTTGCGACGACGATTGCGACTGTTCGATTGACGAAGAGCATACGCATTTTTATTGCGAAAACTGCCATCGCACGTTCTGTCTCAAGCACATTGCCGTGCCGGTGGTTCCGCTTCCAGATGGATTCACCATGCATAGCATCAATTATGTGCTGAAAGGTTTGTGTCCGGAGTGTACCGAAAAACTGAAATAACACTTTAACTAACTGATAAATTGCTGACATGAGAAAGTTTGTTTTGACGTTGACCACTGTTAATAAACGAGGAAGCGTCAAGATAGGTGCAATCCCGTTTGATGGTGATAAACGCAAGGACAGACAGCCCCCGGCACAGGTGTTCTTCGTTCATGTAGTTTCTATCTACCTACTGTTAATGGAGGTTGTTTTATAATAGATGATGGTGTTGGTTAATTTAAACATCTTATGAGTATCATTAGATTTATCAAAAACTGGACGTTGCCCATATCGATGGTGATTGGAGTGACAGCCTATTCTGTGTTTGCTTTCATCCCTTCTTTGGATAAGGCCGCATGCTTGTTTGCGCCTTTCTTTGACACCATTCTGCCTTTGTTCATGTTTTTAATCTTGTTTGTGACCTTTTGTAAGGTCAATTTCAGGCGTTTAATTCCAGTCAAGTGGCATCTTTGGGTGAGTTTTTTTCAAGTGTTATTCGTCTTAGTCATCATTGCCATCATCCTGTCTTTTCGCCTCAAGGGCAACAGTCTCATACTGATGGAGGCACTACTCACGTGCATTATCGGCCCATGTGCGTCAGCTGCAGCGGTGGTTACGCAGAAATTGGGTGGCAATCTCGAGGAGATGACCACCTATACTTTCTTGTCTAACTTTATCACCGCTTTGCTCATTCCCATTTGTTTCCCACTAATTGAAAAAACAAGTGACATTACTTTTATGGGTGCATTCTTGAAAATACTCAATCAAGTGTGTCTTGTCTTGGTCGTTCCGATGGGCTTAGCTTATGTCGTTAAGCACTATTTTCATCGGTTTCATCGGTGGGTTGTGGGGGTAAAAGACCTTTCTTATTATCTTTGGGGATGTTCTTTGATGATTGTGACGGGCACCACGATGAAGAATATTGTGCATGCAGAAACGTCCGTACCCTTTCTCTTGCTCATCGCTTTGCTGGGCTTGCTGCTCTGTGTGATACAATTTTCCGTGGGACGTTTCATCGGTCACTATTTCAATGCCACCGTCAATGCCGGTCAAGCACTGGGCCAAAAGAATACAGCTTTTGCCATCTGGATAGCCTACTCCTACCTCAATCCCATCTCATCCGTTGGCCCTGGTTGTTATATCCTTTGGCAGAACATCATCAATAGTGTTGAAATCTGGATGTATCGGAAGCGGGGTTTGGAACGATCAGCATAGCTGAAATCGTTTTACCAGCTCGCTTTTTTACAGGAAGCTTTGCGTGTTTTCGCATCTTCCCGGTTGTGTTAAGGAAAGAAAAGAATGTAAATTGGTCTGAAAGTAGGGCCAGATAAGGCTCTTCCTATTAACGTATGGTCAACAAACCAAATGGACCTGACGTGGAAGCAACATAGCGCGTGAGGTAATTTTTCTCACCTCGAGAACCCTTAATGATATTCCCTCCCGTGTTCATATTGTATTCACGGTGACAATTGTTACATGTTGCAATACCGCTGGATGACAGGGTTAAAGGGTAATTTCTGCGTGGTATCGTGAGCCAGTCGAAGCAATTGGGGCATTGGTTGTCGTAAGCATAGAAGACGGGAGGATAGTCTAAGTTGCCAAAGCCAACGATCACGCCATTGTTATAACCAAAGGTAAGAGCCGTTCTTTGGTCCCTCGAGTTGAAAATGGACATGCTTTGGCTGCCTCGGTTGTTTTTGAAAGAGAAATAAGTTGCACCGCCTTTCATGGTTTGTTGTACCAAACAAAACACGCCAGGCGATGTGGCGTTCATCGCACTGGCTAGCGTTGCGTCGTTGTGTTCTTGATTGTTAATCGCCACGAAGCACCGAACAGAACTGTATTGGTTCTGATTTTCTCCGCACGATGACAGCAACAGGGGCAGGAAAAGAAATAGGAATGTTCCTTTTCTTTTCATTTTATGGATGCGTTTCAGACACCTCATCCCATCTCTTTTCCTGCTTTTAACCTTATTCATATTGTATCATTTGCAAGGCATCAGCCACCTTTTCGATACCTTCTTGCAACGGTTTTTTCACCATAGCCTTGATGAAAGGGTTCACTTCGGCCTTCATCGTCAGCTTCATCTTGCTCGAATGGTCGGTCACAGGCAATACCTGTATCCATAGATTGACAGGGATTGGACTCTTTTTCGTCTCGAACTTGATACACTTCGGTTCGTCTCTTTCGATGATATTGAGTTGTACATCACCCAATGGAGAATGGATGGAGATAGAATCAGCGTCGAAGGTTAGGTCCTTAATCTTATCTTCTGGTATTTTGTCGCGTACCTTCTCAATGTTTGTAAGGTCACTCAGCATGTTGTAAACAGACTGTTGTGAGTAGGGAATCTCGCGTACGGAACTTTCAAATTTGCTTGACATAATTTTATAGCATGTATGATTTTTACTAAATGGGGATTTACTTTCTCCAGCCTGATGGGTTCTTTCGCCATTCGTTGAGCAACTCGATATCACTTTCCTGGATATATCCCGTGGCCAGTGCCTCAGCCACTACATGGTCATAGTCGGTCAGGGTAACCAGTTTGACGTTGGCATCTGTGAACGCTAGTGCAGCGACAGGGAACCCATAAGTATAAGAAGCAACCATGCCAACAACGTCTCCTCCGGCTTTTCGTATGGCCTCTACCGCCTTCAAAGAGCTGCCTCCGGTGGAGATAAGGTCTTCGATAACCACTACCTTGGCACCCTCTTTCATCTCACCTTCGATGAGGTTTTCCAGTCCGTGGTCCTTTGGCTTGCTTCTTACATAAATCAAAGGCATGTTCAAGACATCAGCGATGAGGGCGGCTTGTGGGATGCCTGCCGTCGCCACACCTGCGATGACGTCAGCCTCGGGGAAGTGTTTCAAGATGGCATGCACCATCCCTACCTTCACGAAAGTGCGTATGTCGGGGTAAGAAAGCGTTTTCCTGTTGTCGCAATAAAAAGGCGATTTCCAGCCTGAAGCCCATGTGAAAGGCTCGTTGGGCTGTAGCTTGATGGCTTTGATGCGTAATAATTTGGATGCAAAATCTCTTTTTAATGTGTTATTTTCCATATCGTAAGTTGTTGAGTATATATTGCAAAGATAGTTGAAATCTCCTATATTTCAAAGGGATGAGCAGCTTTTTTGGTGCCATTCGTTCAGTTCTATCCTTTTGCCCAACCCAAAGAAAGCACGCTGACGTGTACCCTTCCGTCCCGCTGCAGCGCCTTTCCGCAGGCGCAGATGGTGGCTCCGGTGGTCACGATATCATCAATGAGCAGCACATGTTTGCCCACCAACCCCGCGTTTTCGGCCAATTGAAAGGCGTCTTCCACATTCTCCGTGCGAGCCAACCGATTCTTATGCGTCTGGCTGTCCTTAAACTTCACACGTTTTAGTGCATGCTTCATGATGGGCAACCCGCACACTTGGCTCACCCCTTTGGCGATTTCAAGACTTTGGTTGTATCCTCTTTGACGCTCACGGCTTTTCGTCAGCGGAACGGGCACGATGCAATCGATGTCTTTGAAGAATCCTTTAGCCTGAAATTCCTCAGCGGTTAGGCATCCTAATTGTTCACCAATCTCAGGATGATCACCATATTTCAGGGCGTAAATCATGCGACTTGCCTCCGATTGAGCCTGATAGAAGAACAATGCAGCCGCCCGTTCAATGGGGATGCGAGCCCAGAACAGTTGTGCCATCTCGTTGTCGTAGGCATCGTCTTCGTAGTGAGTGCGAGGCAAATGTAGGTTGCAAGAGGCGCACAACACCTGTTCGCCTTCGGTCAATCTCCGCCTGCATTCCACACAAGTGCGGGGAGATACCAAATCAAGGAGTCTGCTGATAAAACTAATCATCCATCCAATCGTCAGCTTGGTCGATACATTGTTTAATCTGTTCAATGCCAAATCCCCTGCCCATGGCAAAGCGGATGAGCTTCATGCTGCGTTCATAGTCATTACGGCCCGTGACGGTTTTCCACTTTCGATGGATGAGTGGCCGCAGGATGGCGATGTAGTCTTCGTCCGGAACCTCATCGAGAACCCTTTTAAACACATCCTTCGACACCCCTTTCTGATACAAGGCCTGTTCTATCTTGCGACGTCCCCACTGGTTGTAAGTCATCTTGTCGTTGACAAACGCACGCGTGTAGCGTTCGTCATCAACGTATTTCCCAGCAATCAGTCGATCCATGATGCGCTCTTGAACCGCACTGTCCAAGCCCCAAAGGCTCATCTTCCGAACCATCTCTCCGCTGCAATGTTCCGCTTTGGCACAAAGGGCAGACAGCTTGTTCCATGCCTCTTTTTCGGTCATTTCTTTCTTTTCGTTCATCATCGGCAATGTTTTCGTGACTTTTCTGTTTGACAAGGGCGGGTCGCTCTGGCCATTCTGTCCTTGCCAAAAGCGTCTTTTCGGATTTCAATATCGATGAAACCTACGTTTTTGAGCATTTCTTCGAGTTGGTTTCTGTATAGTGGATTGATTTCAACATATAGTTTTCCGCCGGGTTTGAGCGCTTGGATGGCATAGTTGGCGATGGCTTTGTAGAACAGCAGTGGGTCACTTTGTGGAACAAACAGAGCCGTGGACGGCTCGAATTTCAGCACGTTTTGCGCCATTTCTGCTGCTTCAGAAGGACAGATGTAGGGTGGGTTTGATACAATAATGTCCCATTTCATCGAGTCTTTTGGCGCCGCTAAGGCATCCTGAAGCGCCAAACTAACAGGTGCCTTCCATGCCTTTGTGTTTTCGCTCGCTATCCGCAACGCATCCTGAGAGATGTCCCACGCCGACACGGCAGCACCTTGAATGTCCAAACTAAGCGTCACTGCGAGGCATCCCGAGCCTGTTCCGATGTCCAAAATCGTGATGGGATTCCCGTCAGTCGGTGTTTGTTCGTTGACAATCCAGGTGCAAAGTTCCTCCGTTTCGGGGCGTGGAATCAGCACACCCGGTGCCACTTTGAATCTGCGACCGGCAAACTCAGCTTCACCTAATACATATTGTACGGGTTCTGCTTGCCGCAACCGCAGCATGATTTTCTCCAAAGAACGACCTTCTTCTGCCGATAAATCGTTAACTTTGCCACACAGAATATCGGTGAGTGTCAATCCAAAACGCATCTCCAATACCGTTCTGACCACTGCTTTTGCTTCGGTTTCATCGTATAGAGGGGTGAGTTGTTCCCAGAGTTCCCGATAATTTTTCATGGCAACAAATATACTAAAAAAATAAGAAGATGAACCAAGAAGAGCTTGATAAAATGTACATGCGGCGCTGCCTTCAGCTGGCCAAGCAGGGTAGGGCTTTGGCTAAGCCCAATCCCATGGTGGGTGCAGTGATTGTTTATCAAGGTAGTATATTGGGTGAAGGTTATCATGTGCGGTGTGGACAGGCCCATGCTGAGGTCAACGCCTTTGCATCCGTCCGTCCCGCAGACGAGCCTTTGCTGCCGCAAAGCACGCTCTACGTCAGTTTGGAACCTTGTTGTCACACAGGCAAGACCCCTCCATGCGCTGATCTAATCATCAGGAAGCAGGTTAAACGCGTGGTGTGTGGCTGTATTGACCCATTTGCCCAGGTGCACGGACGCGGTGTGCAGAAGCTTCGTGACGCGGGCATTGACGTGACGGTTGGCGTGTTGGGCGACGAGTGCCGTGCGTTGAATCGGCAATTTAACGTGTACAACACCCATGAACGACCCTATATTCTACTGAAATGGGCCCAAACCATTAATGGTTTTTTAGATGCCGACGGAGAGCCTTTGGCATTGTCCACGCCATTCACTCAGATGCTGGTGCATCGGTTGCGGGCGCAGTACGACGCCATTCTTGTTGGTCGCGTGACGGACGAACGCGAACATCCACGCCTCACAGTGCGTGAATGGTCGGGTCCTGACCCCTTGCGCTTAGTGCTGCGCGACGGCATCACGCTGCCTCAATTGATGGTAGATTTGCATCAACAGCATGTACAGTCGTTGATGGTAGAGGGTGGAGCCAAGACGCTGCAGAGCTTCATCGATGCGGGTTTGTGGGACGAAATACGCGTGGAGACTAGTCGTTTGTTGGTCTCGGAAGGTACGAAAGCGCCCGTTTTACCGGCGGGTCTGACCTTGTGGCAGCATGAGGTGTACGATGGTAACGTGGTAGATACGTTCGGTCGAGGGGAAGCCTTGGACATCTGACCATCATGGTTGTCAAAGTCTGTTCAATGTGTTTGAAAACGATATGGCAACTCATTGAAAAGCAAAGGATTATAGATGCAAAAACAAACTCATTGAGATTGGGTGCCAATCTCAATGAGTTTGCATGCCAATTGCATTGACATTGAAGCCCAAAGTCAATGCAATTAAATTACTATCAGCAAGCACTTGCTTTGCTGTTCAACTTTTTTACTTACGTTTCTTCACCTTCTTTACGCCCTCCACGGTCATCTTAACGGGTTTGATGAAGCCGTTTTTATCGAAATGCATGCGGTCAATGCAGGTCTCACGATGGTTTCCATCGGTTTCTGTCAACGGACCGATAACCCGGATAGCCTCATCCTCCTTCATACCGCATGAAGTTGTCGCTTGTCATTTTAGGTTGTTTTGGTTTCGTTTTTATAGTTGTTTGATAATCTTTGTTGGATGGCATCCATCTTCTTGAGGCGTTCTATTGAGTACGTCTTGCTGTAATGATCAAGGAAATCGAACAGCGCAAAAGACTTCTTAAGCAGCAGGTCGCCTTCGGGTTTCGACACCATGTCAGCCTCTGCCAGATAGAGTTCGGCCAGCATTTCCATCTTGTAAAATCGCTTTTCTTCATCCTCTTGGCCAAGGGTCTCAATGACTTTTTCCACCGGGGCCAGATGGTAGAAGGTGTAAGGACCAACATATTGGTCGTACAGTTTCTTGAGTTCCTCGTGTTTGGCCGTCACTTCTTTTTTCTCTAACAGTCGGGCCAGGGCTGCCAGAAACTCGCGGATAAGCCGCATAATGTAGTCGCGTTCTAACATATTATATGGTGTTTAGGGATTTATAGCATGTTTACCAAAGTGAATCTTGTTGCAAACTCTGCGTATAGTCATACAGTTTTTTATAGAAAGGATGGCGCACCAGCGTGGGAACATGTCCTAAGATGATGAGTTTCATGCGGGCTCGAGTCATGGCAACGTTCATCCTGCGCAGGTCACGAAGAAAGCCTATCTGCCCATCATCGTTTGCCCTGACCAGCGAAATGAGAATCACATCTCGTTCCTGTCCTTGAAAACCATCAACCGTGTTCACGCTGATGAGATGACGAAAAGGCTTGAAAAAGGGACGTTTTTTAATGAGTCGGCGCAAATACTGCACCTGTGCGCGATACGGAGAGATGATACCTACGTCGACAGCTTCGTCCAATAAACGCTGTTTACCAATCTTATTGAAATACTGTTCCAGGGTGCTGAGGGTTAATTCAGCCTCATCTTCATTGATTCTGCCAAAGCTTTCACCCACAAAATGTTCCTGAAATGTCGGTGCGTCCGATGCAGATTCTTCGATGAAATGGGCGTTTTCTGCCTGTTCGGCGGTATCTATCCACTGGATGGGAACATCATAATCCAAGATTCCCCGATACTTAATAGCTGGCGCACTCTGCACTTTTCCGTGATAAAACCAGTCGCTCGAGAAGCGCATAATCTGATCATTCATGCGATATTGCATGCCAAGCATCGTCACTACGTCTGGTTTATTCTCTACAATGCGTTGCATGAGCGTCTTGTCCAGACCACCCTTTAAGGCAGCAATGCTTTTGATTGTCGGCGGCAACTGGCAGTGGTCGCCCGCCAACACCACGCGGTGAACCTTCCGAATGGCTATCCAGCAGGCAGCTTCTAATGCCTGTGCGGCCTCATCAATGAACAATGTTTGATACTTTTGACCCATCAGAAGGCGGTTAGCGGCACCTGTTAAGGTGGAAGCGATGACCCTTGCTTCTCCAAAAAGCTGTGCTTTGATGCGTATCTCCAATTCGGTTGCCCGTTCTTGGAGGCGTTCCACCTTTTGATGAAAGCCAGAACCAGCCGTCTTACGATGCTGTTTGAGTTGACGAAGGGCTTTGCGTATGGCCCACAATTGCGGATAATCGGGATGTGATTCGAATCTTCGTTCGTAGGTAAACGATAGCATTTTATCGTTCACTCGCGTGGGATTGCCGATGCGAAGCACGTTCACACCTCGGTCAACAAGCCGCTCACTAATCCAGTCGACCGCCATATTGCTCTGCGCACAGACTAAAACTTGACTCTCACGCTTGAGTGTTTCGTAGATTGCCTCCACGAGAGTGGTGGTCTTGCCGGTGCCTGGAGGACCATGAACCACCATCACATCCTTGGCTTTCAACACCTTGTTTACGGCTTCTGCCTGCAGGTCATTGAGCCAAGGAAACCGAATATCGTCAAAAGAAAAGCACTCGGCAATCTGCGAAGTTGAATAAAAAAGGTTGCGAAGATAGGCCAATCGGTTGTCTTTGGCATTCATCACGCGGTCTAAGGCATCGAACATCAACCGATAAGAAGTCTCGTCAAAAAACAATTGCACACCCACCTGTTCGGCCGTTTGGATGGAGGTAACCATGCCATTGTCAGGCAACGTGACCACCATTCGGTCGTTATCGGCATAGCTCACCATGCCCGTAACGGGGAAATAAGAAAGTGATTTAGAAGCTGTGGAAGCATTGTTTTTGCCCATTTCATCGTGTCTTCCTGCCTTCTGAACCATCTGAAAAAAGGCAACCGGCCGTCCGTATTCAAAATTGTGACTAATCTCTTCATCGACAGCACGAAACACTTCGACCGCCAACTGATTGAGCGAGTTGTAAAAACTCTTGCCCACACTGACGGGAAACCATGCATCACCGCGCTTAACCTTTCGGGCTATACCCATCATCTCCGTCTGCTTACGGAAAGCATCCTTCTCGGTTGCGTACTCCAATTGGAGCAACAACTTCTGACGTTTGAGTTCTGAAATAGCCGATTGTGATGACATAAGTACGGACAAAGATACGCTTTTTAGCAAGAATTGACGAGCTACGAACGTTATATTTTGCGTAATTCGTTATCTTTGCAACAGACATGCAGACCATTCAATTATACAATTTGTCCATCGGATACGGCAAACATGCGGTCGTATCGGATATCAACGCTACTCTGAACAGCGGTCGGTTGACCTGTTTGCTGGGGCGAAATGGTGTGGGTAAATCTACTCTTTTGCGCACTCTGGCGGGCTTTATACCGCCCATAGCGGGCGAAATATACATTCAAGGAACACCCTTGGAACGGCTATCCCACCAAGAATTGGCCGAAAAAATCAGTGTGGTTCTGACGGAAAGAATGGACATTCGGAACCTTACCGCAACCGAATTGGTGGGATTGGGGCGCACACCCTACACGGGATTTTGGGGCGTTTTGTCTGACGAAGACCACAAAATTGTCTCGAAAGCCATGCAACTGGTGGGCATCGAGCAGTTGGCTGAAAGGAACATTTCGAGCCTAAGCGATGGTGAACGGCAAAAGGTGATGATGGCAAAAGCCCTGGCACAGCAAACACCCATCATCATTTTAGACGAACCAACGGCCTTTCTTGATTTCCAAAGTAAGGTAGATACACTGCGTCTGTTGGCCCAATTGGCACACGAATTGGATAAGACCGTGTTCTTATCCATCCATGATATCGAACTGGCTTTACAGATAATAGACGAGATATGGCTGCTGGATGATCAACGAAAACTACACACTGGGACGACGAAACAGCTCATAGAAGATGGCACTTTGCACCATTTCATCGAAAGTGAACATATCCGTTTTGATGCCGATGACCGCGTTGTTAGACTTCAAAAATGAAGGTTTCATCGGCATTATCCCGTGTGAGAAGTTTCTCCAGGCCAGTCGTCTGTGCAGAATGGCGCAGCTGGAGGACCGGCAGGAGTAAACGAGGGTTGTTAAGGAATGTATTGGCTGACAAATTTCTTCACAACTTCCGTATATTCTTGTCGATGGTCCTTGTAGCTTTCAGCGTGTTTAGAACCCTTGGCTATCCATAGCTGTTTCGGTTGAGATTTGGCCTTGTAAAGCGGATAAACCATGTCGGTTCGCACGTATGTATCGCGGTCGCCATGGATGAAGAGCATGGGCTTTTTGCATTTGGGCACCTGCTTCAAGGGTGAAGCCTCCCCAAACGACCATCCGTACAGCAGCTTGTTCAGTGCGCTGGCCGTGTAAAGTAGGGGGAAGGGTGGTAGCCCAAATTGTGTTTTCAGTTCGTTTTTGAACTCGTCCCACACGCTGGTGTAACCACAATCTTCCACAAAGCACTTGACATAGTCGGGGGTGTCTTCACCCGAAACGCTCATGGTGAGTGCGGCTCCCATGGAGATACCGTGGACCACTTGCTCGGAATGGCCGGTTGAATCGCTGAACAGCGAATCGGCAATGGCCATCCAGCGCAGCACGTCGTGGCGCTCTTTCCATCCCATTTGTACCATCTTACCTTCGCTCCAGCCATGGGCATGGTGGTCGGGGAGCAGCACGTTGTAACCCATCTTGGCATAGATGTGGGCTATCTGCATCATTCCCGTATGAGAGTCGTGGTAACCATGCAGCACAACAGCCGTCTTGCGGGTGGGTTGTGGCGCATAGACGAAGACGGCATGATGTTGCTCATCGTCTTGCATCGTTACCAGGGTGTCATGGATGAGGTTACCTTGGGTCAGACTGTCTATCCAGGGTTTAATCTCAGGATTGTTATTCATGACGTGCGCAAACCGGTCTTTGTAGGACACGTTGATGGGGTAAGGGCGACTCAACGAGTATTCTATCATGTATATGCTGCCACCAACGAGTGCCAGTAGCACTACGATGATGGAAGTGATTAGTGAAACCTTAAGTATTTTTTTCATCAGAATCTTAGTTGTTTATGGGTGGTTTTGTACATTGTGTCCTTGCTGCCTTATAGACAAATAAGGTGAGTATAAGTACATGTGCCTTTTTTGTTTTTAGTTATGACGGCGTTGTGAATCGTCAATGATGTTTCAAAGTTACATATTTTAATCCGAATAATTGGTAGAAAGAAGATGTTGTAGCATCTTTTTACAATTATTAGCAAAATGAATAAAGAGGAATCGTTGCATTTATTTTGCTATGCTCTTGAATTCAAGTAACTTTGCACAAATTATGAGTACGCAAGACATTAAAAACGAAAGGGTCCATCATACAGGTTTGACAGATGAACAGGTGGCGGCTAACAGGATAAAATTTGGCAAAAACATACTGACGCCACCCCCCACAACCTCATTGTGGAAATTGTATTTGGACAAGTATCGTGACCCCATCATTCAAGTGCTTTTGGTTGCTGCCGCCGTCTCTTTGGTGTTGGCTTTCGTTGAGCAGAACTTTATAGAGACCATTGGTATCTTTGTTGCCATCTTCTTTGCAACCAGCGTCGGCTTTTACTTTGAGCGGGATGCAGCCAAGAAATTCAATATTCTCAATGCGCTGAATGAAGAGTCGTTGGTGAAGGTTCGACGCAATGGACATGTCGTTGAGATTCCTCGTAAGGATGTGGTAGTGGGCGATTTGATGATTATCGAGGTAGGTGACGAGATACCTGCCGACGGAAAACTCGTCAAGGGCGTTGATTTGTTGATAGACGAGTCGTCGTTGACGGGCGAACCCATCTGCTCAAAGGGTATTGATGTCGACGATGACGAGGAGGATGAAGCACATGAAAAAACCTACCCTCATGATATGGTCTTGCGCAGTACGATGGTCATGAATGGCCGAGGGGCCGCCGTTGTTACAGCAGTTGGTGACGCCACGGAGATTGGTAAGGTGGCTCGTAACTCGAGCGAAATAACGCATACCCAAACGCCTTTGGATACCCAATTAGCCAAATTGGCCAAACTTATCTCGGTGGTTGGGTCGGTAGTGGCTGTTGCTGCTTTCGTCATCTTCCTCATTCACGACATTCTTGTCAACGACGCTGTATGGCAAGGCACTGATTATTTCAAGATGGCCGAGGTGGTGTTGCAGTATTTCATGATGGCTGTAACGCTGATTGTGATGGCCGTACCCGAAGGACTTCCCATGGCCGTAACCTTGAGTTTGGCACTAAATATGCGCCGGATGTTGAAGAGCAACAACCTTGTTAGAAAGCTGCATGCTTGTGAAACGATGGGGGCGGTGACAGTAATCTGTACTGATAAAACTGGAACCTTGACGGAAAACAAGATGACGGTCATGGAGATGGCTGGCTCTTCTGTCGTTACGGAGGTGTCTGAACACGATGAGCTGGCTCAGGCTATCGCCCTCAATACAACGGCAGAGTTGGGAGAAGATGGTGCTGGAATCGGTAATCCAACGGAGATAGCTCTACTGACATGGCTGCAAAAACATGGCGTTGACTATCTAACCATTCGTAACCAAGCCACAATGATTGCGCAGTTGCCATTTTCAACTGAAAACAAGTACATGGCAACCGTTGCAGAGCTGGGTGGCAAGAAGTATCTCTTTGTCAAGGGAGCACCTGAGATTGTGATGAACTTCTGTACCTTATCTGATGCCGAAAAACAATCCTATCAGTCTACGTTGTTGGGCTATCAGCACAAGGCCATGCGCACTTTGGCATTCGCATGCAAGCAACTTGAAGCGGATGCGCTATCCAATATCCAAATAAAGAATCACTTACATAACCTCAATTTGCAATGCGTTGCAGCGATTAGTGATCCTGTTCGCGAGGATGTTCCAAATGCTGTTAACCAATGCCAGCAAGCGGGTATCGAGGTGAAGGTCGTGACGGGTGATACGCAAGCCACCGCTATTGAGATAGCAAGGCAGATAGGTGTCTGGCACGATGATACGCCTAAGGAGGCCGCACTGACAGGTCCAGAGTGGAATGCGCTGTCGGATGAAGAGGCATACGAGCGCGCTCATACCATCAAAGTGATGTCGCGTGCGCGTCCATCAGATAAACAACGACTTGTGGAAATGCTGCAAAAGCGCAAAGAAGTAGTGGCTGTGACGGGCGATGGGACCAATGACGCGCCCGCATTGCATTATGCTCATGTGGGTTTGTCGTTGGGGTCAGGAACCAGTGTCGCTAAGGAAGCCAGCGACATGACGTTGCTCGACGACTCGTTTGGCTCAATCGCGCATGCCGTGATGTGGGGACGTTCGCTGTATAAGAACATCCAGCGCTTCCTTTTTTTCCAGCTTATTGTCAACATCACTGCGCTACTTCTTGTTCTTGGAGGGGCTTTCATCGGTGTGGAGATGCCGCTCACTGTGACACAGATATTATGGGTGAACCTCTTGATGGATACCTTTGCAGCCATGGCATTGGCCTCTTTGCCTCCTTCACGCGAGGTGATGAAAGACAAACCGCGTAAGGAAAACGAGTTCATCCTTAATAAAGAGATGCGCCAAGGCATTCTTTTCTGTGGCGTAACCTTCTTTATTTTCCTGTTTGCTATGCTCATTTATTGCGAACGTAATGTGTCGCAAGGCATCAGTATGCGTGAGTTGACCATCTTCTTCACAACCTTCGTGATGATTCAGTTGTGGAACCTGTTCAATGCAAAGACGCTTGGTTCCAATCATTCGGCATTCCGTTATCTGTGGAAAGACAAGGGACTGCTGCTCGTGTTGCTGTTGGTTATCTTGGGACAGTGGCTCATCGTGACCTTCGGAGGTAAGATGTTCCGCACCGTACCGCTGTCGCTTAGCGACTGGTTGGGCATCATTATCTTTACTTCTGTTGTGCTTTGGGTGGGTGAACTGTGGCGATGGACGAAACGATTAAGGGCAAGAAAGTCATGAAACAGAACGTCAAAAACATCATATTTGACCTGGGTTGCGTGCTTGTAGGGCTTGATAAACAGCGCTGCGTGCGTGCTTTTGAGCAGATAGGAGCTGGAGACGTTGCCGTTTATGTTCGGGATCATCGCACGGCTGACTTGTTCTTTGACATTGAAACGGGCCGAATGACGACGGAAGAGTTTTGTGATGAAGTTCGCAGCATGAACCGATGCAAAGCCGAGAATGAGGAAATAGTCTGGGCATGGAATCAACTTTTGTCGGGTATTCCTGATGAAAAGAAACAACGTTTGGTGGAGTTGAAGAAGGAATATCGACTTTTCTTGTTGAGCAACACCAATGACATGCACTGGCAGAAATGCGTGAATGATTTCTTTCCCTATCACAATCTGGGGGTAAACGATTATTTCGAAGACGTCTATCTGTCGTACAAGTTGCAGCTTACGAAGCCCGATCGCATGATTTTTGAGGCCGTGTTAAGGCGCTCACAGCTGCAAGCAGCAGAGACACTCTTTATTGATGATGTGAAAGAAAACTGTGAATCGGCCGCACAACTGGGCATCCAGGTGATGCACGAGACCACAGGTAACGATTGGATAAATGCGTGGTAAGGATATGAAAACCATGATATTGGATGATAAAACGGTTCTAACGAGCCCCTGTGTGGCAACCATTGGATTCTTCGATGGGGTGCATTTGGGGCATCAATTCTTGATACATCAGGTTGTGAAGACAGCTCGTGATGCGGGATTGTCATCCATGGTCATCACGTTTGACAAGCATCCTCGTCAAGTGTTACACAGTCATTATGTTCCCGAACTGTTGACCACGACCGAACAGAAGCTGCAACTGCTGTCAGCAACTGCTGTTGATTGGGTCGTGGTATTACCGTTTACGCAAGAGATGGCGAGTATGACAGCCCAACAATTCATGGGCGATGTACTCCATAATCGGTTACATGTACGCAAGTTAGTGATTGGTTATGACAATCGGTTCGGACACAACAGGGAAGAGGGATTTGACGATTATGTGCGCTATGGACGAGCATTAGGCATCGAGGTGATACGCAGCGAGGAGTTTTCTTTGGGCAAAGATGCCGTGCATGTGAGTTCTTCAGCCATTCGAAAATACATCCATGAGGGGTTGGTGGAGCAGGCCAATCGCTGTTTAGGGCGTCCCTATGTGCTCACGGCTCATGTCGTTGATGGGTGCAAAGAGGGTCGGAAACTTGGTTTTCCTACTGCCAATCTCAATTTAAACGAAATCACACAGCTGCTTCCTGCCATGGGTGTTTATGCTGTAAAAGCACAGGTTGAGGGGGCAGGACCTTGGTATCGGGCGATAACCAGCATCGGTATGCGGCCCACCTACAATGGAACAAACCTGACAGTAGAAACTCATATCCTCGAAGGATTTCATGAAAATATCTATGATAAGCAACTTTCCGTGGCCTTTTTCAAACGCCTTCGTGATGAAAAGCGGTTTGACAGCTTGGCGTTGTTACATGCTAAAATAGCGGAAGATGCACGGGAAGTAGATCATTATTTTAACCAAACAAAGTAGTTATGCGTAAATCAATCAAAGGAATATTAGACATTGCATGGTATTTGGTGGTGTTTATCATGCTTCAAGTGTTGGTCACTTATCTGGTCAGCATCGTGTCTTTGCTGCACAATGGCATGGACTTCGGGATCGCATTGCACTATCTTCAGTCGCATCCCGTATTCAGTTCAACGACGGTCATCGCCACTTCCGCCGTTTCCAGTGTGCTGACAATCGTCTTATTCATGTCACTTAAATGGACACCTGTGGCACGTTCGTATGTGCGCAGTAAGCATTGGACAGCGTTGTTTTGGGTGGTTTTACTATCATTGGGCACCATCATCCCCTCGGCATGGCTGCTTGAGCAGATGGAAGTGGAGGTTCCTTCTGGCTTAGAACGAATGCTCAATGCCTTGATGGGCAATCGTTGGGGATATCTTTCCGTTGGCATTTTGGTGCCAATTGCCGAAGAAACAGTTTTCAGAGGTGCCGTTCTTCGCACCTTGCTCCAACTCTTCCGGGGTCGTACAGCTTGGCTGTCCATCATCCTTTCGGCGTTGATTTTTGGTCTTGCACATTTCAATATGGCTCAATTGCCGCACGCTTTTCTCATGGGTTTGTTGTTGGGATGGATGTATGTGCGCACCAACAGTATTGTTCCTGGCATTGTTTTGCATTGGGTCAACAACTCTACAATATTCATGGTGTATAATCTCATTCCCAGCTCGGCTAATGGTAATCTTGTTGATATCTTTGGAGGCAGCCAGCAATCCGTGTGGATGAGTCTGCTCTTCTCACTGTGCATCATGCTTCCAGCCTTGTTCCAACTGTCCCGAAGACTGAAGAAAGCCGACCCAGTGGCATAGCTGTTGGGTTGTTGTTGGGTAGACATGAACATGAAATGACTAAAATAGCGAAACGCCACCCCTTTGGTGGCGTTTCTTAAGTACGTTAGTATGTTATGAAAAATTTGAGAGAAAAGTGAAGCTTCACAGCTTCGTTTTTGTTTTACTAAACATGTTTTATAATTGAGAAAGCATAGAAATTATCTTATTTGATGATGGTAGCCGGCTGCACATCTGCGGGTGTTATGTTGCTTTGTTGCATGCTGTCTATTGTCGCAGAGTCGCCAATGGCCACTGATGTACCTTGCTGTAGCTGTTCTGTTCCATCGTAGGATGCACCTATGTTGTCGTTATTTTGCATGAACGGAACCTGCAATGCGTTGCTCAATGTCAGGATGATGGCTACCACGGCGGCTGCCTTGAAGAGCGGCATCAGCCGTTGTCTCATCTTGATGGTGCGCGCTTTGACCGGTGTTGGCTCATCGATCATGGACAGAATCCTCTCATCAAAGTCGTCTCCCAGTACTTTTTGGGTTGCTTCTTGTTGAGCGTATACGAACAATGCGCGATACTTTTGCAAGTCCGCAGGAACGTCTTCCTGACTGAAGAACGTGCGGAGAATCTCTTCTTCTTGAAGCGTTGTCTCGCATGCCCAATAGCGTTCCAATAGTTGTTCGATATATTTATAATCCATAATTGTCGTATTTTTGAAATCTTTCTTTTACCGTTTGCCGGGCTCTGAAGATATTTACTTTCACTTGTTCTTCACTGATGCCCAGTATTTTGGCAATTTCTTTGTAAGGCTTTCCCTCGAAATCTCTGAGTTGCATGCAGCTTCTTTGTTTTTCTGGAAGCGCATTAACGAGGTTTCTCACAAGCTCTATTCTGTCTTGTAGTAGGGTATCCTCGAATGGTGTCGAGGAGGTGTCTGGGCTTTCTGTCTGTCTTTCTTCGAGCGAATCATTGAGATTGTCGTGCTTCTTGATTCTGTCGAGCGCTAAGTTGCGGCAGATAGTGATGCTGAAGGCTTCTATTGATTCTATTTCATTCCAGCTTTCACGCTTGTCCCAAACCTTTATCAGTGTGTCTTGTACGATGTCTTCGGCCTCCTCATGACTGAGGGTGATGCGCAAAGCTAACCTGTAGAGCGCATCTTTGAGTGGTAAGACATCGTTACGAAAACTGATATTCTTCATCTTTGCCTCTAATTAAATGACGATTGAGATAGGGATAAGTTACATACACCTGCAGATTTAACTATTTTTTTAGGTTAATCAGTAGGATGAATCTTGCCTTTTTTCCTATTGGTGAAGCCTTCTTTACAAGAAGTAGACGTTGGTGGAATTGTGTGCAGCAAGTATAAAAAAGTGTACCGCCACCACGGATTATTCCAGGTAAGTGTACCCGTAAAGACCCGAACGGTAGTTGTTTAAAAACTCTTTACCTTCTTCCAAGGATATTTTTCCCAGCTTAACACTCTTCGTTACCCACGTTTCCAGTTGTCTAACCAGCTTCTTCGGACTGTATTGAACATAATCAAGTACCTCGTCTACGGTCTCTCCATCAATTACTTGGTCGATGCTGTATTTGCCGTTTTTCACGGAAATGTGCACGGCATTGGTGTCGCCAAAGAGATTGTGCAGGTCGCCTAAGATTTCCTGGTAGGCCCCAACAAGGAACACGCCGAGATAGTAAGGCTCGCCTTTCTTCAATGGGTGCAGAGGCAACACGTGTGAAATGTTGCGGTTAGTTACGAAGTTTGCTATCTTTCCATCGCTGTCGCAGGTGATGTCTTGCAGTGTGGCATTGCGTGTGGGACGTTCGTCCAGCCGCTGAATCGGTAAGATAGGGAAGAGCTGATCGATAGCCCAACTGTCGGGAAGTGACTGGAAGAGGGAGAAATTACAGAAGTATTTATCGGCCAACAGCTTGTCAAGATTTCTCAACTCATCAGGGACATGCTTCATTGATTTGGACAACATGTTGATTTCCCGACACACACTCCAGTACATGCTTTCTATCTCTGCGCGTGTTTGTAGGTCGACAATGCCCAGAGCGAACAAGTCGAGTGACTCTTCACGTATTTGCTCTGCGTCGTGCCAGTCTTCCAACATCGAGCGTGGATTGAGGTTATCCCATATCTCATACAGGTCTTTTACCAGCTGGTGTTCTTCTTCGGTTGGTTCAAATTCATCAGGCATGGACGGTAGACTGGCTGTTTCCAACACGTCAATGACCAACACCGAGTGGTGCGCTGTCAATGACCGGCCGCTCTCTGTGATGAGGTTTGGGTGTGGCACGCCATTCTTGTTGGCTGCATCAATAAAGGTATAGATACAGTCGTTGACATACTCTTGGATGGAGTAATTCACCGAACTTTCGCTGCTCGACGAACGCGTTCCGTCATAATCTACGCCCAGTCCGCCCCCACAGTCCACGAAATCAACGTTGTACCCCATCTTATGTAGGTTGATGTAGTATTGTGCGGCCTCGCGGAGAGCCGTCTGGATGCGGCGAATTTTGGTGATTTGAGAACCGATGTGGAAGTGGATGAGATGCAGACAGTCTTTGAGTCCTTTCTCCTCCAGCATCTTCAAGGCCAGCAGAAGTTCGGAGGAATTCAGGCCAAACTTGGAGGCATCGCCGCCGCTGTCTGCCCATTTACCCGAACCGGATGATGCCAACTTGATTCGAATACCAATGTTCGGTCGTACACCAATCTTCTTCGCAGCCTTGGCGATGATGTCCAGTTCGTTCAGTTTCTCAATGACAATGAAGATGCGTTTGCCCATCTTTTGCGCCAAAAGTGCCAACTCTATGTAACTCTGGTCTTTGTATCCGTTGCAAATGATGAGCGAATCGCTCTGGCATTGCACGGCAATCACGGCATGAAGTTCAGGCCTGCTGCCCGCCTCCAGACCCAGGTTGAACTTCTGTCCGTGTGAGATAATCTCTTCCACCACGGGCTGCATTTGGTTCACCTTGATAGGGTAGATGATGAAGTTCTCGGCTTTGTAATCGTATTCTTTTGCAGCTTGCGCAAAGCAGCTGGCCGTTTTCTCGATGCGGTTGTCAAGAATGTCGGGGAAACGCAGCAGTACAGGCGAACTCACGTCGCGCAAAGCCAGCTCGTCCATCACGTCTCGCAGGTCTATTTCGGTATTGTCCTTACACGGCATCACATAGGCATTGCCCTTTTCGTTGATGCCAAAATAAGAAACACCCCATCCATTGATGTTGTACAACTCTTTTGAATCTTCAATCGTCCACTTCTTCATTGTTGTTTTACGAAACTGTTTTTTATAGATTTAATAATACTTTTAATTGGTCTACGGTTGCTTGTATCTTGCCGTAGGAGTCCATCAAACTGACGTCCAGCGTATGCTTTGCCTGCGTATAAAAGGGCTCGCGCTCTTTCAGTTGTGTGTGGATAAAGGCTTTCACTTCCTCTGGCGTCTTGTCCAGCAGCAGAGGTCTTACCGTCCTACCCATCTTCAAATGGCCGTAAAGCACCTCGGGCGAGGCTTTCAGAAACACGGTTTCGCCCTGCCGGTTCATGTAGTCGATGTTGTCAAAGAAGCACGGCGTGCCACCTCCGCAACTCAGGATGACGTGTTCAAACTCTGCCACTTCGTGCAGCATGCGGCATTCTATCTGCCTGAACCCCTCTTCGCCTCGCTCCTCAAAGAGCTGTTTGATGGTTTTTCTCATCCTACTTTCGATGTACCAGTCAAGATCATAAAAAGGCATGCCAAGGGATTTAGACAAGGCTTTTCCAAGCGTTGTCTTGCCCGAGCCCATGTATCCCATAATGATGATGCGGTCCATGCTTGGGGTGAGTTGATTATTTCCTGCTTTTGGCCGTCTTCTTTGTCGGTGCCGCATGCACGATGTCCATGCACTCCTCGTATGTCAAGTCGGCTGCCTTGCTATGCATGGCCTTGGGCAAGCGATAGTTCTTGCCGTCATAGGCGATGTAAGGGCCGTAACGACCATTCAGCACTTCCAATTTTGCGTCTTGTTCAAACGACTTGATGTGCCTTTCTTTCTCCTGCTTCCGCTTCTGTTCAATCAGTTGGATGGCAGTTTCCAAAGTCACCTTTAGCGGGTTTTCTTCTTTGGGCAGTGACACATATTTCTTTTGATGAAGCACGTAGGGTCCGAAGCGTCCAGCCCCAATCACCACGTCAGTGCCTTCAAACTGACCCACGGTGCGAGGCAGCTTGAACAATTCGAGCGCGTCTTCCAAGGTCATCTCCTCCATGCTCTTGTCCGCTGGAAGTTGTGAGAATCGGGGCTTCTCGTCATCATCGGCCGTACCGATCTGTACCACTGGTCCGTATCTGCCTATCTTTACGAACACCGGTTTGCCACTCTTGGGATCGATACCCAGTTCACGTTCGCCAGCCTTGTGTTCGCTTCGTGCGTTCATCACCTTTTCTACAGTGGGCTTGAAGCTCTTGTCAAAGCTCTTCATCATCTTGTTCCACTCGGTGTTTCCCTCAGCAATGCTGTCGAATTTCTCTTCCACATTCGCAGTGAAGTTGTAGTCCATGATGCTGGGGAAGTTCTCCATCAGGAAGTCGTTCACCACCATTCCGATGTCCGTAGGCAATAGTTTTCCTTTCTCGTTGCCCACCACTTCTTTCTTAGTCTTGGACGTTATCTTGCCGCCCTTCAGCGAATCGATGGTGTATGCCCTATCCGTACCCTTCTTATCGCCCTTCTGCACATATTCTCTTTGCTGTATGGTGCTGATGATGGGCGCATAGGTAGAGGGTCGGCCGATGCCCAATTCTTCCAGTTTTTTCACCAAACTGGCTTCTGTGTAACGTATCGGACTTTGTGAATAGCGTTCGGTTGAGGTGATTTCACGACGTTCCAACAGGTCGCCTTCCTTCAAGGCTGGCAGCGAGTGGGTATAGTCATCCTGGTTGTTCTCATCCTCGTCGTTCGACTCGTGATAAGCCTTGATGAAACCTTCGAACGTGATGATTTCGACATTGGCCGTAAACTGTTCTTTCACGCCGCTTACGTCAATGGTCACGGTTGTCTTCTCCAACTGTGCGTCAGCCATCTGACTGGCTACCGTGCGTTTCCAAATCAGGTCGTACAGACGGCGTTCTTGCGACGTACCCTCTATCTCATGTTTGCTCATGTACGTTGGGCGAATGGCCTCGTGAGCCTCTTGTGCGCCTTTCGAGTGCGTGTGGTACTTGCGTGGTTTGCTGTATTCTGCACCGTATGCCTTTACGATTTCATCCTTACAGGTGTTCACTGCCAGTTGTGAGAGGTTCACGCTGTCGGTACGCATGTAGGTGATTTGTCCGTTCTCATACAGGTGCTGAGCAACCATCATGGTCTGTCCAACCGTAAATCCCAACTTGCGGGCTGCTTCCTGTTGCAGGGTTGAAGTGGTGAAAGGTGGTGCTGGCGTGCGTTTCAGGGGTTTGCGGGTGATGCTGTCCACGGTGAACTTGGCATCCTTACATTGCTCCAGAAAGCCCAGTGCCTCTTCGTGCTTGTTGAACCGTTTGTCCAGTTCGGCCTTCACTTCCGATGCCGATCCGTCTTCGTTGGTGATGACGAAGATGGCGTTGATGCGATAGTAAGGTTCGCTTTCAAAGGCTTGTATCTCGCGTTCGCGCTCTACGATGAGGCGCACGGCCACGCTTTGTACGCGTCCGGCCGACAGGGCTGGCTTCACCTTTCGCCACAACACGGGCGACAAGCGGAAACCCACCAGGCGGTCGAGCACACGGCGTGCCTGTTGTGCGTTGACCAAATCCATGTTCAAATGACGTGGATTCTTGATGGCTTCGAGAATGGCTGGCTTGGTAATCTCGTGAAAGACAATGCGGTTGGTCTTCTCCTCGTCCAAACCAAGCACCTCGCACAGATGCCACGATATGGCCTCTCCCTCGCGGTCCTCATCGGAAGCCAGCCACACCTTCTTGGCCTCTTTGGCCTGCTTCTTCAATTCGTTGACAAGTTTTTTCTTCTCTTCCGGAATCTCGTAATTGGGTTCAAGTGTATCTGGATCAATGCTCAACTCTTTTTTCTTCAGGTCTCTGATGTGTCCGTATGATGACATGACCTTATAGTCTTCGCCTAGAAATTTCTCGATAGTCTTCGCCTTTGCGGGGCTCTCTACGATAACTAAATTTTTCTGCATTGTTTCTTTGTGAATCTTATAATTTGCGGCAAAAGTAAACAAAAGTTTCTTTATACCTTTTATATATAGGCAATTTTACTTTGTTTTTTAAGTTTTTAAGATGATTTTGTGAAATTTAAGCGAGGAAAATAAGCACACTTAGGAGTTTGAGCCATTATGTTCGGCACTGAATGATGTTGGTTATTTTTACCAAAAAAGGCCCCCAAAACGGCCCTTCAAAACTTTGATTCTAGAAAAAATCAATAGGCTTATAGGATGAAAACACGGCTCATTTTGGTAGGATGAAAAGCCTTTTTCGCTATAAAAGCAATGTGATTCATCGAAAATAAGCATCACTTTGGTGCCCAATAGGCATGGTGTAGCACCGCAAAAGCATGCCTATTGATCACTAAAAGCAATGCTTTTGCTGAATGGGGGCTTAAAAGATGGATTTAAAATGGCGAGATAAAAGCGCAATATGTTGTGTAATAGTGAGTTGAGAAATAACGCTCATGCTGGACGTATTTGCACGCAGGCAGGTGATGGTTTGCAAATATGCCCAGCATGCTGAGGCCTCTTGTCAAGAAAATTCACTCACAGGGGTGGGCATGGTTCATGGTCTGCCAACGAATGTCCCTGTAAAAAACCGTCTGGGTAGGCTGGCAATCTCAATTATTTGCTATATCTTTGCAGCATTGAAAGACCATTATTTTGAAAAATATGAAAAAGACTTTCCATCATATTCTTTTCATGACAGCCATCACCTGCGGTGCATTGTGTGCTGTTTCGTGTACGCAGAAGAAATTTAACGTTAACGGTACCATTGCGAATGCCAAGGATTCCACCTTGTATTTCGAGAACATGGGACTGAACGGACCGGTGGTGTTAGACTCTGTTCGGTTGGGTGAAGACGGCTCGTTCGCATTCAGTGAGAAAGCAACCGATGCGCCGGAGTTCTACCGCCTGCGCGTGGCAGGGCAAATCATCAACGTGTCAATCGACTCTACCGAGACGGTCAACGTCAAGGCTCAATACCCTAATATGGCTTCACAATACGAGGTGACGGGGTCGGAGAACTGCTCGAAAATTAAGGAACTCACGCTGATGCAGATGGCATTGCAACAGCAGATTCAGGATATTGCTCAGAATTTGAACTTGAATTCGCAGACCATCAACGACAGCTTGCAGAAGGTTGTGGAGGCCTATAAGGACAAGGTGAAGATGAACTACATCTACAAGGAGCCGATGAAGGCATCTTCTTATTTCGCTCTTTTCCAGACTATCAACGTTGGGAACGGCAGTTTGCTGATTTTTAATCCACGCACGAGTGCCGAAGACGTGAAAGTTTACGCAGCCGTGGCCACCAGTTGGGACACTTACTACCCAAAGGCTGAGCGCGGAGCCAACCTGCATAACATTGCCATCGAGGGTATGAAGGATGTGAGAATCATCCAAAATAACCAGCGTAAGATGCTGCAAGCTACTCAGGTGGCAACGTCCGGACTCATTGATATCGCACTGACGGATCACCGTGGGGTGCTTCGCAAGCTGACCGACTTGAAGGGAAAGGTGGTGATGCTCGACTTTCATATCTTCGCTTCCAAGCAGTCAACCGAGCGCATCATGGCCCTTCGCGAACTATACAACAAGTATCACGACCGCGGATTTGAGATTTATCAAGTGTCGTTGGACCCCGATGAGCACTTTTGGAAGACCAAGACAGAGGCGTTGCCTTGGATTAATGTCCATGCCAACGCTGATGAGCAGAATGCCATACTCGTGAACTATAACGTGCAGAACATTCCCACTTATTTCATCATTGACAAGAACAATACTTTGCAGAAGCGAGATGTGCAAATCAAAGATTTAGATGCTGAGATACGGTCTTGGCTCTAAAAGACGAAAAGAGGGTGACGGTAATTCATAATCCGTCACCCTCTTTTCGTGAAGATGTTGATGTTGTAAACCGTCAAACCAGTGCGTTGCGGTATGGTTTTTGTGTCAGAAACTGCGCAACCATGCCTGTAACTCGAGCCGCATCTCCACGTGATAGCGGAACGAACTGTTGTATCCAAAGCCATGATCGCCTGAAGGATAGACGTGTAAGGAGGCCGGTACATCGTGCCGATACAACTCCAAGTAATAGTTAACACCATTGGCAGGCAGCACCACGGTATCGTCATCAGACAAGAGGATGAAGGCTCTGGGTGACACACGGCTCACCTGCAGGTCGGTACTGTACTCGCGTTCTGTGCTCTTGCTTGGATTCTTGCCCAGCAAGTTGTCGTGCGAACCCTTGTGTGTATAGCCCGGCATCATGGTAATCACGGGATAAAATAGTATTTGGAAATTGGCCTTTGCGTCGCCTTTGCTTTTGGTAGCCACGGTTGAGGCAAGGTGTCCACCGGCTGAGAACCCCATGATACCGATGTCATTGCGGTTGAGGTGCCATGCCTGTGCGTTCTTTCGCACCAGTCGCATCGCCTGTTCGGCATCGCTCAGCGGAGCTTCTTTCACGCCATGTGGCATGCGATATTTCAGTACGATGGCAGCAATGCCCATGTCATTGAAGAACGATGCCCAGTTGGTTCCTTCGTTTTCCCAAGCCAAATGAGCATATCCGCCGCCCGGACAGATGACCACTGCCCGTCCTGTGGCGCGTTTGGCAGCGGGCAGAAACACGCGCACTTTCGCCGTATCGGTAGCAACACCGGTGGCATGTGGGGCGCGCCCATTCCATAAATTCACGTCGAATACCTGCTGAGCGCTCGCATAAGTCGCTGCAATCAATAAACTAAGAGTTAAGAGGAGTTTTCTTGTTTTCATCTAAAAGTTGTTATTAAGGGAACGCAATGTTGTTCCCAATCGTTGTATGCAAAGATACGATTTGTCAATGTTTTGTGCAAATGTATCTTTGATTTTCAGGTATTTTCAGGAGTAAGAACAAAGGGAGAAAGGTGCATTTGACGGGCAATCGTTGCCGGTTAACGTGCTCAAAGTCTTGTAGTGTGGTAAAATGCCATCGGTGCAGGGATGACAATACGAAGATTTTTTATAACTTTGTGGCATTCTATGAATAGAACGCTTTTCGAATGAAGAAAGTACTGAATGAGGTAGGATATGTTTTGGTTTACGGCATCTGGTATCTGTTGTCATTGCTGCCCATGCGTTTGCTCTACGTATTGTCCGATCTGTTGTATCTCATCATGGCTTACATCTTGAGATACAGGCATCGCGTAATCTGGAAAAACCTGTCCAGCAGCTTTCCTGAAAAGAGCCACGAGGAATTGGTGAAGATAGAGAAAGACTTCTATCATTGGTTCTGCGACTACCTTGTTGAAACCATCAAGCTAATGACCATGAGTGCCACACAACTGCAAAAGCGAATGCGTTTCACAGGCATGGAGCAGTTCAACGCTGCCCTCAATGATGGTCTGTCGTGTGCTGTGTACCTCGGTCATTATGGCAATTGGGAGTGGATTACCTCCCTTCCTTATTCAATTCCCAGTCATGCGCAGTGCTGTCAACTGTATCATCCATTGGAGAACAAGCGCTTTGACCGGTTGTTCAAATATGTGAGGGAGCGCCAACACGCTCTTTGCATACCCATGCACAACTCGCTTCGCAAGATATTGGAGTTCAAACGCAACAACCGGGCAATCGTGGTGGGTTACATTGCCGACCAAGTGCCATTGTGGTGGAACATTCACCACTGGTTGGATTTTCTACATCATGATACGCCTGTGCTCACAGGGGCCGAACGCATCATCAAGCACACGGGACAAGTTTGCTTCTATGGTGACATGAAACGTGTGAAAAGAGGTTATTACGAGTGCGAAATGAAGCTCATGGCGTCTGATCCAAAGCAATGTGAAAAATGGGAACTGACAGACATGTACTTCCGTATGTTGGAGCAAACGATACGCCGTCAACCCGCATGTTACCTCTGGAGTCATAACCGATGGAAGCGTACCCGCGAGGAGTTTGAACGCGACTGGGAAGTGGTTGACGGGAAAGTATTGAGAAAAAAGAACGACTAAGCACTGAAAATCATGAAGATATTTGCAATCGTTGTGACTTACAACCGGCTGGAGTTGCTGAAAAAAAGCATCGGAGCGTTGCGCCGTCAGCAGCACCTTGACCAGATTGTTGTGGTGAATAATGGCAGCAATGACGGCACGAAAGAGTGGCTGGATGGGCAAGCTGACTTGCAAGTGATTCATCAAGAAAACGTTGGGGGCAGTGGAGGATTCCATACAGGTATCAAGGTTGCTTATGATGAAGGCGCCGATTGGATATGGTGTATGGATGATGACGTGTTTCCAAAGGATGGTTGTCTGGACGAAATACTACGCCTTGTGGCGCTTGAGGAAACCCAATTGGATCACAAGAAACCGCTGGGCATCCTGGCTCCACGGCGAGTGATGAACGGAAAAACGTTCACGCACGAGTTTCGGCGATACAACCTAACCAATCCACTGGGCAGTTTGCACGCTGAAAAGCTGAGTGGTGAGGAGACAACGCCTACCGAGATTGTAGGCTGTGACTTTGAAGGACCGTTCATCAGTCGGTCTGTTGTCGAGAAGATTGGGCTGCCCAACCGAGAGTTGTTCATCTTCTATGATGATACGGAATATTGCCTCAGAGCGCATTTGGCAGGCTTCCGTTTGCTCTATGTGCCGTCGGCCGTGATGGACAAGCATGCGTTTTTCTCGGAAGACTCATGGGCGGTGCGCAACCAGAAGAAGAAGTGGAAACGTTATTACCAGGTTCGTAATTCGGCCTACTTAAACCATCATTATGGCAAGAACTGGGGGGTGCGATACCTAAGAAGTTGGATCAGTGGCATGGGATATGTCATCCCGGCTCTGTTGTCGATGCCCTTCAGTAAGGCATGGCGACCCAAAGACCTGATGATGTTGCATCGGGCGTATTACGATGGTATCAATGAACGGTTGGGAAAGCGTTGAGCTTAACCTTTTATAAAGTAGGAAAATCCCATCGTGTTTGAAGCTGCAACTTGTTATATGGATTGCAATGATATGGAAAAAAATAAGTTACTTGTTGTCATACCCGTTTATCATCCGGTGCTGAAGGCGTATGAGAAAGCGGCACTTGACCATAATTTATCTTTGTTGAAAGGCTTTCCTGTAGTTTTTCTGCAACCACATAACGTGGATATGTCGCCGCTCAATGCGCAGTATCCCAATGTGGGTGCGATTGAAGTGAGTGGCGATTGGTTGGGAACGACTAATGGCATTCAGGGTTATAACCGCATGATGATGTCCGAATCGTTTTACAAGCTCTTCCAAGATTATACTTATATCTTCATTTGTCATGTAGATGCTTGGCTGTTTAAGAATGAGTTGGCATCGTGGTGTGATAGAGATTTTGACCTTGTGGCAGCGCCTTGGCCTACTCGTCCACGGTATACGCGATTCCCATTGAAACAGTATTTGAAGTTAAAGTTGTTGCTGAAACCGAAGAATAAGATTATACATAGTCAGATGTTTGGTCGCATTGGCAACGGCGGATTGTGTCTTCGCAAGGTAAAGACGTTTCAGGAGGCTTGTGTGCACTATGCTGATGAGATAGCATATTACAACAGTCAGCCCGACGCTTTGCACAATGAGGATTTGTTTTGGGCGTTAGTTCCACCCTTGAAAGTACCTTCTGTCAAGGAAGCCTTGACCTTCTCGTTCGATCTTAAACCCGAGTTGTGCTATCAACTCAATGGCAATCGGTTGCCCATGGCTTGTCATGGATTCAACAAACCCGTGCGCGTGTCCTTCTGGAAACAATTTATTCCGGCGCTCAACGACTAACAGTCGAAACGATCAAACAACATGAAAGTACGCTCATTGTTCCCTCGTAAACTCTATTATACCTTGCATAGCGGCAAGAATTCGAAGCTATGGTATTACCTCACTTCATACATAGCCATCCATCTGCCACACGCTTGGCTGAGAATGATCTGCCAAAGGGAAATGAAAGCATTGCGGAGTCGAGATGATCAGGCGTATATCATGCAGCGTGTGAACTATTATAATCGGCTCTCATCAGCTACAGCTATTGATCGCAGGGCGTTCCTTCAAGAGTCGGTGTGCGTTCAAGATCAACCCATGACTGGTCAAAAAGTGTATTATCTTGATGCGTATCGTTATGCCCGATACTTCCCATTGTCGCTGCGATGGGTGTTGCTTCCCGGCGATATCGTTCATGTTCCGGCAGTTCCATCCATCACCAAAAGTCGCCCGTTGACGGAAAATAATGCCAATTCGGTGTTGATGAAACTCGACAAAGTGCGCCATTTTCTCTTTGTAAACGACCGCAAACAGTTTAGAGATAAGCAGAACTTAGTTATTTTTCGTGGTCTGATTGGGCAGGATGGCGGTGCTGATTTGAAGCAAAACCGATACGATTTCGTGAAACGTTACTATGGACATCCGCTCTGTAACATCGGGGTCATTGACCCACAATATCCTCAATGGCGAACCGAAAAGCTCACCATAGAAGAACATCTTGACTATAAATTCATCATGGCATTAGAGGGAAATGATGTCGCCAGCAACCTTAAATGGGTGATGTCATCCAACTCGGTCGCCGTGATGCCACGTCCCACCTGCGAAACTTGGTTCATGGAGGGATGCCTGAAGCCCAACTATCACTACATTGAGATTAAGCCTGATTTCTCTGACCTGGAGGAACGTCTGACTTATTACATAGCGCATCCGGAGCAAGCTGAAGCAATTATCGCACATGCTCATGCGTATGTCGACCAGTTTAGGAATCAACGACGCGAACGATTGATATCACTGTTGGTACTGAAGAAGTATTTTGACTTCACCAATCCCGCCCAATCCAACGGCTGAGAGCGTTGTTGTTTACCAACAATGAACATACATATAGTAGCGGCGAACGGCGCAAAAGAACCTTCTGGTCACTTTAGATGGATAGGTAACATGAAACAACCAATAGAGAAAGCTGCTGAGCATGCCGTTAGGATGATAATTGATAATTTGGTCTATCTGCGATAAATCTTCCCGATTGATGTGAAATTTGATGGCATGCGCATACATACTCAGTGTGCCAAGATGAAGGGCTTGACGGTATATTCCTTGTGAATCTTTCCGCAAGAAGAATGCCTCAACGATTTTAATGGCCTTTGCCAATGAAATCATCGACTTCAAAGATTGTGTTGTGGAGTATGAGTTGAGTCGGTTGCATCGGTAAGTGTACACCACATCGTCTATCCACGTGCGGCTTCCTACCAGCAGAAGACGGGGTAAAACCGAATAATCTTCACCGTAATCTACCCCCTCTGTAAAGTTGATGTCATGTTGGGTGAACAAGTCTCTGCGATAAAGTTTTCCCCAAATAAACCCATTTCCTTTGTGCCAAAGCAGGGTTTTGATGCGCCTTCTCTTTGAGGTATGTGCCGGCAAAACAATCTTTTCGTGTTTACACCCCATTCTATAGTAAGCCCCTTCCACGATGTCAGCACCCGAGGTGACCATCTTTTCCACCAGTAGAGCGATGGCGTTGGGTTCCAAAAAGTCGTCACTGTCCACGATTGTCACCGCATCACCCGTGGCAGCTTCTAAAGCTGTCTGCCGAGAAGCGCCCAAACCATGATTCTCGTGATGATGGATGATTTTTACTTTTGCTGCCTGTTGCGGGAATCGGGCCATGTAGGCTTTCAGCTTTTCAATGCTGTCGTCCTGCGTACAGTCGTTTACAAAGATAAATTCTATGGTGGGATAAGTTTGTAAGAAAAGACTTTCGGCACACTGTTCGATATACGGACCAACGCCATAGACAGGCACCAAGATTGATACTTTCAGCATGTTGCATTCTTGTTTTTTACTCTTTCAGCTACTCATCTTGTGGCTCTTGCGGTCTGTTCTTGCTGCAAAATCCATTTTACCTGCGATGTTTCCAGTGAGCTGACGTAATGTAGATTAAATGCGATTCAGTAGGATGATCTATTTGTGCGGCAAAGATAATACAATCATTTGTAATGAAGTGTATTCTTATCTGTTTTTTTCAGAATCGCCATCTCAATTGCATCTCCAGGTCGGTTTGCGAACTTTGGTTGGTTTGTTAGTACGAACAGCTAGTCTTGTCACGGTCAAAGCTGCACGGTGTATGACATGGTAGATACCTCCATGTCGCACACAATAATCTCGTCAAAGTGCTTCACTGAGTCATCTTCTTGCGGCAAATGTTTCTCGGCATCATAGGCGTTGATGGCAATAGAAATATTCTTTTCCAAATTACTGCGAATCATTAATCTATTTTATCGGGTAAGGTTTTTCAGCGCAAATACGTTTTCTCTTATAGTTAAATTGTTTGTTAAAAATGCTTAGTGATGGACGATATTCTTTGGTTTGTATCTCCATAAGATCAAGAATGCTGTGTATCATGTCGTCTGTCATGAATGGACGGTGGGCAGACAGGCGAATTCTATTTGTGATATCTGGATAGTTTTTCTGGAAAGCCTTAGACATATACACCAACATGGGGATTTCTACTTTCTGATTATTGATGTCAATGTCACCATGACCAGCAATCCTTTTGTTGATTTCCATCACATCTTCACCGTGGTCAGAGGTGTAGATAATCAATGCGTCTTTGTCTTTAAAACGGTTGATAATGGCGTTGACGATGCTGTCATTGTAGCGTACAGCCGTATCATAAGTTGCTTTTGTCTCTTTTATTTTGTTATTTTCACCTTGTTCTACGTTTGTACTAAAAGGCTTAAATGTTTTGGGATAGCGGTTTTCATATTCCCCGTGTGTACCCATAAGGTGTAGTACAATAAATCTTTTGGGTTTTGTTTCTCTTAAGGTTTGGTCTAATAAAGGTAGTAAATGCTCATCATAAGGCTCTGTAAAGTTACTTTTTGAATCTCTAACGCGCACAAAAGAATTTGACTTGCATTGCTCTGCGTAGAACCTTCCGTTATTACCATATATGCCTGAAGATTCTTGATTTGATAACCAAGTGGTATAATAGCCTGCTTGATTTAAAATACTGAATAGGTCGGTATATTCATACCACTTCCCTTTTGCACCTTGCCTGTAAAATGTGAATAATTTTTCTAATACCTCCATTGTGTGTCCATTTGGACTGATAACATCGGTAAATTTGACTAAATCGCCAGTCTTTTCAAGGCTACTTAAATAAGGTGTTGTCTGGAGATGGTATCCGTATATCCCCATATGATTCCTTGTAGTAGATTCTCCTAATATATAGACAACATACGGTATAGTACTATTGTTCTTTAATAGCTTAGGGTGTGTGTTCCCTTTTTGTTTCATTTGCTTTAATTCTTGCATGTCATTTATAGCGTCATGTGTAAGAAAAACAGTGGAAACGACAGAACAGCATTGGTTTAATAACCTGTCTCGTGTAGTTGTTTTCTGTTTAATAACATCTTTAACAAGATTGACTACTGTGAAAACTGATGCAAAAGTAAACCATGCTGATGCGCATAAAATAGCTGAACGCTTATATTCTAATTTTAGTATTAATAGGCTATATGCCGATAAAACAAAGATGACTGCACAAATGCTTCCATACAACCGTATGTTTAATACGTTGGCTTGCAGATATTCCATCGCCTCATTATGATTGGTAGCTAAAAGTATTTCGAAAATCGCACTATCTGGTA
>ERZ772969.483-NODE-483-length-36788-cov-35.875997_pt1 | contig 36788 bp, 37 predicted proteins | sample MGYA00511676_ERZ772969 | MGnify/ENA primary metagenome ERZ772969 (study PRJEB29015, sample SAMEA2737651) | human gut metagenome | biome: human gut; feature: human-associated habitat; material: faeces | place: China | collected 2012 ... | reverse complement strand
GACTAAGTTCTTCCCATATGCATACAAATCTTACATATCAGCCACAGCCTGTCCTCTGCTACATTTCAAAAACCACTACGCTGGGAATGACAACCGGTTGGTTACTGGTTAGCAATATACAATTTTAAACCAATACACTTGGAGTGGCGACCGTGACGTTATAGGTTAGACATATACAATTCAATGTCACTACGCTTGGGGTGACAACCGGGGCGTTATTCTACAGGTATTATAGAAGAAAGCTAACTGATAAAAATATAAGTTAGCAGATTTAAAAATGTGTTATTATCAGAAAAGAATATATGGAGATAGATACTGTAACGGTAAGGAAACAAAATAAGCAAAATAAGGATGAATAATAGCATCAAATATAGTCTGAACCGCAAGTTGAAGAATTTGGGATACTGTATTATAATTATCAGAATCAGATAATAAAAAGAAAAGAGGCTGTTTAATTATGACAAGACAGGAAGCATGGGATTTACTGACGGAGTTTAATAAGGACGAGTTTCATCTTGAGCATGCACAGATAGTTGGAAGTACTATGAAGTATTTTGCTAATGAACTGGGTTATGGTGATGAAGCTGATTTCTGGGAGATTGTAGGTATTTTACATGACCTTGATTTTGAGATGTATCCTGATAAACATTGTATTAAAGAACAGGAGATTATGAGAGAGCGCGGCATAGATGAAAGAATAATCCATGCTACGGCAAGTCACGGATATGGCATTACTGTCGATATAAAGCCTGAACATATGATGGAAAAAGTACTTTATGCTGTAGATGAACTTACAGGGCTTATAGGTGCTGTTGTGATTATGAGACCGTCTAAGAGTGTTCAGGATCTTGAATTAAAGTCTGTAAAAAAGAAATATAAGAGCAAAGGCTTTGCAGCAGGCTGTTCAAGAGAAGTTATACAAAGAGGAGCTGACATGTTAGAATGGAGTCTTGATGAACTTCTTCAAAGAACAATAGAGGCGCTGAAGACATTCAGGCCATAAAAGGATAGTGATCTTGATATGTTTCATAAATACAACAATCTGGTATTAGATTTTACACATATTTATGACGATGAACACATAAGAAAGAGTGATAAATTTCACTGGCTTGATCTAGGTACGCTTACAGGGTGTGACATGTATTGTTCACATGCTTCAGAAATACAATTGGGAAAGATGATTGATGAGTATGGAATTAATGGGATACATTTTATTGATTCAGGTAATTACCATTACATAACAAAAATTATGACAGACAGAATTAAAGAGCCATTTGTTCTTGTATTATTTGATCATCATACTGATATGCAAAAGCCTATGATTGACAACATGGTAAGCTGTGGAGACTGGGCAGGAAGCGTGCTTGATAATAACAGATTTCTTAAGCAGGCAGTTCTTATAGGACCACAAAATGATGATATAGAACATATAGATGTAAAATGTCCCGAAAAGCTTATAACATTTTCAGCAGAAGAACTTAGAAAAATTAATTCTGATGAAGATATTAATAACATTGTAATTGAAAAGAATATACAAAAAATATGTATGGACGTTCCCGTATACATATCAATTGATAAAGACATACTGGATAAAAGATATGTTGATACTAACTGGAGTCAGGGACATATGAGTGTTAGATTGCTTGAAACTCTGTTAAAGGATTTTATTGTAGATAAAGATATAATAGGAATAGATATATGTGGTGAGTGCAGAACTAATATTCCATTTTTTGAATATCTTAAGGAAGTTGAAAAGGATGGAATATTAAATCAGAAATTATATGAATTTATGACACATTATCTGTCAGATATGTAACAGATATACCGGAATAATATAAGTGAATATATAGAAAATATAGGAATAAAAGGACTTGTATAAGCATTTTGAATTATAAGATATAAAATGCTTTTACAGGTTCTTTTTCATATAATAAAATTACGTTTGACAAAAATGAATTTACAATATATAATACATTCATATCGGAATAGTATGAATTAAAAGAAAGAAGGTGTCTGATTTGAAAGAAATATTATGCTTTGGAGATTCTAATACTTACGGACTTATACCGGGAACATGCAAAAGATATTCTTATGATATAAGGTGGACCGGCATATTAGCAGACAGACTTGGAAAAGATTATCATATTGTTGAAGAGGGATTATGTGGAAGAACTACCATATTTGATGATAAAGACAGACCGGCAAGGGATGGAAGTGAGCTTCTTCCAACACTGCTTGAGAGCCACATGCCGCTTGATCTTGTAATTATTATGCTTGGAACTAATGATTGTAAGTCATTTTATAATGCTTCTGCTAAAGATATAGGTAAAGGTATTATAAAACTTATTGAACAAATCAGACATTTTGATGATAATATAGATATACTTATAATTTCACCGATACATCTTGGGACAGATGTATGGCAAGATGAGTACGACCCTGAATTTAGCAAGGCATCTGTTAATGTAAGTAAGCAACTTAAAAATGTATACAAAGATATTGCAAAAAGATATGGTACAGATTTTCTTGCGGCTTCTGATTATGCTGTGGCTGGTAAAGCCGATAATGAGCATATGGATGAGAAAGGACATAGAAATCTTGCAGCTGCAATCTATGATAAGATTATTAAAAAATATGAATCGCATTACGTTGCAGTGTAAATATTGTGAAAAATAATGCTGATGTGATTATTTCTTACAAGTTTATAAATGACGTGATTATCTATTTTGCCGGCATTACAAAACAGACTTTATTATATAACCAAGCCTGATATTTGGTTTAAGATTTTTCTTTCATTAAAAATGCCTGTTTTTCTTAGTCAATAATTTATATACAAATATTTTCTTATATGTGATAAAATAATATCCGTTGATTATTACTGTGTCATAAGTAAGTGCAGGGATTATATAAGCACTTTGTCTTATATTTGTAATGATGCTGTAATAAATTAATTAGAAAACGAGGAAGATATATGATTAAAAATATTATTTTTGATGTAGGAGAAGTATTGTTAGGATACCGTTGGAAAGAAATGCTTATGGATTATGGGCTTAAAGAGAGCGAGGCAATAAGAGTTGGAAATCTTATTTTTAATGATAATTTGTGGACACAGCTTGATATGCAGTCAGAACCAACTGAGAGTATAATAAAAAAATATGAATTAAAATATCCCGATGAAGCGGTGGTTATCAGATGGTTTATTGAACATGGGGAATTAATGCAGGTTAAAAGATATGATGTATGGGATAAGCTACATATTTTAAAGCAGGCAGGATATAAGATCTATTTATTATCGAACTATTCAAAGGACTTATTTGAAAAGCATACAAAAGATGCCGTATTTTTAAATGATATTGATGGGATGGTAGTATCATATCAGATACACAAGATAAAGCCTGATCCTGATATATACAGATATCTGTTACAGAAATATTCATTAAAGGCAGAGGAATGTATATTTTTTGACGACAGAAATGATAATACCGTGGCAGCACAAAAGCTTGGAATACAGGCTGTAACTGTAGAGTCAAAGGATGTTCTTATGAAAAATATAGATATGCTTTTAAATCAAAGTGGGGAGAAGGTTAAGAATAATGAATAAGATGCTGTCACATTTTAAAAATAAGTATTATAAAAAGGTTTTAAAAACTGCCGGGATATCATTATTAATGTTATCGTGTATAGGTTTATATGCCGGTGAAGATACCGATATTGTAGTGGCAGGAAGTAATAATATTGTAAATTGTAATACTACGGATAATAATATTAAAAATAATAATATTATAAATAATAATTTTAAAAATAGTAATTTAAATAATAATTATCTAAATAATGAGATTAATGCAGATATAGAAGGTTATATCCGGATATCATCCACACAGGATTTGTTAAGCATTAAAGACAATCCGGCAGGACATTATATTCTTGTAAATGATATCGATATGGCAGGTTATGACTGGACACCTGTTGAATTTAGTGGTGAACTTGAAGGAAATGGATATTCTATACTTAATCTTACGGTTAATAGTGTTTCACAGGCATCAAGAATAACATATGATGGTAATATGAAGACATATGATACTGTATTTAGTGGAATGTTTAGTATTATTGAAAATGCCGCAATTAATAATCTTAGTCTTATAAATGAAAGAATTACAGTTGAAACAGATAACAACTGTTTTGTTGCAGGAATAGCGGGTTATTCTGATAAAAGCACGATAAGCGGATGTACTGTAAAAGGTACATATGAGCTTACAACAGGAAGCCATATGTTTGGAGTGGCAGGTGTTACAGGTTTTGGTAATGGTACGGTGCAGGATTCAGATATAGATGTGACTCTTATATGTACAGATACTAATGTTGAGGATAAAGACGAACAGTTTATGGGTGGTGTCATTGCTGATGGATATATGACAATCAGCAATTGTAATATTAATATAGCAGGCTATGATTCAGACCATGGTTATGTGCATGATGGTGGAATAATAGGAATGAATATGCCATATCCGAAAGGAAGTCAGGAAAGCGGCAATATAAGGAATTGTACTGTTAATGGATTTATAACATTTTTTGAGGATAATACAGACAGAAGAGCATATTGCAGTGCAATTTATGGGGAAATGCTTGGCGGCTTATATGTATCTAATAATAAAGAGTCATTTAATAGAGATGAAAGATATGATTATTCAGTAAATTTAAGACCTGAGCAGTGCGGTAATCCTAAATATACTACATCTATGGTTTCACCGGATTGTAACAACTTCGGTTATACAACATATACATGTCAGACCTGTGGATATTCATATAATGATAATTACACATTAAAGAAGCATCAGGTATCACAGTATAATATTATAAAAGAAGCAGATTATGAACATACAGGCGTTAGACAGGGAATATGCAGCATATGCAATCAGACAGTGTCAGAAAGCATTGATAAACTTATAAAGGCAGATAGCTGTACTATAAGTTCGGCAAGTCTTGAGCTTAATAAAAAAGAGAACGTACAGCTTACAGTAACTGTTACGCCGACAGCTGCAACAGTAAAAAATACAGTATGGGAATCAACAGATACCGGAGTAGCTACAGTAGACTCCAATGGTATAGTTACAGCCGTAGGAAGTGGAAAAGCTGTAATTTCATATAGTATAGATGGTAATGTCATGGCAGAAAGTAATATTACGGTTAAAAGTAATCAGACAGCCATAATACTTATATGTGTGATTATAGCAGCAGGAATAATTGCAGTTATAACAGGAGTTATATATGCAGGCTCGCATAAGAAGCAGCGTAGGAGATAGTTTTATATTAAATAACTAAAACATGATAAATTTAACGAGATGATGGAATAAAAAATATAAAAAGGTGAATCACGTGATACACCCGCCATCAACCTGAAAATAAGATTAATTATTTAAACCATTTACTACAATAATCTGATAGGGCATTATAGAAATTTGCGATAGAAATTTACGATAAAATCACTATTTGACAAACAAAATCACAAGTGATATTATAATAAACAGAGTGTCGATTATATAAGTCGCACAAAGGGGTACACCACCGCGGGTGTAGCTTTCCTTTGTGCGGCTTTTTTTATTTATATGAAAAGATATAAAGACACTAATAAATAAACAACTACAGGAGGAGGCAAAAATGGCAAAGATTAATGGTAAAGAAGAAAATCCCGGTAATATCACATTACTGGAATATCTTAATAAGAATAATTATAATCTAAAGATTATTGCCGTTGAAAGAAATGAGGAAATTGTTTCAAAAAATGATTATGAAAAGGTATATATACAGCCTGACGATGTTATAGAAATTGTAAGTTTTGTTGGAGGCGGCTGATATGGGAAATAATAAACTGCCCTCAAAAGAACAGATGCATGATGCACTGGTTCTGCGTCATAAAAAGAAAGTACAGGATAAGCTGGATACTGCAAGGGTAGCGGTATGCGGACTTGGAGGTCTGGGTTCACATATCGCAATAGCGCTTGCAAGATGTGGAGTTGGATATCTCCATCTTATAGATTTTGACAGTGTTGAGCTTACTAATATTAACAGACAGCAGTATCCTATAAACCAGATTGGTAATCCAAAACCATATGCTCTTGAACAGGAAATAATTCGTTTTGCACCTTATATACAGATAAAGACAGATTATATTAAGCTTACGACAGATAATATTCCAAAGCTTTTGTCAGGAGAGGATTATATATGCGAGGCATTTGATGATGCTGAACAGAAGGCAATGATAACTAATTGTATACTTGAAAAGCTGCCGGATAAGAAGCTTGTTGGTGCATCCGGTATGGCAGGTTTTGGAAATAGTAATGCCATAGTAACAAGACGTATAACCAATAATTATTATCTGTGTGGTGATGGTGTAACTGAAAAGACAGATGAATATGGTCTTATGACACCGAGGGTTATGATATGTGCAGGGCATCAGGCAAATAAGATAATAGAATTGATAGTAAACGATAATTAAAAATGAAAAATGGAGGTTAATATGGATAAGAAAAATAATAATGAAAAAGATACATTTATGTTAGGAGGAAAGGAATTTTCTTCAAGATTTATATTAGGTTCTGGAAAATATTCAATGGAACTTATTAAAGCAGCAGTAGAAAATGCGCAGGCACAGATTATAACACTTGCGGTAAGAAGAACTAATACAAAGCAGGGTGAGAGCATACTTGATTATATTCCCCAAAATGTAACATTGTTACCTAATACATCAGGTGCCAGAGATGCAAATGAAGCTGTAAGAATTGCCAGAATGTCAAGAGAGTTAGGCTGCGGTAACTTTGTGAAGATTGAAATTATGAAAGATTCTAAATATCTGCTTCCTGATAACAATGAGACAGTAAAGGCTACACAGATTCTTGCAGATGAAGGCTTTGTGGTTCTTCCATATATGTATCCTGATCTTTATACTGCAAGAGAACTTGTAAATGCAGGTGCAGCAGCAGTAATGCCGCTTGCAGCTCCGATAGGTTCTAATAAAGGTCTTGCTGCTAAGGAATTTATAAAGATAATAATAGATGAAATAGACCTTCCGGTTATAGTAGATGCCGGAATAGGCCGTCCGTCACAGGCATGTGAAGCTATGGAGATGGGAGCTGCGGCGGTCATGGCCAATACTGCAATTGCGACAGCAGGAGATGTTCCTATGATGGCAGAAGCATTTAAAAATGCAATAAATGCAGGAAGGGCAGCTTATCTTGCAGGTCTTGGAAGAGTACTTGAACGAGGTGCGGCAGCATCAGATCCGCTTACAGGATTCCTTCATTAAAAATGGAGAATAGCGTGAAAATAATTATGATGCGATTATTTTTACAAGTTTATAAATGAGGAATGGAATAATTAACATTACAGAGGTAATCAGGTAGTTATAAATTGTTGTAGATGCTTTGTGAACAATTTAACATGTTTTTAAAACATTTACAGAATGGAGATAATTATGGAGACGAATAGTACACAAAAAAAGGAAAATTCATTTTATGTGGATTCAGATAAATTAAGTGAACAGGCATTAAAAAGAAAGCACCAGCTTGAAAATGATCCGTCGAGCAGGACAGACCCATTTGAATATATGCCGGGAATGGAACATATTAAGTCTGATATTCAGGAAAAGGTAATAAAAGCCATGAATGAATATGAATATGACAAATATACTGCTTTGGATGTAAGAAGAGCGTTAGATAGTGAAACCTGCGGTATTGAAGAATTTAAAGCATTATTATCACCTGCGGCACTTCCATTTTTAGAGGAAATGGCAGCAAAAGCAAAACTTGAAACAAGCAGACATTTTGGTAACACAGTATATATATTTACTCCGTTATACATAGCTAACTATTGTGAGAATTATTGTGTATATTGTGGATTTAACTGTTATAATGATATTAAGAGAAAGAAACTTAATGCACAAGAGATAGAGCATGAAATGAAGATTATTGCAGATTCAGGAATAGAAGAAATTCTTATGCTTACAGGAGAAAGCAGAGCGGCAAGTGATGTTAAATATATAGGAGAGGCGTGTAAGCTTGCAAAGAAATACTTCAGAAATATAGGACTTGAGATATATCCTGTCAATTCAGATGAATACAGATATCTTCATGAATGTGGTGCCGATTATGTTACAGTATTTCAGGAAACATATAACTCAGCTAAATATGAGACACTTCATCTTATGGGGCATAAAAGGGTATTTCCATATAGGTTTGAAGCTCAGGAAAGAGCAATTCTTGGTGGCATGAGAGGTGTTGGATTTTCAGCACTGTTAGGACTTTCTGATTTTAGAAAGGATGCACTTGCAACGGCACTTCATGTATATTATCTGCAAAGAAAATACCCATATGTAGAATATTCACTGTCATGTCCACGACTTCGTCCGATAATTAACAATGAAAAGATTAATCCGTTAGAGGTTGGTGAAAAGCAGTTATGTCAGGTACTCTGTGCTTATAGAATATTTCTTCCTTATGTCGGAATTACAGTGTCTTCAAGAGAGAATAAGTCATTCAGGGATGGAATTGCTAAGATTGCTGCTACAAAGGTATCTGCCGGGGTGTCAACAGGAATTGGTGATCATGAGAGTAAATATACCGGTAAGCAGGAGGATGATATGGGTGATGAACAGTTTGAAATATCAGATGCAAGAAGCTTTGATGAGATGTATTCTGATATGGAGAGTGAAGGATTACAGCCTGTATTAAATGATTATGTGTATGTATAAAATATGTATAACTAACAGAAAACTTGTAAAAGGTGACTTTATAGTACAGCTTAAAAAAATTGTAAAAACAGATGTGTCAGCAGTAATACTTCGTGAAAAAGACTTAGACGAAGCAGCGTATGAGGAACTTTTAAAACAGGTTATGCCGGTATGTAAACAGGCAGATATACCTCTTATAGCACATAAATATATAAATGCAGCAATAAAAAATGGTATTAGTTACATACATCTTCCATTTTCCGATTTTGTCAGGCTGTATGGTGATAATAAATCCTGTAATATGGACAATGGCACAGATTGCAGTATTGCCAGAGAAGCTGTTATCAGTAATTCAGATATATCATATTATAAAGATAAAGAAAAATTAAGAATAGGTACATCGGTTCACTCTGCAGAGGACGCAATATATGCCATGAAACATGGTGCGTCATATGTAACGGCCGGGCATGTGTTTGCTACGGATTGTAAAAAAGGACTTGAACCTAGAGGATTACATTTTTTAAAGGATGTCTGCTGCAATGTTGATATTCCGGTATATGCAATCGGCGGGATTAATGAGAACAATATGGAGTCATGTATAAAGGCTGGAGCGGCAGGTGTATGTATGATGTCAGGATATATGACATTATAACATTAATATTTGTTGAAATAGATGTGTAGAGGGCAGACTGTCCCGGGTATGTGAATTTGCACGCTTAGTTTTTATCATATGCGTGTAAATATCATATACTAGGGACAGCCTGCCCTCTGCTACATTTTAAAAATCTCTGCACCGGAAATTAATTAAATAATTCTTTTACCATTTCTGCATTGTATACAACCTGTTTTTTATGTTCAACTTCAATTAAATATAATGCATGGGCTGCAAGGTGTTCTGCTGCCTGTTCAAGATCACGTATTCCGGTTGTATTTTCAAATATGTCAAGTACTGCATCAAGTGCTTCATCAGATACAATACATTCATCCTCACGCAGTGCGATACGCTTAAGCACCTTTGGTAGAGAGAATTTTGAAAATATAGTTTTCTTTTCATCTCTTGTATAATCAGGTATGTCAATTACGGCAAAACGCGAAAGTAAAGGTGCGCTTATCTGGTCTTTGTAATTAGCTGTGGCAATAGGATATACACCAGATGTAGGAATAAGACATTCCATATAATTATCAGTAAATCCTAAGTTATCAAGCAGTGTAAGGAGCACATCCGCAGGATTGCCATTACCATTGCCGGCAGTAGCTTTATCAAGCTCGTTAATTATAAATACGAGATTAGACTCACCAGCCATATTAAAGGCTTCCATTATAATACCCGGCTTTGCATTGGAATATATTCTTGAACTTCCTGTAAGCTGTTCTGCATCATTGATTGAACTCATATCAAGTGTTGACCATGGAAGCTTAAGAATCTTAGCTATAAGGTATGCAATCTGTGATTTACCGGTTCCTGCCGGACCTACAAGAAGAATACCATAAGCTGGAAGTGTATGTGTACGGTTAATCTGTATAATGGTTTCGATAATTCTCTGCTTAACGCTTTCCATTCCAAATAATTCTTCATCAAGTATACGTCTTGCTTCATCAGGGTCAATTGCTTCAAAATAATTGCTCTTCCATTTGATGTTAAGCATAATTGATAAAGCTCTCTGGGCGTGTCTTTTTTCTTCCGGTGTGACTTCACTTGACTTAGCAACGGCAAGATTACGTCTTGCCCACAGACGTATATTGTCAGGAAGAGTAATTCCTGCACAGTTTAAAAAGTCTGATATACTTGTAATACTTGTTATCTTCATGTTATCAGCAGATTCATCAGGTTCATCGTCAGACACATCCGTGGCAACAGCATTGCTTTCAAGCAGACGCTCAATCATAAATTGTAAAAAGCCGTCGGATGAAGAGAGTTTATTGCTGTTATTATGAACAATTTCACATATCTTATATACGGCAAAGCCTTCATCTGTATTATCACCTGTAAGTTTAACCTTGATACGGTTATCACCAAGCCATTTTATAAGACTTGTAAAACGCGAATCAATTTTTAAAATATTACCGAATATATGATTATCTGCTGCCTGTAATTCAAAGGCAGTTCTTTTATTAGGATTGGTAAATGTTCCGACGGAATTATGTTCCCATTCACCTTCTGAATTATCAAGAATAAGAATCGGATGTTCCATAGAGGTTACTTTATTATTAGAATCAAATGTAGTATATGTACATTCAAAAGCAGATGAACCTGCAGATGTACTGTTAGAATCATATACAAGCATATTATTTCTCCTTTGATAAATGTTTTCATATATAATAACACATTTTTTGGTAAAATAAAAAGTATTTTATTCTACTATCAGGTACGTGAGGTAAATACGGATAAAATTGTGTCTATGGAGACGGAAGAATCTGATGCTGGAATTGGAAGGGGAGCTACTGAGCCTGATAATGAGATTACTTTCAAAGGTGAAGGATGCTTGAAGCACGATATTGAGAATATAGATCAAGCAGAAGTCGAAGCTGATGTGGAAACGTATGATGAGCTTATTTGCAATTATGATTATGAAGGCAAGCTGTATGCCAATTATGGCGATAGTAGAGATGTATATTGTGATAGCTCGGAATTCAGGGAGGGGAAAGAAGATGTCTTGGCTGAGAAAACTAAAGATGAAAAATCTACATATTCTTATGCAGATTATGTTAATTGTACTGATGAAGAAAAGTTACAAGTAATGGGCATTAGTATGAATGATGATGTAATGCAGGTATATGCGAAATTATATAGTCTTTTTAAGCAGATTGGATATAACACAGATTTTGATGAGATATATGAAGAAGCAAAGAGATTGGTAGGTGTGGTAGGAAAGACTATTGTAGCTGATAAGTCAGAAAAAGTAGCGAGTGAACTTTTGGCGTGTGGTCCATATAGGTATCTGAAGATTTCTGTGAAGGCGGATGTATTTAAGTTTGATGTTGGTGATGCTAGTGGTAATCTGAAACTTTTATTGAACGTGCTAGATAAGTTGTTCGTGAAAATGGATGGCGATGAATTGTATAAGGAGTATCAGAAGATTTATGATGAAACTGTTAACAGGAATGATGTGTATGAGAAGGAGCAGGAGAAGCAATGGAATAGGGGCAGAGGGAGATAATTTCTTTGCTTTTGAATAGTGAATCATTAGGTGGCTTGGTGGCTTGGGTGACTTGAGTTGTGTAGGTGCAATATATATAAAATAACAATTTTGCGGAATTAAAAAAATAAATTGTGTATTTTATTTTCAAGAACGCGAAATTTTTTTAAAAAGGTATATACAAACAAATGTTTGCGTGCTATGATAGATTAAGATATGAAAATAGGGTTATATTTAACCCAAACGGAGGAAAGAAATGCAGACGATAAGCTACAAAAAACTCTGGAAATTGTTAATTGATAAAGATATGTTAAAAAAGGATTTGGCTAAAAAAGCTAATATTAGTCCTACATCCATCGCAAAATTATCCAAGAATGAGAATGTAAATACGGAAATTTTGCAGAAAATTTGCAATGCCCTTGACTGCGATATTTGTGACATTATGGAGATGGTTGGGAGCAGTTCAGAGAAGGAAGGCGAGGGACAATATAATGATTAGATTAGCGACAGTTTTTAGTGGTATTGGAGCAATAGAACATGCATTACAGAGAATGCAGATAAAAAATGAGATAATTTTTGCTTGTGATAATGGTGATGTGTCAATTCTTACGAAGAAAATAGACATGAATATAGATGAAATAGGAAAGGAGTTAAAAGCATTATCGAAGATTATTAAAAAGATACAATTTAATGATGAAGTCGAAGATTTGTATAAAAATCAGTTGGATGGCATGTTGGCAGAAGCACTAAATGAATATGAAATTGTTTTAAGTAAGATTGATTCGTTTCCAAAACAAGATTCGAAGTTGATAGAAAAAATTTTAAAAAATGTTATTTCCATGAAGGGAGTAAAAGCTTCAAGAGTAAAAGAATATAAAAAGTTTTTAGCTGAACTTGGACATGGATCTGAGCAGCAGGCAAAACTTAGAGAATTGCAGGTTATACTTGAGGTTTCTAATGACTATAAAAAAGATAATTCACTTGAAGATCTTGGAAAAGATATTGAATTTAAGAGTGGCGATGATATTGATTGGAGAAGTATTTCAGAGTTGGTATATTCAGCTTACGAAAAATTAGAAGCCCTAGATGGAAAGAAGATAATTCGTAAGGTTCAGGATTTATCGCAGAGAGCAAGTCAGTTGCACGAGAAAATTAATTATATGGATGTCCAAAAGAAGCTTGAAGCCATGGGTGATGATTGGACTGCCCGAAAAAAATATGTAGATTCTCTTTATGAAGGAATGGAAAAGAGGAATAAGGTAAAAGCATCATATATGGCAAATTATAATATTAAAGATGAGCAGTTCCATTGGAACGTTGCATTCCTGAATGGCAAGCAATATGCTGGTCAGGTAGATCTCTTTGTTGGTGGAAGTCCTTGTCAATCATTCTCCTTGGTGGGTAAACAGCGTGGCTTGGATGATACAAGAGGAACACTTTTTTATGAGTATGCAAGACTGATTGATGAAATAAAACCGAAGATTTTTATTTATGAAAATGTAAAAGCTGTTACCACACATGATGGAGGAAAAACATGGGAGAAAATGCAACAGGTTTTTTCAGAATTGGGCTATAAATTTACATGGTCGATTTTGAATTCAAAGAATTATGGTATTCCGCAGAATAGAGAACGATTATTTGTTGTAGGATTTCGTGAGGATTTGGAACTGGTAAAAGAATTTAGTTTTCCAGACCCAATTCCGTTAAAGAAAAAAATGAAGGACTTTCTTATGGATAATGCTCCTGGAGGATATTTTCTACCGAAGAAAGGAGTAGAATTTGTAACAAAAGAAAAAAATCTTTCAAAACGATTCACGCAAATTGATGGTGAAGTACAACTATGTCAGAAGAAGAATCAACAGTTTAATTGGCATGGGGATTTTGTTTTTCAGTCAGAAGAGGATGCAAAAGAGAAAGAGATACCAGAACTTGAAAAATATTTTTTGTCCGAAAAAGTAGTTAAATATGTAATGGCTACAGGAACAAAGAATTTTTATAGTAAACCAAAGACTGACTTAGATGTTGCGAGACCATTACTTACGACTATGCACAAAATGCATAGAGCCGGAGTAGATAATTATGTTACAACGGATGGAAGATTGCGAAAGCTTACACCAAGAGAGTGCTTACGTCTTATGGGATTCTCAGACAATTTTAAGATAGTAGTATCAGATACATCTATGTATCAGCAGGCAGGTAATTCGATAGTAGTTGATGTTTTGATTCATATTATGAATAAAGTTATTGAGAGTTGTTCATCTTTAATCGAGGAGGAATAGAATTATGTCATTTACACCATTTGCTAGATATAGAAATTTTACATTGGCAAATCTTAAGGCTTTGCTTGAAGTTTATCCTGATATGGTGAGAAGTATTTCGTGGGAAGAGGCAAAAAATTTTGCCGAGGCAAATTTAAAAGGTTATAAAAGGACAGCCTATCAGCAGGCATGTCAGCTTGGTTTGGAGGATAGAACAAAAGATAGCTTTAGAATACACAACTATTTATATACATTTGATGATGAAAATCTTACAAAATATCTTGTATTTTGGTTTAAGACATATTTTGCACCAAATCCACATGTGAAGTCATCTGATGAGGCTTTTTTGCTTTATTGTCGTCTTTGCGAAGATATTTTGCAGAGCGAAAGCCATTCAGTGAATTTTGAAGATTTTGTAGAAAAGAATATCGGGGGAAAGAGTGATGATATTTTACTCAATGCAATAAAAGCATATGCTGCACCTGTGAAGTACAGAAAAGTTGGAAATTATGATAATTTATATATTTCTGAATCTGATATTAATGCTATTGAAGATGAAGTAAGCTTTATTAAAGCAAACTTCCCTATCGGTGATCCAAAGTCTGAACACGATTTTTTTGAAAGATTCTCATATGCAAATTTCTGTAAGTTTTATGGCAAAGATGAAAATCTAGAAGTCAAAGATGGTGAAGAAATTCGATTAGCAGATACTTCACGAGTGGAATTACATTTTGAACAAAGCAAGGAATGCGCACGTCAGCTTGTGGATTGTGTATATCGAATAGATAATTTTGAAAGATTTTCCAAAGTTCTGAAAAATAATGATAAAAATGTCAAGATTATTACAGATGATTTAGGCGGTAATTATCTTAGATATATGTTTGCTAAATCAACATCTGACTTGTATGAGAATACCAGTGGTGGAAAGACACGTGTGTTTTTGGATAAAGACTATGAAATTAATGTTGATGGCATGACAGAAAAATGTAGATTATCAACCGAGTGGGTAAGCTCTGAACTTGGAGATGGTACCGCAAGTGCAAATTATCTTCAAGCATTAATGAAGACCATAAATACATATTATTCTGATGTTTTAAAAATATACGAAGAATTTGGAAGATGGTACTTAGAGTATTTTAAACAAGACTTCAAATTGTCTGATTTGCCAGAGTGTTTTAAATCAAGATTTGCTCAGAGATATATACAATCACTTTTGGCAAAACCATTTGTGATTTTAACTGGAAACAGTGGAACTGGTAAAACAAGAATTTCTAAGCAGTTTGCAGAATATCTTGAGGTTGACTTTGGAAATGATGAAAAAAACTGGTTACTGATTCCTGTCGGTGCAGATTGGACGGACAATACAAAGATACTTGGTTTTTACAATCCATTAGCAATTGATGGTAAAGGCGAGTATGAGAAGACTGCCATTTTGAAGTTGATTGAGAGAGCGAATCTTCCGGAAAATAAAAGTGTACCATTTTTTATTATACTGGATGAGATGAATTTAAGTCATGTAGAGAGATATTTTGCAGATTTTCTTAGCCATATGGAAACACCAGATTTGAAGTTTGTTTTGGATGGATATCCAGGTGTGCTTAGGTATCCTGAGAACCTGTTTGTGGTTGGAACAGTCAATATCGATGAAACTACATATATGTTTAGTCCCAAGGTACTGGATCGGGCTAATGTAATTGAATTTAAGCCGGAAGAAAATTCTGTATTGGATTTATTTGTTAATCCAACAGATAATGAAAACATCAACCCTGCTAGTGATGGAACAGCAGAAGCATTTGAAAAAATGGCTGCACTTATTAGAGCTGGAAAAAGTAATTTGGATGTAGATATACTTGTCAAAATTCAAAGCGTTTTCAAGCGAATTTATGAGATTGTTGAAAAGAGTGGATACGAATTTGCATATAGAACTGTTCGTGAGATTCGACAATATTTATCAGCAGCTTATGAACTTACGGAAGATGAGGAAACTTTTGATCTTTACTCCATAATTGATGAGCAGCTTATTCAGAAGATTCTTCCTAAAATTCATGGGAATAATAAAGAAATTGGCGGACCGCTCGAAGAACTGGGAGCATTGTGTGTAGAGTATAATTTGCCATTAAGCAGAGAAAAGATTGAGAAGATGAAAGGAAAACTTGCACAGATCCAGTATGCAAGCTTTATATAAAATATGGTTGCAGCATTACGCTTCAGGGTGAATGGAGATTATGATGCGTACCTTTACCCTGTCGGAACATACAATAAAATAGACTGGGAAAATGAATTACCTTGCCAGTTAGGCGCAGATTATTCGGTATACTTATCTAAATCAGAAGATAATATTGAGGCTATTGATATAGTAAATGGATTGGATGGAAAACCAATTTTACGACTTATTGAAACGAAGCAATATATTATCAAGCTGGATAATAAGAGCAAAGATTTCGTATCGTTACCGATTTTGCAGAATGAAAATAACAAGGCTCTTAAAATATTTGAAGATGAGAACTCTGTCACATTCCAGTATATAAATTACCTGGGAAGAACGAAGGCTTCATTTTCTGATTCCAATCAAAAAAGAAATCTTGTCTTTGAAGTAGTTCCTAATAAAATGGATTATGAAGATGATTATATTGAGCTTACAGAATCCATTGCAGAGCATTGTTCGGAATTATTATTGGAGTATTTTGGATTAACATCGAATGTATTTAGCATATCGAATGAAGATTCAAGAACCTTGCTGGAACAATTTATCTTTTTACGTAGATTCTGTTTCAGTGAGAATCTTTTAGGACTGTTTGAAGCCATAAAGAGAAATCCCGATCGTATATTGATAGAAGATTCGGAATTTAAGCCTATAGGATGCGGAGTGCCTTCAAGGAAAATTTTTACACATCCTTTTAGTTATGGACAAAAATGGAGAAAATATGAGACTGAGGACTTGCACACACATTATCTCCCATCAACGATTGCAGTTTCGAAAAAAAGGGACAGCGTTGATACAGTCGCAAATAGATTTTTAAAATTTGCATTGGAGAAGTTTCAAGTTATTTGTGAAGAATTAATCAAATCTCTTGAATCTGCAGGTGCTGAAAAGCAAACTGAATGTTTACGCGAAGCTGCTAATATTAAACAGATGTTGAATGATATTTTGCAGGAGCGTTTCTTTGATGAAATTGGAAGGCTTGAGATTATGCCTCAGAACAATCAGGTTCTTCAAAAGAGAGCAGGCTATTCGGATATATTTTTTGCATATTCCATGGTTGACCTGGCACTGCAACTTGATTGGAAAGGGGAAGATTCTGTATATGAGGGAGAATCCAAAAATGTTGCTCTCCTGTATGAATATTGGCTTTTTTTTGAACTTGGCAGTATAATTAAATCTATAGATGGCTGTGAAGCGATTACTGTAGAGGAGACACCATTTCTCACAACTGATAATGGTAAGTTGACTGTATCACTGAAGGAAGGAAAGAAATCATGCCAGGCATTTGTAATAAAAAATCTCAATACAAGAATTAATCTTTATTATAATAGAACTTTTGTGCCAACCGATTTTCGTACTACAAAGTATGAGGGATCGTATTCGCGACCATTCAGACCAGATTATACTTTAGCTATCTTTCCATGCAGATATCAGGGAGGATATGATGGAGGAGAGAGTAAGGCCGTCAAAGATGGTGCTGTAAGTTATATCCATTTTGATGCCAAGTATCGTATTACGGATTTAACTTCTTTTGTTGGAAAAGTGAATAATGCTACCGATTTTGACGAGAGCGAATTTGTAGATGAGAAAGCATCAGAGGTCACAAATACATATAAGCGTGGAGATCTTTTAAAGATGCACACATATAATGACGCAATTCGTAGAACGATTGGAAGTTATGTATTATATCCTGGAAATGCAAAACAAGCAGATATGGGTAATAAGGTGTTTAGTCTTTATGATGAAATTCTCCCAGGTGTAGGTGCATTTGCAATAAAGCCAAGTAATAGTGCGCTAGGAGAGAAGGAACTGTGCAGATTTATTTCTGACATGATAAAAGAAAAGGGACAAGATAATTCCCGACTCAATCGACTGAAGTATTATGCAGAAATGGTTATGCAAGAACCGGCTGCATTTAAGAATACGCAAGTAGATTCATCAGATGGATTAGCAAAGGCATTATGTGTCATTGGATATATTCGAAGTGAAAGACCAAGCGATTACTACCACTCGCTTGAACAGAATGATTTGCTCAAGCCAGGAAAGGAATTTTTGTTCTACTACTATGCAATAAAGGGAAACACGGTATATTCTCATCACCATGATATTGCAAAAGCTGGATCATTCAGATTTTACAAGAACAATATTGATATTACAAAAACATATGATTTAGAACCAATTCTTTGCGATATAGTTTCTAATAATCTTGTTTCAAAGCAGGAACTTGTAAATCAGCTTATTTCTCAAGGTTTCTTAACGTCTGTAGATAACCATAATGCGGATTTTTACTATGTAATGAAAGTAAAGGTTGTTAAAGATTGTTTGCCAAGAGAATCAAAAAACATTAGCGATATAAATGGCATTAATGGCAATGATAGTTTTAGCCCGCACTCTCCAAAAGTAATAGATATACCAGCGTTTTGGGCTTCACCATAATAAATAATTATTTGTTTAGGCAAGAGCATTTGGTGTGTTGGATATCGAAAGAATAATATTATGATGTATGCGTCATGGGAACAAAATGTAGAGGAAATAGGTGAACTTATTTAATGTATTGAAGGAGGAATAAAGAATGCAGAGGGTTAATGATGATGAAATCTTTTTTGAAAATATCCCTTTATATGGTTCAAATATTGTAACAAAAGGTTCAAGTGGACTTGGAGGGGAAATTTATTTTAATATAAGTGATATAGATTTCTTTGGAGGAAATGTGAATTTAACAGAAACAATTGCTGGAAAAGAAGTATATTCTTTAAATAAATCGAATGTTTATAGATTCGATAAGAGAAATCTTTTAGAATATATGGATTCGATAAAAGATGAATTCATACTTAACTTATTTTATGATTACAAAAAATTCACTAGAAATTCCGACAAATGGAAAATAATAGACGAGGATGGATGGAAGTATAGGAGAGAGGAAATTGAACATGCATCTAATCTAGAGTTTGATATGTATCTAAAAAAATCTACATTAGACAGAGGATTTATAGGATGCAATTCCTCTGAGATTTATTCTCTAGTGGTTGCGTATACATTGATTCCTAATTATACGGAATTAAGAATCCTGCGAACAAATGAAAATGGACATAATTGTTATACATTTTTGATAAGGCTAAAGTCTTCTGTAGATTTTGTTTCAGAGCTTAATCAGGAGTTTGAAGAAGAGGTTGAGGATAACAGAGGCGCAAACAGAGAGGTTTTGTTAAATGATGCATACAACAGAGGTGGTAAACCTGGTAAGTCTCGTGTTAATACAACTGTGTTTAACAGAGATCCTGTTATTGCAGCGGCCGTAAAAGAAAGAGCAAATGGACAATGTGATTTGTGTGGACAACCAGCCCCGTTTAATAATGCTAATGGGTTTCCTTATCTAGAGGAGCATCATCTAGTCAGACTGGCTGATGGAGGGGATGACAGCATGGATAATGCAGTGGCACTGTGTCCTAATTGTCATAGAAAAATGCATATTGTAAATGATGAAAGCGATACGGAAACACTTAAGAAAAGAATTTTGGCATATGTGAATGCGATGAATAAAAAATAATCGTAAATTTATGCTTTATAGATATCTTTTGTGAGTTAGTTAATAAAATTGTGAGGTGTTGAGGTGGTTTTGTGGCAGATGTTTTAACCAAAGAACAACGGCATAAAAACATGAAAAATATTCATGGAAAGGATACCCAAATAGAGGTTATATTAAGAAAGGCTCTATGGAACAAAGGGTATCGGTATCGTAAGAATTATAAAATATTGCCAGGTAGCCCGGATATTGTATTAACAAAGTATAGGATTGCCATCTTTTGTGATGGAGAATTCTTTCACGGGAAGGATTGGGAAGTATTAAAACCAAGACTGGAAAAGAGTAATAACAGTGAGTTTTGGATAAGAAAAATATCTCGTAATACAGAGCGGGATGATGAAATAAATAAGAGATTGATGTTTGAAGGCTGGACCGTTATCAGGTTTTGGGGTGATGATATAAAGAAGCATACAGATGAGTGTGTTAAGGTTGTGGAAGAAACAATCTTTGATAATAACCTAATAGAGGACACAGCTTTATTTTGAAGGTGAATTGACATCGAACAACCTTAATTATTAAGAACGGGGTTTGAGTGGTATAATTACATTATTGGTATATGGAAATTGGATATTGTACAAAAAAGATTATAAGAGGACAAGAAAGGAGGTCAGCTATTGGAACAGTTAGAATTCATAGATTGCGTTAGTAGAGCTGGAATTGACAATCTACGAGGGTTTTCATATCAAATTAAAGTGTTTCTTTTATATCATTCTAAAATAAAAGAAAATGAGAGAGTGGGATATGAAACGATAGATGATGTAAGTATTCAGAAGTTAAACGAATCTAATTTTGATGAAAAATGTAATGGGTATATGTCTATAAAGACAGAAAGCAATACATACACTGCTATTCAGGTAAAAAGAACAAATATTACGGTTGATGTTGCAAAAGGTATTCTTTTAAATTGGTTATTGCTAAAAGATAGAGGGGATGTTGAAGAATACATAGTTTTCACAGAAAAAGATTACAAAAATACAGATAGTATTTTTGATATAAATTTTGATGATTTTTTTGATGAAATTCAAAATTCAACAAAAAAGCGTAGTGATGCACTTATTATGAGAGTTAAGAAACTGTTCAATGGCGACAAAAATAAATTCTTAGAGTACATGACAGATATAAAACAGCATTATAGATTTGAAAATGTGAAAAAATTGATGATGAAATTTATCGGGCGTATTCAACAATTTTTATGAAGGGTGGAGTAGCAGATTCAATATATATTTTACGAGTCAATGAATTGCATAATTTTGTTGTTAAAAATTTATTTTCTTGTATAGAAAAAAGACTTCCGTATGTATGTGAATATAACGGGTTCATGCAGGAAGCAGAATTGATTTGTAATAGAATTACAAATGATAAAATAGAGTCGAACTATCCGAATTTTATAAAATCGAATCCTGTATATATGAATGAATTGATTGTAACTAGAGAATATAAGCAATTACAATATTGTGGATTGTCAGAACCTTCTATGAAAATTAATTTGGGATATAGGCAGTATTATCAACAGTACAGACTGATGAATTGGGGAAATGGTAGGGTTGATGCTATGAATAGTATGGAAATGACTTCGTTTGAGAATTTTATTCAGACAAAAGATAGGGTTCAAGCAGAGAATATTGATACACCTAGAAATAGATTTGAAGAAATAAAAAGATGTAGTAATTCATATGCTTCAACAGAACAAATTAGGTATGGCGCTTTAATATACTTAACAGGAGAGAGTATAGACGATGGTATAAAGATATCATGGAAGGATGATGAAAATGATGCAGACAAATGTTGACCAGCTTTGAAAGATAAAAACAATTCGCACTAATAGTACTAAAATTTAAGCAAATTTCTTTGTGATAAGGTAAAATAAAAGAAAAAACTTTATCGCAAAGGAAGAAAAAATGAGCAGAGAACAGGAAAGGGCCAAAAGAAAACTGGAAAAGAATCCGATTGTTGAATGTAATAAGATTCAAAACAAATATTACCCTGAATTATTTAAAAAATTTAGTGAAGTAAAAGACCCGCGAAATCAAAGTTATATCAACTATTCTGTAAAAACCATGCTTGGGACTTTGTATTATAAATGTATAGGTGGAATTTCAAGCATGCAGGAAATGACACGGCAGTTTAATGATGAAAAAGTTGTGGAAAATCTATATTCTTTCATGGGAGAATCCAGGAAAGAGTATCTTCCTCATGGAGTTACTGAAAATGAATTTTTGGATAGGCTGGATACGTTGGAGTTAGAAAAATACAGAAAGATATTGCCTATTCCATGATCCGCAGAAAAACATTTAATGATGCCAGAGTGTTGAAAAAGTGGCAAGTCATCATTGATGCTACAGAACTGGATGAGGGATATCAGAAAAAGAATGCTTATTATCTGAGTCGATGCTATAACCGAGGGGAAGCAGATGAATTTATGAAGTATCATAGAAGTGTGCTTGAAGCGAAACTATATTTAGGAAATGACTTTGTATGCAGCATGGCATCAGAGCCAATTGAAAATTCGGAGGAGTATATCAATCAGAGTGAAGAAGAGATAAAACAGGATTGTGAAAGCAAGGCATTTGTCAGACTGGCAAAAAAGATAAAAAAGAGCTTCCCAAGACTTTCAATTATAATAACAGCAGATGGATTGTATATCAGCCAAAAGGTGATACAAATCTGTATGGATGGGATTATATAATCCGCTATAAAGAAGGAAGTGCGCCGTCCATAGCAAAGGAATATCAGGCATTGCCTGAAAAAGAAAAGACAGGTTCAGAAATAGAGTACCAGAATCAGATCATATTTCAGAACACAGATGTAAATCTAATCTATTACACAGAAAAGAAAGTTCAGGCAGATGGGAAAGAAAAAATAACAAAATTTGCATGGATTACCAATATCACAATTACAAAAAGTAATGCAAAGAAAATTGTGAAAGCCGGAAGAGACAGATGGAAAATAGAAAATCAAGGATTTAATCGTCAGAAGCATTGGCAGGGGAATATAGAGCATGCATGCAGTTGGAATGAGCAGGCACAAAAGAACCATTACCTGATGAAACAGATAGAAGATTTCATAAAGCAGCTTTATGAGTATTATTACCTGAAGAAAAATGAAATAAAAAAATTGCAAAAAAATATATCTCCTGAATTGTCAATAAGCTTTGGACGGCAACTAACGAAAACAGAAGATATAGCAGTTGAGCTGTATAGAACAGCTCTAAACTAATTAGATTTTAGCAAAGAAGGTGAGGCTTGCCAAGAGGAAAACACAAATTTATGCACATTTTTTTAGAAATTTTTTAGAGAAGGAGTTCGTGTAATCATTCAATGTGGATAACTTTTCTAAATTTATAAGAAAATGTGTAAATGTGTGGATTTACAAAATTGGCAGGCTATAAAATAAATTTACCTTTCAACGCTGTTCTACTATGTGGATATAAACACATACATATATAATTTTGATATGACAGCTATTTATAAAATTAGCTTTACATATCATAAAAACAGAACTATAATGCGAATGTAGAAAAATACATATATTAATTTTGAAATATATGTAAGCTCTTTGCTACCAAGCGAAGGCAATCAGCCGTATTAATCACACGTATGTTATTTTCATGGCTTATATTAATATTTTCAAAGCTAATAATTGAGGATTAACATTGATATCGCTTAGAAATGAGGCTTGTTATGTTATTTGAAAAGAAAACACCATTAGAAAAGATGGAAAAAGAAGTAAAAAAGGGTCGCTGGTATGAATTATCAGAATATGCAGATGGCTCAAAGGAAGAAAAGATTGATCTTGCAAAGGCGCTTGCGGGAAGTGATAATGAAAACAGTGTAGAGATTCTTATGAGATTAATTGATGATAATAATGATGATGAAGTTGTAACAGCAGCGTGCGAATCGCTTAAGAAAGTAGGCTCAGAACACAATACTGCGGATTTGCTTGAAAAGTTAAACAGAATACCTAAAGAGAAAGAAAAGATAAGAGAAGAAATTAGCAGTACAGTTCAACAGCTTCATCACAGAGTATAATTTTGTTTTTAACAGCTCACTTAAAGTCTTGATATATAAGAATAAAAGTATAGCAACAATGTAATATGAAATATAAAGACACACCTGTACCGGATATTATAATATAAGATATATCGTCTGACATTATAATATCCGGTACAGGTGTGTTTTATTGAATGGATTTTATTTGATAAAATGAGTAACAGCTGAAATTAGTAGTGAAATTTATTAATTAAATATGTTAGAATTAAATCGGTTTATAATTATGAAATAGCAACAGGAGAGTGGATATGGAAAAGAATAGTAATGGGTCAGAGAATATAATTGAATTAAAAAATATAAGTAAAATATATAATGATAATGGATTTAAGGCAGTGGATAATTTTAATCTTTCTGTCAGGAGAGGCGAATTTGTAACATTTTTAGGACCATCAGGCTGTGGAAAGACTACGACACTAAGAATGATAGCAGGTTTTGAGCTTCCGACAGACGGACAGATTCTTCTTAATGGACAGGATATATCAAGGCTTCCTGCAAATGAGCGCCCGATTAATACGGTATTCCAACGATATGCATTATTTCCACATATGAATATATTTGACAATATAGCATTTGGATTAAAATTAAAAAAACTTCCTAAGGAAGAGATACGCAGAAAGGTAAGCAATGTATTGTCAATGGTAGACCTTGAAGGTTTTGAAAACAGAAAGGTATCAACATTATCAGGTGGACAGCAGCAGCGAATTGCGATAGCGAGGGCATTGGTAAATGAACCTGAGATTCTTATGCTTGATGAACCGCTTGCAGCACTCGATTTAAAGATGCGTAAGGAGATGCAGTTAGAATTAAAGAATATGCATGATGAGCTTGGAATTACATTTATATATGTAACACATGATCAGGAAGAGGCTCTTACTATGTCTGATAAGATAGTAGTAATGTCAGAGGGAAAGATTCAGCAGATTGGAACACCTGAGGATATATATAATGAGCCTGAAAATGCATTTGTAGCAGATTTTATAGGTGAGAGCAATATATTTAAGGGTATAATGACAGGAAAGATGAAGGTACGCTTCTGTGGCGGGGAATTTCTCGGAATGGATGATATTACAGAAGGAACACTTGTCGATGTAGTTGTAAGACCGGAGGATGTTATAATTACTAAGCCATCAGAGGGAACAGTAACAGGCAGGATTGTATCTGTTATATTTAAGGGTATGCATTACGAGGTTACAGTTGAGTCAGGTAAGTATGAAATGGTAATAAGAACTACTAAGTGTTATAACGTGGGCGATACAATAGGAATGTGCCTTGAGCCGGATGGCATACATGTAATAGTTGCAGAAGATCATACAACAAGCTTTGTTACAGATATTAACAGTGATTACACACTGAACTTTAATGGTAAGGTTATTAACTGTGATATCACTAAGGTTATACCGAAAGCTACGATTAAGGATGGAATATTATATAATGGCAATGGTGAAAAGGCAGATATATCAAAGCTTAAGGTTATCGTATCAATCCAGCCTTATGATATTCAGATGAGTGATGATGTTGAAGCCGGCATTGTAACAGGAAAGATAATTAATCTTATATATAAGGGTGACCATTACAGCTATGTTATAAGAACTGAATATGAGCATGATTTAATAGTAGATGATGAATATCTTTGGAATATGGGAGATCAGGTAAGCCTTATCATGCCTGAGGATAAGATGAAGTTCCGGTTAAAAAAATAATATGATATCAGATTGGAGAAACACAACATTTTTATAATTTGTTTGTGCCTTTAGAGAAGCGAAAGGATTGATAAAAATATGAAAAATGGATTTTCACGCAGGCAGCTTGGAATACCTTATGGAATATTTCTTATATTATTTGTGGCTGCACCGTTAATTGTACTTATATATTATGCATTTACGAATGGTTCAGGGCAGTTTAGCATGGACAATTTATGTACTTTTTTTACTGACCCTAATACACTTGGAACACTTTGTTACAGCATTGCACTGGCATTTGTAACTACATTGGTATGCCTCGTTATAGCATATCCTGTAGCATACATACTGGCACATAGTAATTTCAAAAGAAAATCAGTAATACTTATGCTTTTTGTAATTCCAATGTGGATTAATTTTACACTAAGAATGACGGCACTTAAGGAGATATTGTCATTAATAGAGGGTAATCTTGCTTTCTATCCTTTTATTAATTCAGTAATAGGTATGACATATGACTTTCTTCCATTTATGATACTGCCGCTTTATACAACATTATCAAAGCTTGATAAGAGTCTTATTGAAGCGGCATCAGATCTTGGTGCAGATAATGCACAGACATTTATTAAGGTAATACTTCCATTGTCAGTTCCCGGAATAATAAGCGGAGTGTCAATGGTATTTTTACCGGCAATGACTAATTATGTGGTGCTTGATATGCTTTATAACAGCACTTATATAATGGGTAGTCTGATAGGAAGTTATTTTAGCGCTTATGACTGGAATAATGGTTCGATGATAGCATTGATACTTCTTGTGATTATAGGTATATTTTCTATATTTACGGTTGATAAGGATGCAGAAAGGAATTAAAGATGACAAAAAGATATTTAAAAAAAGCATTTTTATGTCTGGTGCTTTTATTTATGTACTGTCCGATAATTGTGCTTGCAGTATACAGTTTTACCGATTCTCCTAATATCGGAGCAATACATTCATTTACATTTAAAAATTATATTACGCTTTTTACAACACCTGAGCTTTCGCATATGATTGCCGGTTCTATAATTCTTGCATTATCAAGTGCGGCACTTGCAACAATCCTTGGAACATGTGGGGCAATAGGGGCATTTTATTCAAAGAAAAGGGTAAAAGGCTTCATGGGTACAATGAATCAGGTGCCTGTTGTAAATGCTGATGTTGTAACAGGTTTTTCAATGTGCATATTAATTGTAGTTGTATTTGGAGTAAGCAAGGATACATTTATTCCGTTAATAATAGGTCAGGTAGTGCTTAGCGCGCCTTTCGTATATCTTGCGGTAATGCCTAAGCTTAAGCAGATGGATTCAAGCCTTTATGAGGCGGCGCTTGACCTTGGGGCAACACCTGCCTATGCACTTATTAAGGTTATAATACCGCAGGCGGCATCAGGAATACTTTCAGGCTTTGTGATGGCTGTTACACTATCACTTGATGATTATTTCGTGGCTACTTATACAAAGCCGGCGACCTTTGATACTATAAGCACGTATGTTGTCAATGCAACAAAGGGGTCACAGACACAGATAAAGACAGCATTATGGGCATTATCAACAATAATATTTTTAATTGTTGTTGCAGCAGAGATTGTTATCAATGTGAGTGCTTCAAAAAAGAGCAGAGAGGAGCAGCAGAATTGAAAAATAGCAAAGTAAAGACAATTTTTAAAAACTCATCAATATGTATTTTAACTGCGGTTGTAATGACGGTTATACAGATAGCAGCTCCACTTATTTCTGGAAGCAGTTCTATAGGTGCTTTTAATGCTGATAATGTATATGCAAAAGAAAGCGAAGATGTAATAACATTAAAGATATGCAACTGGGAAGAGTATATTGACGAGGGCAGCTGGGATGAGCCTGTTGAGCTGGATAATAAGACAATTACAAGTGATAAATCCATGGTTGATGATTTCAAAGACTGGTATTATCAGACATATCATAAGAGGGTAAATGTTGAATACAGTTGTCTTGGAACGAATGAAGAGCTTTATAATATGCTGACACTTGGCGATGAATATGACCTTATCTGTCCTTCTGAATATATGATAATGAAGTTAATGGCACAGGGCTGGCTTGAACCATTTTCAGAGGAATTTTACGATATTTCTAATCCATATAATTATTATGCAAAGGGAGTATCTCCATTTATAAAGAATGTATTTGATACTAATAAGATTAACGGTGAGAGCTGGAGCAGATATGCTGCCGGATATATGTGGGGAGTTACAGGCATTGTATACAATCCTGAAAATGTAAGTGAACAGGAAGCTTCTACATGGAAGATAATTAATAATGATAAGTTTAAAAGGCAGATAACAGTTAAGGATAATGTCAGGGATTCAATGTTTGCGGCAGTTGGGGCAATCAAGTCTGATAAGCTTATGTCTGATACATTTAAAAATGCCTCTGATTATAAAGAAAGACTTGCAAAGGAGATGAATGATACATCTGATACTACGGTAGATGATGTAAGAACATATCTTCAACAGGTTAAGGATAATGTATATTCATTTGAAACGGACAGTGCAAAGGCTGATATGGTAACAGGCAAAGTATCAGCAGGTTATCAGTGGTCAGGTGATGCTGTATACACGATGAATCAGGCAGACGATGATGGCGTAAGCCTTGATTTTGCTGTGCCTTACGAATGTACTAATATGTATTTTGACGGATGGACAATGTTAAAGTCAGGAATAAATGGAAATGAAGAAAAAAAGCAGGCAGCAGAAAGCTTCATTAACTTTATATCAATGCCTGATAATGCTGTAAGAAATATGGAATATATAGGATATACATCTGCTATTTCAGGTGGTGATGATACGACTGTTTATGAATATGTAAAATATAATTATGAAGCCGAGAATGAAACGGATACAGTTACTTATCCACTTGGATATTTCTTTTCAGGCGATTCCACGGATGAAAGATATATGCTTGTAACAACTAAGGAGCAGACCAAAAGACAGTTATCGGCACAGTATCCGTCAGAGGAAGTTATGGAAAGAAGCGCCATAATGCAGTATTTTAATGATGAAGATAATTCAAGGATTAACCAGATGTGGATTAGTGTAAGATGTTATAATATACATAATATTCCTGTATGGGGCTGGATTATTGCGATAGTGGTTATAGCAGGTGGTATTATGTTATATGTAAAAAATTTTATAAAGAATAAAAGACAAGTATAAGCTTATATCTTAAATGTTTTATACTTAAATAGATAGTGTCAAATGACATATGAAAAAAGACATTCTTGTACATTTTAAGAGGGAAAAATATATGAATACAATTAATGGAATAATAAGTGTAATTGATGCGGTCAGTATACTGGGATTTCTGACATTAAAGCTTGGAAAAAAGAATATTAATGCAGTATATGTATTTATGATATTTTCGCTTGAAGTGATGTTTTCATATTTTCTTGAGGATAACTTTGCAGTGCAGATGGCACTGATAATATTTTTAAATATGTGTTACTGCATGTCATGTCTAAAAGGACATATTATAGACAGGTTTGCCTGGAGCGTTATAGCTTATGTGCCTTATGTTATAAGTACATCAATTGTAATGCTGGTATTGTCATATACAACAGGAGAAAGTATTGATACATTAATTAACAGGGATATTATTTCTTTTATTATGATAATCATAATAACAAGGACACTTTGTTATCTTTCTTATTTCATAATGCTAAAAAAAGAATTTAACAAAAAGAGTTTAGGGAATTTTGAAATATGTATTATAATAGCACTTTTTCTTATATCAATATTTCTTATGTGTGAATTAACACAGGAATCCTTGGCACTTAAAGCAGCAGGCGATGAACAGACAGGACTTTTATTAATTGGAATATCTATTATAGGTATATTGGCTGGTGTAATTATTTTATGCATAAGGATTCATATAATTAATAACAGACTCACAGAGACCAGACAGATAGTAACGAAGCTTAACAGCCAGAAGGAATTATTCAAACAGGTAAGTAAAAAGCAGGAAGAGATTAATATTCAAAGACATGACATAAAACATATGATTAATATATGGATGGATATGTTAAGAAATAATAAAATATCAGAGCTGGAAGATGAGTTTGGCAGATATGTATATAAATTAGATTCGCAAAAGTCAGTTATATGCTATATAAAAGGGAATGATATAATCAATTATGTAATATGTGACAAGTTAAGAAGATGCAAGAAGAATAACATAAAATATAATACCGAAATAACAACTGACTTTATGGCGGACAGAGAGATGGATATATCAATAATATTATCAAACCTTCTCGACAATGCAATTGAAAGTTCCCTAAAGCAGGAGCCGGTGAACAGATTCATTGATATACAGATGTTTAAAAGAATGGGTATGAATAATATAATTATAAGAAATTATATAGGCACGTCGGTACTTAGGAATAATCCACAGCTTAATACAACTAATAAGGACGATACCGGTCATGGCTATGGAATAAAGAGCATTAAAAAGCTTGTAGAAAAATACAATGGCGATATTAATATAACTGAGGAAAATAATTATTTTGTAGTCCATATAATGGGAGTGTAAGTCGGAAATGGAGATAGTATGCTTAAAATTGCTATATGTGATGACGATTTGAATGACTTAAAGATGACTGATGAATTTTTTAAGTCATATGATAAGAATATAGAAACATCACTTTTTAATAATGGAAATGACCTCTTAGAGATGGTAAAACAACAGGAATATGACATAATATGTCTGGACATAGATATGCCTGTGGTAAGCGGCTTTGATACTGCCGGTGAATTATATGATATAAAATATGGAGATAACCTGATATTTGTAAGTAATATGGAAAGTGCAGTATTTCAGGCATTGGAATTCAGACCTTTCCGTTTTGTAAGAAAGGGACATCTGGATACAGACTTAAAGTCAGCACTTGATGCATGGATTAAGACATATGGCAATAATGAACGTATACAGGCACTTGATGAGGATGACTGTGAGGTGGCATTAAAAATATCAGATATTGTATATATTGAGATAAAGGGTCACTATCTTAATATATGTACCAGAGATAATATATATCATAAGAGAGGAAAGATATCTGATTATGAATATCTTGTGGAACAGGGTTCTTTTTTAAAAATACATGGCTCATATATGTGCAATATAAAATATATTAAAAATATTATAAAAGACAGATGTATTATGTATAATGATGAAGAATTAAAGATTGGACAGAAAAGAGTGGCAGAGTGTAAAAGGGATTTTATGAAATATATATCAAGAAGGTAAAATATAGATTAAGAAGATAATTTTTAAATTGAATATGGTAAAAATAAGACATTAGCTGTAATTGAAGTTAATGGTCGTGGATACCTGCGTACCATTTGCTTTAAGGATAGCTGATGTCTTTTTATTTTACCATGATAGCTGTTTAATAAGTGTAAGAATAATAAAAATGTAATTTGTGCCAGATTCATGTAAGATATGCCAGAATCACAAAAAACGTATCCAAAGATTATATAATATATAAAAAGTGAGTTACATAATTAGTAAGGCACTTTTTATATAGGACTTTTATAAAAGTATAGTTGGAATATGGTGGTGAGGATTATATGAGAAAAAAGTATATTACATTTATAATAACAATAATATTCGGAATATGTCTGGTTATAACAGGTATAAGCGTATGGAATAAATATTTTATAAGAAAGGATTATAATGAAAATCCGCCGGAGGTGACACAGGAGGAAAAAACGAAATATTCAGATGAGTATGGATACTGTACTGTGGCATATTTAAATGAAAAAACAAATATTGATAAAAAAATGGGAGAGTCTGAGAATAGCGATTATCAGCACTTTAGGGTAAAAATGATAGATTATAGTATTTCAAGAGAAGCTCCTATTGAAACAGATAAAATGGGAGATGATGAATATTTTTTTATTGAAAAAAAGGAATATGATTATCTTGATGAAAATTATACATTTAAAAGTGATTATAAATATGTTACCGCAAAATTTGAAATAGAAAATACCAGAGAAAATAAAGGTGATGACATAACAAATAGTTTTCCTTTTGCTGAGAGTATATACATGATTTCGGATAATCATATATCAAGGGGAAGGGCAGCAGAATGTAGTGCAAGAATTAATTCAAAAGGAGCATCGTGTTTTAATGGCAATATGTGTATTATAAAACCGGGACAAACTGAAACGTTTACAATATCCTTTATTGTTAGTGATAAGTATAATAGCAATAAGCTGGCAATCAGACTTTGTGATAAAAAAAGTAAATTTGGCGACAGCTATTTTATGTTATTTGACGAGGAATAGAAAAAGAAAAATTTTGAAAACTTAACATTTTTATTACAACAACTAGGATGTAGGTTACGGAGGTATATATGCGAAAGAGCTATTTTACATTTATAATAATGATAATATTCGGAATATGTTTAGTTATAACAGGTATAAGCGTATGGAATAAATATTTTATAAGAAGTGATTATAATGAAAATCCGCCGGAGGTAACACAGGAGGAAGTAAAGTATTCGGATGAAAATGGTTATTGTAAGGCTGCATATAAAAATGAAGATACATATATTGACAAGGATTTAGGTAAGACAGGAGATATTGGACAGATTAATTTCAGAGTCAAGATGCTGGATTATAATATATCAAGAAGCCTTCCATATGATGAAAACAAAATAATAGACAGTGATTATACATATTCAGATATAGAGAGAGCATGCCTTGATGATGATTACACATTTATAAGTGATTATGTGTATGTCACAATAAAATTTGAAATAGAAAATACACGGGAAGATACAGGCAATGATATTTTAAATCAATTTCCCTTTAATATAAAATTATTTGCGATACAGGACAATTATATACCTAAAGAAAAAATTGCAGAAGTCAAAGTGAATTTCAATTCAAAAAATGAATATGTATTGTATAAAGCTCAAAGAACACTTAAAAAAGGAGAAGTTGTAAATTATACAATGCAATATGTAATAAGTGATAAATATGAAAATGAAAAGCTTGCAATCAGACTTTGTGATAAAAATGGTAAATATGGTGACAGCTATTTTATGTTATTTGATGAGGAATAGAAGCTGCCAGAATGGAGATTACTATGAAAAAATTATTAAAAATAGAATTTGAACGTGTTTTTAGAGATAAAAAATTATACATATCAATGCTGATTGCATTTATCATAATGGGACTTGGAATATATAAAGAAATATTCGGTTATGCTTTAAAGCTTAATATGTCAACTATGGATAAGATTAATGGAGTCAGGATGTATCCTAATTTATTTGAAGAATGGTTTGGGTGGCAGACTGGTCTTTATGGACAGATATATTATTTTGTAATGCCGATTATAATATCATTTCCATATACCGCCACACATTATACTGATATGAAAAATAAATACATATATCAGCTTATTACAAGAAATAATAGGAGGAATTACTATTTTGCAAAATATATAACGCAGTTTGTTACAGGAGGAAGCATTGCTGTTATTCCTAACATTGTATCATTTATAATATGTGCGATGTATCTGCCATTTATTATGCCTCAAAGTTCAAGCGGTCAATTTGCTATAGCAACTAAAGCCTGTGTATTCGGTGATTTGTTATACAGCCATCCGTTTATATTATTTTTTGTTTTAATGATTATACAGTTTATATTATTTGGTATGGTTAATTGTATAGCATGTATTTTTTCAGATATTCTTGATAATGCATTTATAGTGGTTATATCTCCGTTTATAGTAAGTTTTATTGAAAATGTTATATCAGGAAGCGGAATAATAAAATATAGTATTTTGTCTGATAATAACGTATTCATGTTACAGTTTCAAAGATTATCATCAATGCTTCTTATATATATAGTACTTCTGACATTAATATGCACTTCATTTATTATAAAATGCAGGAGGGAGGATGTTTTATAATGGCAAAAAGAATAAGGATTATATTGATATTATTAAGTATGTGTATTATAGGACTGGTTATATTTAAGATTGTACGTGTCAATGCACAATTTAAAGATATAAAGCAGATTACTGTATATGATAAAGCACAGGAAATAGAGTTGGACGGATATACATATAATACGCAGAAGCTTAAATTATATACGCCGGATGAATTTATTGAGTGGTCGGGGATAGATAAGGACTATTTTGATGATATGGTTAATAAGCCGGTAGCAATTGCTGTAGTTACACTTGAATGTACTTATACAGATAAAAGTATAATGAGCATCGCAAATTCGGTAACATTGCAGTCAGAAGCACTTGGACAGGGAGCTGATTACTATTTAACAACAGGGCTTAATAAGGAACTTATAAAAAAACGCAGTGGGGAGCATGAAAGCTTTCATCTTATATATACATTACCTGCAACTATGTTAAACAGCAATGATTTTTCATATGCGAAAGACCTTAAGTATGAACTGGTTTTAAGAAAATGTCCGGTAATAAAGGTTAAAATTTATGAATAACAGGATGATGTTTGGATTGTAAATTTAAGAATGAAAGGAGTGTGAAAAAATATTAATATGAAGACATTTTACAGATTGAAAAGAAAATATGTTAATTATAACAGTATTATATGGCTGTTAATTGTTACTGTGGTGATAGTTTTATCGGCGGCTCTGCTTACGAGATTAAACAGGGGCGAAGCATTTACCAATGTCTGTATATATGACTCAATTATATTTTTTATAAAGGCCTTTGGTTCAATGACAGGAATTATGGTTATATGGAATATTGCGGTTATAAAGAAAGATAAAAATCCTATGATAGCGGTAAAGAATGTAAGCAGGAAAAAAATATGGTACAGGCAATGTCAGGATGTTCTTATATTTGCAGCAGTTATGTCATTACTGATACATGTATTGCTGCGTTTATTTATATTGTGTAAGTATGGCAATGATTATAACTGGGATGATAGTTATTCTTTGTATATAAATTATTGCAATAGTAACAGGTATAAAATTACAAATCCTGCATTTACAAAGACTGGAATAGCAATTTTATCATATATTTTTACGTTGGAGTCACTCTATATTATTTTGATACTATTCATGGTTATCGACAGACTCCTTGAAAGGACATCAGTAATAATTACTGTAATATATATTATTGCACAGTTTGAGATTAATTTATTAGGATTTATAACACCAAAGATGTATCTGTTTATATACCCTGACAGGGCATTGGTATATATGGGAAAATGTATATTTATAGCCATATTATTAATTTTTGTTGGAAGCTTTGCAGCTGATTGGGAAGAATATATAAAGAAAAAATAATGACTGTGCAGATTTTTCTTAGCCTATTCGCAACAAAAGTTGTTCAGAAATGTGAATTAGTGTGAATAATAGGATCTATATTCGGAAATGGAGAGAATATGTATATTGAATTAAGAAATGTATCAAAAAAAATTAAAAATGTTACAATACTGGATAATGTTAATTTAAGATTTGAGGGTGGCAAGGTATATGGTTTAAAGGGAAAAAATGGAAGTGGCAAGACTATGCTTATGAGAGCTATAAGTGGTCTTATAAGAGTTAATGGAGAGGTGGACATTAATGGAGAAGTGCTTGGAAGTAAAGTATCATTTCCACCGAGTATCGGTATATTAATTGAAAATCCGGCATTTATATCCAATTATACCGGTTTTAAGAATCTTAAAGTGCTTGCGTCAATACAAAACAGGATAGGGGACGATGAAATAAGGCATGCTCTTGAGATTACAGGCTTAGATTCACATGATAAGAGGACATTCAGAAAATATTCACTTGGAATGAAGCAGAAGCTTGGTATTGCTGCAGCAATAATGGAAAAGCCTGATATTGTAATTCTTGATGAACCAATTAATGCACTTGATGAGGCTGGGGCTAATCAGGTGAGGGAAATTCTAAAAGAACTAAAAGCTAATGGCTCAATAATAATAATTGCCTGTCATGATAAGGAAGAGCTGGAATTTCTATCTGATGAGATTATTGAAATAAACGATGGAAGAATTATAAGTGGTACAGGTGAGTGATTTAGCAGGAATATGTTATTTATTTCTACTACTAAACAAATAGCTATTGATGGCAGGCGATAGTCGTGATCTGTTTCTTTGCAACAAATGTTGTTAGGAAATATAAAAAACAGGTAGTGAAGCAGCTGGAAGTCTTTTTGGAATAGTGGTTGTTATAAAAGACCGGCAGAATGGGGGATATTATGATAAGACAAGATGTGCTGAGGGGAATAAAGGAATCACGCTACAGATATGCTATATGTGTAATACTTATATTTATACTGATTATTATGAACAATAATTCTATGAGAAGTGTATTACGGGATATAGATAGTAATGCTCTTGGAATGATGGATAATATTATGTATATGCTGAAAGGAATGTCTGTATATATTGAGGGAAAAGGAAGAGATTTTAAGCTTCCTGTATGCTGGATGACAGTACAGTTTGCATGTTCTGTTGTTGTATTTAATTACATAAAAACAGATATCAGAGGAATAGGAACAGGAATAATTATAAGAATGAGAAGTAAGAAGAAATGGTGGCTGTGCAAATGTATATGGAATGTATGTTCTGTTGCACTATTGTATATATTGTTGTATGCAGGCTGTTTTATTGTTTCATTGATGTATAATGAAACGATGGGATTTAACAGGAGGATATTTTTAAAGCTTAATGGCGTAGCTTATGATAGTGTGGATATTAAAAGTGTAATACTGTTCTTAATATTTATGCCAATGCTTACATCAATTGCTCTTTCATTATTACAGATGTGTATGAGTATAGTTATATCACCGGTAATATCTTTAATGTCAATTATGGTAATTGATATATTATCCTGCTATTTTACAACTCCGTTTCTTGCGGGTAATTATTCAATGCTTCTTCGTAGTGCTATATATAAGGCGGATGGAATATCTTTAAGTACTGCGTTGGCAGGAAATATTATAATAATAGCTGTGGCGGTAGTGTTGGGAATGTTATTATTTGATAGAAGCGACCTGACAATTTAATTGTGATTTGTTGAAATGGGGGTGTAGAGACGGGCAGGCTGTGGCTGATATGTAAGATTTGTACGCTGATGGG
>ERZ772969.474-NODE-474-length-37013-cov-5.381785_pt1 | contig 37013 bp, 40 predicted proteins | sample MGYA00511676_ERZ772969 | MGnify/ENA primary metagenome ERZ772969 (study PRJEB29015, sample SAMEA2737651) | human gut metagenome | biome: human gut; feature: human-associated habitat; material: faeces | place: China | collected 2012 ... | reverse complement strand
ATACTTGAGCGCTGACGCGCCCGGTTTTGCTTGTCGATTTTCTCGACAGCCTCGCGAAGCTGCCGGTCAAGGTCTGTACCCGGTGCGATGCCACCATGTAGGGTGATGTTATATTCGGGCTTGCTCTGGTCTACATAGGTTTTACCTGCAGGAGCCGGAACCGGGTGATACCACTGAGAATCACCAAAAAACGAGGCTGGTTTGATATTGGACTCGTTACCTGAGCCGGTTGCGGCATTGGCTTTTGCGGCTTTCTGGTCAAGGTCGCTCGATTCTTTATTGATAACCCCGAGCTTTTCCAGTAACCAGTTAACGCCGGTACGCAATGTATTAAAGCTTTTGAGCGGTAACATCAGCGCATCGGCCAGCCCCTTACCGAACATCACACCCGCATTTTTGCAGCTGTCGAGTGTCTCCTGCGTCGCCTTAACCGGAGCGATGAGGTCTTTGAACCACTGCCATACCCCGCGTAACTTCTCCATGAAAGAATCAAACACCGGCGCGAGCGGTGCGAAAATTACCGCCACTGGCGCAAAGGCCGCTTTAAGCCCCTCCACGACGCCGGAAAAGAATGCGCTTATTGGCTCCCAGTATTTACGAATCAGCAGCGCACCGGCCACCACGGCAGCGACCACCGCCACCACCGGCAGACTGATTGCGCTAACTGCAGCGACAATGGCACTTCCTGCAGTGGTGAAAACGACACTCAGCAGACCGGCAGCAGCAATAATCCCGTTTATCCCGGCAATGACCGGCCATGCAATCAGCCCAATCCCGCCCAGCACGCCGACCAGCGCCAACCCACCGGCAACAAGGTTAAACAGGGTTTGCGTCAGTTCTGGGTTTGCTTTCGCCCACGCGGCCACCTTGCCAAGCCAGTCTGTCGCGGAAACCGTCAGGCGGCGTAGTGCTGAATCTTCTTTTTCGAAAACCTCAATCTGCAGGTCTTCCCATGCTGACTGCAGGTTTTTCAGATCGCCGTCGAGGTTATCCGTTTGTATTTTCGCAATGCGCTCGGTCGTGCCTTTTGAGTCGCGGATTTGCTGGCGCTTGTTATCGAGCGAGCCATCACCGGCAGCGGCGACAAGTTTAATCGCGCCCTTCATGGCTTCTTCACCGAAAATCACTTTCAGATATTCGCCCTGCTCCGCCGTACCGAGCTTGTTTTTCGCAAAGGACTTATGAATATCTTTGAGGATTTTCTCGACCGGCAGCATGTTCCCTTTGCCGTCGCGGGTTTTCACGCCTAATTCTGAAATAGCCTCAACGGCCTTACCCATTGGCGCTTGCAGGCGGTTGAAAATGGCGCTAGCCCCCGTACCGGCCATCGAGCCTTTAATCCCGTTATCCGCCAGAATACCGAGCATGGCGGTCGTGTCTTCAATGCTCGCCCCTGCAGCCTCTGCGATGGGTGCGACATACTTCATCGCCTCGCCCAGCTCGACGAGGCCAGTGTTTGATGACGTAAAGCCTTTCGTCATCACATCCGCGACGCGCTCAATCTCGGTGGTAGGCAGGTTAAAAGCCGACTGCATGTTAGTGATAATGTCGGCGGCTTCTGCGATATCCACGTCCGCCGCGAGGCTCAGGTTTACGGTCGAGCCGGTCGCGGCCAGCACGTCATCGGCGTTATAGCCCGAGCGCGCGAGCGTGGTCTGAGTACGCGCCACATCACCCGGTGAAAAGGCCGTAGTCGCGCCGATATCGCGCGCCTGTTGACGAATGGCCGCGAGCTTGTCGTCGCCCTTATAGAGCCCGAGGATCGCCTGCGTGCCTGACATTTGTTTGTCAAAACCGATGCCTGGTGCAATAAAGCGTGACGCACCATAAAGCCCGGCGGTAGCCACTCCGACACCCACCATCCCGGCATTACGCGCACCGGCGGCGAGCTGTTGCCCGGATTCATAGCGGCTTTTTACCGCGCTGAGTCTGGCCTGTTGCTGGCTGACGCGCGCCAGCGCATCACGTTGCCGATTAAGCTGAGCGGTCGTCTCACTGATGCTGGTTTTAAGACGTCGCTCATCCGCCGAGAGAGTGCGGGTATTAATCCCGGCCTGCGCGAGCTCGGTACGCTGGCGCTGTACCGACTGCCTGAGGCTGTTGTATTTGAGCTGCAGGTCAGCGGCGGATTTCTTTGCCGCCTCCATCGCGCGCGCCTGCGCGGTTGTGGGGTTCTGCGTGTTTTTAAACTGGACGGCCAGCGCGGCGGCTTCCTGTTTCGCCTTGTTAAGCGACTGGCCTGTCACGGCAAGCTGTGCGCTCGCTTTCCTGAATCCGTCAATTCGGCCAGCCTGCGCATTCAGATCGCGCAGGCTGTTTTGAGAAGTGCGGATATCGCCAGCAAGGGTCTTGCTGGCAGTCTGGATAGCTTTAAGCGGTCGGCTTGCCCGGTCTACTGCGTTCAGCAGTACCTCAAGTCTGACGTTATTGCTCATGGTGGTGTCCGCTTCGCTGCAGCGCCTTTTCGCGCCATGTGATGAGCTCGGTCACGCTCAGGGAATTCAGCTCTGATGGCGGCCAGTGAAATATCACCGCGATATCCGCCATCAGGTCATCGACCGAAAAGTTATCCGGGAAGGTCAGCGAGCCGAAGATGGCGACAAAAAACCAACCACCTTACCGGCGAACAAAATCAGGTCTGACGCTTCCAGACGCATGACCTCGGGCTCGGTCAGCGCCGGGTACGTCATACGCGGCAGCACCTTAATCAGCGCATCGACGTCAGAGTTTGCCAGCGAGGCCAGACTCACACCGCGCAGAGTACCGGCGTTGGGTTTGGTCACGGTCACCTGTTCGATTTTTTGCTCACCGCGCATGATTGGATTATCGAGGATCACAATGTTTAGGTTTTCGGTTTCGTTGATGTTTTCCATGATGTTGCTCTCTTTGGATGTGAGTAAGTGACCGGCCAGCCTGGCTGACCGGTTAACGGGTTACAGGCCAATCGCCCGGCGGTGCTCAGCGAGACGGTCGACGCCGTCGACTTTCATCACCATGTTGACGACGTCAATCTCGATGACCTCTTTGCCGTCAATCGTGAGCTGGTAGTACGAGCACTCGGTCGCGATTTTGGTCGTGCCGCTTTCGCCCTGTTTGTTTTCGCCGCCGTCGTACTCCTTGTGACGGCCACGCATGACCACCTCAACGGCAGAGATTTCTCCGGTATCATCGCGCTGGAATGAGCCGGTGAAGCGCAACGGCACGCTGTCGGCACCCGGTGACGCGTACTGCGCCCACAGCGCGACGTCAGGCAGGCCGCCCAGCGTCCACTCAAGCGAGAGCGCGTCGTCGTCGAGACCGAGGTCAACCGACACCGAGCCCGGCATCCCGCCGCCGCGATATTTCTCAAGCTTACGGGTCAGCTTTGGCAGGGTGACGGATTCAACGACGCCCATATAGCTGAGACCGTCGTTAAACATGTTCAGGTATTTCAGTTTGCGTGGTAACGCCATGCTCTGAGCTCCTTAGCTGTTGACCGAGTCTGACAGGTCTGCCAGATAGGTATCGGTGATGCGCTGGCGCAGGGTCAGGTTTTCCAGCGGCGGGACGGGGGTGTAGTCGTAATCGATATACAGCTTCCCGGCTTTCAGGGTTTCCACGCTGTTTGACTCCGGGTCGTACCAGCAGGAGCCGTCAACGATATAGCCGTTGTTTTTCAGCTCGCGGAATTTGGCATTGATACCGGCGACGATGTCGCGGATGAGCGTTGCGGAAACGGGCTTATCCATCGCCCACGCGTGCGCCTCCGCCATCGTGTCGGCCAGCACCTGCGCCGTGCGGGTGTAGTTTTCAAACACGAATAACGGATCGTCAGAACAGGTACGGTTGCCCCAGAACTTAAAGCCGTCGTTGCGGATGAGCGTTGTCACACCGGCCTGATTAAGCAGGTTGGCGTCGGTGGCCTGCTCCTGCAAATCCCATGAGACCGAGGCGCTGACGCCGGTGACGCCATTTACTCCCACGTTAGACAGCGTTTTGTGCCAGCCGATAGTCTGATCGATTCTGGCGCGCAGGCCGAGCGCGCGGGCGCTCGCCCATGCAATATCGGTTTCGTTCGCCGTGGTGTCCCATGCCAGAAAATCAGGGTGAATGACCATCAGCTCGCGCTGGCTGAAATTCTCACGGTATTTGATGGCGTCGGAAATGGTCTTGCAGCCCCACGCGCTCACATAGCCGAACGCGCGCAGGCTCTGGCAGGTCGACGCAAGCGCGGTCGCCACTTCCTGCGTATCCAGCCCCGGCACGCCGAGAATGCGCGGCTTAACGCCGGTGACGGTTTTCGCCGTTAACAGCGCTTTCAGACCGGTGTATTTGCCGTTTTCGTCGGTCGTGCCGATGATGTTGGAAATGGTCTCTTTCTGCGCCGCTTCCGGGTCTTCTGGGTATTCGATACCTTCGGGAACGCGCACCACCACAATGACCGGCTTGCACTGGTCGGCAATGGCCTGCAGGGATTTTGCCAGCGTGCCTTTTTTACCGGCTTTACCGATCGCCGTTTGCACGCTGGTAATCAGCACCGGCTCATTAAGGGGGAATGTCTTTTCGTCAGCATCGCTGGCCGTGCAGACCATGCCGATGATGGCCGTCGAGACGGTGGAAATGGTGCGCGTGCCATCGTTAATCTCGATGACCTCGACGCCGTGATGATAGTCGCCCATCTGTTTAACTCCGTGGTTAAGGGGTGCGACTATTTTCTGTTGTGTGTCGCGCAGGCGCGATGCAATGGCGTTGGCGGAGGGATAAAACAACAAACAAAAGCCCTCCGGGTGGAGGGCTCAGGTCACGCGGCTAATTCAGGCCAGTGAATATCCGGGGCGGCGTCGGTCTCGGTCGCCTCAAGCGCTTCGATATAATCAAGCACGTCATTCAGCCTGGTAACTTCTTTTTCGGTTAAACTGCGCCCGTTCATTTGCTTGAGCTGGATAACGGAAATCGACTGCAGCGCAGACTCAATCAGCTCCCGGCGCTTTTCCTCCGCCTCCGCGATAAGTTCTTCACGGGTTGGCGCCGGTGGCTCCTGCAATACCGGATAGCACTGCTTATTCGGGATAATGATTTTCCCTTGTGCAAGCCCATCCATAAGGTTGCGGTAATCTTCATCAGTTACGCGCACAAAAAAACCCGGCCACGTCCCGGCGGCGCGGTAATCAGCTTCCAGTAGATCACTGTAAAATGCCCCCGTTTTGGGGCGAAAAACATATCCCATTTTAATAACCTCGCGCCTCATAGTAGGCATAGGGCTCACCACTGCCTGCAACAAAGGTAAACCCCCATGCATCAGCATCCTGAACGTAGATATTCTGGTCGTGGAATCCCCCAGCCCAGATTAACGTTAACTGCACATTGGTACAGCCATTGGGGAAAGCAGTTGGGAAGGTGATACGCGTCGAATTCGCTGCACGCGTTGCGATGCCCCATTGCTTTATCACACCTGTTGAATTGTCTTTCTCCCACCCGGAGCCGCCTAAGGCTGCCGTATTTGGCGGATTATTAGGGGAATATACCCGGATATTTCCGCCCGACTCGAACACGCCAGCACCCGCGACAACATTACCGCCACAGGCCACATATCCCCCTGCTCGTAAGTTTCCACCATCGGAAACAATATCCCCCGCCGCGCTAATACCCCCACCGCTATAAAGCCGGGCTGGGGCATTGAATGTTCCGTTTGCATCAAATGAATATATGGCCCCATTACCGTTATCACCGATGACCTGGACAACGGCAGAGCCAAAATCCGCCTTCCCTGAACGCAAAATCCCAAAACTAACCGCAGCACCATAACCGTACCCCTGCGTTGCTGAGACGCCTTTAATAATTGGCAGATACTGAGAAATATCCTGCGGTGTCATGCGGCCATACGGGATGTGGAAAGGTGCAAAGTTACTGTATTGTTCCGCGAAAGCGCCGACGCCCATCCATGTTGCAGGGTTTGCCTGGTAGTAAGTCGCGCCGTCTAAATACGAAACGCTTCCGCCATAATTCGTGATTACGCTCGTCCAGCCTCCCCAATAACCATTATCAGCATTCAGGGTACGGAATTTAAGCCGCTTCCCTCCGTCTGCATAGGACGCGGCATACTGCACACGATAGCCATCACCGCCCAAACCACCCACGTCAAGAATGGTGGCTTCATAGCCCGGTGAAAACGCCGCACTGGCATAGCAAAAACTCACGGAGTTAGCTGGCAGACCGCTTGCGTCTTTAATCTCTCTATCTGCTCCTGCTGCGACAGTCCGAAGCGCAAGCGCACCGCCATTTACCAGCACGCGTCCCGGCGTAATGTCGTCACGGCTTTCCTGAACATTTTTACCCGCGGCGGTACCAAGGCTGTTTTTGAGCTTTGTAACGTCATTATTGACCGTCTTCACGGCCTTTGGCGTGGCCGCGAGCGACTCAGATGCGCTGTCGGTTGCGCTACTGAGCTGGACGATACCCTTTTGCGCCGTGGTCGCGTCCTGAGCCGTATATTTCCCGTTAGCAAGGTCATACGCCGCTTTGACCGCTTTCGGCGTCGCTGCGAGTGTCTCAGACGTGCTGTCGGTTGCGCTACTGAGCTGAACGATACCCTTTTGCGCCGTGGTCGCGTCCTGCGCCGTGTATTTACCGTTAGCAAGGTCATACGCCGTCTTAACCGCTTTCGGCGTCGCGGCGAGCGTCTCAGACGTGCTGTTGGTCGCACTGCTTAGCTGCGTCAAACCCTTTTCGGTGAGCGTTGCGTCTGGATGACGGCGGGACTGCTCATGCTCCGCGAGCTTATCATCGACATAGTCCTGCGTTGCCATCACCGTTGAGGTGTCAATCGTCAGCTCGACAGACTCGATGTCGCTTACCATGATGACCATACGCACGGTCTGCGCGCGTCCTGACCCCTCAGCGAGCTCCGGCTTATAGCTTTCCGCCATGTTGCCGACAGCAATCAGCGTGCCGGTGTCGTCATAGAGACCCATTTCGCGCATCCAGAAACCGCCGGTTTCAGGGGGAATGACGAGCTCGGCGATCACATAGTTTTGATGTTTGTTGTCCTGGCTGATTTTGTTCAGCGTATGGCGCCAGACCTCATTGACGAGCTTTGTCTGGCTGGCATCAGGCACTGGCAATGTGCCGCCACCGTCACCGATGGCCATCGCCGTAAAATTCACTTTTTTCCCGTTCGGGACGGTCGCTGCAGCAAGCTTAATCGCACCGGCTTTGGTGATGACCGTTTTATATTTTACCGTCATGGTGTTCTCACTTATCCGGGTAAACCGTGATGATGTCGCCGTCATACGTCAGCGCGCCGGTGTAGAGATAGCCCGGCACATCCTGAATAATGTTGAGGCCGATAAGATGGCGGCTGGCTGGCTTTGCATCCGCAATGAGCCGCTCCATCTCGTAATACATGTCCTCGCTGATGCCGGTCTCTAACACACCGATATCGAGGCGAAACGTGCCGGGCGGGTCGTTCGTTTCCCACCACTCCGACACGTTAATCAGGTAGCCTAGGGGTTCCACCAGGCGGCGTACCGCCCCAATCGTCCCTTTGTGCGCATGGATAAACCACGCCGAGCGGATCACATCCCGCTTTGTGGCCTCCGGCCAGTTCTCATCCCAGCGGTCAACGGAAAACGCCCACGCCAGCCACGGCAGCAGATTTGCCGGGCAGTCGTCAGGACTCCAGAGACGACGCAGCGGAACGGGGGTATTTTCAATCTCAGCGCAGGCGCGCGCCGCCGCCACCTCAAGCGGTGACGAGCCCACCGGCAGCAGGCGGGTATCATTCATCGTTGCCCCCTATGGTGACGGTGTAGTCGCTGCACCATGAGGCCTGCGTGGCATCGAGCACGATGTCGGCCACCGGTTCGGCCAACTCGACGCGCTGCACACCTTCGACGTGGAGCGCGGCATAAATCGCTGATTTGCGGATATCGCGCCCGAGCCGGTGCTGCGCGGTGATGTACGCCTGCAGTTTATTTTTTGCAGCGCTGAGCACCGGCTCGCTTTCAGGGCCAGGGTAAAGGGAAAGCGATGCGGTGATTTTATAGTCGACAATGTTCGCCGACTGCACGGTCACGCGGTCAGCGACCGGCCTGACGTCCTCATCGTTCAGCGCGGTGCGCACGATGGCGAGCAGCTCGTCAGAAGCTATCCCGTTATTTTCGCGTGACAGCACCGTGACCGTGACACACGCAGGCTCGGGACTGATGACCGAAATATCGGCGATCCGCCCGTCAGCGCTGCGGCCGTGAAACTGATAGGAGCCGGTAGAGCCTGCGGTACTCAGCCCCTCGAATGCCTGCTGAATGCGCAGACGGTAGTCGGTGTCCGACTCCACTACGGCAGGCGTCGGCGGTAACGTCGTGTCGTCTGCAGGGGTGATGACAAGGCGCTCAACGTTGTAATTTCCGCCTATCTGGTCGAGGTCTGCACCAGTGGCGTAGGCCAGCATGACCGCGCGCGCGGCCTCATTGACGCGCTGTCGCCAGATAACTTCCCGGTAGGCGTTTTCCTGCAGCAGCTTCACCAGCGGCTCGGACTCAAGCGACAGCGTGCGCGCGACGGCGTCCTGCTGGTCTTCCGGGTACAGCGAGACGAGCGTCGCCTTTCGTTCGCTCAGGATGGTTTCATAGTCCAGTTCCTCCACGACGTCAGGCGCGGCGAGCTGGTTAAGGTCTACAATTGCCATAGCGTTTAACTCAGTGGAATGGTGAGTGAAAAAGGCTGGCCGCCGGTGGAGCGGGTGCCGGTGATCTCGACATACAGCCCGCCGTCGGTCTCCGACCGTTCAAAGGTGATGGTCCAGAGATTTACGCGGGGCTCCCACTTCTGGATCGCGGAATAGCACGCGGCCATAATCTGCAGGCGCAGCGCCGGGGTCTGCGGCTGGTCAATCATCTGCGACAGGAGCGAGCCGTATTCACGGCGCATGACGCGCGAGCCAACCGGCGTGACCAGAATGTCGCGCACGCTTTGGTGGATATGCTCAACCTCAGAGATACTGAGGCCGGTCTGGCTGTTCATTCCCAGATAACGCACCGTCATTGCGTCCCCTTAGTCCAGCTTCCGCCGCTCTGTACGTTGCCGTGCGCGTGGTTATCCACCTGCACGCCGTTTGATTTCAGTGTCCCGCCGGTGTGCTCGATGTTCCCGCGCATGGTGCCGCCTTTCTGCACTTCGAGCGTGCCGGTCGTCAGCTTGTTGGTGCAAACCACCTCCGGCGTATCGAGCGTGATGCGGGTTTCCGCTTTCACCAGTACCAGCGGCACGGTGGCCGTAATGGAATCCGACGCGGCGACGTCAGCGGTTTTGATGCCTGACACGGTGAGCGCACCGCTTTCGGGCTCGTACTCGATAACCGCCCCGTCAGGAAAGGACACATGATGCGCATCAGGGGAGGCAGACGGCGCGGGATGGTCGTCAGAGAAAATGCCGGGCAGCACAAACGCGGTGTCGAGCTCGCCGCCGACAGCCAGTAAAAGCACCTGCTCGCCAACGGATGGAGCCCACCATACGCGCGAGCGACCTGCGCGGCAGGTAAGCCAGTTCAGCCAGGTGGTTTCCATGCCGCCGGTCTGGACACGACACAGCCCCTCGTCATGGTCGACGTCGGTCACGATGCCGGTGCGGATAAGATTGCGGATCGCGCGTGCGATTTCCTGCAGAGAATTCAGATTATTCATGGGGAAAGGATGCCGCGGGGCAAGGCCAGAGGCAATCAAACGAGGTTTTTTGAGGGATAGAACAACATTCCTTACAGCCAAGCAGAAATCATTGCTAGTATAAAAGCATCTCAGCCAATACTTATAAGCTCATAGAAACTATGTAAAAGATCATCTACTTGAGCAAATTATTTTCGAAACACTATGATTCTTAGAATTTAAATTCAATCGACTTTGGCACCATAAAAACCATCACGACTGATGATTTTTATGGTTATATAGCCATCTCACTATAAAAATGACATTTAAAAAGAAGCCAACAAAAAATTATTAGGCAACTTTCTTATACCAATCATTTATTTCATGGGCCAAAGATGTGGGTTGATTAGCTGTTAACGTCATGACTCCCTTTGTTTTTAAAGATGATATATAATCACCAACAAGATCATCGATTTTTTTTGAATCACGTTTATTGCCCGCTGGCAATAACAGAAAACTATTCACATTCGAGAATTCATTTCCGCCTATTATTAAGTCAACATCTCTAAATGAACGTAGCAATTCATTTTCTACAGAGTCGCTTGTACCATAATCAGCGGAAACAATAGTTCCTGCATTGTTTTTATATTGAACAGGTACTTTAACAGCTATACCAGATTTAGTTTCAATCATTGGATCATCTGGCATAAGATCGCTTAATCCGTCTATCTCGGACAATGCATCCTTTACCAAAGAAATTACCCTACGGGTTGTAGTGTAAGGTTCCCTCGCTGAATCATTGACACGTCGCCCCATGATGACTGCGTCTCTATACAATAAGTTTAATACATTCTCAATGACATCACCTTGCGCAAATCCCATTGACTGATAGTGAATGCCATTTTCAAAAAAATAATCACTCACAATATTACTAGGAAATTGGCTTTTAAAAGTATATGTTGCAACTTTCCTTATTATATTTAATTGCTTAGATAAATCCTGCCCATACCAAGAAGATAGCATCTTGGCCGAATTGCAAAGCTTAACTTCACGTTCCCCCTTATCCGACTGAAAAGCAACCCCGATATTAAAACGTTCCATGCTATAATCGTCAGGGCTCCACTGGATTAGAAACCAAAGACCTTTAACTGGATGCAGTTTTGACTTTGAATCTGCCAATAATTCCTGAATATTAATCATGCAATCATCCTTAATCCGGATTGATCTTTATAGGGCAAAGTTCGTTTTTTATTAGCCCTGACATTGAGAAATCCCTTGATTCGTTCTTTTCGTGAAGTGTCGAGTAGATAACACCACCAACTCTCTAATTCATTCAAAGCCATGTTTAATGCAACTGAATGAGCGCTTGCCTCACTTTCTATAAAAGCATTATCTGGCATTGAGTAAACTTTTCCATTGGGTGATATATTCTCAAAAATTAAAACTAACTTATTTACATAAGCCTTATCATCCAATAAATCGGCACAATCCCATAACATTCTTTTAGGAATATTACTATGATCAATGATCACTATATTCCCAGGGGAAATGATAAAATTACCCAAATTTCTATCTTCATTAGCTAACCACTCATCAAAGGCGAGAAGCTTAGCTGTTAATGGCCATTTACTTAGGGCATCCATAAAAATAGAACAAGCAAACTCGGAATTACTAGGATTAAGTTTCAATATTGTATTTGGCGTTTGCCCTGGAGACTCCATCATAGCAAAACCATATTCGTAACAATCCTCTCCCTTACGAGATTTAAATTCATTTAAGATTTCATTTGGCAGCTTAATAAAAGCACATTTATCAGGCACGGCCAGCCCTAAATATTTAGCCAAAATATAACCTGTTATTTCGTTACATATCCCTATCTTTTCATTTGTACTGAAGCATTTCAGATAACTACGGCTGTCCTGCCCCTGCCCCCAATCAATGTTGCAGCGGAAAGTTTCGGCCATTGCACCATCATCGGCTCTTATGAGATGAACACTCGTAAAATCGGATTCTGTTTTCAATTCTACATACATAGTTTGGCTCGCGAAATTTAACCTTTCACAGATTATTTTTCATTCTCACTAATTGAGCAAGAAAAATGTATGAAGTCTAGCTAAAAACCACATAACCAATTGATTTAAAACAAACAAGCTATAAAACACGCAATAGCCACTACAAATCAAACAGACAATACTATAAGGAGAAACCTTTCGTAATGACTTTTACCTAGCAAAGCCCTAAAGAACACAACCATCACTCACGTCTCAAAGATGTTGCAAAAGGTTCATCAGAAAGGTTATGACTCACAGAGGTAAAATTACTTACATGTATCAAAAAATTTTCAATATCTAATCACTGGAGCTATTTAGCTGTTTAACTAACACAGATTCAATAAGTTTCATATTCTCAAAGCCAAATCCTAGCAACTGTCGCACCGGGTATACTACGTCTTGGCTATGAGGGTTTGGCCTATCTTTTAGCCCGTACTGGTGAATCCGTGCGATACGCTGCACTTTGCCGGTGAATTCCACCACCGCGCTTTTTTCACGGCCAGTGGCTTTCATGTAGCGGCTTGTGCGGAGTTTATGGAACATCACCCGTTTAATCCGCCCGGTTTTAGCCCTGAGAGGCTGACGCTTTCGCGCCTGATACGGTGAGCCGTCGGGGGCTTTTTGCTGTTTGATGCGTTGCTGTTGCGACTTGCGTAACTCCTTTGCAATCTCCCCGGCCAGCTTCCGGCGCGCCGCCGGTGACAGGGCAGCAATCAGACCATTGAGCCTGTCTTCAAAGGGCTTAAATTCACTCATCCCATTTGCTCACCAGTTCGCCGTTGATGTAGAGCTCTTTTGGCCGAGTAACGGGCTCCGGCAGCGGCGGCTCAGGGGCATAGCTCACGTGCAGCGCGCCGTTTTCCTCTTTGATGAGGGTACGCTCGGTGAGCTGCAGGCTGATGCTGATATCGACGCTGTCCCCGTCGTTCAAATCCATCTGGAAACGGTAGCCCTTCTTGCGGCCGTCATCGAGCGTGCAGATATCCGGCTGGTTTTCCCTGAGCCATGCAACCACCGGCACGAATATCAAATCAGGGTCGCCGACAAAGTCACATACGATCAGATTCAGGGTATAAATTTTCTCATGCGACAGCGAGGCCGCGAGGCGCGCATCGATATTCCCCTCATCGGCAAAGATGCGCATCATTTCGGGGTTTGTTTCAAGCTGCGGAACGGCTTTAATCAGCGCTTCGCGCAGGCTGCGTGCTTTCTTCATCGAGTTTATCCTGACAGTCTTTGACGGTTTCAACCTGCAGCGCGCAGGCGGCGAGCGCGTGCTCAAGCCTGCGAATGTCGGCGCTCAGGTCGCCATTAGTCGCCGGGTCGCTTCCCGGCATCGGGCAATAGCTCACCTTCGGGCAGGCGCTGTAAACAATGACCGGCGGAGGCGCAGGCGGCGCGGGTGTGCAGCCGACGCACAACATCAGACAGCTCAGCGCTATACCAGCGGCGTAAGGTTTCATTCTCATTTATCAGCCTCGTAATGGTTTGTTCACGCCGCACGGCCATTGCACCGGCGGCCAGCAGTTCGCCGCGTAGACTGACCTGCGCGGCTTCATTTCGCCAGGCAATTCCCTGCGAAACGGAAAGCTGATTTTTCAGCATTCCGATCGCGGTTTTTTGTTCAGTGGCGACCCTGTTCGCCCGTTCAAACGAGCGCGTCAGGTTGCCGTTTTCATGACGCTGCCAGAGCACAACCGCAATAAGCGCGGCCAGTAAAAACAACATAACTTTCATTGAATCCCCCTCAGGCAATAAGCTCGCTCGCGCGCGCGGCGGTTTTCCAGCCCCTTGTTAATTTCGCCGTTCACGTAAACCCAGCGGGTGAGCTGGTCGCACGCCTGCGGCCATTGCTGGCGTTTGATAAACGAGACCAGCGTCGACCGGCAGGCCGCGCCGGTTCCCACGTTGAATGAGAAGCTGACCAGCGCGTCGTAAACCTGCGGCGGCATTTTCACCGGTGCGCACACGGCCAGACGTTTCTCGACGTTCAGCACATCCGCGACGAGGTTCGCCGCCGCCTGACGTTCGGTGATTTCCCCTTTCGGCACGACGCCTGCAGTGTGGCCGATGCCTGACGTCCACACTCCCGCGCTGCACTGGTAAGGCGTCAGGCGACAGCCTTCGAGGTCGGCAATCAGCGCCAGCCCCCCGGGCGAGGTGTTAAGCAGACGAAAGTCAGGCATCAGCGCTGCCAGCGCCAGCACGGCGGCCACACTGCACTTTTTAACGATTGATTTCACGAATAGCCCCTTTATCGAGTCCGAGAGACGTCAGATAGAGATAGGTTTTGCGCTTAAACCAGTAGTTCGTCAGCGCGGTAAAAATGGCGCATCCGCCGCCCACGTAAAGCGCCATCTTTTCGGGGGACATTGCCCCGACATACGCCAGCCCCACGGCCAGCCAGTAGGCGATAAACGTGGTGATTTTTTCCATACTCAGTCCCATAGATTCACCGTTTCGGTTCTGGCCGCGCTCTCGGTCTCGGGCAGCTCTACTGCCGTGCCGTGCGGCAGAATGACGCCTAGCTCGGACAGGCCGGGATTAGCTTCTAAGACGGTTTCGACCACGCCCTCGGTGCGCCCGTAGTACCGGGCGCAAATCGCGTCGAGGGTGTCGCCCTGCAGCGCATAGGCTTTCATCAGATTTGCCCCACAATGCAGCGCGCTTTGTCCTGGATGCGCGCCACAGACCAGCGCATATCCCGCCACATTTCATCGATAGTGCTGTCGATGCTGTCGGCCTTTTTATCGCCCTTGGCGGTCGCATCCACGCCGCGAAAACGCTCATAAAGCGTGGCCGTCGTCATCGAGCACACGGCGTTGAAGTAGTGGAAAACGCGCACGCTCTCGCCGTCGAGCTTGTCCGTCGGGACATCCGCCAGCGTGGCGTAACCGGCATCGAGCTGACTTTCGCGCCAGTCGCTCAGCTCCGCGTTAGTCTCCGCGATCGCGGTCTTAATCGCCCGGCGCAGGCGAACGGGGGAAACGGTCTGCTCCAGTCGCATTTCCTCACGCACGCGCTTTGGATCCACGTCAGGAAAAAACGGGGTGTTTTTGATTACCGGCTCGCTCACGCCCAGTGGCGGTATCACCACGCCCGGCACATCCTGCGGCTCTTTTTTTGGCTCAATAATCAGCGTCGTCATGACAACCTCGGGTAATGGGTGGGCGGTGGACGCCGGTCGCAGTCAGGGCAATTGATACCCGCATTGACCGGCGTGCCGCCCGGCTCGGGGAGCGCTCGGTTAACCTGCGGCTTTTGCCGCCTTTGGTGGACGCCCGCGCCGTGCCGCCGGTTTTTCGGCGACTTTGCGCGTGCGCGGTTTAGTCTTTTGGGTTTTTGGTGCCGGTTCAGGTTTTGGCCTCAGCTGGCGCTCTAACTGCTCGATATCTTTTTTCACCCCGATAGTGCTTTCTAACTGGATCGCACGCTGCAGGTGCGCCAGCGCCTCGGGCAATTGCTCCGCATCACGCAGCACGTAGCCGGTGATTTTGTGCAGCTTCGCACGCACGATATCGGGCATATCCGCGCGTTCAGTCAGCGCGATAGTGTCGAGCAGGTTCGCCAGATTGACCGGCTGTTTTGCCGTCAGCAGGCGCTGCGCGGCCAGTGCCACTTCTTCGGCCAGCAGGCACGGCGTCGGACGGCGACCGACCGGCATGGTGAGGCTGTAGGTCATGGCGTAACGGGCGATTTCCAGCGCCCCGGCGATATCGCCAGCATCGAGACGCCAGAGCATCACCGTCATGACGATGTCATCCTGTGCGCCTTTGCCGTTTGCGAGGACGCCAGCGACCCACGGCAGGTAGAACGGCAACAGCTCGCGCTTTTTCGCGGCTTTGCGCTCTTTGGAGCTGATTTGTTTGAGCGTGCGGTTGTCTGCGGCCAGCTTAACGAGCATCTGCTCATAGGCAGTTGCATTGCGCAGCGGGACGGCAGCCCGCTGCGCTGTTTCAGAGGCCGAGACCCGCATCATGTGACGCGCTGCGGGACTCGTCATGGCTTACTCTCCGCTTTCCGGTGCTGAAGGTGCGGTGAAGTCACCGAGCTTGATGTTTTCAATCAGGCAACCGGCAGCGTAAGCCTCGACCACATAGTCAACATTCATAGACTCGTAGTTTTCTACGCGGTCTTTCTTCGGTTCTTCAATAATGGCGCGACGGTGCGCGTCATCCATGAAGTAAATCGACAGGTTATCGAGACGCGTGACCATCAGCCCATCAGCCGGGAAGTAAGGCACGCGCACGGCTGGCAGGTTGCCGATTCGCTTCTGGCTGATGATGATGTCAGCGGCCAGCGACTCGGTGTTTGCCTGCTCTTTGTTGACGATCGGGAAATATTTATCCGCCATCAGCTTACGCCCGGTGATGACTACCAGCTCCGGGTCATCCTGATAAATCTCGTCAATCAGGTTGCCGGTGGCATCCATGACCAGCGCGTCGAGGTTCGCATAGTCGCCGTTTTTACCCACGCGGATCACATCGGAAATCACCGCACCTTCTTCGTCGGTCATTTTTGACATCACGCGCGCTGGGGCTTCATTGCGGTACTTCTGCAGCCATCCGATCGCCACGTCCTGCAGCATCGGATTCTTTTTGCGGTCGGACGTCGCCGCGCGCTCGATGCCGTTGAAACCGGCCATGATGAAATCGAGGGACTGACGTTTGATGATGGCGTCACGGATACGGGTCTGGAAGTCCTGGAATCGCGCCCACAGGTCGAGCTGTTTGTAGCGGATATGGAAGTCAAAGTTAATCTGCGCGCACTCGTATTTATTTGACTCCAGCGCGGTAAAGTCAGCGGTCTTACGCTCATCATCACCGGCGGTGTCGGCGGTGCTCGCAATCGTACCGTTAACGCCCACCCCGACTTTTTCGCCCTTCAGCTCGTCGACCGGCACGATGTTGATTTTGGTCAGAAACGCGGATGACATCTGCATGGTGGTCATCAGGGTTTGCGTGACCGACGGCTCGACGGTGAATTTCTTCGCCACGTCATCGGTGGAAACGCCGTTCAGCTCCGCGACGCGGGACAGGTAGGCATTAAATTTGAAGCGGGTATCTTTACGCATGGTTTTTCCTGTTCGGGTAATAGAGTTCAGGCCGGGCAGCACGCCCGGCGCGTTATCAGCAGTTGGTCAGCAACTCGTCGCCCGTACCGCCTTTTGAAAGCTCGCGGCGCGGCTGGCGCTGGCTTTCGGTACTATCGAGGGAGCTTTTCAGGGAGGTAAACGCCTGTGCGTTTTCAGCGACTTTGCTGGTCACGTCCTGCTTAAGCTGCGCAAAAGCGGCCTCCAGCTCGGTGACGCGCTGGTCGGTGGCATTGAGATTGGTTTGCACCTGCTCGGTGACGGTGGTCACCGCCTCATGTACATCGGCGAAACGGGCGTCATCGCTGGCCTGCTTACGGCCAAAAATGGCTTTAACCTTATCGCTCAGGCTGTTGAGTATGGTGTCGGGAACGTCCTCAAACTCCAGCGCAGCCAGTGAGGCCACAGAAAAAACGTCGTCCGGCTGATCTTTTTTACCGGCGAGCGGGTTTTGCGTGGCGCGGCTGCAGAATTCGAGGTATTCCGTACCGAGGCTAGCCGGGTCATCAGTGACGGCCAGGCCAACGAGATAACATTTCCCACTGTTGGCAAAGTTCGGGCGGATCTCCATGGAGGTGTAAACCTTCTGCCCGGCCTTCACCATGCTGACCAGCTCGTCGAGCGGGGCGATTTTGCCAAACAGCGCTTTTTTGCCATCGAGCGCAGAACCATCGCTGATAATCTCAGCCTTAAGCTCGATCACATCGCCATAGCGTTTAAACGGGCTGTCAGGCATCAGCCCCCGAATATGTTCGAGGTTAATACGGCAGCCGTAGACGCGCGGGTCGAACGTGTCGGCCATATCCTGAATATCATCGCCGCTGATGACGCGGCCATCGCAGGTGTCACCCTCGACGCCGATGCGAAACCAATTAGAAACTTTCTTTGCCATTGTTCAGGTGTCCTGATGTAGGGTTTTCGGGTCGGGTTTAGTTTCCCGACTCTGACCCGTATCAGCCACCGCTTACGATCTGATTAGATTTGACACAACAGGCACTTAGCGCGAATAACACCTCATTTCCTTAGCCTTGCCACGTAACACCAAAAACGAGGCAAGCATGACCATTTCAACTGACCTTTCACCGCTCAATGACCCGCGACGACAGGCGCGCCTGTTGTACTGGCAGGGGTTCGCCGTGCCGCAAATCTGCGACATGCTGCAGCTCAAGCGCCCGACCGTGCAGAGCTGGAAACAGCGCGATGGATGGGAAGAAACCGCGCCGATTAACCGCGTGGAATCGACGTTAGAGGCGCGGCTTATTCAGCTCTATGCAAAGCCAGACCTGACCGCGCATGACTTCAAAGTCGCTGATTTTCTGTCGCGCCAGATGGAGCGGCTCGCGCGCGTTAACCGCTACGGCCAGACCGGAAACGAGGTGGATTTAAATCCTAATATCGCCAGCCGTAACAAAGGGGATCGCAAAAAGCCGAAACGCAATTTCTTCAGTGATGAAGCGATAGAAAAGCTGGAAGAGATTTTCTTCGACCAGTCGTTTGACTATCAGCTCCGCTGGCATAAAGCGGGATTAGAGCACCGCATCCGCCACATCCTGAAATCCCGCCAGATTGGCGCGACGTTCTACTTTGCGCGCGAGTCCCTCCTGCGTGCGCTTAAGACCGGGCAAAACCAGATATTTTTATCGGCCAGTAAAACGCAGGCTTACGTTTTCCGTAAGTACATCATCGCCTTTGCCCGTCTGGTTGACGTCGACCTGTCAGGCGACCCGATCGTCATCGGCAACAATGGCGCTGAGCTGATTTTTCTCGGCACCAATTCCAACACCGCGCAGAGCCACAACGGCGACCTGTATGTCGATGAAATTTTCTGGATACCCAATTTCCAGAAGCTGCGCAAAGTCGCCTCGGGCATGGCCTCGCAGTCACACCTGCGCACCACCTATTTTTCGACGCCGTCGACGCTGGCGCACGGCGCTTACCCGTTCTGGTCAGGCGAGCTGTTTAACCGTGGCCGCAGCAACCGCGACGAACGTGTCGACATCGATATCAGTCATCAGGCGCTCGCCGGTGGCGTGCTGTGTGGTGATGGACAGTGGCGGCAGATTGTCACCATTGAGGACGCGCTTGCCGGTGGCTGCACACTATTCAACCTCGATCAGCTTAAGCAGGAAAACAGCGCGGATGACTTCCGTAACCTGTTTATGTGCGAGTTCGTCGACGATAAGGCGTCTGTATTCCCGTTCGAGGAGCTGCAGCGCTGCATGGTCGATGCGATGGAAGAATGGGAGGACTTCGAGCCGTTCGCCGACCGTCCGTTTAACTGGCGACCGGTCTGGATTGGCTATGACCCGTCACACACCGGCGACAGCGCCGGGTGCGCGGTACTGGCTCCGCCGCTGGTTGCCGGTGGCAAGTTCCGCATCCTTGAGCGTCATCAGTGGAAAGGCATGGACTTTGCCGCGCAGGCCGAGGCCATCCGGGCGCTGACCGAGAAATACACCGTCGACTATATCGGCATCGATGCGACCGGCATCGGCCAGGGTGTTTACCAGCTCGTGCGCTCATTCTTCCCGGCGGCGCGCGCTATCCGCTACACGCCGGAAATGAAAACCGCAATGGTGCTGAAAGCGAAAGACACCATCAGGCGCGGGTGTCTGGAATATGACGCCGGTGCGACCGACATCACGCAGTCATTTATGGCTATCCGCAAAACGATGACCAGCAGTGGCCGCAGCGCCACCTATGAAGCCAGCCGCAGCGAGGAAGCCAGCCACGCGGATATCGCGTGGGCAACCATGCACGCGCTGTTAAACGAGCCGCTTTCAGCCGGTAGCGGTATGCAATCAAGCTCCATTCTGGATATTAACTAAGATGAAAAAACGCCAAAACAAACAGCCAAAACAGACCAGCATGACCGCCAGCGCGCCGCAGAAAATGGAGGCGTTCACCTTTGGTGAGCCGTCACCCGTTCTGGATCGCCGCGACATCCTCGACTATGTCGAGTGCATCAATAACGGCAAATGGTACGAGCCGCCGGTCAACTTCTCGGGACTGGCAAAAAGCCTGCGCTCAGCTGTGCACCACAGCTCCCCGATTTACGTCAAGCGCAACATTCTGACCAGCACCTTTATCCCGCACCCGTTGCTGTCCCGTCAGGACTTCAGCCGCCTTGTGCTTGATTATCTGGTGTTTGCAAACGGCTATCTCGAAAAGCGCATGAGTGTGACCGGCCAGCTCTTTAAACTGGAAACCTCCCCGGCCAAATACACCCGCCGTGGTGTCGAGGATGGCGTTTACTGGTACGTGTCGAGCATTACCCATCCGCACCAGTTCGCCCCCGGTTCGGTGTTTCACCTACTTGAGCCTGATATCAATCAGGAGCTCTACGGGATGCCGGAATATCTGAGCGCGCTCAATTCCGCCTGGCTGAATGAATCCGCCACGCTGTTTCGTCGCAAGTATTACCAGAACGGCGCGCACGCGGGTTACATCATGTACGTGACCGACGCGGCGCAGAGCAGCACCGATGTTGAAGCGCTGCGCTCTGCGATGCGCGACTCGAAAGGGCTCGGGAATTTCAAAAACCTTTTTTTCTACGCCCCGAACGGGAAACCGGACGGCATTAAGATCGTGCCGTTGAGTGAAGTCGCCACGAAGGATGATTTTTTTAACATCAAGAAGGTGAGCGCCGCTGACCTGCTCGATGCGCACCGCGTGCCGTTCCAGCTCATGGGCGGCAAGCCTGAAAATATCGGCTCGATGGGGGATATCGAGAAGGTGGCGCGGGTATTTGTGCGTAACGAGTTGACGCCGCTACAGGAGCGTTTCAAAGAGATAAACGACTGGCTTGGGATGGAGGTGATCCGCTTTAAGGATTACAACATCGAGACCGATTAACCCCGCACAAAATGCCGCCTCCGGGCGGCATATCCTCAGAGCAAGCCAGAGGCCGCTCACGCCACGCACTCCCTCGCACACCTCATCACCCGACTACTCAGCATCACATTGACCGCCACCACAGCACAGCGCGTCACCACGACGCGCACAGACGCGCAAATTAAATCCTCTCACCACGTCTGGCGCGCAGTGCTATCCCCGCCTCGCCTGCGCACTTGATGGGTCGGTTTTAATGCATGTGCATTAGAAGCTAGGGTCCGCGCCAGCACTGACGTTGGCTGGCAAACGCTGGGATAAGAAACTCATGCAAAAAAATGCATCTTCATGCTGATAATAATATGATTCTTGTGTTCGGCCTCTATCGCTTTTAACACTAACCGTGAGTAATAAAAGCAAGCCAAGTAATGACGCCCATATAATTTCGCAAAGTCTTAATCAAAATCATATAATGTTATATAAATTCAATTATAAACTCATTCTCTTGATACATTCTGCCTAGCAGAACCTCTCGAGCAGTATCATGTTTCGCCACAACTCTTAAGGTAGCATTATTGTGAGCCAACAGGCTTTTAGCCCGGTGCATTCCGATACCACTTCCGGCTCGGTTACTCAGCTTAGCCATGGTACCGGAATAACCTTCAATAAATATTTTTTCCACTTCATCAGGGGTAATAACCAAACTGGTCATTTTGAATGCTATGGATATTTTTTTCGTACCAGGATTCTTATCAAATTCTATTAATAAATTTGAATCCGGCTTAATATACTTAACTGAATTCTCAACAAGATGATAAATTGCCACTTGAAAAGTTTCATAATCTATATGAACAGTGTCGTTAGATTCAGCAACTTCAACTCTTATACCTTTATCGGTAAACTCTGGAAAAAATACGTACACTACATTCATAAGAACTCTATGAATGCTATGATTGCGCAATACTATTTTTGGATGTTCACTTAACAAAGCATTGTAAACATCTATTTCAGCTTTCATTTTAAGCGTATTTTTTGCAATATTTACTAATGATTGCGAGGCGTCGTAAGGATCCGCAGTGACTTGCTCTTTAATTCTATCTTTCCAGCCAGGCCTTTTATCTTGCATCACTTCCTGAGGGATGATCGAGTAAACCTCTTGGATAATATGGCCATTGAGAGTCACTAAGTTATGAATTAATCGATTGACATGTTGCTTTGCCTCTTCCTTAGCCTTGCGATACACATCTTGGACTGAAGGAATACTATGAAGCAATACCTCAGCTTTAGCCCTTGCAACCTTTGAACTTTTAACAATTGCATCATCTGCTGAAATTAAAGTCACTTGTCCATGCTGGCTCTTTAGTCTTAAACCTCTATAATTAACTTTATTATGAGAGAATTTTATAGAGTCGGAGTTAAGACAATTAAAGCTTTCAAGAAGCGATTCATCAACATCATTGCTCAGTAGACTTCCATCCAATAACTCCAGCTTATAAAAATATGACATTACATACTCCGTTATGCAAAACTTTCTACGATTGTTTGGAATTGATAAGGATCAGCATCTTTCGGTAAAAAATCATCAACTTCACGTAACGCTTTATGGAATCGGTCACCAGTTTGCTCCGCAGAGTAAATGATGATTTTCTTTTCGGGATATTTTGTTTTTAAAGCTAAAGCTAAACCCAAACCTTCCTCGTTAGGAGTAATCTCAAGTCCCACACCCTGTATATCAACAAAAATTATTTTTGCTTCTCTAATCTCAGCCTGATCGATACTCTCTGCATCTTTTATCAATTTTGTATGTATCCATCCAGACCTCTGTAAAATTTTTACAACTTTAAATTTCACTTCGTCATCAATAAATAATATCTTAGTATTATTTTTTTTATAATCTATGCTTTGTTTGTCATCTGACACGGGTTCTTCCTTCTTCAAAGGGTCTGTAGAACCATTATAGATGCTTACATTCACGTTTTGTTCATTATGATTTTGTGTTTTGGCTGGAACAACATCTGAATCCTGCGATGGGAAGATTTTTTTCCAGATCAAACTAGCAAGCCAACCAACAAAGGTGACACCTACACCCCCAAATGCCCAATTCATTAAAGGATGAGAAGAAGGGTCAAAATCCATGCTAACCTCAGAAAAATAGGAAAAATCCAATATAAACAAAATCTTTTTTTTGATCAATGTATTACAGTAAAAATGAATTCTCCTTTTCGAGTTTAGCTAAGACCTCCGAGTAAAAAACAATCATCAATTCGAGCAATAATGCTTTAAAATCAATTTATTACAAAAACATCAGTATCCAATCTAAACTGTATACCAACTTTCTAACTCTTAAACAGTCAGAGCAACTCGGAAGTATCAGGTTACATTCTTTTTAGCTTAAAAGCTGGCCACTCATACACAATTCTATACGAAAGTTTTTGGTTACCATATTTCACCATACCCCCGCGCGCCAGGACATAAAGCTCACACCGTTCCGGTGTAATCCCTTTCTGAGCCAAATCGAAACGAATTTTTGCGACGCGATCCCTTTCGGTTTTTGTCATCCTAGCTGATGGTGCTTGCTCACTGGTTTTGAGCGGCGTATTGCTTCTTTGCAACCTAAGTTTGCGCGGTGTGCCAGCTTTTAACGCCCCGTTAAGCACCTTCACGACGTCCGGTTCATTCCAGCCGATAACCCCGCGCTGAATCAGATTTAACACCGCTGCGGCTTGCTCAGACGGTGTAGGGGTCATAACCGGATCGCCACCGCCCGTGAGCTTTCCACAGTTATTGACAGGACTCCGAGGCGCGGCAGAGCCGCTTTTTAAGGTCAAAGGCTCAACGGCCAAAACCTTTGGTACGATTCGCCATTCGGCTGTACGGGTTACATGGACACGGTGAGCCCCGAGGTGAGGGGCATAAATCCCGACAACCCTCTCAATATCTTCCTCGTATTCGTTGACCTCATCCGTCACCTTACGGGCGACCCTGACGGCCTGAGCATCACGCGGCATGTTTGCCCCACCCTGGGCGATGATGTACCGCTCAAAATCCCCCTCATCTGCAGCTGCTCGTGCGGCCTCGACCCTGTCGTCAAACTCGCAGGCAATACTCACCCCGCGCGGCAGTTTGCGCAGTTCGCGGTAAGCGCCCATCGTCGGGAGACCAATCGGTTTAAACTGAGGGATACGCCATGTTGACGCCCATGCGGTGACGGCTGCGGCCGTATCTTTCAGAGGCTTGCCGGTGTCGTGATCGAGCTGGCCGTCAAGCGCGTAACCGTCGATATTTTTTGCAATGTATTTAGCGATATAACCCGCCGCCCCGCCCTGATTAAGATGGCGTGACTCAAAGCGCTGTTTTGCCGCGCCCTTTTCGTGTCCGTCCTCTTTGAGGGCATAACGACGCATAATTTCGTTAATGGCTTTACGCTGACCGGGTTTGCAAAACAGCATCAAGTGCCAGTGTGGCGTGCCGTCGTGGTGCGGTTCGACAACGCGCATCCCGTAAACATCTAAATCGTTATCTTTGAAAGCTGTACGCATCAGGCTCCAGATTCGGCATAGATAGCGCTGGCCGTCTTTGGGTGTGAATGCTGTTTCGTTCCAGCCGTGATTGAGCTGTACAGTTTTGCTTTCACCTTTGCCAACCTGACGGGTCGGGTGATACTTCGATGGAGTGGTCAGCGTGATAAACATCCCCACGTCACCAACGCTGGTCGCGTAGCGTTCAATCCCGGCGATAGTATTCATCAGCTCCATACGACGTATTTCAGGGTTCGAAATACTCCCCATGACCTTGCTTATGAGGTCAATACGTTCGCCGGTGATTTTGTTTTCCAGTTCGCAGGATTTCAGGTATTCGAGATTAGCCAGGCGGCGCGCGTGAACATCGCGGATCGCTATTTTGCTTGCGTAAGGTGAACGGTCTTTGTTGACCTCACCTGCTGCGATGAGCAGCGCCTCGCGCCAGCGCATCCGCTGCGCCTTGAGCTGGTTGACCCACCACTCGTCTTTAATCAGTCGTGAAATAACGGAAAATGCCATGCGGATCGTCATCTGACCCTTACGGTATTTTTTCCAGTACATCGGGGTGATGTTAAATGCGCGAGCAACACCGGCCACTTGCCCGTATAGGTGCGACTGAGCTTCATCGGTGAAAAGCGTCTCTTTCCCGCCGTGAGCATCCGCCCAGGCGTCGCTTAACTCCTCGTATTTGCTCCAGAGCTGAGAGGCAATTCTGGCCGCAAATTTCCTGAGTTCTTTGTCATTCATATCTGGTAAGCGCGCATACTGGTCGCGCTCGGACAGAAAACCAATCGAGGCGGATTCATTCATCCCGCACAGCTCATTAACACGCTCAAGACGCGGCAGCAGCTTGTGCTCAAACGTGTTTTTAAGGAAATACAGCCCACCCAAAGGGCTCTTTTTACGGCGGATGAAGTTATAACGCGATGTAAACAGCGTTTGCAGGAAAAATGGCAGACGGTCAATACGGTTTAAAACACCTTGCACCTGACGGAGTTCGGCACGTGTAAGGGGTCTGTCGCGGCCAATAGCCTCTTTTTTGACGTTATTCCAGGGATAAGCACCAACGAATGAATCACTGGTGCCCTTCAAAAATGGTGGTGGTGGCGAGGGGGCAATACGCCCCCGAGATTCGATGGACATACTATTTAAAGGCGTCCAGACATTGCTTCCCCAGGCGGTCAATTCGAGCTTCCAAAGCTGAGAAGCCAATAAGATCGCTGGTCAAAAGATCATGCAATACTAGGCCTGAGATAAGCTTAGGGATAGTTGGGTAGTAACCCACAACGTCCAGCCAATCCTTGCCTTTGTTCTTCCCGGATGTTGCGGTCTTCGTCTCCTGCAAAATGAATTGATAGCGGTCACTGGTGATGACGTATTGGTTATTAATCTCGATGTGTATGCTCATTTTTGCTTCCTGTTAACAGTGGTTAACCAGCTCTACCGAAAATTGAGTTGTGTAACTTTTCCGACTCCTGGCCTAATAACTCGATAATCTCGGTGCGATTAAGTTCTGACTTACTGATGTACGCGATAAGCCCATCAAACTGAGAAGAGAAACGGGTCGCCAAGTCGCGCTGAGCCTCGCTTACTGCCTGCGCTAGAAGTGCCGAATACGTCCCCCGCTGCGCTGTATTTTGCTTTTGCATTTGCCTATCTCCGGACAAAAGGAGTCCCCACGCTGTAAGGCGCGTAATAAATCGAATCCAGATTAATTAATGTAAATACTGCTCAGGTTTTACCGAGGTTAAAATGGTTGGTGCGTACTCAAAAAGGCTAAACAGCTCTCGCAGCGCGCGGAAAAGTTTGTCGCGCCAATAACAGCCCTGTTCATTCAAACGCCAGTGCGGCATCATAAATTCCTGCTCTGTCAGTCCCGCATGAAGAAACAGTGATCGCCTTTGGCTAACGGTCAGGCGGCTGATGAAAGTTGCTTTCGACACGCCAAGTTGGCGGTGCCGGGCGAATGCATTTCTCAATTCATCAAGCGCGCAAACAAGACGCTCACGATCGGCTTCAGTCATTTCCTCTAAGCGCATGACAGAGTGACGCTGCTTTAATTGAGCGTGGAAACAAACCGTAAGACGCTCCCGCTCCATCATCTGGTTGTAAAAATCGCAAGTGTCCTGCCAGCGAGGCTGAGCCAGATACTTGCAGACCAGACCGCGAAGCGCTGTTGGTTGTTTCTGGATCACGTCCAGTGTCATTACCGTCATAACCACAGTCCTCTCTTTTTGACCAGGCGACGAAGCTTCTCGATAACGCCCGGCTTTCGGGTTCGGATGATGATGCCTTTACGTCCACGACCGTGAGTGATAGTGAAGTTGGTAGGTTTAGGACTTTCTCTTCGAAGCAACTGTGCAATACAGCGAGGTTCACTATTCATACTGGCTCCCCTAATCCGAGCCACATCAGCCAACCATCACGAATTTCCTTCGGGCGGCTGTCATATGCCATCTTCATACCCTTGTTCCAGGCAGGCAGATAAACCCAATATTCCCCTGCGCGCCCACTCGTTGACTGCGGATCTGTCATCTCGACTACAGGCAGCTTGCCCTTTTCAATCATGCCTTTAACGGCTGCAGGTGTTTTACCAATAAGGCGCGCGAATTCCTGGTATGGAACCGCATCTGTTCTACTTACAAGCTGGTTGTTCATCTGCTACGATTCTCCTTTAGTGTGATTAATTGCTCTTAATGGGCTTTAATTGCTCTCACTAGATAACCCAATAAGAGTAAAACATCCCGATAGGGGCAATATTCTTCCATAGGAGTAACTATGTCAACCCCGGTATTTGAGAAGATAAAGCTGATTAGAGAATCAGAGAGATTAAACAAGAGGCAATTCAGTGAGTTAACAGGCATAGCCTATAGCTCTCTTGCTGGTTATGAGTCCGGAGACAAAAAGCCCGGAGTAGAGCAAATCATGAAAATCCTGCAACACCCTCGGTTCACAAAGTACACGTTGTGGTTTATGGCCGATCAAATAACACCTGAAGCTGGGCAAATTGCACCGGCTCTCGCGCACTTTGGGCAGCAGACAACAACGTCACCCCACTCAGACCAGAAAACTGGCTAACCATCTACGGGGCTTATTCGTGCAGAAAATGCACTGTGAGTTTTTGTTATCTAAATCAGGAAATTGAAGTACGCAGTAACATCATCGGGAGGCTTTATGTCTGTTAAAAAGCTCGATGATGGTCGATATGAAGTGGACATTAGACCGGCTGGGCGTAACGGAAAACGCATCCGTCGGAAGTTCGACAAGAAAAGCGAGGCGATGGCTTTTGAAAAGCATACTCAATATAACCATCACTCAAAGGAATGGCTTTCAAAACCCACGGACAAACGCCAACTGTCAGAACTGAAAGAGTTATGGTGGAAGCTGAAAGGTAAACACGAGGAACACGGTCAATCGTATCTCAGGAAAATTGAGCGTTTCGAAACGATGACCGGTAACCCATGCGCTTTCCAGATCACCAAGAGCCTGATAACGCAATATTGTGCTCAACGCCGGGCTGAAGGTATTAAGCCAACTACCATCAACCGCGACCTGATTACATTAGGTGGAATGTTTACTACCCTGATTGAGTCAGAAATGTATAACGGCGAGCATCCGTTTAGGGGGTTCAAAAAACTGAAAGAGCAGACTGCCGAAACGGGCTATCTCACTCTTGAGGAAATTGACGCCTTACTGGCAGCGCTATCAGGAGATAATCGTAAAATTGCCGTCTTGTGTCTGAGTACCGGGGCAAGATGGGGTGAGGCTGCAAGGCTGAAAGCGGAGAACGTGATTCATAACCGGGTGTCTTTCGTTAAGACGAAAACCAACACACCGCGCACGGTCCCGATCTCTGATGACGTTGCGGCTTACGTAGTCGGCAAAGCACGAGGCTTTCTGTTTCCTGATGCCAGTTATGCTGAATTCAGGCGAATCCTCAAAGAAGTTAAGCCCGACTTACCGGCGGGGCAAGCAACACATGCACTACGACACTCTTTCGCCACGCACTTTATGATTAACGGGGGCAATATCATCACACTGCAGAGGATCTTAGGTCATACGAAAATTGCTCAGACAATGGTCTATGCGCACTTCGCTCCTCAGTACCTGCAGGACGCGATTTCGCTTAACCCGCTGAAGGGTGCTAATGGTGGAAAGAGTGTCCACAATGTGTCCACACCCTAGCCGCTTTTTATGGCTTTTGGCTGCTAGTAGTATAACGTGAAGCCTTGTCTGGCGCGGCTTTCCAGCTACACCGGACATTAAAAAGGCTCCCGCAGGAGCCTTTCATCAATCAATGCAGCGACGCTAACCTCGCCGCAAACCCGACAAACAGCAGCCCTATCAGCCCGTTCCCCAGCTTTGCCAGTTTCTTTTTCGTTTTGAGATAGCGCGTGACAAATGCACCGGAGAAGATCAGGAAGCTCATGTACATGAAGCTTATCAACTCAAGCGTCGTCGCGAGGATAAGGAAAGAGGTACCGGTGTTCTGCGCATTCACGTCGATGAACTGAACAAAGAACGAGACGTAGAACAGAATCGCTTTTGGATTCGTCAGGCTCAGCACCAGCGAACGTTTCATGATCGTGCTGGCAGGCTCGGTGCCGCTTTCCTGAGCGTGATTCTGGCGGGTAATGACCGACCAGAGCATTTTGCCGCCCAGCCACAGCAGGTAGAAGGCGCCGAGATAGCGCACGATATTAAACAGTACCGGCGTGGTCTGGATTAATGCCGCGACGCCCGCCCAGGCAAGAAACATCAGCACCGCATCGCCGATAAATACACCCGTGGCGGCCAGGTACCCTTTTTTAACGCCGTGTCCAATTCCAGTTTTAAGCACAAACAGGGTATTCGGCCCCGGTACCAGCACGATAAAAAACGCGCCAACAACATACGTCCAGAAATTCAGTACGCCAAACTCCGCAAACACTTCTTCTCCCTCCTTTTGCTCAACACAACAGGAATAGCGCTGCAACCACGCTACTCCCAAAAATCAGACCTTATAAAATCAGCGGGCACCATTACGGTGCCCTCATGGTACTCAGATATCCTGGACGGCGAACAGCAACGCGTTGCGGTGCCGGGTCATTCCACATTTTCTGATGGCGTGAATACGCATATTGCGGCGGGATTGTGCTTCCAGCCAACGAGCCTTGCGACGACTCACCTGTCGCAACATGCGCCAGCGCCCTACTTCTGTTCTACTGCGCTTCATGTCTACAACTCTTTCTCAAACAGAGACGCCATTATAAACCCAACCCGGCTGCAAACCAGCGCTTTTACCTGGCGTTTTTATTTGCCAGATGAATCCTGATGCGTACACTCATAACAATACGCTTTCAAAAGGATTTTTTTACCTATGACAACCTTCTACACCGTGGTGAGTTGGCTGGTCATTTTGGGATACTGGCTGTTAATCGCGGGTGTGACGTTACGCATCCTGATGAAGCGCAGAGCCGTACCCTCTGCCATGGCCTGGCTTCTGATCATCTACATCCTGCCGCTGGTGGGAATTATCGCCTATCTCTCTTTCGGTGAGCTTCATCTCGGTAAACGCCGCGCCGAGCGGGCCCGCGCCATGTGGCCCTCCACCGCGAAGTGGCTGAACGACCTTAAAGCCTGCAAGCATATCTTTGCCGAGGAGAACAGCAGCGTCGCCTCGTCACTGTTTAAGCTGTGCGAGCGCCGTCAGGGGATTGGCGGCGTTAAGGGTAATCAGCTCCAGCTGCTGACCTCGTCCGACGACGTTATGCAGGCGTTAATCCGCGATATCCAGCTGGCGCGTCATAATATCGAGATGGTTTTCTATATCTGGCAGCCCGGCGGGATGGCTGACCAGGTCGCGGAATCCCTGATGGCCGCGGCGCGACGCGGCATTCACTGCCGTCTGATGCTTGACTCTGCGGGCAGCGTGGCATTTTTCCGCAGTCCCTGGGCAGGGATGATGCGCAATGCCGGTATCGAAGTGGTCGAGGCGCTGAAGGTTAACCTCCTGCGCGTGTTTCTGCGCCGGATGGACCTTCGTCAGCACCGTAAAATGATCATGATCGATAACTATATTGCCTACACCGGCAGCATGAACATGGTTGACCCGCGCTTCTTTAAACAGGACTCGGGCGTGGGTCAGTGGGTGGATTTGATGGCGCGCATGGAGGGGCCGATTGCCACCTCGATGGGCATCGTCTACTCCTGCGACTGGGAGATAGAGACCGGCAAACGCATCCTGCCGCCACCGCCGGACGGCAATATTATGCCGTTTGAAGAGGCCAGCGGTCACACTATTCATACCATTGCTTCCGGCCCGGGCTTCCCGGAGGATTTGATTCATCAGGCGCTGCTGACGGCGACCTACTCGGCGCGTGAATATCTGATCATGACGACGCCCTACTTTGTTCCCAGCGATGACCTCCTGCACGCGATCTGTACCGCGGCGCAGCGCGGCGTGGATGTGAGCATTATTTTGCCGCGCAAAAATGACTCCCTTCTGGTGGGCTGGGCCAGCCGGGCATTCTTTAGCGAACTGCTGGCCGCAGGGGTGAAGATCTACCAGTTCGAAGGCGGACTGCTCCATACCAAGAGCGTGCTTGTCGACGGCGAGTTAAGCCTGGTGGGAACGGTGAACCTGGATATGCGCAGCCTGTGGCTCAACTTTGAAATCACGCTGGTTATTGATGATGCCGGCTTTGGCGGCGATCTCGCGGCGGTGCAGGATGATTATATCTCCCGCTCCCGCCTGCTGGATGCCAGACTGTGGGTAAAACGTCCGCTGTGGCAGAGAATTGCCGAACGACTGTTTTACTTCTTTAGTCCGTTGCTGTAAAACGTGCCCAACGATGTTAAACAGGTAGTCATCATGGAAATGGATCTGAACAATCGCCTGACCGAAGACGAAACGCTCGAGCAGGCCTATGACATTTTTCTCGAACTGGCGGTTGATAACCTCGATCCCGCAGACGTGATCCTCTTTAATCTGCAGTTCGAAGAGCGCGGCGGTGCCGAACTGTTCGACCCTTCAGAAGACTGGGCTGAGCATGTGGATTTCGACCTGAACCCTGACTTCTTCGCCGAAGTGGTTATCGGGCTGGCCGATGAAGACGGTGGCGAAATTAATGATATCTTCGCTCGCGTCCTGCTCTGCCGTGAGAAAGACCACAAGCTGTGCCATATTCTCTGGCGCGAATAATAAAAAAGGCTGCGATTGCAGCCTTTTTTATTTACTCCGGCAACGGATTCCCACAGCGGTGACAATAACGCGCGTTGAGTTCATGTTCCCCCTGATGACATCGCGGACATTTGCGCTGCTGCTTGCGGCTCTGAAATGCGCTACTCATGTGCGTGGTAATCAGCCCGGTCGGAATGGCAATGACCGAATAGCCAATCAAAATCAGCACTGAGGCCACAATTCGCCCCAGCGGCGTATGGGGCGTGATATCCCCGTACCCCACGGTCGTTACGGTCACGATCGCCCAGTAGACGGACGCATTGAGCGTCGTAAAGCCATATTTCGGCCCCTCAATCAGATACATCAGTGCGCCAAAAACAATCATGACAATGGCAATAAACGAATAGAACAGAATAAGCTGATGACGGGCGCTGACGATTGCGCTCCAGAATATGCGCAGTGAGGGCATAAAGCGCAGTAATTTCAGAATACGTAATACGCGAATAACGCGCATCGCTCGCCAGGCAAAGACATAGCTCAGGCTGATTTCCGGCCACAGCCACATGACGTAGAGCGGCAGAATGGTGGCTAAATCGATAAATCCCCAGAAGCTGAAAACATATCGGGCCGGGTTAGGCCAGGCAATCACTCGGAGGAGATATTCAGCGGTAAACACCAGGGTAATCGCCAGCTCAAGCCAGACAAAGACATGCCATTCGTCAAACGTCAGGTGGTATTGCGTCCCGGCACCCGATTCAATAAAGATGATAACCACGCTGAGGAGCGCAAATAAACCACAAAGACCCTCGAAGCGCCGTCCGGATACCGTTTCAGGATCGAATAAAACATGATAAAGCCGCCGACGGGCTGACGTGAATAAACGCGACACAGTGACCTCGCAAAAAATAAGGGCTGACATCATGTCAGCCCTTGCGATTATAACGGGTCTACTTTCAGGCAGGAAACCGCATGTCGGAAACTGCCTTCCAGAACCGGCCGCGTTTTCGCACATTCCGGCCCGGCCATAGGGCAGCGCGTGCGGAAGACGCAGCCCGACGGCGGGTTAATCGGTGAAGGCAATTCCCCTTCCAGAAGCTGGATGGTCTTATTCTTTTCCAGATCGGGATCGGGGATCGGCACTGCCGACATCAGCGCTTTGGTGTAAGGGTGCAGTGGATTGTGGTACACCTCGTCATAGGTGCCCAGCTCCACGGCGTGCCCCAGATACATTACCAGCACGCGGTCAGAGATGTGTTTCACCACGGCCAGGTCATGCGCGATGAAGATCAGCGACAGCCCCATTTCGCGCTGCAGCTTCTGCAGCAGGTTAACCACCTGCGCCTGAATGGAGACGTCGAGCGCGGAAACCGGCTCATCACAGATAATCAGCTTCGGTTCAAGGATCAGGGCGCGCGCAATACCAATACGCTGACACTGACCGCCGGAGAACTCGTGAGGATAGCGGTTGATGAGGTTAGGCAACAGCCCAACTTTCAGCATCATCGCCTTAACGCGATCGCGCACTTCCTGGCGGGACATCTTCGGATGATAGGTCCGCAGCGGCTCGGCAATAATCTCACCGATGGTCATACGCGGGTTTAATGACGCCAGCGGATCCTGGAAAATCATCTGGATATCGCTGCGCACGTCGCGCCACTCGTCGGGCTTCATGCCCAGCAGATCTTTACCCAGCCAGGCCACTTTGCCGTCGGTGGCTTTTACCAGACCGATAATGGCGCGCGCAAAGGTCGATTTACCGCAGCCGGACTCGCCCACCACGCCCAGGGTTTCCCCTTCATACAGGCGCAGCGTGACGCCGTCCACCGCTTTCAGGGTCTTCGACGGCTGCCAGAACCACTGTTTGCCGTCCTTGATGTCGAAATGCACTTTAAGGTCAGCAATTTCGAGCAGGACATTGCGTTTTTCATCTAATGCGTTCATACCAGCTCCTCCTGCGGCTTAAAGCAGGCGCGCAGACGGCCTGGTGCAAACTCTTCCAGCGGCGGTGCGCTATTGCAGATTTCCATCGCGTGCGGACAGCGCGGCTGGAACGGACAGCCTTTCGGCAGGCGCAGCAGGTTTGGCGGGTTGCCCGGAATAGTAAGCAGGGATTCCCCTTCCGCATCGAGACGCGGCACCGCGTTCAGCAGGCCAATCGAGTAAGGATGGGCTGGCTGATAGAACACGTCACGCGCTTTGCCGTATTCCATGGTACGACCGGCATACATCACCAGCACTTTGTCACAGATGCCCGCCACCACGCCCAGGTCGTGGGTGATCATGATAATCGCCGTGTTGAACTCACGCTTCAGCTCGTTCAGCAGGGTCATGATTTGCGCCTGAACGGTAACGTCCAGCGCGGTGGTCGGTTCGTCGGCAATCAGCAGTTTTGGCCGGCACAGCAGCGCCATCGCAATCATCACGCGCTGACGCATACCGCCGGAGAACTCGTGCGGGAACATGCGCATACGCTTGCGCGCTTCCGGCATTTTCACCGCATCGAGCATTTTGACCGACTCTTCAAAGGCTTCGGCTTTGCCCAGACCTTTATGCAGCATCAGCACTTCCATCAGCTGCTCACCGACGCGCATGTACGGGTTCAGCGAGGTCATCGGATCCTGGAAAATCATCGAGATCTGCTCGGCGCGCAGCTTGTTCAGCTCGTGCTCCGGCAGGTTGAGGATTTCACGACCGTTGAATTTCGCGGAACCGCCAATCACACCGTTAGCGGCCAGCAGGCCCATTAACGCAAAGGCGGTCTGGGATTTACCGGAACCAGATTCCCCCACGATACCGAGCGTTTCACCCGCGCGCAGGTTGAAGTTGAGATCGTTCACGGCGGTCACATCCCCGTCCGGGGTCTTAAAGGTGACGCGAAGATCTTTGACGTCCAGCAGAAGGTCGCTCCGCTGCTGCGCCTGTGGCGCGGTTGCCGTTTCAATCATTGTCATGACGGCGCTCCTTAACGGTCTTTCGGGTCGAGGGCATCACGCAGGCCATCGCCGATAAAGTTAAAACAAAACAGGGTAACGACCAGGAAACCCGCCGGGTATAACAGCAGCCACGGTGACACTTCCATTGAGTTTGCACCGTCACTCAGCAGCGCGCCCCAGCTGCTCAGCGGCTCTTGCGTACCCAGACCGAGGAAGCTCAGGAAGGATTCAAACAGGATCATGCTTGGTACCAGCAGTGAGGCATAGACCACCACCACGCCCAGCACGTTAGGAACGATATGGCGAACCACGATATTCCCGGTAGAGACACCGCCGACCTGCGCGGCTTCGATAAACTCTTTGCGTTTGAGGCTCAGCGTCTGGCCGCGAACAATACGCGCCATATCCAGCCAGGACACCATCCCGATGGCCACGAAGATCAACAGGATATTCTGACCAAAGAAGGTCACCAGCAGGATGACGAAGAACATAAACGGGAAGGAGTTCAGGATTTCCAGCAGACGCATCATCACCGAGTCCACTTTGCCGCCAAGGTAGCCGGACAGTGAGCCATAGAGCGTCCCGACGATCACCGCCACCAGCGCGGCAGCAATCCCGACCATCAGCGAGATACGCCCACCGATAGCGACACGCACCAGCAGGTCACGTCCGGATGAGTCCGTGCCAAAATAGTGGCCAGACTCCATATCCGGCGCGCTGGACATCATGCCCCAGTCGGTGTCGAAATAGGTAAATTGCGACAGCATCGGGGCCAGGGTCACAAACAGCGCGATGATCACCAGAACCACCAGACTCGCCACCGCCGCGCGGTTGTGCATAAAGCGACGACGCGCGTCCTGCCAGAGGCTACGACCTTCCACTTCCAGTTTTTCACTGAAGTTTTCCAGCGCCTCGCTGTTTTTCTTACTCAACATCATGGCGTGCTCCAGTTAGTAACGGATTTTCGGGTCGATGACGGCATACAGCACATCGACGATAGCGTTAAAGAGAATGGTCAGCGCACCGACGAGAATGGTCAGGCTCAGTACCAGCGAATAGTCGCGGTTAAGCGCGCCGTTCACAAACAGCTGGCCAATGCCCGGCAGGCCGTAAATGGTTTCGATAACCATCGAGCCGGTGATGATCCCGACGAATGCTGGTCCCATGTAGGAGAGCACGGGCAACAGCGCCGGTTTGAGCGCGTGGCGGAAGATAATCCGACGCATCGGCAGCCCTTTCGCGCGCGCGGTACGAATGAAGTTCGAGTGCAGCACTTCGATCATTGAACCACGGGTGATACGCGCGATACTGGCGATGTACGCCAGGGATAATGCCACCATTGGCAAAATCATGAACTTTAATGCCCCGCCGTTCCAGCCGCCGCCAGGCAGCCACTTCAGCGTAATGGCAAATATCATCACCAGTAATGGCGCGACAACGAAGCTGGGTATGACTACCCCGGTCATTGCCACCCCCATTACGGCATAATCCCATTTGGTATTTTGTCTGAGCGCGGCGATGACGCCTGCGGTGACCCCGAAAACAATGGCCAGAATGAATGCCGCTGCACCCAATTTCGCCGAAACCGGGAAGCTGGACGCCACCAGGTCGTTAACGGAATAGTCTTTATATTTAAATGACGGTCCAAAATCACCGTGGGCCAGCTGCTTCAGGTAATTGAAGTACTGGGTAGAGATAGGATCGTTTAAGTGGTATTTCGCTTCGATATTCGCCATCACTTCTGGCGGCAGCGTACGCTCACCGGTAAATGGACTTCCCGGCGCAAGGCGCATCATGAAGAAGGAAATCGTGATGAGAATAAATAGCGTTGGAATCGCTTCAAGACAGCGACGTAGGATAAATTTCAACATTGCCCGTACCTTCTGGCGTGTGCCTATATAATGTGACGTTGGTTAGACACCGTGGGGCGAGCACGCCCGCCCCACTCATTGCCATTAATGCTTGATAATATACAAGTTTTTAACGTAGATATTATCCATCGGGTCTTTACCGGTGTACCCACCTACCCACGGTTTCACCAGACGGGCGTTAACGTAGTAGTAAACCGGAACGATCGCGGAATCTTTATCCAGCTGCTGCTCAGCTTTAGAGTACAGTTCAGTACGCTGTGCTTCGTCAGTGGTTTTCAGCGTGTCGGCAATCAGCTTGTCAAACGCCGGGCTCTTATAGTGCGCGGTGTTGTTTGAGCTGTCGCTCAGCATGGTGTTCAGGAAGGAGGTCGGTTCGTTATAGTCCGCACACCAGCCGGCACGCGCCACGTCAAAGGTACCCTGATGACGGCTGTCGAGGAAGGTCTTCCACTCCTGGTTCTCCAGCTTCACGTTCGCGCCCAGGTTCTTTTTCCAGATCGAGGCGACGGCGATAGCCAGTTTTTTGTGCAGATCGGACGTGTTGTACAACAGGCTGAAGGTCAGCGGCTTATCGGCGGTATAGCCCGCTTCGGCCAGCAGTTTCTTCGCTTCTGCGTTACGCTGTTCCTGCGTCTGTTTGAACCAGTCTGGCTCGGTCAGTTTTGCGCCATCGGTGTATGGAGGGGTATAGCTGTATGCCGGCAGATCGCCCTGGTTTTTCACTTTGTTCACGATGATATCGCGATCCAGTGCCAGCTTCAGCGCAGTACGAACACGTACGTCGGTGAACGGTGCTTTCTGGTTGTTGATTTCATAGTAGTAGGTGCACAGGTACGGGTCGACGTGAACTTCTTTCGGGATCTCTTTCTTCAGCTTCTGGAACAGTTCAATCGGCATGTTGTTATAGGTCATGTCGATTTCGCCGCTGCGGTAGC
>ERZ772969.459-NODE-459-length-37962-cov-6.906007_pt1 | contig 37962 bp, 31 predicted proteins | sample MGYA00511676_ERZ772969 | MGnify/ENA primary metagenome ERZ772969 (study PRJEB29015, sample SAMEA2737651) | human gut metagenome | biome: human gut; feature: human-associated habitat; material: faeces | place: China | collected 2012 ... | reverse complement strand
CGTTCATCCGGGATGCTATGCTCCGTTTTCGCATGGGCGAAGAAAAATGGTCGGTGTCCTCTCTGACCAATTACAAAATGGTGCGGTCAATGGCTTGGCTGTACCACAATACCAAGGATGCGGTTAACGAATTTTCCAAGAAATACAACTGCGATCTTGCCCTTGCGGAAGAATATCTGAAAGTTGTCCGTGGAATCCGCAATCAGCAGCCTTTCTATGTCACAGACGAGGACGGCGAAGAAACAGGCGAGGATGTAGCCCTTGACGATAGCTGGAACTATACCGATATCCTCTGGAACGGCATACAGGCAGAAAAGGTGCAGCGGGCATTTGAGAAACTGAATTACCGGGAACAGACCTTGCTCGAAAAACGGTTAGCAATTTGCATGACCTGTGGGCGAGTTGGCTCATGGAAGAACCGCCCCACCTTTGAAGAACTGGCGGTTATGTTTGAGGGCAGTACAGCCAGCGGTGCAGAACGAGCCTACCGAAAAGCAGTGGACAAGTTGACGGAATTGTTGGTTGCCGAGGGCGCAATCCATGCAGTCCGGCTAAAACAGAAATCCAAGATCAAGCGAAAAAAGAAAATCGCCGCCGCAATCTACGAATATCAGGCAGACTGCAACGGCGAATGGGGCGAGATTTCATTTGATTTTGAGAATGGTACGGCAGAGATCATTCGCCTTGCCGATTGGGATACGATAAAAACCAACCGCTTTGCGAACAAGGCCGTAGCCTATCTTCTGAACTGTGAAAATGAGAAACTACCAAAGGAAACAATGGTGGCATTTGAACCATAAAAAGAAAAACCGCTACGACATCCATCCCACTTTGGAATGAGAATTGCAGCGGTTTATTTGCTGGGAACTAATTATTCGATATTTGTGATTTTCTAATTATCGTTTGCCAGATGGGTAAAGCCTTTGTTTTTCTTAATAACCTTGATACCATAAACATCTGCAATTTGTGCAGGATAGGTTTCAAGGATTTCACCAGCGTATTCAATTTCGATCACATCTCCTATTTCAGGTTCCGGTGATGGATGCACATTTCTGATCGGCACTTCAATTCGGTCTGCACTACTCAATTCCCAGCTACCTTCAACAGGCTTCACAAGATAATTGCCATCATGAATTTCCAGAATTTCAGCTTGGAACACCTGATGCGCTTCGTTGGAAAAACCTTCAATCTGAATGCAATGATTCTTGAAAACCAGTCGGCCGGTTTCTACCAGTTCATCAGTATTATATTTCTTTTTATCTACATAGAGGTATCCGTCAGCTTCATTAAATCTGAGGGTAAAATCGAAATATCCTCGATCAGACAGTTCATAGCTTGCTCCGTTTGCATAGTCATAGATGGTGACACGGTTATCAATCATGCCAGATCCCCAACTGATTGTAGAACACAACTCAGGCAAGCCGTCGCCGGTGAGGTCGCAGAAATAGGCGTTCCAGATGGGCATCCCGGTATACAACGAAGTGATTTCGTTACCCGTAACAGCCATCATTTCTCCATAAGTCCAACGGAAAGTCACATCCGGGAACTCTGGAAGATTAATCTCATGGCGACCACCCCACTGCATCTCATCTGGTGTTTCAAGATAGTCAAACCATTTTGTAACAGACGGTACAGGTTCAGCAACTGCGACATCTCCTCCCACACAGATTCTACTCAAATAATCTTGGAACTCTCCGTCGGATACAACATACCGTTCTCCGTTCCACTCGATATCTACCATATCATTGTCGGAGAGAGAATAACCGTTTATCCGGATATATGTGCCATCCTCCAGGAGTGCGCTGATTTGATATCCCGGTGTGAATCCACCATATTCATCGCTCTTCTTCGTGTTCTTGACCCCGGCCAGTCGAGAACTCAACTCACTAATCTGTGCGGGATTCATTTCAATAGCCACCGCGTCATCCGCATTTCGCATATCAAAATGATTTGCAGAAACGATGGTGTGTGTTGCTTCATCGAATTGGAATCCCATCGGGTTGGTCAAAAAGCAGACCGCAACGATCACACAGGCAATGACTGCCAGAATAATAATCCAGAACGCAGGTTTCTTATAATTCATCACAGACTTCACACGATCTTTAACACCAACTTCACCAAAGGCAAGTGGGCAGGCCGCAATCATGCGACGGTTGACGCTGCAGACCACAAGAGCCTGTGTATAGTCGGCTCTCTGTTCGTTGCCAAGTTCCTTGATGACCTTTTCATCACAGGCAAACTCAATGTCACGGCAAAGAAGTACATAAGCCAACCACATCAAAGGATTGAACCAATGAATCGTCAGCAGGAGAAAACCAAGAGGCTTCCACCAATGGTCTTTGCGGCGAATGTGCGCCTGTTCGTGGGCAACAACGTGCTCCAGATCCTGACCATTCATGTTGAACGGGAGATAGATTCTCGGTTTGATAATGCCCAGGACAAACGGAGAACTTACATTCTCACTCTGGAAAATGTTGCCCTTGTAGCGAACAGCGGTATCCACTTTACGACATAGGCGCCAATAACTAACTGCGGTATACAAGAGAAGGGCGCCGACACCAATCAACCAGATAATATTCAAAATCGGAATCCAAATCTGAAGCGGGTTTGCACTCGTCAATACATGCTGTGGTGGGGCAAATGAGGATAGAACAGGATTGACCACACTATTGATCGCCGGAACACCGCTGTCTATTGTGGGTTTGGCCGCCATTTCAATATCCAACGGAATTGTTTCTGAACTTGGGATAAGGCTTAATGCGCTCTCAAAAGAGAGCGGGCAAATCAATCTGACAGCCACGATACCCCAAAGCAGAACATTGACCCACTTGGGAGCTTTCTTCAAAACAAGCCTGAGTATCAGCACAGCCAGGATAAGCCAGCTTGCAGATATACTCATGTTGATAATTTTCAAAAAGAGTTCGTTCATTGTGAACCTCCTTTCCTGATGCGGTCGATCATGCGCTGTACCTCATCAAGCTCATCTTCGGACATAGCCTGATGCTTTGTAAAAGCAGCGATAAAGGCAGGCAGAGAACCCTCGAATTTCTTCTCAACCAGTTCATCGATCTCACACGCCTGGGCTTCATCTTTGGAAACGAGAGAAGTAACAGTGCCATTGTCGTTCTTCAGCACACCACGCTCTCCAAGACGCTTGATAACGGTATAAGTCGTAGTCCTTTTCCATCCGAGTTGATCCTGGCACAGCTTTACAAGCTCGACAGCAGTAACCGGCTCATGCTCCCACATAATCAAACAAAAACGATATTCACTTTCGTGAATCTTCGGAAAATCCATATTCACGCCCTCCTTGTCTACACCATTAGACTTCACACATAGTCTACCACATTAGACAGTCAAAATCAATAGAGTTCACAGAAAAGATACAAAAAAATTGCCCGCAGAATTTCTCCCACGGGCAAAGTGTTGGTTAGCTATCAAGCGGTTTGTATTCAGTTACAGTTTTCAAATAGGTTTCGGGATCACCGTTCAGTATCAAATCAGCATATCCAATCGGATCATTGTAGATCAGATAGTCCAGTTCTGACCGCTGATACATATTATCGGCAACCTCATTCTCCACGGCGATGGTATCAATGGCAATCATGCTGCCATCTAAAAATTTCAGTTCCACACAAGCGGTATCCATGTTAAACTCACAAGAAATCAATCTATCCATAAGAAACCTCCATTTTGCGGGATGTTAGATCATCCCAAAATATTTGAATGCTTCTCGGATTGCTTTTTCCTTCTCCGGTGGGCATTGTGGCTGTCTGGAATCCTCGGACTTCGGCAGATTGTAGTTCTTGCCGACTTCCAGTCCGCATTTTCTCTTTATCTGAGAAATATAAAGGTTGGAAACCTTTAACCCGGTATGCTCCAAAACATACTCCTTGATCTGCGGATAGGTTGCTCCATCTTGGAACTCGGACATATCCATATCTTCCAAAGAGAACTCAACCCGAACCTTTTTCGAGTCGATCTCTCCCTTGGAAAGCAAGACAACCGTCTCTACCTGCGTCGTCCCCGGGAACATGTCGACGCAGCATACTCTTGTGGCCTCATAACCTTTCGCCTGCAGCACGACGAGATCTCTCGCAAGGCTCGTTGGTTTGCAGGAAATATAGATCATTTTTTCGCATCCATAATGGTCGATGATCTTTGGAAGCGCCTTCGGATGGATTCCGTCTCTCGGCGGGTCCAAAACGATGAGGTCCGGGCGTTCCTCTAAGGTATCTAATACTTTTAAGACATCTCCCGCGATGAAGTCGCAGTTTGTCAGTCCATTCTGCGCCGCGTTCACCTTCGCCGCCTCAACAGCTTCCTCAATGATCTCCACGCCGGTCACATGTTCTGCCGCCGGAGCCAGGATCTGGGCAATGGTACCGGTTCCGCTGTAGAGATCGAATACCTTTCTTCCGTCTGTCTCACCGATGTATTCGCGGGCCGTCTCATAGAGCACCTCCGCACCGAGAGAGTTGGTCTGGAAAAAGGAGAATGGAGTGATCTTAAATTTTAATCCGAGAAGCTCTTCCATAAAGAAGTCCTGTCCATAAAGGATCACCGTGCGGTCATTCTGTACCACATCCGCAAGGCTGTCGTTTTCTGTGTGGAGGATTCCGGCAAAAGAGCCTTCCAGATCCAGTCCCAGAAGTTTTTCTTTCCAGCCCTCAAGCAGCGCTTCCTCATTCTGTTCACTCTTCCAGGTTCCCTCCGTCTGGGTGGAGGTCACAAGATCTACAAGGATCTCCCCGGTCTTCACACCGCGGCGGACAAGAAGATGTCTCAGATAACCGACATGCGCCATTTTTTTATAGAAGACTGCTCCGTGCTCCGTAAAATAATCCAACGTCGCTCTTAAGATCTTACAGCAGTCCGGATGCACCAGCACACACCGGTCCACGGTCACGATATCATAAAAGCTGCCGCGTTTATGCATTCCCAGAGTCATGGGACCGTCCTTAAACTCATCTCCGAAGGAAAATTCCATTTTGTTGCGGTATGCCTTTGTCAACGGACTACCTTTGATCCCCTCAAAATTGTAGCCGGCCGGAAGAACCGGATCTAAAAGAGCCCGGACCTGCTGCTCCTTGATCTTTAACTGTTCCTCATAAGGAACCGTCTGGTACGTACATCCGCCGCAGTCCGCACGATGAGGACATGCGCCCTCTGTGTTTTCGTATGCTGCAGGAGTCACGACCTTAAGGAGTCTTCCCTCGCATCTTCCTTTGCGCTGCTTGGAGATCGCGATCTCGACGGTCTGCCCCGGGAGCGCATTCTTTACAACTACCTTTTCCTCTCCGATATGGAGGATTCCTTTATTTGGAAAATCCATCTTTTCCACTGTACCGGTGTAGATCTCACCTTTTTTCATATAATTTTTGTACTCCTTTTTCTGCCGGGAATCGGATTTTTCCGTTTCTGATCGCACAGCGCACAAACGATGCCTCGTTCCCTGATATGTTTTTATGCACAGAAAAAGGCTGTGCAAGCGATCCCTGCCACAGCCTCGTTCTCATTGTGTTTGTAAGCATTTCGGCTTAAGCTTCTTTCTCGTCATCCTTCTCGACAGCTTTTTCCGTTTTTTTCGGAGCTTCTTCCTCTTCCTCGAAAAAGTCATCGTCGAAATCATCGTCGAAATCGTCTTCAAAATCTTCCAGATAATCCGGTGTAAAGAAGCGATATACTGCGTATGCGATTCCGGCTACAGCAGCAACAGCGCCGATGATAGCAAGCACCCAGAGGATACAATTCTTTTTCTTATCCTCTTCTTCTTTTTTATGAAGCAGTTCATTCAGCTTGGACGCGTTTATAAGTTCTTCCATTTTGCTGAGTGCGTCTTTACTCATCGTATCGAATTTGTTCATCCTCACACATCCTTTCTGTTTCACAGCCGCCCCGGACAAGAATGATCCGCACGGACAGATACTTTGTAATAGTATATCATGATTTTATGATTTTTACTATCCCTAAATTTTCATAGTTTTAGACACCATTTTTTTATACCGCAGTATATGGAGTTCTACAAATAAACATGATAAAATAAAACTGCTGTCGCACCTCCAGCAGAAAGGAGGCGGTATTTATAGATTACATAAACACTTTCCTTGTCTCTGTCGCGGCAAGCATAGTTGGCTACTATGTTTGCAAATGGCTGGATAGGGACAACCGACAGTAACAGCCTAAACGGTTCGGCTCACCGCAAAGAGCAAGAAAACCCCCGGAGGTGCCACTCCGGGGGTTTTCGCGTACTCATAGACATATAAGCACTTTCCTTAGCTGTTTTTAATTATATGCGATTGCCTGAAAAAAATCAATACTAAATTTCTTTCGGCTAATTTATTTACAGCTTCTTCAGCTTCGCAAAGGAAGCAAACATCTTCCTTGTCCCGATCGCCGCATTATCAAAATCGACTGTGACCTCAAAATCTTTTCCGCCGTCCGCGATGGATTTCACGGTTCCGTCACCAAAACGCATGTGATGGACGCGGTCACCTTCGGAGTAATCCAAAGACTTCGGTTTTTCTACGGTGAACGCCTTTCCGAAGGTCGGCGTGTTCTTCGGCGCCGCAGAAGTCCCGGAGGCATATGGATTCTTATAGGCATCGGATTTCTGTCCAAAAAGACTCACACCCGCCGGACGGTTCTGGAATCTTCCGGTGTGACCGTCTGCCGCTTTTCCATCCGCGCCGGAAGCCTTCGCCCACGGAAGTCCTGCTTCCTCCGGAAGGTTCCTGTACGCGTCTGCCATTTTCTTCCATCCGGTCTTTGAGTCATCCTGGTCCGGACGTTCCAGACACACATCCGGGATCTCATCAATAAAGCGGCTCGTTCTTTCAGGCTGTACCTGCCCTTTTATCATACGGCTCTTCGCCGCAGTCAGAGTCAGGCGCTTCTCCGCCCTCGTGATCCCCACATAGCAGAGACGGCGCTCCTCCTCCAATGCCTCCGGTCCTTCCATCAGAGACATCATACTCGGGAAAAGACCATCTTCCATTCCTGCAAGATACACATACGGGAACTCCAGACCCTTTGCGGAATGAAGCGTCATGAGGATGATCCGGTCCTCGGATTCGTCCATACTGTCAATGTCCGCAACCAGAGCAACCTCCTCTAAAAATGCAGACAGACTCGGTTCTTCGGCGCTCTCCCAGTAGGTGACTGCCTTGTTGATCAATTCCTCAATATTTTCCATTCTGGACTCGGCTTCCACCTCGCCCTCTTCCTTCAGCTCGTCACGATATCCTGTCTTATCAAGGATCGCCTCGATCACATCCTTGATCGGAGTCTCTTCCTTTAACATCTTCCGGAACTCGCTGATCTGGTCTGTAAATACTCCGATCTTTAACGCCGCTTTTCCGATTCCCGGAACCGCCTGCACCCTCTCCAGCGCCTCATAGAAACTCATATCGTTTTCCATCGCGAACATGTTCACCCGGGCGACACTCATAGCTCCGATTCCACGCTTCGGAACATTGATGATCCTCTGCACAGCCAGATCATCCCGCCCATTGGCGATCGTCTTTAAATAACAGAGAACATCCTTGATCTCTTTTCTCTGGTAGAAGTTTACGCCGCCCACGAGACGATACGGGAGATTGTACGCAACACATTTTTCCTCGAATATACGGGACTGGGCATTCGTCCGGTAAAGGATCGCGTAATCCTTCCATGGACCGCCCTTTTTTACGATATCCCGCACGATCCATTCCGCTTCCTCAAAGGAGGAAGGAAACTCCCGGAATACCGGCCGCTCTCCGACCTCGTTCTCTGTCCAGAGCGTCTTATCTTTTCTTCCGGTATTGTTCCTGATCACTTCATTCGCCGAATCCAGGATCATCTTCGTAGAACGGTAGTTCTGCTCCAGTTTGATCACCTTCGCCCCCGGGAACGTCTCCTCGAAGCTTAAAATATTTCTGATATTTGCACCGCGGAACCTGTAGATCGACTGGTCATCATCGCCCACCACGCAGATATTCCGGTACTTCGCGGCCAAGAGACTCACAAGCTTAAACTGCACCGTATTCGTATCCTGATACTCATCCACCATAATATAGCGGAAACGATCCTGATAATACTCCAAAACTTCCTGCTTTGACTGGAACAACTCCACGGTCTTTACAAGAAGGTCATCGAAATCCAGGGCATTGTTCTTTTTTAAACGTTTCTGGTACTCCATATAGAGCTCCGCGATCCGTTTCAGTCTCGAATCACCCTCAGCCTTCGCGCTGAGCATAAATTCTTCCGGACTGATCATCTCGTTCTTTGCGGAGGAGATCACGCCGAGGACGCCCCGTTCTTTTAATACCTTCGTATTCACCTCAAGATCCTTGAAGATCTGTTTCATCAGGGTTTTTGTATCATCGGAATCATAGATGGAAAAATCCGTCGTGTAGCCGATATTCTCAATAAATCTCCTTAAGATCCGCACACAGAGGGAGTGGAAGGTGCTGACCCAGACACTATCTGCGCCGTATTCCACAAGGCTGTTGACGCGATCCCGCATCTCTCCCGCCGCCTTGTTTGTAAAGGTGATCGCCAGAATATTCCAGGGCTTCACACCCTTTTCCTCTATTAAATAAGCAACCCGGTGTGTCAGCGCTCGTGTCTTTCCGGATCCTGCACCCGCCAGCACTAAGAGCGGACCTTCCGTAGTGAAGACAGCTTCCCGCTGCATCGGATTTAATGTATCGTAATTGTTCATTCTGTTCCCCTTTCACGTTTCCGGATACCGACAGTTCTGCTCGTATCTCCCACATACTGAAACCACCGGTATTCCGGCAACAGATACTACCATTCTACCACAGGAACACTCGTTCGTGCAATCTTTATTATATGAAAAGTATGTGGCTGTTACTGTATGCGGATAGGAATTTTCTGAACTGATAATTCCGTAATAGTACAGTGGCAGCAGTAGATTTTGCCGATTTGGAATGCGAAATGGTAATGATATAAAAACGCCCCGGATCAGAGAGAACTGTCATCTCAGGATCCGGGACGTTTCTTTTGCAGGCCGGCAGCCAGCATTTGCCACCAGCCTTATTTTATATTTTTTAGAATTCCAGATAAGCACCTTTCATCGGGCTTGCCGCATGCTCACTGAACATACGGAGCACACCGCTCTTGTAGCGGAGCTCTCTCGGCTTCCAGTTTTTCTTTCTCTCAGCAAGGACTGCATCGATCTCCTCCGGAGTCTTTCTCTCGCCCTTGATACCGATGATATTTAACTTTCTCTCCATAACATCGATCTCGATCAGATCGCCTTCCTCAACGAGGGCGATCGGGCCGCCGTCTGCCGCCTCCGGACTGCAGTGTCCGATGACCGGACCTGTGGACGCACCGGAGAATCTTCCGTCTGTGATGAGGGCGATGGAACGTCCGAGTTCCTTGTCGCTGCTGATCGCCTCGGATGTGTAGAACATCTCCGGCATGCCGCTTCCCTTCGGGCCCTCATAGCGGATGAAGACTGCATCGCCTTTCTGTACTTTATGTTTCAGGACTGCATCGAGGCACTCTTCCTCGCTGTCGAACGGTCTCGCCTTGAGGACTGCTTTGAACATTTCCTTCGGGCACGCGGTATGCTTGATGACAGCGCCTTCCGGAGCAAGGTTTCCGCGGAGAACCGCGATACTTCCATCTGTTCCGATCGCCTTGTCAGCCGGACGGATGATGTCCTGGCGTGTCACGGATGTTCCATAGCGCTCGTTGAACTTCTGAAGCCACTTCTCACAGCGCTCATAAAATCCGTTCTCTCTTAATTCCTTTAAGTTCTCACCGAGTGTCTTTCCGGTCACGGTCATGACATCCAGGTGAAGCTGATCCTTGATCTCCTCCATGATCGCCGGAACACCGCCCGCATAGTAGAAGCACTCTGCCGGCCACTTTCCTGCCGGGCGGATATCGAGGAGATATTTCGCACCGCGGTGGAGTCTGTCGAAGGTGTCGCCTGTGATCTCGATCCCGAGTTCATGGGCGATCGCCGGAAGATGGAGCAGGCAGTTCGTACTTCCGGAGATTGCCGCATGTACCAGGATCGCGTTCTCAAAGCTTTCCATGGTCACGATATCGCTCGGACGCATATTGTCCATCTTTGCGAGCTTTACGGCCTGTTTTCCGGCCTCTCTCGCATAGTTTAAGAGATCCGGGCTTGTCGCCGGCATCAGGGCACTTCCCGGAAGTGCAAGACCGAGAGCCTCTGCCATGATCTGCATCGTGGATGCAGTTCCGATGAAGGAACATGCACCGCAGCTCGGACATGCATTGTGTTTTGCCCAGTTTAAACGGTTCTCATCGATCTCTCCGCGCTCGAACTGTGCGCTGTACATTCCAAGCTGCTCAAGTGTCAGCATCTCCGGACCTGCGTTCATGGTTCCGCCCGGAACAACGACTGCCGGGATATTCACGCGGAATAATCCCATCAGGTTTGCCGGCATTCCCTTATCACAGCTTGCGAGATATACGCCTGCATCGAAGGGAGTCGCGTTCGCGTGGATCTCGATCATGTTCGCGATCATCTCACGGCTTGCAAGGCTGTAATTGATTCCATCAGTTCCCTGGCTCTCGCCGTCACAGATATCGGTGCAGAAATATTTCGCGCCATGGCCGCCTGCCTCAGCGATTCCTTTTTTTACTTCATCTACAAGGATATGGAGATGTCCGCTTCCCGGATGGCTGTCACCTGCCGTGCTTTCGATGATGACCTGCGGCATCGCAAGCTCTTCCGGCTTCCAGCCCGTTCCGATCCTTAACGGATCAAGCTCCGGCGCAAGTTTTCTCATTTCCTGACTCTTCAGACATTTCATGATATTTCCTTCTTTCTTTGTGGGGTGTTACTCGTTATTGAGCGAATGATATCTTTTATTGGAACCGCTTTCCAATAATTTTGTTCTTTCTCTGTGTTTCGAATGCACCGCGGCTTTAAGCTGCGTATCTGCATCTTTCTACTACGCAAAGAATGAAATTACAAGTGCTACAAGGAATCCGGTCACGCCGACTAAGGTCTCCATGATGGTCCAGGTTTTCAGAGTCGTCTTCTCGTCGATTCCCACGAGGGATCTTACCAGCCAGAAACCGGAATCATTGAAGTGGGAGCATACGGTGGAGCCGCCCGCTACTGCCGCTACGGTACATGCGAGGTATAACGGGGAAAGCTCGCTGATTCCCGGAAGTGCTGCAACGATACCGGCCGCCATGGTCATCGCAACGGTTGCAGAACCAACGCTGATGCGGACAAGGGCCGCAATGATGAATGCCAGTACAACGATTGGGAGATTCATGGACGCAACTGCGTTTCCGATCACATCTCCGAGTCCGGAATACTGAAGTACATATCTGAGCACGCCGCCGCACGCTGTCACAAGAAGAATCAGACCGGTCGGCTCCAGGGACTTTGTCATGACCTTCTCAAGCTCTTTCATCGTGTATCCATGTCTTAATCCAAGACCGAACATTGCGGCAAGTGTCGCGATCAGAAGCGCTACAAACGGCTCACCGAGGAACTCGAAGATCGGAGCAACACCTGCAAGAGCCGGTACAACACCGCAGATGGAGTCCAGGATGATCAGCACTAACGGGATCAGGATAATTCCGACGATCAGTCCGAAGCTCGGAAGTTTGGATTCGTCGATCTCTTCCTGGTTCGCTACGCTCTCCGGAACCGGAACAAAATATTTCTTTCCGCAGATGGATCCCCATACCGGACCGGCAACGATCATCGCGAAGATTCCGCAGAAGATTCCGACTAAGATGACCCAGCCGAGGTCTACATTCAGCATTGTCGCTACAAGGACCGGACCCGGTGTCGGCGGAATGAACGCATGTCCGACCGCAAGTCCTGCGAGAAGCGGAATAACATAATGAAGGGAGGAACGCTTTGTCTTCTTCGCGAGTGAGAACGCAAGCGGGATCAGAATGATCAGTCCTGCATCGAAGAATACCGGCATCGCGATCACGAGACCTGTGATACCGAGCGCCCAGGCGGCCTTCTCATCACCGAACTTCTTTACCATCGTGACAGCGATGGTCTGCGCGCCGCCCGATACCTCTAAGATCGCACCGAACATGGATCCCATACCTACAAGCAGGGCAATTCCTTTTAACGTGTTTCCAATTCCATCATTTACTGCCGAAATAATGTCCTGTGTCGGCATTCCCGCGAGAAGTCCGATACAGATCGCACCGATCAGGATCGCGATCATCGCCTGAACATTAAACTTGATGATCAGGACAAGCAGGATCACCAGACCGATCAGGGCTGCCAGGACAAGGCGGGTCGGGTTGAGTACAACTCCTTCAGACATAGTGGATTTACCTCCCAATATATTTGTGTTTTTTGACGCGCGGCATCCGCATGATACCCCAGGACGGGACCGCGCTTGTGATGCATACCGTGAAAACCAGATGAGTACTGGGGCTTTCCGGCATTTTCATCAGACATCTCCGGGGATTCCGGCGCTTATTTTTTATATTCGTCTGATGTCTTATGTCTATGTGCATAATCTAACATTTTTCTGTACTTTTTGCAACACATGTCTGATGTATTTTGGTTTTTCTCTTTTTCGCACAAAAAAAGCAGGGGAAAATTGTGCATTATTTTCCCCTGCAATCCTGCTGTTTATTCCATTATCACCATGATCCGGTCATTTCCCTAATTTTTTATTTTCCTAAACAATCTGCTGCATTCTGTCCCGATTTTGCCGCCTCATCGTTACAGTACACGGGCACTCCATGCCCGCGCACTGTAACGGGATTTTGCCGATGCTTCGCATTCCGAATCGGCAAAATCCGCGACCACAACAGTATCATACGGAATTTTCAGTTCTGAAAATTCCTACCCGTGAAAAGTCACGCCTCGTCTCCCATCTGCTCGTAGGCCGTCCGCCGTCTTAAAAGCTCCTGCCGGTTATACGTCAGGTGCATCACCATCGCGCATCGCGCCCCCGTGGAATCGTGGGAAGCGATCGCCTCCGTGATCGCGCGGTGAGTCACGATCGTCTCCGTCCGCAGCGCACGTCTTGTCAGGTTCACGAACGTATTGATCCCCGAATTGATGATCGGGATCAGGGATTCCATGACCTGGTTTTTGCTGCAGCGGGCGATCCAGGTATGGAACTCGATGTCCTTCGGCATATGGTCCTTGTCCGCGAGATAGAGTTCCTCCGTCTCCTTACACAGCCTTTTTAGAGTCTCGATATCCTCATCCGTCGCATAGACAGCCGCCTTCGCCGCGATCTCCGGCTCCAGGATCAGGCGGACATCGAAGAGATCAAGCGCCAGCTTAAATTTATCGTGAAGTTTTGCGGTAAGTCCCAGCGGATCATCCTCGACCGGTGTCAGGCTTTGCACATAAGTTCCGGCGCCTCTTCTCACCTGAAGGACCCCTTTTGTCACCAGGCCCTTCACCGCCTCACGGATCGTACTTCGCCCCACCTCGAACATTTCCGCAAGTTCAAACTCGTTTGGCAGACGGTCCCCCACCGCCAGCGGTTTCTTTTCTATATACTCCAGGATCCGGTCTTCGATCTGGCTTCCCAGGAGTTTCCGGTCTTCTTTTTTCTTTGTTTCCATATATTTTCCCCACATTTATTTCAAGTTGTCTGATGTCTTTATTATACGGGAGTTAAGAAAAACTGGCAAGGTAAAAATCATAAAAAGAATGTGCTTCGGCACATTCGGCGTCTCGCGCGGTCGCTTGCGACAATCTTCATCTTCGCGCGAGTGCGCATCTTAGGCACGCAGTGCCTTTTTATTTAACAGGAAGTTCTGTTAAATAAAAAAGATCCCGTATACAACCGGTACGTTCACCGGGATCTGTATACAGGATCCTGATCTTATCAAAGTTATTCCACTCTTACAGCTCATCTTTCACATATCCGGCCACATTGTAAGCATGGTCAGAGATACGTTCCAGGTTGCTTAAGATATCCAGGAATACAACGCCTGCGGACGGGTTGCACTCGTTCTTGGAGAGACGTTCGATATGCTTGTCGCGCATCTCTTCTTCCAGAGTATCCACGCGGTCCTCGAGCTTGCTGACCTGTCGGATATCTTCCATATTGCCATCATTTCTGGCTGCGACTGCATGATCCACCGCACCGATGGCCGCTACGGAGATTTCTTTAAGGTCCTCGATACCCGTCTCAGAAAAAGCAAGCTGATGTTCCTTCAGATACTGAGCTGCCTCTGCGAGGTTTTCCGCATGGTCGCCAACGCGCTCTAAGTCGCTGATGCTGTAAAACAGATTGCTGACCTGCACCTTCTGCTTCTCGTTTAAAGAGAGATTGTTGACCTTGATGAGATATTCGGTCAGCTTCTTATTTAAAATATCGATCTCTGTCTCATTCTTAAAGACCTCATCCAGATGTTCATACTTTCCCTCGACAAGAACACTCGTTGCAAGTTTTAAATTTGCAAGCGCCATCTTACCCATATGAACAACTTCCATCACGCCGACTTCCAGTGCAAATGTCGGAGACTTGAAGATACGTTCGTCGAGAACCGGAAGCTCGTCTTCCTTTTTCTCCTCTTTCTTCTCGTCCTCCTCTGTCTCACGCACGATCAGACCGGAGAACGCAACGAGCTGTTTTGCAAACGGGAATAGCAGCAGGGTGTTCGTCAGGTTGAAAAACGTGTGGAAGATCGAGATCTGCAACGCATTGATACTTCCCTGAGCAATATCCGGGCGCATCATGGAGATCACATACATTCCGATCCCGAAGACGATCGCACCGAAACTGTTGAACGTCAGGTGGATCACCGAAGCGCGCTTCGCATTCCGGCTTGCGCCTGCACTCGATAAGATCGCAGTCAGACAGGAACCGATATTCTGTCCGAGTGTGATATAGATCGCAGCGTTCGTTGTCACGACTCCGCTTGCCGCCAGCGTCTGAAGAATTCCGACAGAGGCGGTGGAGCTCTGGATGATCGCAGTTACAAGCGCTCCGACCATGATTCCCAAGATCGGATTTCTTCCGAGAACCGCAAATGCCTTCGCAAAGATCGGAGCATCCGTGTACGGAGCGACGGAACTTGACATAAACGTCAGTCCCACAAACAGGAGTCCGACACCGATACAGACCTCACCGACCAGACTTTCTTTCTTCTTCTTTGAAAACATCAGACAGAAAGAACCGATTGCAACAACAAGCGGTGCAAAGAAGGACGGCTGCAGCACTTTCATCGCATCACCGAGAGAGTTTAAGGAAACCATCCATGCGGTGATCGTCGTACCGATGTTCGCGCCCATGATGACGCCGACCGCCTGGGTCAGATTCAGGATCCCGGCGTTTACAAAGCCGACGACCATGACAGTTGTCGCTCCGCTGCTGTGCAGGATCGCGGTGATCAGGGCGCCAAGTCCGACCGCAAGGAGCCGGTTGTCCGTCACCATTCTCAGGAACTTGTTCAGCTTACTTCCGGCCGATTTCTGCATGCCGTCGCCCATAATGCTCATGCCGTACAGGAACATACCGAGACCGCCCAGGAAACTGAAGATACTTTCCAGATATCCGATATTCATAATGTCTTCTCCATTCTCTTTTGTCGCCGCCCGGAGTTTCGCGAGCAGCGGGCAAAATGCCGCCGTTTTCGACTTCTTCCGACGGATTTTCTCCCTGTGCTCCATCATATCATAGAGCACAGTATTTTTTCAATTCTAAATATAATATTTGTAAATTTTAGGTAAAGAATTCAAAATGAATTTCGGATTTTTAGTGATTGTCCCATTATTTTTTCAGGATTCTGATCGCATTTTTTACATCTTTGTGAAATGTTTCCCATTCTTCCGGATGGTCCACAAAATACTTCGGACAGATCTTGCCCGTCACATCATAATGACGGATGATATCGTCCGGCTTCAGATCAAACTCAACACAGAGGTACGCGCACAGATTCACCAGCGTCTGATATGTACTGTCATAAAATTTTCCGGTCTCGTCCGGATGACAGCACTCGATGGAGATCGTGTCGCTGTTCCTGTTGTTGGAGGCGTAGGCGACCTCATCGAGCGGAATACACTGTACCACTTCTCCCTCAAGTCCGATCACAAAATGGCTGCTGGCTGATGTCGTCTTCGAACCCGTCTGATCTTTCAGACCTTCAAAATAGTTCCGGTTCTCCAGCGCGGTGCTGCAGGGATTCGCAACGTAATGGACCACGATCCCGTTTACTTTCTCCAGAGGAGTCTGCGGTCTGGAATACTTATTCGGAGTCAGAAGATCCACTTTTACATACTCCGGCACCTTTACATCTGCCGGGTTCACCTGTTTTCTCCCGGTAAGTTTCTTCGTCACGAGCACCGCTGTCGTGATCACGGCGATCACAACCACGGCCGCCAGACCCCCTAAGATCATACGGCGGATCCGCTCCTGTTTTCTTCGTCTTCTCCGGTTCTGTTCCCGCCGGAGTCTGCGCTCCTCGATCTCATCTCTGTTTGTCATCATGTTTTTTGCGGCTGTCACCGGTCGGTACTCTCATGCCCGCATGATCTGGCATTGTCCGGCCGGACAGTTTTTCCTTTCGTCTATTCTTCTAATGCCGGGCAGACTTTTTCTCCTGCCGATCGGTCTGCATCGGATTTCTGACCTTTTGACCCTGATATCATACTATAACTGAAAACAGTTCTTCTCAAACCGGATCAGCCCGTCCTTTTTCATCCTGGAAAGTTCCGCAGACAAGGCACTTCGGTCCACCGCAAGGTAATCGGCGAGCTGCTGACGGTTGTAGGGGATCGTAAACGTCTGCTTTTTCTGTCTCTCCGATTCGAAGGAGAGATACGCCATCACCTTTTCCCGGATGGACCGCTGTCCCATGTGATCGATCTTTCTCGTCAGCATGAGATTTTTCTTCGCCATAATATATAAAAGATTGTGGATCAGGCGATTGTGGTGGGAACAGGCCGGTGTGCAGACATTCAAGATCTTCCTGACATTCAGGAACAGGATCCGGCTTTTCTCCGCCGCCTCCACGTTCACCATCAGAGCTTCCCCCGGCATGCAGGCATAGGCCTCACCGAAGAGTTCCCCGCTCCCCGCATGTCCAAGGACCTGACGGTTTCCCCAGAAATCATCTCTGGAGATCTCGACACTGCCCGAGAGTACAAAGCCCATCGAATGGATCTCGGTCCCTGCGAGAAAGACAGCGTCGCCTTTTTCATATTTTTTTTCTACTGCGGAGAGACACTTTAAGATGCTCTCCTTTTCTTCGGGCTGGATTCCTGCAAAGAGCGGGGAATCCGGGATTGTTTCGTTTGTGAACATGGGAAGCTCCTTTTTTTGTGAAGGCAAGCTTTTGGCCAGGTGTGGTTCTCTTGCCACGTGCGGTCTTCTTGTTTTCATTTTATGAAAACAAGAAGCTTCGGGCGTCCGCCCTATGGAGATTTATGGCGGAAAAATTTCTTATGCAAGTGAACTTGCAACAAAATTTTTCCGTCATAAATCTCCGCACTTCAAACGTTTTCGTTGGAAATACAACATACATTTTTATGTTATTGTAGTATACTTACCCCACGAAAGTCAATCCATGACACAAAGTTACCACAAATCGATACCACGAATAATAACCGGAAATGCGGCTGAATGTTTGTCCGCATTCCGGCATGATACGAAAATCTGAAAGGGGAAACCATTATGAAAAGAACCATCGTAAAAATTGATGAAAAGAAATGCAACGGCTGCGGCGCATGTGCGGCTGCCTGTCAGGAAGGTGCGATCGCAATGATCGACGGAAAAGCAAAGCTGATCCGCGACGATTACTGCGATGGACTTGGAAACTGTCTTCCGGCCTGTCCGGCGGATGCGATCAGCTTTGAGGAACGTGAGGCTGCCGCTTACGACCATGAGGCTGTCTTAGCACATATGGCCGCGAGAAAGGCTGCTTCCCTGGCGCCTTCTGATGCCCCGGCCCCAAAGCCGGAATTTACCGGATGTCCGGGTTCCATGAGCCGCACGATCTCCCACGCTGCGGCATCCCACAGTGCAACGATCCCGGGGCACTCCACACCGGTCTCCATGGAGAGCAGACTCTCCCAGTGGCCGGTCCAGATTAAGCTTGCCCCGGTCCGCGCCCCGTATTTTGACGGTGCGAAGCTCCTCGTTGCCGCAGACTGCACTGCCTACGCATACGGAAATTTCCACAACGATTTCATCGACGGTCATGTAACACTCATCGGATGTCCGAAACTTGATTCCGTAGACTACTCAGAAAAGCTCACCGAGATCATCAAAAACAACGAGATCCAGAGTGTGACCGTTGTCCGCATGGAAGTTCCGTGCTGCGGCGGGATCGAAGCTGCTGTAAAGAATGCCCTGATGGCGAGCGGAAAGTTCATTCCGTGGCAGGTCTACACGATCGGGACGGATGGACGGATCCTGAAGTAACTGGATTTTGCCGATGTTTCACATCCTGAATCAGCAAAATCGGCTGCCGCAACTGTAGCGTACAGAATTTTCAGTCCAGAAAATTCCTACTCGTGTACAGTAACATTACAATCATTATAAAGGAAACATCTTATGTCAATATCAACTTCACAGACTCCGTCCGGCCGTACCCCGGAACAGGATGCAGTCATCTGCGCCCTCATCGGTCTTGCCCGCGCCACAGAAGCAAAGGAGATCCCGGCAGGAACTGCCCCGGTCCTCTTCGCCTCCCTGGCCGCTGCAATGCCAGGAAACACACTCTCCGCTTCCGCTGCGAACGATCTCATCTCGCAGATACACGAGCAGAAAGCCATCATCGCCCCCGACTGTGCCGCCTGCCCGTCTCCCTGCGGACGGACTGCGGACTTCCTGCCGGAGGACTTAAACAGGACCGACGACGGTCTCTTTGAGGAGCGGAACAGGCTCCTCAAAAAGCTCAGCGAACAGGCCAGGACGGAATGGACACGGATCCTTGCCGATCAGGAAGATCCGGAAATCACAAGACTCTTTATGGACTGCGTGTTCATGGCAGGATACGCGTACGAAAAGGAACTGTTTGCGCCGTACTTTGAAAAACTGGAGAGTTACAGTACACGGTCACTCCATTCCCGCGCACTGTAGCGGGATTTTGCCGCAGTAACGCTGGAGAATCTTATTTTTTAGTATTTCCTGTCCAATGCATCGATAATCTTGCATTTTTGCTCTATGCGTCCTATAATCTTTTTATGAAGCTGCCAGTTCCGGGAAGGAGTGCGGCATAACAGCTGTATCGGAGGTGTCCGGTCTCACACTGATAATCCCGGGAACACGCTCCGGCTGGCGGACTTCATCTTGATTTTCGACACGATCTCAACAAGTGAAAACCCGCTTCGCGAGTTCCAGTTTTTCTGTCAATCATTCCGGCATAGATGGGAAATATTCTCATATGCAGGGGTTTTCTTTTTGTTTAACAGGAAGTTCCATCGAAATTTCCTGTTAAACGAAAAAAGCAGGGAGTGACTTGTCCACTCCCTGCAGATGATACAGAAATTATTTCATTTTATTCATTGCTATTTCCACTGCATCAAGAAATCGTTCTGCTTCTTCCAATTGCTTCTCCGCTTCTTGTTTACTTGCAATATAAAAGTCATCATAGTCCGATTTTTCTCTTAAAAATGCACTGTTCTTTATTACGATAGATAAATTCCTATCGAGAATATTTTCTTTGAGATACTCCTTATTAAAAAAAGCAATAACTCCCGAATGCTTTGATGAATCAAAACCTTTTAAAATATTCATCGCATGGAAAATCGCATAATAGGATCGGTTCAACGATGTTTTGTACTGTCCAATCTCAAGATTTTCTCTTGCTGCAACCAGCATTTCCTTTGCACGATCCATCCGGTATCCGGCTAATTCCTTCAGGCTGCCTTCCAAAGAACAATTCCCTCCTTCTGGACATTTTGATAGAACGGAAGGATTTTCCCCCATTTCTGCAGATTTTCTTTTTCAATATCAACAATAGAAAAAACGCGGTCATAACGCAGATCCATATCTGCAGCCCAGCAAATAAACCGATCTTTCGTTTCAATATCCATACCTTTTTTCACGATAACCGCTATATCAATATCACTTTCCGGCGTGCTTTCATTCCTTGCAACAGATCCATATAGGATAATTGCTTCAATGTTATTCGCAAAAATATCACGTAATCCCTGAATCAGTTCATCTTTCATCCTATCCGTCAACATCGAATCATCTCCTTTTTTATAGTATATCCGATATTGATATGCAGTGCAAATACTCTTCATAAAAATTTGAATGTATTTTCACCTTTTTTCTCAGATAAACCACTCCGCCTCCGCGCGTCTCGTATAATTCTGTTTCAACATCTCCACATGGGATAAGAATGCTGCATCATCAAAATATTTTGCTCCGGTCGGACATGCCTTGATGCAGGCCTGGCACTTGATGCAGATTCCGGTACAGGTATCCGGCGCGTCCTTCGGGATCGATCCCATCGGACAGACAGTCGCGCAGATTCCGCATTTCGTGCACTTCTCCGGGTCCGTCTTCGGTTTTGCCTTTAAGAATACCGCCGGTTTTCCATCAGTTCCAAGCGGTGTATAATATGCCCCGACCGGATCATCTCCGCGGACCGCGATCTTTTCCGGGATCTCAGTCAATCCAGAAACCTTTTCTGCCACCTTCTCACCAAACTCTGCGATCTTCACAAGATCATCCGCATCCGGACGTCCCGTTGCAAGCTTGCTGCTGAAAACATGTTCCGTCGGAATTCCTGCTCCCGCAACTGTATGGAAGCCGTGTGCCTCAAGCTCATTCCGGAGCTCGATCAGACCATTGTCAAAATTTCTGTTTCCGAACACAGAAACCGCTACCGCAAGCGCCCCGTTTCCCTCAAACGCAGTCTGCACATACGGGAGCATCTTGTTCGGGATACGGCCCGCATAGACCGGAGTGCTGAAGAATGCAAGGTCTTCCTTATCAAAACTTACAACACCTTCCCTGTTTTCCGGAAGTGTAAAGTCAACCGTTCCCATCGGCACACCCAGGCACTCTGCCGCCCGCTTCGCCATCGTTGTGACGACCTTTTTCGCGTTTCCTGTCGGGCTGAAATAAACCGCCCATACTTTTGTGATCTTCATATTCCCTGTTCCTCCAATCCATAAGTTGTATGGTCAAATGTATCTCTGACCGGAATTTATATGTTTGTTATTTTTGTTAAGCTTATTAACTTCTTTTTGTATCTTAATCCATATGGCATGATTTGTCAATCCCAATGAAGCCACGTTCTTCTGGCTGTCCATACGTTTCAACGGGATTTTGCCAATGCTTCGCATTCCGAATCGGCAAAATCCGCGACCACAACGGTATCGTACGGAATTTTCAGTTCTGAAAATTCCTATCCGCGAAAAATAACGAAAGCAACAGCTGTCGTAAAACTTCATATAGAATTTTGCATTCTTTTTTGATATAGTAATGATAGCATAGATTGATGTAATGCGCAAATTGAGATGAAGGACGGACACACAATATGACCGAAAAACCGAACCGGACTGCCGAGATGGCAGATATCCTCCACCAGGCCTCCATGCTCTACATGGCCTCCAATTTCCCGATCGACTATGGGACCGGGACAAAATACACCTCCGTGGAAGTCCATATGTTAAAATATATCATCGATCATCCGGGAAAAACAGTCACCGAGCTCTCCCGCGAATGGGACCGCACCAAGCCGGCGATCTCCCAGATGTTAAAACGCATGGAACAGAAAGGTCTGATCTCCTGGACGACCGAACCCGGTAATAACAAAAAGCAGCTCTACCATGCCACCGAACAGGGGATCCAGCTTCACAGCGCCCACACCGAATACGATATGAACGTCTTTGGACAGACGCTCGCCTATCTCCGCGAAACCTGTTCCGATGAGGAGATCGAGACATGTTTTCATGTACTGAAGGAGTATACGAAGGCGCGGAGACGGAAGCATTATCAGGCGAAGTAAATTTGCACTCCTGTTCTGGTAAAGCGAAAATCTGTGTCACTGTTGTCAAAGAATATTCGCAGTCAGCCTTCAGTATTTGCTTATTCCTTTACGCAGCAGAAGCAAAGGATGTCCCTGACTCAGTTAAAGATCAAAAGTCTTATCTGTTTGGATCATGACATGCTCCGGCATTTGTTATAAAAAAGAAAAGTCCTCCGGATCTTACTTCCGTAGGACTTTTCTTTTTTCATCCAGCAGGCTTTTTTTCTACCCGTATCTGAGTATTTTCTTTACTGCTCTGCTGCCTCTTCCAGTACATTTTCTTCTGCTGCATCCTCTGTGTTCGGCTCAGACTCTGCTGCTGTTTCTGTTTCGTTTTCTGTTTCCGCCGTTTCTGCATCTCCGGAGTTTTCGACATCTTCTGCGTCTTCGGTGCTTTCTTTGCTGTCTTCCTCCTTAGTCTCATCACCGGAAACATTCTTTTCAGAAATCTCAAAGTCTTTCCCGGAAATATCTTCTGAAACGACCGGCTTCTCTTCCTTAATAGGATCTGCGTTGACAACCGGGATTTCTGTATTCACGATCATTTCCGGAAGTTCGATTGCCATAGTAGATGCTTTCTCGATGACCTGTTTGCCATTTTTATCCAGTACTACTTCCAGATCTTCATATCCTTCTGCGCTGATTACAACAACATTCTCATTTTCTGTAAATCCAGCTTTATCAAGGGAAATCTTTCCGTCTGTCGTGGCCAAAGAATATGTATTATCTCTATAATATCCTTTTTCGTATGCTTCTCCGTTTACCGTGACACCTGTGATTGCCTTCATCCAATCATCATTTCCCATTCCCACTGTAATCGTATAGCTGCCAAAGAAATAGTCTGTGTCACCCACAAGTGGAGCAGACTTTTCCTCTGACTCCTCCGGTGCTTTCTCTACGAGATTTCCCTTCTGATCGAGAATTACTTCCAGATCTTCATATCCTTCCGCACTGATTACAACAACATTCTCGTTTTCTGTGAATCCGGCTTTATCAAGAGAAATCTTTCCATCTGTCGTTGACAACGAGTATGTATTATCCCTATAATATCCTTTTTCGTATGTTTCTCCATTTACTGTGACACCTGTGATTGCCTTCATCCAATCATCATTTCCCATTCCCACTGCAATCGTATAACTGCCAAAGAAATAATCTGTGTCACTTACCGTCGGAGCCTCTTTTAACCGACCATCATCGTCTCCTTTTTCTTCCTCTTTCTTTGTGATCTCAAACTCAACCGTCTCCACGCCATAATACTTCGCCGAGATCTCCACACTGTACTCGCCAGCCTCTTCAAAGAGATCTTTTCCGAGTAACAGGCTTGCTCCATTGATCGTATATCCGATCTTTTTGAAAAGGCTCTCCTGTCCATCCGGAGAAAGTGTCTTTTTCGTTCCGTCCGGTCTTGTAAGCACAATGCTCTGGAGATTCTTCCAGATATCACCGGTCTCATCCGCCGTGTTGGTGATCGTCACTTCTGCTCCGGTCTTGAAATCACCGCCAGCTTCCAGTGCTACATCTTTGAGATCCTTTGCAATCGCAATATTGAATACTTTATCCTCATACCCGTCAACTTTGATGGTCACTTTATTGTCTTTATCGACTGCAAAGAGTGAGCTGTCAAGAACAAGAATATTGTCTTTCAGTCTGTAAAGCTCCTGATCAACCGCCTGATAGGAATTGCCGTTCAGGTAGATTTTTCCGTTTTCAACAATCTTCTGTAAGTACGCGGTGTCATCCGACATGATCCGGACATCCTGTCCTTCCGAAATTTCATTGACCTGATCGCCATTCTCATCGACCAGAACAAGCTTTGGTGCAGTCTTTCCAAGATAGGATCCGCTCATCATCGTCCCACCGAGGCGATTATCTTCAAGCACATATTTTACTGCATACGGGCGATTCAGGGTTTCTACTGCGCTCTCATCTGCAATATAGTCTGCAAAGCTTAAATATTCCCCGTTCTCATTTTTCGCTTTCTCAACTGCATGACGGTATTCTGCAAAGGAATAGAATGTTGTCCCATCTTCCCCGATCACCGCATCCCAACCGCTCATATCGTAATTCCAACGATCCGCGATTGCCTGGGCAGATTCATTTTTCACTCCGATATTCTGAAGGAGAAGTGCGTTCGTGAGCAGATCCGCATCAAACATCAGGTCTGCGGACATCGTCGTGCTTCCGCCTTCTGCTGCATTTCCGCTTCCACTTGTGCTTCCGCCGCTGATGGATGCGCTGGACATCGCATCAATTCCATAGATATCTTCTGTAACTACACTGTTCTGCGCAGCTGCACCTGTGCTCACGGTAAATGTGTAGCTCATATCCTTAAATCCGGTAGAATGTACAGTGATCGTATATTTTCCTGCTTCCGGAATATTGTTGCGTCCGTTTTCTGCATTCTCATCATTGTAAAGGACAAACGTGTTTCCGATCAGATACCAGTCACGGATTTTCTCCAATTCGGTCGTATTTCCATGCGGATCTGTAAGTTCCACCTTGCTGACCGGAATCTCGATTCCATAAGTCATGTTCTTCACTTCAAAGTGAATATTCTTTCCGCTTGTAATCGCTCCAGCCTCTTTTAAGACCATGCTCGGAGCCGTTCCGTTTACAACCTCGATCGGGATCAGTGTATTCTTTCCGCCGGAGGTGATGCGCAGGTAATAAGAACCGTTCGAGTAGAAATTCGACTGGCCCAGCGGTACAATGATCTGTCCAACCGTATTTCCGTAATGCTCTCCCAGCTTCTTCTCATATCGGAGATCACCGTTGATCGTATTGTTGTAACCATTTCCAGATACCAGTGCTACTTTTGTGATCTCATCAAACCACTGTTTGTCCACCTCTTCCGTATAGTTAAACATTACGACAGCCTGTCCGCCGACGCCATACAGATTACTCTTGTCCTCTGTCAGCTCTGCTGCCGGTGCATAGTAACGGATCCCGCTCTTTTCCTCTCCAAGATCAAAGGTCGTTGTCTCCGGTTTCCGTCTGATATTTCCGTTCTCATCATAGTTATCAAGATGATAATCCCACACATATACAGATCCATGTGCCAGAAAGGCAGCCGGTGCTGTATTTTCGCGAACTTCCGGTGCTTCTGGATTCTCATTTTCGCTCAGACGGATGATCTGTGTTTCTCCATCTTTTCCTGTCACGGCAAGAGCCGCCGGGTTTAAGTTTGTAATCTCCCATTTTGCAATAGTTCCGTCACGATCTACTTTTGTGAACGCAGATGTCACATCGGTTCCATCGACTGTGAGTGTGCAGTCATCCAGGGAGTAGCCTTTTGCAAACGCAACCGTCACATACTGGCTCCATCCGAGATCCACCAGCTTTGTCTGGCTCTCTACAACAAGAGTTTTTGTCTCCGGAGTTTCCTCATTTCCGGAATCATTTCCGCCGTCTCCCGGTTTTTCATTGCTGCCGGAATTGTTTCCATTGTCCCCTGTATTTTCATTATTTCCGGAATTGTTTCCGCTATCGCCTGCGTTTCCGTTGTTTCCGGAATTATTTCCACTATTGTCCGTGCTTCCGTTATTACCTGAATTGTCCCCACCGATATCGGTGCTTCCGCCATTTTCAGAACTGCTTCCATTGTTGCCTGTATTTCCACTGTTGGAGAAATTCCCGCCGGAACTGCTTCCTGAATCGCTGTCCGAAGATCCATCACTTCCGCCGGATCTTTTTCCGGATGTCTTCTGCTCACCCCCCGGTGCATCATACTCTTTTCCGTTTGCATCAACCCAAGCACCGTTCGCATTTACCTTGTAGCCATCCGGTGTCGTACCGTCATGTGCCATTTCACCGGACGCACTCAGATAATACCAGCGGCCACCAACCGGAACCCAGCCGGTTGCCATACTTCCGTTCGCCCACAGATAGTACCAGTCCTTTGTCACCGGATTCTGATACCATCCGGTGATCATATTTCCGTCTTTGTCGAAGCGATACCATTTCCCGTTCTCAAAAAGCCACTGGTCTGCGGCATATTCACCTGTAACACTTCTGTATTTCCATGCTCCTGTCTGCATCGACTGCTCCCATCTTCCTGTCGGGATCGCAGTCGCTGCCGGAGACACCATGGTCGTCATCGTCATAGATAATGCAGCGGCTACCGCCACTCCTTTGAATCCATTTTTTCGAATACTTTTCACCTTTTATCCTCCTCGTATGTTCAATTCAATTTGAATGCCAGCACATTATAGCAATTCAATGGTGTTTTCTCAATAGATTACATGAGAATGATTTTCAATATCATTTATATGGGAAATTTTCTCATTAACACAAAACTTATACTCGTAGACATTTCGTATCACGCGTAATCACTTGCAACACCATTCATCTTCACGCGAGTGCGTATCTTAGGCACGCAGTGCCTTTTTGTTTACCGGGAAGTTCCATCGGAATTTTCTGGTAAACAAAAAACTGGTTTTATGTACATTCTCTGCACACAAAACCAGTTCGTCATTCTCCCGATATTCTTTTATCTCCTACGGCTTACAACTCTTACAAGCCTCATATCCCTCTTCGATCAATTTCGACCGTTTTCCCATATACTCTTCCTTATTTTCCGCCTTGATCTTCTCGACAGAGGTACAATCCGGGCGGTGGAACTTCATGGTCTTTGTATTGAGGATGTAGGTACCGCTCTCCGAATCAGATATTTTCGAAACTGTACTGCCGGAACTGCCCGCGGACGTGTTTTTTCCGCCCGAAGAAGTATTTGCGCCATTTTCGGAAGCGCTGCTATTCCCGCTGCCTGCAGCAGCTGCGCTTTTGGCGCCTCCATCTTCCGCCAGCCAGTTATCCCCGGTCGCATAGTCGATCGCAACGCCCGGCTGGACATTATAGACATAAACACAGAACAGGACACCGTCTCCATCGTCCTCCACCGACTCCGCTTCCATCAGAACGCCGGAGGCCAGGAGATTGTCTCCCTCAAAGATCGGCGTCACCCGGTAGAGCACATGGTTCCCGGTTTCTTTTACATAGTCGGCTGTCAGGTTTTCGAACGGCAGCATTCCCTGAACATTCAGATATCTTGTTCCGGTGATCAGGTTCTTCTCATTTGCATTCTCCGCCGTCAGCTGGTATCCGATCAGATGGCAGCGGTTATACACATATTTTCCATCCACGAAGTCATACTTCTTATTGTGCCAGCCCGTCGGCTTGACCTCCCCGATCGAGCCGCGTTTTTCCGTCGGCATCGTATCCGTACTTACCGAAGCGTATGCCACGCCGCATCGTCCCAGCGCATCGAGGTCACTGTAGCTCTCAAAGGAGACATCCGTGAGATCGCTCTCCGAAAAATACGGAACATTTCCATTGACCGCAACATACGGTGATCCGGAATATTCCGGAATATCCGATAACTGGAAGGTTCCGGAACTTCCGCTCGTTTTCGATGAGCCGGAATTGCTTTTTCCTGACTGATCACTGCCCGCTCCGGATGCTTTTGATTCCGCAAGATCTCCCAGAATATTTCCTGCTGCCTGTGCAATATCAGCCGCCGCGCCTGCTCCCGACGCGACATCCGCGCCCTGGCAGGCAGTTACCGCGAGTGATACCGCGGCGATCACGCCGAGCAGCCATTTTCTTAAATTTTTCCTCATCTGTCATTCTCCTCCGATGTCATGATTCTATTCCGTTCTTCCCTCTGAAAGATTTACCTCACATAACGTTCTCTCGTGATCTTTTCATGGGACGAACCGGCAAACTCTTTCGTTTCTACACAGTTCCATCCTGAAAGATCGACCGGGAAATACACATCCGCAGGGTAATCCCGGTTCCACCGGTACAGATAGATTTCCTGTATCCGCTCTTCCTCCCCGGAAAGATCCGCATCTTCCGCAAAGCAGAATTCACCTTCGCCCGCTTTCTGCAGGAAATCTTCCTCCACACGGATCTGCGTCATCCCTTCTTCCACGAACTGCTTTTTACTGTAGGCATCCATCCACAGGATTTTTCCTTCTGTCAGCTCCAGGATATCCCCGCGCAGGATCCGGTCCTGGCTCTGTCTGCGGTGATTGAACATCATCCCGTTATGGTCATCCACACATACGATCAGTATCATATGCTCCCCTCCCCTTGTATCATATCTTTCGATCCTATCCCGTATTCTACCACATTTCCGCTTCGCAGGCAACCATATGTTCGATTCCTTTTCCTTTTGTAAAGTTCCTTTCAGCAGCGGAATCCAGGGTAGAAACAGATAGATACAGAATTTTTACATGAAGAATTTTTCTGACTTTCCATCAAAAATTCTTGACATAATCTTCCTTCGGTGCGATAATAAGACCGTTGAGAGATTTCAGACATCTCACAATTTCATAAACGGGCTTGTAGCGCAGTTGGGAGCGCACCACATTCGCATTGTGGGGGTCGTCGGTTCGAATCCGATCAGGTCCATAAAAAACACCATCCGTTTTCCGGATGGTGTTTTTGTTATCACCTCTGTTATTTTTGTTCCATCGGAATTTTCTATGGAACAAAAAAGCTGTTCACTCCTGCCACAAGTCCGTCTGCCAGTTTGCCCAACGTCGCGTCATCGTGGGCGGAAGCTCCGTCTCCAAGCTCAATATCGATACTCGGGATCGTAGAGTAGGAAGTCTGGGTCAGATCCATCTCCATGGAGCCGGAAGAAAAGATCTTCACTCCGTTCTGTTTCAATCCGGAAACCAGCGCACCTCCAAGCTTATTGTGGGACTCCCAATGGGATTTTACCGGCTCCATCGCGCGGTAAGCGGCATTATTCGGCACACTCATATAGAAGGCGCCTTTGTCCTTTTTTGTCGAATCCCAGTGAAGGGCGATGTGGCAGTCTGCCGTGTTATTCGCCATCACGGTTCTCGCCACATTATCGAGCTGGACATCCTTTCCGTCCCGGATCATCAGGACATCATATCCCGCCGCGAGAAGCTTGTCGCGGAAGATCTGTGCCATCTGGAGTGTCACCGTGCTCTCCGCTGTTCCGTCCGCAAATGTCATTCCGCCGGATACCGCGACAGCCTTTGTCGCTCCGGCCGATGTCGTTCCGCTCGTCACCTTCGCAGTCTTATCCGGGTGACAGTAGGTCTTGACACTCGCACCGCCGGATGTTCCATGACCGGCGTTCACGGCGATCACTTTATTTTTTCTATTTGCTGTTCCATTGTGATAGTAAACCGCATGTCCGCTGTTGATCGCCGAAAAATCCGCATACTTCCAACCGGAGTTCATTCCGACCTGCCATGCCTTGTCCACGTACGCTTTTAAGGAATCCGGGACCGAAACGGTTCCATCTGCGGAGACTGCAGCCGTACCTCCGGCTGCCGTACTCGTTGAGCCGTTTCCCGCCTGCGGTTTGCTGGCCGTCAGGTAACGGCTTGCCACATAGACCGTTGTTTTGGAACCTCCCACCTGGATTTCGCTCCACTCTCCGTTATTTTTTACTCTTGAAACCTCGGTCCCTCTCGATAAGGTTCCAAGCACCTTTCCGGAAGCTGTCGATGGCTGGCTTCTGTAGTTTAATTTGGAAGCGTTCACATAAACGGTGTCCGCAAGAGCGGTCATCGGCATTGTCATCGCAAACAGCGTGAACAGTCCCGCACACAGGACTGGTTTTAATGTTTTAAATCGCTTCTGTTTTCTCATCTTTTTCCTTTCCTGCCTCAAAAGGCACCCCGTTTTCCTTCCGGTTAAATATACATGAACCTCTGCGCGTGATCCATTGTCCCCGGACCATGTGTGCCTTTGCAAAGCGTCTGTCTCCGTCTGATCTGCCTAAGATAAACAGCCCGGTATCTCTACCGGACTGTTTATTCTGATTTATATTTTTGATCGTATAACTTTTAGTCTCCTAATACGTTCACGATCTTCGCAGGTGTACGATAATTCCATGTGGAGATCTTGATACCGGATTTTGCATTGGACGCATGGCATACCTGACCATTACCGATGTAGAGAGCTACATGGTTGATTCCGCCGCTTCCGGAGTAGAATACAAGGTCGCCCGGACGCATCTGGCTCGATGTGATCGACTTTCCGCTTCCGGACTGTGCACCGGAGTTATGCGGCAGGGAAACACCAAACTTCGCCATGACGGACATCGTGAATCCGGAGCAGTCTGTTCCGTTTGTCAGGCTCGTTCCGCCGTATACATAGCGGTTTCCGACGAACTGTACCGCATAGTTCGCGATCTGCGCACGCTTGGAGGAAACGCTTCCGGACTTCGATCCGGCCGCTCCGTCATTTGCACTGCTCTTCTTTCCGCTGCTCTTGGAGCTGGAACTGCTCTTTCCGGTGCTGTTCTTCGTATTGCTCTTACTGTTAGAGGTATCCGCAACTTCAACAACCGGTGTGTACTTGATCGCCTCTTCAAGACCATACTTAACATCCACGTAGTCACTGGACAGGTATGCATCCTGATCATCGATCTCGATCTTGACCCAGCCGTCCTGCTGATCCGCGACAAGGAATCGCTCACTGTTGGAGATCTGTGTGTAGATCGAAGAGTTCGTATTCGGCTCCGTCCGGACATTGACACCGTCCGTATTGGAGATCGCCATCAGTTTTGCAACCTGGAGAGCTTTATCTTTCGCCTGCTGTCCGGTCAGGATATACTCGGATTTGACATAACCGGTGATATTTCCGGAACGGATCTTCAGCCATCCTGCAGTCGATGTGTCGAGGATATCACATCCCGCATTGCTCGGCAGCTTCGCGATAATCTTGCCCTTCGTCTCATCCGGGTTATCACGGACGTTCAGGTAGTTCGATACATTGGAAACACCGAGGTTATCATAGAGGCTTAAGACGGTCTGTCTCATATCCTGCTTGATCGCTTCATCCAGGGCATATTTTACCGTGACATAATCCGCGGAGATATATCCGTCGGAAATCTGGATCCAGCCGTCCTGCTGGCTCTTGATGTCGTATCGCTCATTCTTGAATACCTGGTCCACCACGTCGGCATCCGCCTTCGGCTCGGAACGGACATTTAACTTATCCGCATCGATCACGGCACGTTCCGCCACATTTTCAGCAGCCAGTTTCTTCGCCTCATCCCCTGTGTAGACATACTGGGAACTCACATATCCCGTCACACCGCCGGATGAGATCTTATACCATCCTTCTGTCGAAGTATCCAGGATCTCGCAGGCACCGCCTTTCGGAAGTTTTCCGACAACCTCTCCGAAGCTCTCCGGCGTCTTTCTGACGTTCAGATATCCGGAAACCTCCGCGATACCGAGATTTGCATAGCTGTCCACGATACTCTGAACCGTCTTTTCGAATTCTTTTGATTCGATCTCCTCGGCGGAAAGCGTTGTCTCGAGAACGATATTTTTCTCTTCTCCGCTCTCGGATACCGCCTCGGTCGTCTCCAAAGAAGCCGCTGCCGTCTCGACCTTCATGCCGCCAAACGTGTCTTTATGGTTTTTGATCATGGTTCCCGCGACTGCGACAACTGCAACGATCGCAACAGCCGTACCGCCTGCTGCCAGGATCTTCATATACGGCATCGCCGCTTTTTTCTTCTTGATCTCGCGAAGTCTCAGGATATTGTCGCGCTGGCTCGCCTGATGATCCTTCTTCGGGCGTTCAGGCTGTCTGCTTCTGTGAGTTCCTGAACTTCGTTCCGAACGTGTCCTATGTACCGGCTCATGCTCTGCTTCAGCAGTTTCTGCCTGATCCGCTCCCAGAGTCTCAGATTTTTCATTCTCCGGCTCCGTTTCCTGTCCCTGCGCTGCAGTATCATCCGGCTGCTGATCCGCTTCCTGTGGTACAGACTCCGTCTGCATCTGAGGAGACTGTTCCGCCGTATTGCCGCCTGACGGCTGCTCCGCGTTCTGCCCGACAGTTTCATCTGCCGGAACTTCCGTAATCTGATCCTCCTGCGCTGCGTTCTCCACGCTCACCGGATCTTCCTTTTCTGTTTCTTCCATCATTTCTCTGTCTGACATGTATGTTCTCCATCATCCGCCCCATGGACGGTTTTCATATCTTTTCGTAACGGCTTCATCCTTTTACCGTCACATCATTTACCTCTTTTTTACTCTACCCGTAATTGTAACAATCCCGGCGGAGCCTGTCAAATTTTTTCCACCGGGATTTATAATAATTTTATTTCAATTTTCTTAAAAATCTGGATTTTCTGCCGGAATTCGCCTATTTTTAATTCTTACCCAGCGTCTGGAAATGTTCCATGCTGCCGTAGAGAGACTTGATCCGCTCAAACTCCTCCCGGTCAAGAAACTCAAGTTTTCCTTTTCCGAACGCCTTCGCCGCCTCGATCATGAAGCGCGCCGCGTCGTCAAGGTCCTCCATGTGCATAGATCCTGTTGCGCATCCGGCAACAATAGTCTCGGTAGTGATCGCCACGCCCACCACCGGCGCTTTGGTGGCTGTCGCAGGCTGCAGGATGCTGTTCAGGTGGAAGATCCCGTTTCCATACGGCGTGATGTCCTGCTGCGTCAGCGCAAATACGTAGGGCAGCTTTCCGGTCGTCATCTGCATGACATCGAGAAGATCTTCGCTGACCCTCAGGATATATCCCTGACATACGGTCGGGGAGATCGCAAAACCGCGGTGATTGATGATCCGGTTGCCCTTTGTGGTATCCACGACGAGGACTGCATCCAGGTCATCCGTCACCTCCTCCTTATTTACCTGCCATGTCTCCACCGGGGAGTTCATAAACGGCACCGGTTCATGTGGAACCGTCGGTGCATCCGGGCAGACATGCGTGGAGACGAAAACGTCCCCCTCAAGGAAATCGCCTTTTGTCTGCATTCTCAGAAGTTTTGCAGCTACTGCGAGTGCTGTCAGTGCACCGTCGCCGTCCGAGACAAATCCTGTCTGGTCAGGTCTCGCGCCAAGTCCTCCGAGACGTCCGAGGATCCCGATCGTTCCCGCACTTCCGCCTTTTGACTTTCCGTTCTTCCCGGGGATCAGGATCCGCACCATGTCCGTGTGACCGTTCGGTCCCGCCAATGGATATGTCTCCGCCTGGCACATCGGGTTGATGGCTTTCAGATACTCTACCACTTCGCTGCCGGACGCTGACGCACTGTCCAGAATATCAAACAATTCGATCAATTCTTTATAAAGCATAAAACATCCTCCTTTTCCTGGTCTTATTTCCATTATTTAAAATAGCCCTGTTCCTCATAGTACCGCCGAGCCCCGTCATGAAGCGGGACCGGGAGATCCAGTGCACGGAATTCTTTGTCGTCCATTGCCCGCATGAAATCCTGTCCGGCTGTATACACAGGTCCGTTGACCTCCAGAGCCCAGGCGATCTCATGGGCAAGTTCCTCGTCCATGTCCGCAGAGACACAGACCAGGACTTTCTCGCAAAACGTCGTGATCTCCTCATCCTGGTTTTCGTAGGTTTCCGCCGGGATCGTGATCTTACTGTACTCCGGGTGTCCGGTCAGGATCGCATCCAGCTCTTCGTCCGTATAGGATAAAAAGCGGATCCTGTTCTCCGATGCCAGATCCTTATAAGCTGAAACCGGACTCTCCGTGAACGCATGGATCCCGTCCGCCCACTGGTCGCGGATCCCGTCGGCTCCCCCTTTGATCCCGTAGTACCAGATCTCGGAATTTTCCTCATTGATCCCCAGAACGTCAAACACTTCCCCGGACACTTTTGCAATCTCAGAACCTTCATTTCCGGCCGCGAGCGGATGTCCCTTTAACTCCTGTACCTCAGAAAGTCCCAGTTCTTTCAGGGATGCCCAGGTGGAGACGATCGGGTAACAGGCCGCGATCGCGCGGAGTTTTTCCTTCTTTTCGCCTTCGCACGCTCCGGTTCCCGTGTATGCCTCCAGAGCCGCCCCCGCCGGAACGATCACCAGATCATACGTCCCGTCAAACAGATGATCCATACTCACATAGGCGCCTTTCGACGGCCATGTCTCCACATAGATCCCCGGAACTGTGTTGCTGATGGTCGCCGCCACGGCTTTTCCGGCCCGGTCCATCACGCTGTCCTCAGTGAAAGTCCCCATAATGAGTTTCCGTGTCTCCTGGCTATCAGACTCCTTATTCGAACATGCGGACAGCACGCAGGACGCGGCAAGAAGAGCCGCCATTCCCGCGCACACCCGCTTCTTCCTGTTTTTCAGCATTTTCATCATGCGATATATCCGTCCACGCAGACAGCGCCATACGGGCGGATGCTCATGCGGTACGCACTTCCCGGTCCCATGGCCTTTTCGATATAGGTGATGTACTCATCAGCCACACGGTTCGGCAGCATCGCCATGATAACGCCTGCGAATCCGCCTCCGTGAACACGGCATGCGCCGCAGCCTTTCTCCTTGATAAATAACTCCGTGAGAGCCAGCGCGGATGTGATCCCCTGCTCCTCAGAGCCCGGAACATAACAGTTCTGGAGCCATTTCCAGGAGGAATTTCCGGATTCCGTGATCAGATCCAGGAATTCGTCGAAGCGGTTCTCCTTTAAAGCCTTTACTTCTTTCTCCACGCGCTTGTTCTCCTCAAAGAAGTGGAGTGCACGTAAAAATGCGCGGTCGCCCGCCTCTTTTCTCACTTTTTCTGCGTTGTCGATCACTTCTTTTTCCGTGATGTCCGCGCAGAACTCTTTGCCGAACACGGCTGCCACGCGTTTCATCTCATTCGGGATTGAGGAATACTCTTCACTCAAGTCTGCATGTCCCTTTCCTGTCTGGACGATGATCAGACTGTGATCCTGCGCGCCGAAATCATAATCGATCTTCTCAACGGCCGGTTTTAACGGGTTCTTGAAGTCGATCGTGATCATGCCGCCGACCGCACATGCCATCTGGTCGAGAAGTCCTGATCCCTTGTTCCAGTATTTGTTCTCCGCATATTTGCCGACATGGGCATATGTAACAACGTCCACTTTGCCGTCATTAAAGAATTCGTTGATCATGGAGCAGATCAGCATCTCATAGGATGCGGAGGAGCTGACCCCGGCGGAGCTGATCACGTTGCTCGTAATGTAGGCATCGAATCCGCCGATCTGATATCCCATCTCCTGGAAACCTGCCAGCATTCCTTTTGTCAGATCGATAGTCCCCGCCATCTTGTCGCTCGGCTTTAAGTTATTGATATTGATCGTGAATTTCTGGTTGTATGTCTCACTGATAATGTGGATCTCGTCGGTTCCGTTAGCTGCCGCACAGGCTACGCAGTCCAGATTGATACTTCCGGCCAGGACCTTTCCGTTGTTGTGGTCCGTATGGTTTCCACTGATCTCGGTACGGCCTGCGGAGGTAAACATGCTTACATTCTTCTCCCCAAACGCCTGTCCGAATTCCTCGAGAACATGCTCATAGCGCTTCTCATTCTCAGCGGCGCCGGTTCCGTACATCTCCTTAAAAAATCCGGACGCTTTCTCGCTCTGTAATGCTTTTTTTGCAGCTTCTCTATCCATAACCCCAATCTCCTTTTCGATCCGCTCTGCGGATATTTTGTTTACGCTAACAACGAGCCAAAGTTCGCGCTTGCGCGAGACCTTGGCGACTGTCGCGATAACAAATTCTTTTTTTCGCTTTTCTTCATGAAAAATTTTCTTTTTTACGGTATGTTCCAGTGAAATGCAGCAAAATCCGATTGAAAAGAAACTTTCTATTATTATATAATTCTTCTTATATGTGTTGCAAGGAAAACTTTATCTTCGTCGTGATAAGCTTCCATATCTTTCAGGCGGTGAGCAAGCCGCTCACGCTGGTCCGACTCATGCGTCAGGCCTCACGCACATTCAACTTAAATGAACATGAATCAGAAAGGATTTTATATATGTTGCAAACCGACTGGGGCGGAAAACCGTACCACTCTCTCGACTATGAATTAAAGAAGCAATTTGGAAAAAAAATCTATAAGATCTCCTTAGACGGCGGCATGACATGCCCGAACCGCGACGGAACACTCGGCACAGGCGGCTGTATCTTCTGCAGCGCCGGAGGATCCGGGGATTTCGCGGAAAAACGCACCTCTTCCCTTAAGGAACAGATGGATCTCGCAAAAACCCGTGTTAGACGCAAGATATCCGGAAATGACAATTCCTACATCGCCTACTTCCAGTCTTACACGAACACATATGCTCCGCTCCCTTATCTGGAACAGCTTTTCACTGAGGCTGTCTCTTTCCCGGAGATCTGCGGTCTTTCCATCGGGACAAGACCGGACTGTCTGCCGGATGGGACGGTGAAATTATTGGCAGAATTAAACAGGAAAAAACCGGTATGGGTGGAGCTTGGACTGCAGACGATCCACGAGGATACAGCAAAACTCATCCGCCGGGGATATGAGCTTCCTGTCTTTGAGGATGCGTACCGCAGATTAAAAGCTGCGGGCCTCACCGTGATCGTCCATGTGATCCTCGGGCTCCCTGGAGAATCGAAAGAGCAGATGCTTAAAACCGTCCGATATCTCGGAGCTCTGCATGTGGACGGGATCAAGCTGCAGCTCCTCCACGTCTTAAAAGGCACTGATCTCGCAGCTCTCTACCGTTCCGGCGCTTTTCGCACGATGGAGCTGCCGGAATATCTGGAGCTCATCGGAGACTGTCTGAAAATCCTCTCGCCCGATACCGTGATCCACAGGATCAGCGGGGACGGACCGAAGTCTCTGCTCATTGCGCCGGAATGGAGTGGAAACAAGCGGCTTGTTTTGAATTCGATCGCGAAATATCTGAAGGAGCAGAAAATCTATCAGGGAATGGGGCTTTTGTAAGTGCAAAAAAGTCCGGTTTTCATGAGAGAAAATTTCTTTTCCCCACTGAAAACCAGACTTTTAATTTTTTTCAAAACGGTTGCTGCTTTCCTTCATTGTTCTGATCCACAGTCAGTCATTTCATTACAAAGCATGTGATTCCCGTCTGTCATAGACACGTCCTTTGGTTTTATTGTTAATTTTATACCGCCGCGATAATTCCGCCGTCTCCCGCGTAGACCGTCGCAAGACCGGCCATCTCCGTCACGATGATCTCCTTGAATTTTGCAGTCTGCTCAAACTTTTCTTTCACATACTGCGCGCGCTCCGGTGCATTGCAGTGTGCGATCGTAAGGCGTTTATCTTCCGTTGTTCCTGCCTCTTTTACGACGATCTCCACCATTCTCTGAAGCGCTTTCTGAATACCGCGGGCCTGATCGAGCTTGATGATCACACCGTGATCTGCGCCCATGACCGGCTTGATATTTAACTTTGTTGCGAAGAATGCCTGAAGTCCTGTGAGACGTCCGTTCTTTCTCAGCGTATCGAGTGTCTCAAGAACGAAATATGTCTTCTGTCTGTCGCGGTATTCCAGTGCTTTCTTCACGATCTCATCAAACGGGAGATCCTGCTCACACAGTTCCTGGATATAAAGCGCAAGATTTACCTCTCCCGTGGAAGCCGACTCAGAATCGATCACCGCGATATTCTTCTTTCCAGTTCCGAACTCTTCCTCATAGAGATTCTTCGCAAGAACCGCACTGTTGTAGCATCCGCTTAAGTGGGAAGAGATCGCGATAATAAAGACATTCTCCTCCTCACAGCAAAGAGCATCCTTAAATGTCTCCGGAGACGGGCAAGCGGTCTTCGGGCATTCCGGGCTCTCCTTTACGATCTGAAGAAAACGCTTCTGGTCAAAATTCTCATCATCGATAAACTGGTGATCTTCCACCATCAGCGTAAACGGGATCAATGTAAAATGCGGATCTTTTCTCTGCTCTTCTGTAAGATCCATACAGCTGTCCCCGATAATTCTATAATTCATACTGCTTCCTCCAGCTCTATTTCCTATCACGGCTCTGATATATTTTTATTCGTTCCCCGTGATGTAGTATTCAATACCATATATTATAGAGTGGCTTTTATAGAAAGTCAATAGGATGACAGTATTTTGCCGACGCTTCGTATTCTGAATTGGCAAAATCTGCAGCCGCAACGGTATCATACGGAATTTTCAGTTCAGAAACTTTCTGCCATGTACAACAACGGTTTCCAGGTAACAAGTGAAAACACGCTTCGCGAGTTTCCCCTTGTTATCGCGACAGTCGCCAA
>ERZ772969.455-NODE-455-length-38082-cov-3.251058_pt1 | contig 38082 bp, 25 predicted proteins | sample MGYA00511676_ERZ772969 | MGnify/ENA primary metagenome ERZ772969 (study PRJEB29015, sample SAMEA2737651) | human gut metagenome | biome: human gut; feature: human-associated habitat; material: faeces | place: China | collected 2012 ... | reverse complement strand
CCTGAAAACAATCTTTTTACCTTGAAGGAACTAATACCTATTGAAGATTAAGAGCGGTTGCCTGCGAAGGTCATCGCTTTTTTGTGCCCTTTTCAGGCCTCGTCACAACCCTGCGAAGCCTCCCACTCCACATCTTTCTCCTTTATTCATTGTTCATCATTTTCCCTAACCCAAAGAGAAGGAGCCGCCGGAATAATATAGCGAAAGTGCTTTGTCATTGCAAAAATAATCAGTATCTTTGCATTATGGAAAACTAACAACAATACGCAATATGATTTACACTTTGCTTGCAGACAGTGGTTCTACAAAGACTGATTGGTCTTTAATGGCCGACGGAACCGTTGCCGCACATATCCGCACAAAAGGATTGAATCCCTTCCAAATGAGCGAGGACGAGATCGCCAACGAAGTAAAGACCGCTCTCCTACCCCAGTTGCAATCGGCTTGCAGCAACGAAGCGACAGCTTCAAAGCAGGATCTCGGCAGCCGCACCCTCAACAGCCTCCACTTCTATGGTGCGGGCTGCACACCGGAAAAGATTCCCGTGGTGGAGCGTGCTCTGCACCGTCATCTCCATGTCACCGGCGTCTGCGAGGTGGCCAGCGATATGCTTGGCGCGGCAAGAGCGCTCTGCGGTGATCAGCCCGGCATCGCATGTATCTTAGGGACGGGCAGTAATTCCTGCGCCTACGACGGTGAGAAAATCGTGAAGAACGTGCCAGCGCTCGGATTCATCCTCGGTGACGAGGGCAGCGGTGCTGTCTTGGGCAAGACGCTCGTCGCGGACATCCTGAAAAACCAGTTGCCGCAGACGATCATCCAGCGCTTCAACGACAAATACCACCTCACGGCCGCCGACATCATCGACCGTGTCTATCGCCAGCCGAAGCCCAACACGTTCCTGGCCTCCTTCGTTCCCTTCCTGCAGGAAAACATCGCCGAGCCTGCCATCTACGCGCTCGTCAAGGAGGGCTTCCGCCGTTTCCTCTGCCGCAACGTCAAGCAATACGACGGTTGGAACCAGTTGCCGATCGGCTTCAACGGCAGCATCGCACTCATCTATCGCCAACCGCTCGAAGAAGTGATGAAGGAGGAAGGCATGAAGATCGGCAAGATCATCCAGGTTCCGATCGACGGACTCATCGAGCAGGAAGCCGCACAGTGGAACAAGAAACACTGATCCGCATTGAGAATTCTTAATAACTAAGCATACACCATGAAAAAACAAATTCATCAGCGCATCGCGGCGTTGCTGTTCGCAGCGGTCGCTGTGATGACAGCTGCCGCTCAGTCGGCCCGTCACTTCGAACTCCGTAACAGCCAAGACGGGCTCTCCACGCTCACCGTCTATCTTCCTGAGCACCCTACAGGACGTGCCGTCCTCGGCTGTCCGGGCGGTGGTTATGCCCATCTCGCCATGCAACACGAGGGGCACGACTGGGCTCCGTACTTCAACAATCAGGGCATTGCCTATGCCGTACTGAAATACAGAATGCCAAAAGGCGACCGCAATATCCCACTCTCCGACGCGTATCAGGCCATGAAGACGCTGCGCGACTCGGCCGACGTGTGGCAGATCAACTCCGACGACATCGGCATCATGGGTTTCTCGGCCGGCGGACATCTGGCCTCGTCGGTGAGCACACATGCGCCCTGGGCCATGCGGCCCAACTTCAGCATTCTGTTCTACCCCGTCATCACCATGGGCAAAGGCACACACGAAGGTTCGCGCGACAACTTCCTCGGCTCTGACAGAAACAACAAAGAGACCGTCAAGCAGTGGAGCAACGAGACGCAGGTGCGCTCCCACCTCACGCCACCGGCCATCATCCTGCTGGCCAACGACGACGAAGTCGTGCCACCCGTACAGAACGGCGTGGCTTACTATAGCAGCATGAGGGCTTGCAGCAACACCTGCTCGCTGATGATATACCCTCATGGTGGCCATGGCTTTGGCATCATGCCCACTTTCCCTTCTCATCAACAAATGATGGACGACCTCACCGCATGGTTGAAAGCGTTGCCCAGTCCACAGCCTCACGCCATCCGCGTGGCATGTATCGGCAACAGCATCACCGACGGATTTGGCATCGGCATGAGCGATGAGCAGGGCTATCCGGCACAACTGCAAAGAATGCTCGGCAGGGGCTACCTTGTCAAGAACTTCGGTGTGTCTGCCCGTACGCTGCTCAGCAAGGGCGATCTGCCCTATGTGCGTGAAGAGGCATGGCAGGACGCTCAGGCCTTCCGCCCGGATATCGTCATCATGAAACTCGGTACGAACGACACCAAGCCCCACAACTGGGTACACAACGCTGAGTTCAAACACGATCTGATGGCGATGACCGACACGCTCAAGGCGCTGCCCTCACATCCAAGGATCTGGCTGTGCTCACCCATTCCAGCCGTCAAACCCTCATGGGACATCAACGACAGCATCATCGCCAACCATATTGCGCCGATCGTCAAGCAGGTGGCTCGCAAGGAAAAAGTGCAGTATATCGATCTCCACACGGCCTTCCATCCTGCTGAAGGCATGACCACCGATGGCATCATGCAGTCCGACGGCATCCATCCGACACGGAAAGGTGCTAAGCTCCTGGCAAAGATCATCATGGAGACCATCACCAAGAAGTAGAACTTCACTGCTTGGTCGCAATACCACCAGGACAGCATCAAAGATACTGTATCGCATGCAAGTACCTCCATATTTATATAAAAACACCCTGACCGAGCAAGGCTTACATCCTCGGCCAGGGTGTTTTTGTATATTACAACAAGAAGAAAGTTTGTTCAAGAAACTGACATTTTTCGGCCTCTGAGAATCGAAAAATCAGAAGCCAAAGGATGCTTGGCCCAAAAGAAGCCCATTTTTGAGCAATTTTACTAACATACTGATAATCAGATATTTGTGTTATATAACGTACAAAACCTACTTCCCGAAGCCTTCATTTTTGCCATTTTACTTGTTCAAAAAGGCCATTTTTGCCAATCATCTCGGTACTTTGACCGTGTAAAACTACCGAAATGACGAGAAATTCTCTAGAGAATTTCTCGTCAAAGTACCTTTTTCATCTTGTCAAAGTACCCTTTTCTCGCTCTTTTCAAGCAAAAATGACTTTGCGAATCCAAAAGTCTCATTTCTTCATCTCTAGATTGTGATCTCTCCACGACAAACTTTTGTCGGGAAAAATCAAAATACGACATTGCTTTAAATTATATAAATTGACATGCGAGAGCAAAAGAGTACTGATGGAGTTGCAGAATTCAGAATTTTACATTACCTTTGTAACAGCAATCAGGATAACGGTGCCAAGCGGCACCGGAAAAGTATTCGAAGCGTTTTTCTTTTAATAACTACATATATATAAAATAATGAGTGTCAATATCAATAGAAACGGTCAGAAGCGAGTAGTCATCGTTGGTGGCGGCTTAGGAGGCCTGCGGCTTACCAACCAACTCAAAGACAGCAACCTGCAAGTCGTACTCATCGACAAGAACAACTACCATCAGTTTCCCCCATTGATCTACCAGGTGGCTTCGGCCGGACTGGCTCCCAGTTCCATCTCCTTCCCCTTCCGACAGATCTTCCGCAAGCGCAAGAACTTCTATTTCCGTATGGCTGAAGCCCGCGCGGTCTTTCCCGACAAGAAGATCCTGCAGACGTCCATCGGTAAGATCGACTACGACTATCTCGTTTTCGCAGCCGGAGCTACGACCAACTTCTTCGGCAACAAGAACGTAGAAGAATGGGCCATCCCCATGCGTACCCTGTCTGAGGCCATGGGCCTGCGCAATGCACTGCTCTCAAATCTCGAGCGTGCGCTGACCTGCGCCACGGAGGAAGAGCGGCAGGAACTGCTCAACGTCGTCATCGTTGGCGGTGGTGCTACCGGCGTGGAAATTGCCGGTGCGATCTCGGAGATGAAGCGCTATGTCATCCCCTACGACTATCCCGACATGGACGCATCGCACATGCATATCTATCTGCTTGAGGCCGGTGACCGACTCTTGGCAGGTATGTCACAGGAAGCATCAGAGAAGGCACTCAAATATTTAAGGGACATGGGCGTCGACGTACAGTTCGGCAAGATGGTAACGGACTACCGCGACTATCATATCATCATCAAGGACGGCACATCGATCGCCACGCGCACTTTCCTTTGGGTTTCCGGTATCCGTGCCCAACCGGTCACGGGCATCGAAGGCGACAAGCTTGGACGTGGCTTCCGCATTCTCGTCGACGGCTGCAACCGTGTACGTGGCTACGACAATATCTTCGCCATTGGTGACCAGTGCCTGATGACTGCAGATCCGAGATATCCCAAAGGCCATCCACAATTGGCACAGGTGGCTATCCAGCAGGCTACCCAACTGGCAGAAAACCTCATAAGGCTTTCGCACCACGACACGGATCTCAAGCCCTTCCACTACAACGACCTTGGCTCGATGGCCACCGTTGGCCGCAACAAGGCTGTCGCTGATCTGGGCAAGGTACGGACACAGGGCTTCATGGCTTGGGTGCTGTGGCTCATCGTTCACCTCCGCTCCATCTTGGGTGTGCGCAACAAGCTGATGGTAATGCTCAGTTGGGCATGGCAATATTTCAGTTACAACGTCTCGATCCGTACGATCGTCTACGCCACCAAGCCAAAGATGATCCGCGAGCGCATCAAACGAGAGCAGACCACACACTTGGGTGAGGATCTAAAGCCTCCCCCCCAGCCCCTCTCCAAAGGAGAGGGGAGTAATTACTCTGGCGAAACCCTATAGACACCTTATGCTTATCGAAGCAACTGGTTGTAGACTTTTGGGCTAAAGAGGGGCTAAGATACATACAAAAAAAACGAAGAGGACAGACAGCAAATGCAGTCTGTCCTCTTCGTCTTTTTGTATTTTGTCTGTAGTCCAGTATTCCCGCCACGCTTCCCTCACACTTTCCTTACACCCCTATATTCCCTCGCACATGAATTGTTTAACCAGCATATCACTCCCCTCTCCTTCGGAGAGGGGTTGTGGGGGGGGAGGCTGGAGAGGCTGTTGTGAGTGAGGCTGCTTTTTTACTTTGTCACAAACGCCATCAGCTCCTTGCCGAGCGCGTCAGCCTCTTCGGCAGTATGCGCCTCACTGTAGACACGGATGATCGGCTCAGTGTTGCTCTTGCGCAGGTGCACCCACTTATCGGGGAAGTCGAGCTTCACGCCGTCGATGTCAGTAACCTGTACGTCGGGCTGAGAAGCGAAGTGCTCCTTCACCTTATTTAATATGGCGTCAATGTCAGTATCAGGCTGCAAGTCCACGCGGTTCTTTGCCATGAAATAGTTCGGGAACGTAGCGCGCAGCTGACTGGCCTTCATGCCTTTCTGTGCCATGCTGCTGAGGAAGAGGCCAATGCCCACGAGGGCATCACGACCGTAGTGGCTCTCAGGATAGATGACTCCGCCATTGCCCTCACCACCGATGACGGCTCCAACCTCCTTCATCTTGGTTGTGACATTCACCTCGCCGACGGCTGCAGCGTAGTACTTGCAGCCATGACGCTCCGTGACATCACGCAGGGCGCGCGTAGAACTCAGGTTGCTCACGGTAGAACCTTTGACATGGTCGAGGATGTAGTCAGCCACCGTCACCAATGTGTATTCCTCGCCATACATCTTACCGTTCTCCTGGATGAAGGCCAGACGGTCTACATCCGGATCCACCACGATACCGAGATCATAACCTCCACCGGCTACCTCGCTCATGATGCCGCCGAGGTTGCGCTCCAGGGGCTCAGGGTTATGGGCAAAATCACCGTTAGCCTCGCCGTTGAGGAACTTATATTCCACGCCGAGCGCATCGAGCAGATGCGGCAGGATGATGCCGCCGACCGAGTTGATCGAGTCAACACATACCTTGAAGTGAGCCTTCTTGATGGCATCCACATCCACGAGGTCGAGTGCGAGCACGCTGTCGATATGGCGCTGGTTAAAGCTGTCGTCGTGGGCGTAGTGTCCGAGATGGTCTACATCTGCGTATTCGAAATCCTCTTTTGCTGCAATGTCCAGTACGGCATTGCCGTCGGCTTTGGTCAGGAACTCGCCCTCGTTGTTGAGCAACTTCAGCGCATTCCAGTGACGGGGATTGTGGCTGGCTGTGATGATGATGCCGCCGTCGGCGCCACTCATGCGCACGGCGAGCTCGGTGGTCGGCGTTGTTGCCAAGCCGATGTCAAGCACATCGTAGCCCATGCCCATCAGCGTGCCACAGACAACACTGCGGACCATCGGGCCGGAGATGCGGGCGTCACGCCCGACGACAATCTTGTTGGCTGAAGACTTGGCGCTGCGACGGATGAAGGTAGCGTAAGCGGAAGTGAACTTCACAATGTCCAGGGGATTCAGCGTATCTCCTGTGCGGCCGCCAATGGTACCGCGAATGCCGGAAATAGATTTAATCAGAGTCATATATTGATAATCATCTATGATTTATTACTGTCGGTTATCGCCCACGCTGGTAGGTGATGTCGTAGAGACAGGGGTAGACACTGGCCGTAGCATAGGTCTGTCCCATGTCGTGAGGCACGATGAGCCGCACCTTAGCAATCTCGTCATCAGCATTGACATAGCGACCTAAGTTGATGAACGTCAGCGGAACAAGCCAGCCCTGAGGAACGGTTGTTGAACCATTGCCATAGGCGCGGTACATCAAACTGCTCGTATCAAACGAACCACGGAAAGTGCCGGAGTTGTTGGTCACGCTGATCTTATCGAACGTCTGAGAAACGCTCGGAAAAAGAACATTGCTCAACTGAATGCTGTCCGTCAGCAGGTTGCGCTCAGTGAATCGGCACAGGACGGTGGCACTCTCGCCATAAGCCAAAGGCTTTCCTGAGCCACGGCGAACAATCTGCATATATACGCCGGAGGACTCAAAGAGCACCCATTCGTTCTTCTTTACGTCGGTCGTCGTGTCCTTGAGAAACTCATCTTCTGAGATCACGGTCACTGCCGAGTCAGCAATATACTTGTTGATAGCTGATTTCTCACGCTTCTTCTGGTCAGCATAAGTTTCCTCATTGTTGCAGGAAGCGATCAGCATGAAGCCTATCAGCATCAGGCACAAAAAGCCCAGTTTCCTCATTGTCTGTCTATTATTGTTGATTAATATTGCAAAGGTAACAAAAAAAGGCTGGATAGTACTGATATAGAGGAATAAAAAACATTAAATGCCATCATCAGCCCTTCAGTTGCTCACGATAAAAAGTAAAGGCTTCGCGTGTGATCTTCTCTGCCTCCTCAATAGGACAGTCGAGATGCCCCCCGCTGGCATTGAAGTGTCCGCCACCATTGAAGAAGCGGCGCGCCATGTCCTCCACAGAGAAGTCGTCGACAGAGCGAAGGCTGACCCAAATCTTGTTGTCGATGCGGTCGTCCTCACGCAGCGAGACGCTGACCTTCATGCCCTTGATGCGCAGTGGCTCGTTAACAAGTCCCTCTGCATCACCGCGCTTGTAATGGAAGTCGAGCATGTTTTGGCGTGTCAGCGTATAGTAAGAAGCGTGGATGTCCTCAAAGACATTGAGTTTCTGTGACATCAGATAGCCGCGCAGGCGGATGGCCCACGTGCTGTAGTTATTGAACACGTTGCGATAGATCTTGTCCTTGTCGATGCCTTTGGTGAGTAACTGACAGATGATGTAGAAGATCTCCGGACGTGAGGACGCGAAGGTGAAGCCGCCTGTGTCGGTCATCATGCCACAATAGTCGCAAACGGCAAAGGTCTTGCTGAGCTTATCAAAGACGCCTAACTGCCAAGCAGCACGGAAGACAACCTCTGAAGCCGAGCAGAACTCTTCGGAACTGACCTTCACATCAGCCTGCATCTGTGGGCCGAGATGATGGTCGAAGAGTACACGCGGTGCCTGGCAGGCGGTAAGGATCTCTGCCATGGTGTCGACACGGCTGTTGTCATTAAAGTCGATGCAAAAGAGCAGGTCAGCCTTGTTGAGCGCCTGCGTGACTTTCTCGGGATGCTTGTCGTAGCGGATGATGGCATGCGTGCCCGGCAGCCACTGTAAAAAATCGGGATAGGCATTGGGCATGATGACGGCAGGCTCCTTGCCAAAAGCCTCACGCAGGCAGGCAGCCCAGGCCAGACATGAACCCATCGCATCGCCGTCGGGACGCGAATGGCCTGTTATCACGATATGATTGGAAGACGATATTTTCTCTTTCAACCAAAGAAGATCGTTCTCGGAAAGAACGTTGAGATTCATTTCTGTATTCATAGTTGCAAAGGTAGCAAATTATTAGGAAAAAGGAAATGGATATATGAAAATAAATCAGGATAGGATCACTCCTACCCTGATTATAAGAAGAAAGATAAAGGATGTCATTCTTGATGCAGCTCCTCAAAGGCTTTGTCGAAAGCCTTTGGGCGGCGGGCTGTGAAGCAGATATTGACCAGACAGTTGGCGATGAGCTCGTCATCGGTCAGATCCACGCCTTTCTCTCTGACGAGGTTCTTGCCGAGGCATACCTCCCACGTGGTGTTGAAGTCGCGGTCTTCTGCTCCCATATACTTCAGATCGCCCGGTCCGTCGATGATCTTGAAGCGTATCGGCTTCTTGGAAGGCACGGGGCGCATGTTCAGCAACAGGTCGTAGGCCAGGCGGAGCTGGTCACGGTAGCCTGATGTGCCGGGATACATATTATTAATGGTGGCCATGATCTCGTCGAAACGATAGGCCTGCAAGAGATCGTAGAGAATCATAACAGCTGCTGATAAAGATGATATTCTACCATTAGAACTTTGCCATCTTGATGGCGTCGACAGCGCACTCGTCGCCTTTGTTGCCAAGCTTACCACCGCAGCGGTCCACAGCCTGCTGATGATCATCAGTCGTCAGCAGTCCAAAGATCACAGGAATGTTCTGTGTGGCATTGAGACGTGAGATGCCAAAGGTGACGCCCTGGCAGATATAGTCGAAGTGCGGCGTGTCGCCACGGATGACGCTGCCCAGGATGATAATGGCGTCGAAGCCGTCGTTCTTGCACAGTTGCTGTGCGCCATAGACGAGTTCGAAGCTTCCGGGCACGGTCTTGACATGGATGTTCTCGGGTAGTGCGCCATGCTTCTCAAGCGTAGACACGCAACCGTCGAGCAGTGCGCCCGTGATATCCTTGTTCCACTCAGCGACGACGATACCGAAGCACATGTTGCTGGCATCGGGTACGCTTGTCGTGTCGTAATCAGACAAATGATGTAATGCTGTAGCCATAATAATTTTAGCTAAATCCTCCTAACGTTGCGAAAGAGCCATCGCTTAGATGCTGGCTCTCTCGATGTATTTGTCGATCTCGTTGCTCTGAACAAGCTGAGAGTTGACATATTTCTTCTTGATGTCCTGATAGACTTTCAGCGCGTCTGCCTTCTTGCCCTGAGACTCCAGCAACTCGCCGGCCTGCAGACGGAAGATAGGAGACAGACTGTTGTTGGTGCCGTCCTCAGCTTTGTCATCAGCCTTGTCAGCAGCCTCCTGGAGTTTACTTACAGCCTTGTCGATCTGTCCGACATGAGCGTAGGCGTTGCCCAGAGCCTCGATAGCGGCAGGACTGACCATGGCGTCGCCCTTGGGAGAATAGTCCTCAAGATACTTGACGGCATCGCTCCACTTTCCCAAATAAGCATAGCTCAGTCCGGCATAGAGCTTAGCGAGGTTGCCGGCATCCGTAGAACTATAGTCATCGGCAATCTTCACAAAGCCGCTGTAGCCTGCGCCATCGCCGTTGAGCGCCTTGTCGAACTGCTCGGCATTGAAGTACTCCTGACCACGAGCCAATGCAGTACTGGCTTTCTCCTCACGGGGACCGCCAATGAATGCGCTATAGCAGAAATATCCTGCGATAATGACTACCACTGCGATGATAGCACCCAGTAAAATCTTCTTGTTCTTGTCGAAAAACTCTTGTGACTTAAAGGCAGCGTCAAATGTTGCCTGACCGTTGTTGTTTGCCATTTATTTGAAATGATTTTTTATTATTTCGTTGACGATTGTTGATACACAGCGACTGTGTCTCTTACAGACACGGCGCAATATATCGGTACAAAATTAGCAATTTTCCCTCGAATACTAAAATTTATGCGACTCTTTTTTCGCTTTTTAGCTTCAAAACTCTTATCTTTGCATATGTAAGGCAAGGGAAAGCCCAAATAGAGCCCATAGGATTATGAGACTAAAGAAGATATCAATCATCAATTACAAGAATATAAAGAGCACTGCGCTGGAGCTCTCGCCGAAGGTGAACTGCTTCATCGGCAACAACGGTGAAGGCAAAACCAATATCCTTGACGCGGTCTATTTCCTCTCGTTCTGCCACAGCAGCTTCACCAACATCGACTCACAGGTGATCAACCACGACACAGAGTTCTTTGTCATCGAGGGCGACTATGAGGGCGACGAGGGACAGCAGGAGAACATCTACGCGGCCATGAAACGCGGACGGCATAAGCAGTTCAAGCGCAACCACAAGGACTATAAGAAGCTCTCAACGCACATCGGGCTCATCCCGCTCATCTTTGTCACGCCATCGGACAACAGTCTGGTCAGCGGAACGAGCGAGGAGCGACGCCGGCTCATGGACGTGGTCATTGCGCAGTATGACCATACTTATATGGACGCGCTGACACGCTACAACAAAGCCTTGCAGCAGCGCAACGCCCTGCTGAAGATGGAAACAGAGCCCGACGCCTCGCTCATGGACCTATGGGAAGAGGAGATGGCTTCGGCCGGAGAAGAAGTCTTTTACAAGCGCAGCCGGTTCGTGGAAGAGATGACACCGGTGTTTCAGCAGATCTACGACATGCTCTCGGATCACCACGAGGCGGTCTCGCTGCACTATGTCTCCCACGGACAACGTGGTCCTTTGCTCGACGTGATTCGTCGCGACCGTCTGCGAGACCGTGCCGTGGGCTATTCGCTCCACGGTATTCACCGCGACGATCTGGAGATGCTCCTTGAGGGCTATCCCATGCGACGCGAGGCAAGCCAGGGACAGACGAAGACTTACGTGCTGGCACTGAAGCTCGCTCAGTTCTCTTTCCTAAAGAAGACGGCATCAGGCACCACGCCGCTGCTGCTTCTCGACGACATCTTTGACAAGCTCGACGCCCGCCGGGTGGAGCAGATCATCAAACTCGTGGCCCGTCCCGACTATGGACAGATTTTCATCACGGACACCAACCGCGACCATCTCGACCATATCCTGCAACACGTCGGCGAGGATTATAAACTCTTCCATGTGGAGGACGGAAATGCTACGCAATGTTGAGTGTTGAATGATGAATGTTGAATGAATACAATGTTGAAACCATTCATCACTCATCATTCAACATTCATCATTGGAATAACTCATCATTCATCATTCAACACTCATCATTGAATATATGTTTAAGCGCGAAGTAAAACCGATTGGCGACCTGCTGAAGGAAATGCTCAGAAAAGAAGGACTGGAGACACCACTGCTACAGCGGCGCATCGTGGATGCTTGGGATGAAGTCATGGGACACACGATCTCGAGCTATACCCACGAAAAGTTCATCCGCAACCAAGTGCTGCACGTGAAGATCGACAACCCCGCGCTGCGACAAGACCTCAGCATGATGCACACACAGATCACCCGCCGCCTCAACGATGCCGTCGGCTCATCGGTTATCAGCGACGTAAGGGTCTACTGATGATCATCACTACCTGCAAACCTTGTAAAGACTAAAACCACATGAAGAAACCTAAGACGATTCTGACAGCCCAACTGCTTCTTCTGCCCTTGATGATACCCTTGTTCATCACGGGCTGCACGCCGCGTGCCTCTTATAAATATAAAATAGGTGTGTCGCAATGTGTCGGCGGACGTTGGCGCGACAAAGTCAACAACGAGATGCTGTCCGCACAACATCTCTACGATACCGACGTGAAAGTATGTATCATCAATGCAGACAACAACACCGACCGGCAGCGTCAGCAGATCGACAGCCTCATCAATGCCGACGTGGACTTGCTCGTCATCTCTCCCAACGAATATAAGCCCCTCTCGCCCTGCGTGGAAAGAGCAAAGAAGCGCGGAATCCCCGTCATTCTTTTTGAGCGGAAGACTTCATCTAACGACTACACAGCCTATATCGGCGGTGACAACGTGGAGGCCGGACGCGCCATCGGCACGTACGCCGCACGCCTTTGTCGCGACAGCATACACGTAGGCCGACGCCCGGTAGTGCTGGAGATCACCGGACAACTGGTGATGTCGCCAGACCGCGAGCGCTACCAAGGCTTCTCCAGCGTGATGAAGAAGCACCCTGAACTGGATTTTCAACATATCAAAACCAACTGGTCTTTGGAAGACTCCTATGCAGCCACGAAGGAATGGCTGCAGGCAGGCAAGCCACTCGATGTGGTTTTCTGCCAAAGCGACTTGGCCTCTTTCGGCGCATACAAAGCCGCTAAGGAACTCGGAAAAGAAAAAGGGATCTACTTCCTCGGCGTAGACGCACTGCCCGGAGAAGGTATTGACGCCGTACAGCAGGGGAAGCTCGCCGCCAGTTACATCTATCCTACGCACGGCGAAGAGATCATTGCCTTGGCACTAAGAATACTTGAGCACAAGCCGTACAAGCGTACAAACATCATCAAGAGCATGGTGGTCACACCACAGAACGTCAACGAGATTGCCATCAACGCCAACGCAATGATGCGGCAAAACGAATACCTGATTACCATTCAGAATAAATTGGAGGACTATTTCGGGCTCTATCACGTGCAGCGCACTCTGCTCTTTGTGTCTCTCGTAGTGGCGCTGATCCTGTTGATTGCCGTGCTGCTCGTGTGGCGGGCCATTGTTATCACACGACGTGCCAACCGCCAGATGAAAGAATTGGGCGATGAACAAAACCGCTTCTACACCAATGCCAGCCACCAACTGCGCACACCTCTGACGCTCATCATCGGTCCGCTGCAGCAACTCGGCGAGAGCAAGACGCTCAGCGAGGGCGACCATGAGTTGCTCGGCATCGTTCAGCGCAATGCGGAACAATTGCTGCATCTCGTCACCGACGTACTGCAGTTCCAAAAGGAAACACAAAAGATGATCCAAGACCCTCAGCCCGATGACGCGCACGCCATCAGCCGACGGTCGGTGCAGGACGGGCAACACGACATTGTCGTGCGTGACCAAAGCGACGAACTCGCTACGGTGCTGATTGTCGACGACAACGACGACATGCGCCGCTATCTGCGCACACTGCTCCTCGACCGCTATTACGTACTCGAAGCCAGCGACGGGCAGAGCGGTTGGAAATTGGCTCGCGAGAGTGTTCCCGACCTGGTCATCAGCGACGTAATGATGCCGGTGATGGACGGACTGACCTTTTGTGCCAAGCTGAAAGCTGATCCACTGACCAGCCATATACCTGTCATCCTGCTCACCGCACGCAGCACGGAACAGCAACAGGCCGAAGGACTCAGCCAAGGCGCAGACGCCTATCTCACCAAGCCCTTCAGTGCTGAGGTGCTCATTGCGCATATCGTCAGTCTGCTTGCTAACCGACAGAAACTCAAGGAAGCCTTTGCTGCGGAAAAGCAACAGACAAACGACAACCATGAACAAGACGAAAAGCTCAGCACGCCCGACAAGATGTTCATGGACACCCTGCGTCAGGCTATCCTTAAGAATATGAGTAACACCAAGCTGAAGATGGACGATCTCGGTGCCGACATGGGCATCAGCCGTGTGCAGCTCTACCGTAAGGTGAAGGCCATGACGGGCATGTCACCTGTGGAACTGCTGAAAGAGATGCGCCTCCAACGGGCCATGAAACTGCTCAAAGCCACCGACAAGACCGTAGCGGAAGTGGCCTATGAAGTAGGCTTCGGCACGCCGGGCTATTTCTCCTCCTGTTTCAAGAAGCAATACGGCAAATACCCTACAGACGTCAAAGAGGACGCAAAAGAATGAGTACAAGGACGCTATGCGGTTCAATAATTGTTTCTTTCGATTAGAAATTTGATACATGTCGAAAAAGTTACAACATTTGCACGAATGAATAACACAACTTTGAAATAGTCTTCGTAATTTCGTGGCAACAATCTTAGGATGGCCTCACGGAAAGCGAGGCTGCCTCAGAGTAGGAAAACAAAAAACCTAAATTAATAAAGACATGAACAACAAAATCAACAAGCTGGCTCTGGCCAGTGTCATGCTTTGCTTCTTTGCCATGGGTTTCGTCGACTTGGTGGGCATTGCATCGAATTTTGTGAAGAAAGACTTGGGACTCAATGATGCCACCGCCAACATCTTCCCCTCCCTGGTTTTCTTCTGGTTTCTCATCTTCTCTGTGCCGACCGGCGTGCTGATGAACAAGATCGGACGCAAGAAGACCGTATTGCTCTCACTCATCGTCACCGTAGCGTCACTCTTGCTGCCGCTCTTCGGTGAGAGCTTTGGTCTGATGCTCGTCAGCTTCTCGCTTTTGGGTATCGGCAACGCACTCATGCAGACATCACTGAACCCGCTCGTAGCCACAGTGGTTCGTGGCGGTCACCTTGCCTCCACGCTCACCTTCGGCCAGTTTGTCAAGGCCATCGCATCGTTCATGGCTCCTTACATCGCTGCCTGGGGCGCTACACAGGCCATACCCTCCTTCGGTCTCGGCTGGCGCGTGCTCTTCCCCATCTATATGATTATCGGCATTGCCGCCTCGCTGTTCCTGCTCTCCACACCTATCGAGGAAGAAGGTCCTGCCTTTGCCGGGGAGACTTCACCGACCGTGGGCAAGCAGTTTGCGGCCTGTTTCCGTCTGTTAGGTAAGCCCATCGTGCTGCTGAGCTTCGTCGGCATCATGTGCCACGTAGGTATCGACGTCGGTACGAACACTACAGCACCGAAGATTCTCATCGAGCGACTGGGAATGACGCTTAACGATGCCGCCTTCGCCACCTCACTCTACTTCATTTTCCGTACCCTCGGCTGCCTGACAGGCTCCTTCTTCCTGCGTGTGGTCAACAACCGATTGTTCTTTGTCATCTCCATCACAATGATGGCACTGTCGATGTGCGGTCTGTTCTTCGGAACCACCAAACTTGTACTCTATATCGCCATCGCTCTCGTAGGCTACGGCAACAGCAACGTCTTCTCACTCGTCTTCGCCCAAGCGCTGCAAAGTGTGCCCGACAAGCAGAATGAGGTCAGTGGTCTGATGATCATGGGACTCTTCGGTGGTACCATCTTCCCACTCCTCATGGGCTTTGCCTCTGATGCCATGGGGCAGGCCGGTGCTGTGCTCGTCATGGCCGTCGGAGTCGCCTATCTGTTTACCTATATCAAGAACGTCAAATAAATAATAACTATGAACAAAGTCATTGTCGGCCTCGGTGAGGCCTTATGGGATTGTCTGCCCGACGGCAGCAAACTGGGTGGTGCACCCGCCAATTTCGCTTATCATGCCAGTCAGTTTGGCAACGACGCCTATGCAATCAGCGCCATCGGTAACGACGCGCTCGGCGACCAAACGCTGAAGGAGTTCGACGACAAGCATCTGAAGTATGTCATGCCACGTGTCGACTACCCAACCGGTACCGTACAGGTGGAACTCGATGAAGAAGGCATACCTACCTACGACATCAAACAGAACGTGGCTTGGGACAACATCCCGTTCACCCCAGAGATTGAACACGTAGCCAAGCACTGCGGTTGCGTGTGCTTTGGTTCCTTGGCTCAGCGCAATAAGATATCACGCGACACGATCCATAGCTTCCTCGACACCACGCCGATGAGCTGCCTGAAGATCTTCGACATCAACTTGCGCCAGAACTTCTACACCAAAGAAATCATTCAGGACAGCCTGAAGGCTTGCGACATCCTGAAGATCAACGATGAGGAACTCGTCACCATCGGCCGCCTCTTCGGCTACCCCGGTCTCGACATCGAGAACAAATGCTATCTCATTCTCGGTAAGTACAACCTGAAAATGCTCGTGCTCACCTGCGGCACCAATGGCAGCTATGTCTTTGCTCCCGGCGTGAAGAGTTTCCAGCCAACACCCAAGGTGGAAGTGGATGATACGGTAGGTGCCGGCGACAGCTTCACGGGTTCTTTTGCCTCAGCCATCCTTGCCGGAATGCCTATTAAGGAAGCCCACAAGCTTGCCGTGAAGGTCAGTGCTTTCGTCTGCACACAGCCCGGCGCCATGCCTAAGTTGCCCGAAAACCTGATTAACAAAGTGAAGTAGTTCACATCAAGAGTATATCTTCCTCCTGAAAAGGAGGCAAACGAACTACCCCAATACACCTTATTTTATTATATATAGGGCGTATTGGGGTTCTTGCGTTTATTACATTGCTAATCCGTAATCTTACATTTTTGACCAATGCGTTGAATATTGTTACATGTATCAAATGTTACATCCTCTGAGCAGATCGTTGAATTGACTTATGTCAACATTTCCCTAACTTTGCAACCGAAATCAAATCATCCTCTACGGATTAATAACTAAAATTCAATCACATGAAACACTTCAGAAGAGCGTTGCTCAGCATGACGTTGGCAACTGTCAGTGTGTCGGCTTGGGCACAAGACATCATCGTCAGCGGTACAGTCAAGGATGCTACTGGTGAGCCTATCATCGGTGTGTCCGTTATCCAGAAAGGTACATCCAATGGTGCCGTCACCGACCTCGACGGCCACTTCTCGTTCAAGGCGCCACAGGGCTCCCCACTGGTCGTCTCCTATATAGGCTTTGCAACACAGGAGGTAAAGGCCGGCAGCAACCTGGTCATTGAGCTCAAGGAAAATGCCAAAGAGCTCAATGAGGTCGTCGTCACGGGTTACACGGTTCAGCGCAAGGCCGACCTGACCGGTTCTGTGGCTGTGGTGAGCACAAAGGACTTGCAGACATCTCCTGATCCCGACCCCATGCGTGCTCTGCAAGGTAAGGTGCCGGGCATGACCGTCACCACAAACGGCTCTCCTATCGGTACGGGTACGGTGCGCATCCGTGGTATTGGTTCGTTCAACTCTTCGCAAGACCCTCTGTTCATTGTTGACGGTGTGCCGACCAACATGGCATTGAACTCACTCAACATGAACGACATCGAGAGCATGCAGGTGCTCAAAGACGCAGCCTCAGCCAGCATCTACGGTTCACGTGCTTCCAATGGTGTGATCATCATCACGACGAAGAAGGGTAAGAAAGGCGACAAGGTGGCCATCGACTTCTCGACCAACCTCACCGCTCAGTTCTATACCAACCAGTCGAAGATGAAGCTACTGAACACCAATGGCTACCTCACAGCCATGACACAGGCCGCTCTCAACGACGGACTTGACCCAGTAGCCTATGCCAGCAACTATGGTATTGATCTCAAGGCTGCTGCCGGTATCCCTATCACCGCTTACGACCCTGCAACCGGCAAGACTGTTTCTTATACGGCTGGCGGACGCTACAACGGATATATCAACGAGCGGCAGACCATGCCCTTCTCCGATACTGACTGGGTGGACGCCATCTCTCACACCGGCTTCTCACAGAACTATGACCTCTCGCTCTCACACGCCAACGACAAGCACAGCGCCATGTTCTCTTTGGGCTACAAAGATGTAGACGGTATCCTGAAGTACACCAGCTTCCAGAACATCGCCGCACGATTGAACACCTCATGGAATCTCAACAAGATGGTCACTGTGGGAGAGAACCTCACCGTCACCTACTCTACTCAGGTAGACTGCGCTCCGATGGAGAACGCACTGAAGATGCCGCCTATCGTACCGGTATATGAGAAAGACGGAAAGACTTTCGCCGGTCCTGTAGGTTCCATGTCTGACCGTGAGAACCCGGCCCGCGAACAGTATGACAACCGCGACAACCATCTCGACTACTGGAGAATCTTCGGTAACGCCTACGTGGAGTTGAAGCCCATCAAAGGCCTCACACTGAAGTCAAACTTCGGTATCGACTACAAGACATCGTTTATCAATGCTCTGACACACACCTACCAGTCTGACGTGGTCCGCAACAACATCGCCAAGACGACGCTCTCCAACAACAACGAGACCAACTGGGTATGGTCCAACACAGCCAACTATCTCTTCACGCTTTCTGGCGATCATCGTTTCAACATGCTGTTGGGTAGTGAGCTCTCAAAGCAGAGTGTCATCGACTTCTCAGCTTACTCTGAGGGTTATGCCTTGGAAGATGTAGACTATATGTGGCCCAATGCAGCCACCGGCACAATGAACAACAGCGGTGCCAAGGTAGGTTATCGCCTGGCTTCTTTCTTTGGCAAGATCGACTACAATTGGCAAGACCTGCTGCTGGCGTCGTTCACCATCCGCGAGGACGGCTCCTCACGCTTCGGTAAGAACAACCGCTGGGGTACCTTCCCTGCCGCCTCTCTCGGCTTCCGCTTCTCTCAGTTACTCCACTACAACTGGCTCAACGATGCCAAGTTGCGTCTCTCTTGGGGTGAGACCGGTAACCAGGCCATCGACAACAACGCGCAGTTCGGCCTCTATGTCGTAGACTACGGCCTCGACCGCGTCACTTCCACAGCCTATGACCTCGCTCTGCAAGGCTCGGGTACGTTCCCCTCCGGCTATCGTGCCACACAGTTGGCCAACCCAAACCTCAAATGGGAATCTGCTACACAGTACAACGTAGGTTTAGACTTCACCACGCTCGGCAACGCACTCTACGGTTCTGTTGATGCCTATATCAAGAATGTGAAGGACATGCTCATCAATCCTGCATACCTTGGAGCCACAGGTGAGGGCGGCAACCAGTGGCAGAACGGTCCATCACTGCGCAACTGGGGTATGGAGTTCGCCTTGGGCTACAGAAAGACTTTGGCTTGCGGCCTCGGACTCGACCTCAACGGCAACCTGAGCTTCTTCCGCAACCGCGTCACCTATCTGCCCTCCTCAACGACAGGCGCTTATGCCCACACGACAACACAAGACCTCGTTCAGAGCCACAAGGCTTACGGTTCTATCGTAGGATATGTCGCCGACGGACTCTTCCAGACCCAGGAAGAAGTCGACGCCTCCGGTCAACCCAACGCCCGTCTCGGCGGTCTGGAATATAAAGACCTGACTCACGACGGTAAGATCACCAGCGACGACCAGACGTGGATCTACAATCCAGTTCCCGCCTTCTCCTACGGTCTGAACATCGGACTAACTTACAAAGACTTCGACATGACCATGTTCTGGCAGGGCGTTGCCGATCAGGATGTGTACAACAACCAAAAGTTCCAGACCGACTTCTGGGCCATCACCGACCCGGGATCGAACAAGGGTAGCCGACTGCTCGACGCATGGAACACCAACAACACCGGCTCGTCGATACCACGTCTGAGCACGATGAACCGCGCAGACGAAGGCCGTGCCTCTTCCTACTTCGTGGAGAATGGCTCTTATCTCAAGCTCCGCACCCTGCAGATGGGCTATCGCGTGCCGGCATCCTTGCTCAGCAAGCTCCACATGACCAGCGCCCGCGTCTACGTCTCTGGACAAAACCTGCTGACCGTCAAGAGCAGCTCGCTCACTTGCTCCGACCCGGAGAACCCCAACTGGAACTATCCTCTCTCGTCTTCCATCTCCTTCGGCCTGCAAGTGGGATTTTAAATCATCATGTACATATAACATATTACAAAGAATCGAGTCATGAAAAAGATATATATATTTGCATTGGCAGCCGCATTGACCATGAGCCTGACTGGCTGCGACGATTTCCTCGACTACACGCCTACCGCTGTGGTGGATGAGGATAAGGCTTTCTCCAATCCGGAGAAGATGGTCAACAGTGCTTATGCCATGCTCGGCGACTGCTGGTATTCCTATCCCTTCAACCTCTGGCCCTACGGCGACCTGGCCTCCGACGACTGTCTCAAAGGCGGTGGCGGCACAGGCGACACTGGCTATCACGACATCGAAGTGTGGTCTTCGCTGACCTCCACTCGTGGTGAGCTCGACGAACTCTGGTACCGTCTGTTCAGTGCCGTGTCACGTTGCAACCGCGCCTTGGTTTCCCTCGAAGAGAACGGCAACAACGTACTCGGGGAGCAGACAACGACAGAGCGCGAGGCAGAGGTTCGCTTCCTGCGCGCCCACTTCTACTTCAAACTTATCTCTGTGTTCCGCCAAGTGCCTTGGATTGACGAACAGGTCTACAAGGACAAGGCAACAGAAAAGACCTCCAACACACAATACACCTACGAGCAGCTCTTCGGCAAGGTCATCGTCGACTTTAAGTTCGCCTACGACAATCTGCCCGAGAAGCAGAGCGAAGGCGGACGTGCCAACAAGATTGCTGCTGCCGCTTACCTTGCCAAGTGCTTTCTCACCCTGGCCTGGGGCGACGGCTACGAGGCTACCGACGGCGTAAGCCATATCAACAAGGACTATATGCAGAAGGTTGTGGACTACACCGACGTGGTCAAGGCTTCACGATATGGTTATCTCGAGGACTATGGCGACATCTTCCTGCCCGACTACAAGAACAGCAAGGAGAGCATCTTCGCCATGCAGGCCAGTGACTACTCCGCTGACCACACCCGCTACGGTCGCGCCAACTGGTCCAACACGCTCAACGGCTGCTGGGGCATCTGGTCGTGCGGCTGGGATTTCCACAAGCCTTCTCAGAACCTCGTCAACGCCTACAAGACCCGCAACGGTCTGCCTGAGTTCACCGACTACAACGACAGCGACGAATATCCTGTCAATGGCAAGCCGACAACACAGAAGTGGGATCCGCGGCTCTTCCACACGGTAGGCATGCCGACCTTCCCCTACAAGTATGAGTCGGAATACACGCTCACCAAAGCCAACTCCCGTACGCCGAACACCTACGGCTACTATACTTCGATGAAGGAAGTGCCGCAGCGCTCCAAGGGTGAGTCCTACAACCGTCCTTGGCAGGCCTTCGACATGAACGACTATGTGCTGCGCTACACCGACGTGATGCTCATGCGCGCCGAGGCTCTCATCGAGTTGGGCCGTCTGCAAGAAGCCCGTACGATCATCAACGACATCCGTCAGCGTGCCAAGAACTCCATCAAGAAGCACATCGAATACGCTGCTGACCAGTGCGACATCGCTCTCTATCCTGAGTCTTACTTCCAGGACAAGGAGACAGCCCGCAAGTGCCTGCGCTGGGAGCGCCGACTGGAGATGGGTATGGAGGGCAGCCGCTTCTTCGACCTGCGCCGCTGGGGCATTGCCTCAGAAACGCTGAACAACTATTTCAAGAGCGAGGCCAAGGATGTCTACGATGGACAGAACTATGCCGAGTACTACAAGGACGCGCACTTCACACCGGGTAAGAATGAGTTCTGGCCGGTTCCTTACAACCAGCTCTACTACATCCCCGGACTGTACACGCAGAACAAAGGCTACGACAAGTAAACTATTCACCACACATCTATTTCTAACATGAAAAGATTCTCAATCCTCTTGGCTGCCCTGCTCATGGGCACGGGCAGCCTTCTGGCTCAGGGCCATCAGTGGTTCACACGCCATATTCTCTCCGACAAGCACGCCATGATGAGCGTGGACACACAGAAGCGCTATATCCTCCTGCCCGTGGAGGAGAAGGAGAGCGAAACAGAGATCAAGATCATCAAGGACGGACACTCCATGCAAGCCATCAACGTGCGGCTCGCCACAGGTAAGCCCGACTACTATGTGCCCTTGGACATCAGCCGGTTTGGCAAGGACGGCAGTGTGCTCCTCGACCTGAGCTTCAACGGCAACTACCGCAACGTGGGCAACATCGAAGACTACAGCTGCTGGCAGTTGATGAAGCCGAGCGACACCTTCGACACCACCAACCGCGAGCAGTGGCGCCCTGTCTACCACCACACTCCCACATGGGGATGGATGAACGACCCCAACGGCATGTTCTACAAAGACGGTGTGTGGCACCTGTACTACCAGCACAACGCCTATGGCTCTATCTGGGGCAATATCTCTTGGGGGCATTCCACCAGCACTGACCTGATTCATTGGAAGAGCCAGCCGGAGGCCATCTGGCCCGATGCCCTTGGTATGGTGTTCAGTGGCTCGGCTGTCGTCGACACAGCCAACACCGCAGGCTTCGGCAAAAACTCCGTAGTAGCGATGTTCACCTCGGCCGACGCCAACCAGACACAAAGCCTTGCTTATAGCAACGATGGTGGTACTACCTTCAAGAGATATGAGGGCAACCCCGCCGTGACAAGCAATGTGCCCGACTTCCGCGACCCACGCATGCTCTGGAACGACGACACCAAGGAGTGGAACCTCGTGTTAGCCGCAGGACAACAGATGGACTTCTACTCCTCGAAAGACTTGAAGAACTGGAAGTTCGAGAGCAGTTTCGGTGAAGGTTACGGCTGTCACAAAGGCGTATGGGAGTGTCCCGACTTGCTGAAGATGGACAATGGCAAGTGGGTGCTCGTATGCAACATCAACCCCGGAGGCCCCTACGGTGGTTCGGCTACACAATACTTTGTCGGCCAGTGGGACGGTCATAAGTTCACTTGCGAGAGCAAGTCCGAAGTGACCAAGTGGATGGACTATGGCAAGGACCACTATGCCACGGTCACGTTCAGTGGTGCGCTCAACGGCCGTCACGTCGCCCTGGCTTGGATGAGCAACTGGCAGTATGCCGCCGTGGTTCCCACCCATCAGTACCGCTCGGGCAATTCCGTTCCGCGCGACCTCAACCTGTTCACCGACGGTGACGAGGACTACGTCAGCGTGAAGCCGTCGCCCGAGGTAGTCAAAGCCTTTAACAAACCGGCAGCAGGACTGTGCGAGGCCTGCATGGTGGAGGTGAACCGTCTGCGTTCCGGTGCCGTCATCACGCTGTCCAATGACAAAGGAGAGCAAGTGGTCATGCGCTACAACGCACAGAACCACACGTTCTCTGTTGACCGCACAAAGAGTGGCAAGACCGATTTCAGTGAGGCCTTTGCCTGCACGACGACAGCCCCCACCCACGGCAAAGTCAGCCGCGTCCTGATCTTCGTCGACAAGAGCAGCGTGGAAGTCTTTGACGGCGACGGCAAGTTCGCTATCACCAACCTTGTCTTCCCCACCAAGCCCTACGACAAATTGAGCGTGAAAGGCGGTAAGGCGAAGATCTGGAAGATGAAATAAAGATTTTAAGCCATTTGATTTTCAACGTAGCAAAGAACCCTTTGCTACGCTGAAAATGTTCCCACCCTGCCTAGCAAATGATCTATTTCCTGTTTTCGTCACTTTTTCGAACTATATCTGTGGCTGATTGATCATCAGTGTCGATGTCCTTTGACTTATGTTATTTTTTGTTGTATAAAGTGACAAAATTCCGGCTCTGAGAATCGATTCTTTTTGACGAAGACCTATCTTGCTCCGTTTTTTGCAAAAATACGAGTATTTTTATAAGTACAAGGAAATCAAGGTGTTACAAACTGATTGCTTTTGCAATGTTATGAGAACGCCTTTCTTTGGCTAAATTTTCTAGAGAATTTGTTGTCATCACGCTTATTTCTAACAATGAAATGGACGTGATGACCAAGTCAAATCAGCGTGATGACCAAGTCAAATCAGCGTGATGACAACATCAAACTGCCTTTTTGTGCTTCAGGCGGGGCAAAAATGGCACTGAGAAACCACCAACTCCTCTGCTCCTTTCCCTAGAATGAAAGTTGTGACGAACCTACTTTTGTCAAGAGAAATCAAAGGTTGCTGGTATGTATGCGCTGAGCTGCAATTTCCAACCGTCTTTGTGCCACTTCCTTGTCGAGTGGATTCTCGTCAGCAGGTTGTCCGTCGTTGATACACACAACTTGGGAAAAGCCAGCGTCGAGTAATGCTTTTCGGTCTTCTATGCGCCCACTGGCAAGAACGACAGGTACTCCTGCCTTCTGCGCATGACGCAACACCACACTCGGCAACTTGCCCATGAGTGTCTGGGCATCAGACGCACCCTCGCCCGTGATGACAAGATCTGCATGTTGGAGCAAGTCGTCGAAACGATTGCTTCGCAATACCAGTTCTGCGCCACTCTCCATCTGAGCATCCATGAACTGCATGAACGCATAGCCCAGTCCACCGGCAGCACCGGCACCGGGTCTTTGGCTCATGTCGTAGCCCTGATGTTTGGCAGACATCGCAGCGAAAGTTGTCGCACGTCGCTCGAGAAGTTCCACTTGCCGTTCATCGGCTCCCTTCTGTGGCGCAAAGACATGGGCCGCACCATGCGGACCAGTGAGCGGATTGTTGACATCGGAAGCAAGCGTCACACGGACCGACTTCAGCACAGAGGTATCGAAGAGGTCATACCACATCTGATGCAACTGCTGTTGGGCATGATGGCGCAGACAACGAAGCATGCCCAGTCCGCAGTCGCTCGTCACCGAACCACCCAGTCCCACGATAAACTCGCGGCAGCCCTGCTCCCACGCATGCACCATCAGCTCGCCGACGCCGTAGCTCGTAGCCACGAGCGGATTGCGCAGTTCCGGCTCAATCTTGCCGAGTCCCACGGCCTGCGCCACCTCGATGATGGCTTTGCCGTCCTTGATACCAAAGTCAGCATCCGTCCATCGCATCATCGCGTCGTGGACGTGGCAGTGCAATACCTTGTCGGGGTTCATCGCGCGCAGGAGGCCCTCGCCACCATCGCTGGCCTCAATCTGCTTTATCACCATATCATCATGCTGTGCTCTCAATCCTTTGGCACACGCTTCATTTGCCTCCTGGCTGCTCATGCAACCCTTGAAGCTGTCAAAAACGCTAATGATCTTCATTCTTCTGTCTTTTGTAATGGTAAAGTTACAAATAAAAACTGATTTTGTCAACAATTGCCCCATAAAAATTACCAAATGACTATAGAGTGCCATTTTGTATAACTTCCTTTGTAATATTTATATTCGACTTGCGTTATCATAAACATGATACGAAGACTTTTCATCATGATGATACTGGCCTTGCTGGGCCTGAGTGGCATGGCACAGAGCTTCACGCTGCACGGACGCGTCGTCGACGAGGAGGGAAAACCGGTGGAGTTCGCAAGCGTGTCGTGCCTGCAACAGGGCAAGGCTACAGTAACCTCAGCTCATGGCAACTACAGCCTCACGCTTCACTCCGCCGACTCTGTGGTGGTGAAGTTCTCGATGCTCGGCTACCGCACAAAGACTCGCGTGCTAAGAAAACCAAAAGGACCACAGACTTTGCAAGTAACGCTCTACGGCATGGCCAACACACTCGGGCAAGTTGATGTCACTGGACAAAAGATACAATCGGGGCAAGGACAGGAACTCAGCACAAAAGACATGAAAGGCTCACCGTCGACAACGGGCAACGCCGTGGAGGAACTCGTGCAGAGCCAGGCCGGCGTGTCAACGCACTCCGAACTGTCGTCGCAATACAATGTTCGTGGCGGAGCCTTTGACGAGAACTCTGTCTATATAAATAATGTGGAGGTCTTCCGGCCCTTTCTTGTACGCAGCGGACAGCAGGAAGGACTCTCGGTCATCAACCCCGACATGGTGGAGCGTATCAACTTCTCCACAGGTGGCTTCGAGGCAAAGTACGGCGACAAGATGTCGTCGGCTCTCGACATCACCTATCGCCAGCCCAAGCATGCCGAGGCCACGGCTACGGCATCGCTGCTCGGTGCCAGTGCCTATGTGGGACTGGGCGGTAAGAACTTCTCGTGGACCAACGGACTGCGCTATAAGACGACAAAGTATCTCCTCGGTTCGATGGAGACCAACGGCGAGTACAAACCGAACTTCCTCGACTATCAGACCTATCTCCACTGGCGTCCCAACAAGCTGTGGAGTTTCGACATCATCGGCAACATCTCGGACAACCATTATACCTTCCAGCCTGAGAGCCGCGAGACGACCTTCGGCACGCTCGAAGACGTGAAATCGTTCAAAGTCTATTTCGACGGGCAGGAGAAAGACCGCTTCCAAACTTATTTTGGCACCGTGGGCATCACACGCCATTGGGGTGACTCCACCTCAGTGTCGCTCCTCGGCTCGGCATTCACCACCAGCGAACGTGAGCAGTACGACATTCAGGGACAATATTGGCTCACGCAGACCGAGACCTCTGAAGACCTCGGCGTGGGTACCTACTTCCAGCATGCCCGCAACTATCTTAAAGCGCGCGTGGGCAGTGTGAAGCTCATGGTCAACCATAAGACCGCGGCACACAACATCGAGGGAGGCATCACCTTTAAGAAAGAACATATCGAGGAGAACTCGCGCGAGTATGAGATGCGCGACTCGGCAGGATACAGCATCCCGCACACGGGCAAGGATCTGTATATGATCTATTCGCTCAGAGCCAAGAACAAGCTCGACGCCAACCGCACCGAAATTTATCTGCAAGACACCTGGCGCTATCACCGCAACGACTCCAGCACGCTCTACACGCTGAACTACGGCGTACGCTTCTCGCATTGGAACTTCAACAAGGAGTCGACGCTCTCGCCACGCGTCTCTCTCGGCATCACGCCTTCGTGGAACCGCGACCTGACCTTCCGTCTGGCCACAGGACTCTATTACCAGGCTCCGTTCTTCAAAGAGCTACGCGACACGTCTACCGTGAACGGCATGACCGTGGCCTCACTCAACGACAAGGTGAAGAGTCAGCGTGCCATCCACGTCATCGGTGGCATGGACTACCGCTTCAAAGTCAACAACCGTCCCTACCGCTTCTCGGCTGAGGCTTATTACAAGTTCCTCCACAACCTCATCCCTTACTCGGTAAGCAACGTGCAGGTGGTCTACTACGGCGACCACACTGCCACAGGTCATGCCGCCGGAGTGGACTTGAAACTCTACGGTGAGTTTGTTCCCGGCACTGACTCGTGGTTCACACTCTCGTTCATGAATACGAAGATGAACGTCGACGGGCGCTCGCTGCCTCTGCCTACCGACCAGCGCTTTGCCGCCCATCTCTTCTTCACCGACTATTTCCCGGGCACCACCCGCTGGAAGATGAGCCTGAGGCTTACCTACGCCGACGGTCTGCCCTTCTCCACGCCACACCGTGAGCTCACTTCTGCCTCGTTCCGTGCACCGGCCTACAAGCGGGCTGACATCGGCATGAGCTACCGTCTCTACGACAACAGTGATCACCACAGCGACCATTGGCTGAAGAACGTGTGGCTCGGTCTCGACTGCCTCAACCTTCTTGGCATCAACAACGTCAACTCCTACTACTGGGTCACCGATGTCGTCGGCCAGCAATATGCCGTACCCAACTACCTCACCGGCCGCCGCTTGAACGCCAAGGTGACGGTGGAGTTCTAAGCACAAGACGTTCGGAGCCTTGAGCACCAAGGACACCATAGAGTTTTGAGTGCTTGGTTCCGTATGTTGCTGCTAAGCAGTAACCCTCGCTCATGAGGGTTGCTCACCTCTCGCTGACAAACGTGGTGACAGATCGCGGCTCAAGCACAGCGCTACCTTTGCTGCTTCCCACCGGCTTGAGGTTTTCTCCCGTTACATCCGACGTGCGGTAGAGCTGCCAAGCGATAGCGCCTTTCGGCAGCGGCAGGCTGATCGTCTCCGCACCTTCTCCATAATTAATGGCAACTACCACCCACGAACCATCTGTATTGCTATAGGCAGAAGTCATCACGCCATAAGGTTGCGTATCTCCATCTGCGACAAGCTTTTCACCATCAGTCACGGACATGCTATACCTGCGTGCACCCGGGCGGATGAAACGACTATAATTACCCAAAGCCCACATCAGTTTGGAGTCGATAGCCTTGCCCGTCTTCCATTCATCATTGCTGAGCACACGGATCAATCCATCTTTATAGTCGCCTCCCAAGGCGCGCCACCACGACCAACTCTCAGCATCGCCGTAGACAAGATCATGATGGATGACACGCGCCACATAGAGCGCAGTCATCATCGAGAAGTCGAAATGACCGCCTCCGCCGATCTCCTCGTCATTACCCATGATGCACAATTCACTCTGCCAGTAATGGAGACCATAACGAGCCAGCGTATCACGGAGCTGCTCACGTATCTGCCGCATATAGCTCACTGGCGTGTTGGTCCAATAGCTATGTGCCAGTACGCTATGCGCCACGCCCGGACAGTCGCCTAAATAGGTCTGCGTGCTGTCCTTACAGAAGAAACTGGAAATTTCGTAGCCGCGTTGCCAGTCTGTCTCATGCGTACCCAAGAGGCAACGCAAATCAGAACTCTCATTAATCGTTATCTGTGTACTGACCTTTTGCTTTTTAAAGGCTTTCGATACAGCCCTCACCAGTTTTGCTACTTCCCGGTTGGTAGCCGGCGACCCTTCTTGTTTCGGTCCTAACCAGTTCCAATGGCCGTCCGTTTCATTGACCGGACTGACATAGTCGAAATGGATACCGTCGTGCTCTTCCATTCCTTTCAAGCTCGTCGCGATGAACTGTGCGGCACGGCCATAGCAGTTCGGCCGAAGGTTGATTGTTGCTCCCCGTCCCGTGTTGGTAGCGAGTCCGTTCTGTGTGAAGAAGACCGGCACAGAGTTCATGAAAGCCAGGAAATGGTTCACCCCCCGCTCCTTGGCAAGTTTCAGGAAGTTGCGCTGTCCCTGCTGTTTACTCCAGTCGTAACTGCCGTCGGCATTCAGGAAGCATTCTGTTCGCGTAGCTTGCTGGATATGCGAGCTGTCGCCCTGTTCTTCACTGCCGGCCCCAAGGTTGAAGCGCCACAGCGAAAGTCCGATGCCACGCGGTTGACCTTGCGCATCGTTGTCCGTGCTGAACAGCCAGTCTGCGATCTGCCGTTGCTGTTGCTCCGGCCACAGCCCGACATACTTCATACTCCATGCGTCTGATGCCCCGAAGTGCAGAATCTGCTGACGCGGCTGGTTCACATTGATCCGATAGATCCTTTGGGCACGACTTGACACTGCCGCCAACAACAACAGTGCCGAGAAGAGAAAACGATGGCAGTTCATAGCAGTATAGAATATATGATGAGGATAGTTGATTCTGTTTCAATGATTAACTATTTTCTTTCCACCAACGACATAGATACCTTTCGGCAATGTTTGCAGATGAAAAACGTCATCGGAGACCTTCATTCCAGTCAAAGAGAAAATAGCATTTACCTTTTTGGCATCTGCTTGTATGCCTTGAATACCGGTAGCAAAGTCACCGTCGAAAGTGAAGGTTACCATGGAGCGAGCCGGAATGAGGATGCGTGTGTCGGCATTGGGCGTTGTGCTCAGTGTAGCATCAAGGCTCAGCGAATGCGTAGCGTCGGTCACATATTTATGAATAGCCGTTGCGGAAGTATTGAATTTGACTCCTTTCGCAAACTCACCATTATTGACAAATACGGCCACAACGCGTTTGCTATCAGGTGAGACAAAGGCTGTTGCCATCAATTCGTCGATATCGTCGACCGATGTACCCGTCAGGGCTATGCGCTGATAGCCGGGACGCACAAAGCGACTGTAGTTTCCAAGTACCCACAGATTAGGATTTGCTGTTATCGTGCCACCTTTTGTGATGTCACCATAGCTCTCGTAGCCTGTGTCTCCCGTGGCGTTGAGACGCAGCAGATGGAAGCGATTCTTTTGACTCCATTGCGACTGATCCATTGCTGTCCAGTACGACCACGACGACATGTTGCCTTCGGTGAGTCCTATATAGATGAGTTTTCCCATGAACAAAGCTATATCCATCTCGCTCGCCTCATCGTAAGAACCAGGGAAGCCAGTGTCTGTACCAGGCTCTTTGTCAAGCATACTCCACTCGGTCTGCATGACTTTCAATCTATATTGCGCAGCTTTCTGCGCCACCTTCTTTCGTGTATTCACTAATGCAGCGTCGCTACCGAAAGTCCAATAGTCGTGTCCTGCCACGGCCTTCTCCACATGGCTGAGCCCACCAATATATGTTTCACTATTTGCAGGATTCCAGAAAGCCTCTATCTGATCAGAGGCTCTGCCACCATAGTCAGTGCAGTGCTGATAGACACGATCCCAAGAACTAGCCTCGGGCATGACAATAGTTGTGCCCGACAATTGCTGCTTATCAAGTGCTTTATCCAATTCACGTACGAGACGGCTGATCTCAGCATTTTGCCAAGGAGAGCCCTCCTGACCATCGCGCCAGTCAAAGGCCGGCTCGTTAACGGGATCGACATAGGTGATAGGGTAGCCCTGGTCAGTGAAATGCTTGGCTGTTGTGGCTATATAGTTTGCGTAGTCGTCGTAGCAGTCTTCTTTCAGGTTGGCTCCCGTCGCTCCGTCTTTGTTGTTGGCCAGTCCGTTGCCCGTATAATAAATAGGTGCAGAGTTGGCGAAAAGAAGGAAATGATCAATGCCATAGTTCTTAGCCTGCTCCATGAACCACCGTTGCCCTGAGCAACGATTCCAATCATAGCTGCCGTCTGCTTTGAGGTAGCAGTCTGCCCGTCGAGTGACATTCGCGATATTCGATCCGTCACCTTGCTCACTGCTGCCAGCACCTAAGTTCACTCTCCACACCGAGAGCCCAATGCCTTCGGGATTGCCGTTGCTGTCCATCTTTTGCGAGAAGAGCAGGCGCGCGGCCTTTTCTTTCTCAGCAGAGGAGAAGTATCGTCCCACGAAATCGGCTGTCCAACAGTCCGAAGCACCGAAGTCCATGATAGTCTGGTAGTGTTCCGAAGGATTGAATCCTATCGTATAAGTCGACTGCGCCGAGGCAGACAAGGCAGTAGACAAAGCAAAGATGGAGATAAGTATTTGTTTCATACGAAATAAAATTAAAGGAATGTAAAACAGGAAAAACATCCGGCATTTAAAGATTCTTAGGTTCCAAAGGTTTCGGAGGTTCAAAGATCCTATACCAACGATAAAACCTAAAAAACCATCAAAACCTCCAGAACCTAAAGAACCTTTGAAACCTAGAATTTAGTATAATGGATTCTGCTTAATGGATCCGTTAGACATGATAATCTCAGAGTTAGGTATTGGGAAGAGCTCATCGCGTCCCTCTTTAAACGTGATGCCTTTGTCACTGCTCTCACCCTTATTCTCCTTCTCGTACTTATCGGTACTCTCATAGAGATTGTAATGTACAAACGATCCGTTGGGACCCATGATATTATCGATAGCGGGCTTGCCGTTGTCATCTTTCCAGCGGCGCAGATCATAGAGTCGGTTGTCTTCAAGAGCCAACTCCAGACGGCGCTCCAGGCGGATGGCATCGCGCAAGTCCTTACCAGAGGCTGTCACGGGAGCGAGTTTCACACGGGCTCTCACCTCGTTGAGTGCTGTGCGGGCCTCAGCATCCCTGCCCAATGCGTTCTCCACTTCAGCATACATCAGCAGCACGTCGGCATAGCGCAGCAGACGATAGTTCAGTGGAATATGCGGAGCATCGTATGGCGACGGACGCTTAGCAACAGGGATATAGAGTTTCATGTTGCATCGTGCGCTCTTATGCTTGCTTGGCGCGATGACATAAGGATTGTCCTTTGTCCACGTAGGATCGTTAGGTATGCTGGTCTGACCGTCGTGCAGGATGGTCCACTTCAGACGCACTGAGTCACCGGCATCCTCAAAGGCCTTCTCCAGATTGCTTGTCGGCAATCCCCAAGACCAGCCTGAGTCATCACGAGAACCGACAACCACAGAGATGCGCTCACCAAGGTTGTAGCTGATGTCGCTGTTGGTCTGAACTTCAAAGAGGCTCTCCTTGCTGTTGTTGTGGTCCATGCTCCACACATCGCCAAAGTTGTCGAGCAGCTGATATTCCTTGCTGTCGATGACGGCCTTGAGCTGAGCCTCAGCCTCTTTGTACTTCTCCTGATAGAGATATACCTTTCCGAGCAGTCCCTGAGCGGCACCCTTCGTGACGCGTCCAAGGTCTTTGCTGCTGTAGGCACTGCGTACAGGCAGGTCGGGAATAGCTTCGAGCAGATCCTTCTCGATTTGTGCATAGGTTTCCTCTTTACTGGCGCGCTCTATGCCGACCACCTCCGACGGCATCTTCAAGTCGAGCACCAAGGGCACACCGCCGAAGTTCTTCACCAAATCGAAGTACTCAAACGCACGCAGAACCTTAGCCTCTGCGATATAGCGCTTCTGGAGTGACTCGTCGTTGAACTTCACGCCGGGGATGCGGTTGATGGCGATGTTGCACTGGAGAATGCCTTTGTAGCGATACTGCCAGAAGTTCTGACAGCTGTTGCCCGCGCTGATGGTGTTGCCCGTGTAGTGAGCCAAGTGAAGATAATCACCCGGATCCTGGGTAGTGTTGCCCATCCATTCGTCGTCGGTGCACATATCACCTGCAACGTAGAACTTGTATATCTGCCACCAGTCGTCGTAGGCCACACTTTGATAGCAGCCCGTCACCTGCTTGGCACATTCATCCTCCGTAGAGAAATAGTTTTCCATGTCCTGCTGACCACGGATAGGCTCTTCGAGGAAATCGGAGCAGCCACTGACAGTGAACGTCAGTGCAGTCGCCATGGTCAGACCCAAAATATATTGTTTCATAGTTGTTGATGATAATCGTTAAAAGTTCATGTTCACACCCACGAGGAAGGTACGTGGGTTAGGATAACCGGTTCTGTCGATACCAGCCTGTGTGGCACCACCCATAGCGGCTGTTTCCGGATCCATGCCGCTGTAGCCCGTGATCGTGAAGAGGTTCTGGGCAGAGAGTGAGAAGCGCAGCGTGCAGGTGCCAAGAAGCTTCTTGGGCAGGGTATAGCCCAGTTGCAGCAACTTGCAGCGGAAATAGCTGCCGTCCTCTACGAAGTAGGTCGAAGGACGCGTGTAGTTAGAGTTCGGATCGGCAACGGTCAGGCGTGGATACTCTGTGGAAGTTCCCTCTCCGTGCCAAGCCTTCTCAAGTGTACCGGCATAGACATTCTGACCGTCCTGGCCAAAGTAACGCTCACGGTTGAGGTTATAGATGTCGTTACCGAAGGTGCCATAGAACTGAGCTCTGAAGTCGAAGCCCTTATACTGAGCGTTGAGGTTCAGACCCAGCATCAGGTCGGGGAATGGATTGCCGATATAGGTCTTGTCCTTCTCGTCAATCGTACCGTCATGGTTGAGATCCTTATAGCGGAAGTCACCAGGCTGAGCGTTTGGCTGCATAGCGTTTCCGTGCTCATCGGTGTAGGAGGTCACTTCAGTCTGATTCTGGAAGATACCGTCTACGACATAACCGTAGAACTGACTGATCAGACGGCCTTCCTCGTTGCGGATGATGTAGTCGCCATTGTGGTTACCCGTGTAGAGATAATTGCCGTTGAGGTTGACAGCTTTGTTGCGTACCGAGCTAAGGTTCACTCCGACGCCATACTGCAAGCCGCCCACGTGGTCGTTCCAGTCGATGCCAAGTTCCCACCCGGTAGCCTTCATGCTGCCGATATTCTCCCACATCTGTCCGTTCCACATCGGATAACCAAGGATGAGCAGGTTCTCTTTCTGCATGAGCATGTCATGGCTCTTCTTGGTGTACCAGTCAGCGGTGACGCGCAGGCGATTGGTCAGGAAGGCCATATCGAGTCCGATGTTGTAGTCCTCGACCGTCTCCCACTTCACGTTTGTGTTACCAATAGATCCGATCGTAGAACCCACAATCGTGGCAGGTGTAGCACCGAAAGTATAGCGTGTGGTAGAGATAGAGCTGATATAAGCTGAGTTGTCGATGTTCTGGTTACCGACCTTACCCCAGCCGAGTCTCAACTTCAAATCGTCGAAGACATGCTGATGCTTCATAAACGGTTCGCCGGAGATACGCCATGCAGCACTGACAGCCGGGAAAGTAGCGTACTTGTTGCCCTTGGGGAACTTAGAGGAACCGTCGACACGCACGCTGGCTGTGAGGTAGTAGCGCTCATCATAGTTATACATCACACGACCGAGATAAGAGATCAGCGAGCTGTAGGTGTTGGTACCCGAAGCCTGCATATTCTCAGTACCTGCACTCACATAGCGCATGTCCTCCACGTTGGAAGGAATGTTGTCGCGGCTGCCGCTGAGCCAGTAGTCCTGGAAGCGCTCCATGGTGTAGCCGGCCATGACGTTGAGGTTGTGGCGCTTGTTGAAGCTCTTCATATAGGTCAGTGTGTTGGTCCAGTTCCAGTCGACCCAGTTCTGCATAGTGCGTGAGGCATTGCTCTTCTCGCTCTGCTCGAGGTTGTCAATATGGAAGTCCGGTGTGTAGCTGTCCGACAGGCGGAAGCGTGCATTGATGCCAAACTGTGTGCGGAAAGTCAGACCGCTGATAGGGCTGATGCTGATGAAAGGAGTAGCAAGCAGACCATATTCGTCGGAGCGCTTGTCAAGACGATACATCGAAGCCACAGGATTCCACTCCTGGTTGTTGTTTGAGCGTGCGTAGTTGCTGTAAGGGTTGGAGGTCCACTCACTCTTGTCACGCATGACCGGTGTTGTCGGATCCATTGCCATGATGGCGCCCATCAGACTGGGCGTGTCGCTCCAGTTTTCATATTTCGGTGTGAAGTCGATACCAGCCTTGACGATCTTGTTGAAGTTATACTCCATGGAGAAGCGTGCTGTCAGCTTCTGCCAGTCACCCACCTTGTACTGTGAGTTCTGGCGAAAGTAACCAATGCTTGCAGAATAGAGCAGTTTGTCGGTACCACCGGAGAATCCGATATTGTAGTTTTGTTGCAGTGCGATGTCACGGATGCACTGGTCCCACCAGTCTGTGCCCTGAGCATCAGTGATGTTCTCCGTGCCTTTGTAGGCTCCGGTACTGCCGTCATTGGCGTAGCGCATCTTATATACTTTTTCGTATTCCGAAGCCTTGGCAATATCGAGTTTGCTGAGCGTCTGGAAGCCCTCAGAGACAGAAGCCTCGAACTTCATGGCACCCTTACGGCCTTTCTTGGTGGTGATGAGAATGACACCATTGGAACCACGTGTACCGTAGATAGCCTCAGCGGAAGCGTCCTTGAGCACCTGCATGCTCTCGATGTCGTTTTGGTTGAGGAAGTTGATGTTGGTACCCACCGGCATACCGTCGACGACATAGAGCGGGTCAGAGCCGTTGATGGTGCTGATGCCTCGGATGATGACGCGGGGTGAGGAACCTGGCGCACCGCCGTTGGTTACCTGCACACCATTGACCTGTCCTTGCAAGGCGTCCATGACGTTGCCAGTGGTGAGTTTGTTGAGCTCGTCACCTTTGATGGCAGAGATGGAACTGGTCAGGTCGCCCTTCTTGGCAACGCCATATCCGATGACCACCACCTCGTTGAGGTCAGAGGCATTGTCCTTCATCACCACGTTGATCGCAGCGCGTCCGGCAACAGCGATTTTCTGTGCCGAGAAGCCCATCATGGAAAACTCCAGTGTGGCGTTCTTGTCTGCGTTGATACTATACTGTCCATCCATATCGGTGACAGTGCCGTTGGTCGTACCGGCAACCTTGATATACGCTCCCATGAGGGGCTCGTGGTCATCGGCAGAGGTCACTGTACCCGTGATCTTCATCGTCTGCGCCTGCAGGCACAGGGCGAAGACGGACATGAAAAGGGATAACAAATATTTTTTCATTTGTCTGTTGTTTGGTTATTCTGTTGTTCAGGTCTTTTATTTCACAGGGATGATGCGGCTGCGCAGCAAAGCATAGTCAAACTCGAAGAGGTACTTGCCGTCAGCGGGCACGGTCATCTCCTTCATGTTGTCACCGCCATTGGCCTTGTTAGCCTCGTTCTCATCACTGCCGTCGAAGCGCCAGTAGGGTTCCGGCCACCATCCCCAAATGTGTGCGACACTGATCGTGAAGCTGATCTTCGTGCCTTTGGTGAGTGTCATCTCGCGATAGAGACGGAAAGGATTGTTTTTGTCCTGATAGAGCACAAACGCATTGTTGTTGGGATTGGTCGTCCAGCTCGGTGCACCTGGCAGTCCACTGCCTGCCAGCACGATCTCGTAGGCTTGCTCACCACTGCCATCCTTATAGTCGATCTTCTGTGAGCCGTCGAGCATGCCCAGCGACTTGGTCGTCGGCGTATAGCTCTTCACGTCATACTCACCACTGACGGTATTGAAGTCGATCTCATAGTATCCGACATTGTTCAGCTTGATGGGTTGTCCGACATTGGGGTTGCTGGTCAGCAATCCTGTCGTAGGATCCACACCGAAGCAGATCGGCTGGAAGTCGGTCTTGGGATGAAGCGCACGCCGGTACCAGCGGTCTTGTTGTAGTAGAGCGCGCGATACTGATATTTACCCGTGTGATCAATGAGCATGGGCACGCCATAGACGTCGTTGGTCAGATCGGCAGCGTCATCGACATCGGCCAGATACATCTTGTCGAAGTCGGGCAGGTCGCTCACCGTGATCGTGCTGGCGGTGCTTGTCCGGTTATTGAACTTGTCGCCCACGGTGACGGTCATGTTATAGGTAGCCTCCTTCTCCGGCATCTCATACACCTTATTGTATAATATATAGGATGTACCACTGATGCTAAGGCTGTCATAGACATTGAGGTCAGGAATGCTCACGACGAGATAGCTCAGATTCTTGTTGTCAGCCACAGCCGTAGTCAGGCTGAGGTTGGGATTCTGCAAGAGTACGGTGAGCTCTTTGGAAGGAGTCTGTGTGAATGTAGGTGCCGTAAAGTCGCCATCGGGGGTGACGAGCACGGTCTGCTCGGTCTGGTGCCCGCGCACGTCCTCGACTGTGACGGTGACAGGATACTGGTCAGCATCTTTCCACTCTGAGCCTGCCGTGTAGTGATAGCTCAGATGATAATCCGTGAGCAACGTGTCGGGATAATAAGTCAGGAAGTCAATGGTCTTGTCGAGGTTCATTCCTTCGTTTTTCAGGGTGATGCTCTTCAATCCGTCAGCATCCTTGGCAATACCCTCAATAGTAAACTGCCGTCCGGGTTCCGTTTGGATGTGAGCCGTAGTCAACTGGAGTACGGGCGCCTGGTCGTCTACAGCAGGGTAGTCGTCGTCGCTGCTGCACGATGTCATCGACACGCCAGCAAGCAGTCCGAACAATCCTGCCAGTAATGGCCGGAAAAAGTTTTTGTTCTTATTCATATAAGTACGCATTAATAAGTGATTGTTTATGTTATGTAATTTTGCGTCTGAAATGATTACCGATGTCGTCCCAAAGCAATCTCTTACACTTGAAAAAAACTGTGAATATTGAAGATTAAGGCGATTTGATTCACTGCTGCAAAGTTAGTAAACAAACGCTAATGAAAGGGTACAATTATCGTGCTTTCAGTAGGCACAAATCGTGCAAAAGGCTACATTTCAGTCAGCAGACACCATATATTGCCAAAAAAATCTTATCTTTGCAAAGTATGAGAAAGACCAACAGATATCTCCTTTGGCTATTGCTGATCACCTGCTTAGCCTTGTCGCCAGCACCATGCAGTGCTGCGATCATCGCCTCTTCCCAAGACTATGCCGTCAGACCTTTAGGTATTGACATGGGGCTGTCGAGCAACTACTGTATTGCCATCGAGCGCGACAAATGGGGATTTCTGTGGATTGCGACAGAGGAAGGCCTCAACCGCTTCGACGGTTCCTATTTCTATGCTTATTATCAGTCGATGGCTCCGGGCTTCACCGGCAGCGCCTTGGGCAGCAATGCGCTCAGTGCCTTGCTTGACGACACTCACCGTGCTATCATGTGGGTGGCCACACAGCGCAACGGACTCAATGCCGTGGACTATGCCAACTATACAATTCAGCACTTCACCCACCAGGCAAAAGACGAGAACAGTATTGCCTCGAACGACTTGACAGGACTGTCACACGCCAGCGACGGGGGCCTGTGGGTGAGCACCTACTGGTCGGGTGTGGATCACCTCAATCCGATCACACAACGGTTTACTCACTACAACCGACGCACACTTCCAGCCTTGCCAAGTGACCAGACTTGGTGCGCACTCGACGGTGGGCATGGTATCCTCTACGTAGGACACATCAACGACGGTCTCTCCGTCATTGACCTGCACACCCGCCACGTGAGCAACTTCCGCCATAGCGACGCCGTGCCCTCCTCTATCAGCAGCAATGTCGTCCGCCGTCTTTTCCGCGACCGTATGGGT